>MRWG01001536.1_pt1 | contig 14422 bp, 12 predicted proteins | sample 1013341 | NCBI WGS metagenome assembly MRWG01 (sample SAMN06117577, study PRJNA244670) | biofilm metagenome | biome: Water; feature: Cathode Biofilm; material: Biofilm; isolation source: microbial consortium enriched at the cathode of a solar microbial fuel cell | place: USA: District of Columbia ... | reverse complement strand
CCCGGACGCCCCCCGCGGACGCATCGCCCGCTACGCCAGAGGTCGCGACTACCACAAGGTCATCAAGAAACGCCTCCACGAACTCTGCGACCGCGCCCTCGAACGCTTCCCCGCCCAGTCCTTCCGCGCCTTCGTGGACACCGCCCCCGTCCCCGAGCGCGAACTCGCCCAACGCGCCGCCATCGGCTGGATCGGCAAGCACACCCTCACCATCCACCCCCGCCTCGGCTCCTTCTTCCTCCTCGGCGGCGTCGCCACCACCCTCGACCTCAAGCCCCCCCAGACCCAGAAACCCGTCACGGACCACTGCGGCGCCTGCACCCGCTGCATCGACGCCTGCCCGACCGACGCGATCACCCCCTACAGCGTCAACGCCTCACGCTGCATCAGCTACCTCACCATCGAACGGCGCGAGCCCATCGACCCCGCCTTCTTCGCCCCCATCGGCGACTGGATCTTCGGCTGCGACATCTGCCAGGAGGTCTGCCCGCACAACTCCCCCCGTCCCCCCCGTGTGGGCGTCGGACGACCCCACGAGGCGTACGCCCCCCGACGCGACAGCTTCGACCTGCTCGACATCCTCGGCTGGACCGAGGAGGACCGACGCGACGCCTTCCAAACGAGCGCCCTCAAGCGAGCGACCCTCCCCATGATGAAGCGCAACGCCCTCATCGTGCTCGGCAACGCGCTCCGGCGCCGGCCCAACCCGGCGCTCCGCTCGCGCATCGAGTCGATCACCGCCGACGACGCGCAGGATCCCCTTGTCCGTCAGACCGCCGCGGACGTGCTCGCCTCGCTCCCCTGAGCCCGGCGCGACACCACCACCCGGCTCACCAGCACCAGCGCAAGCCCGGGCGCCAGGTACAGCTCGTGCCCCCCGATGAACCCCATCCAGAACATCGGCGCCGCCATCGCCGTGACAAACGCGAAGACCAGCCCCTTCCATCGCCCGCGTTCGCCCGCCAGCCCCGCGTGCCCGTCGCGCGTCGGGATCATCACCAGCCAGACGTACGCCGGGAAGACCAACCCGTAGAACGCCATGAAGCACCGGTAGACCACCTCGCCCCCCGACATCTCCCCGATATGCGGCAGCCGCTCGTGCAGCAGCCCGAGGATGATCGCCACGCCGCCCAGCGCCAGCGTCGCCCGCGTCCCCGCCCCCCCCGGCGCCGCCCGGACCCGATCCTGGTGCACGATCACGGTGAAGATCAGTTGCAGCAGAACGTGCCCGAGCACCGCCACGAGCGCCCACCCCGCGACGCTCGGCGCGGGGATCTCGGCGCCCAGCGCCCACGCGAACAACCCGCCGTACACCAGCGTCAGCAGGATCATCGCAAAGAAGAACACCCCGAACCCGAGCGTGAACGCGACCCGGGCGCCCCGCTCACTCGTCCGCTGGCGGGCGTGGTGGAAGGTCAGATCGAGGTACGGGCACAACGCGAACCCGAACAGGCAGACCGGCGCCAGCCACAGCAGCCCCGCCGTCCGCGCCGTCTCCGCCAGTTGGCTCGGCGCGCCCGGCCCCGGCTCACCCGTGCCCAGCAGCCCCGCGAGCACCCCCGCCGAAACCAGCCAGGTCACCAACGCCACCCGGGTGGTGGGCGAGTCCCCGCGCCGCGTCGCGCGACGCACACCCACGATCGCCCCCAGCCCCGCGATCGGCAACGCCACCATGCCCCAGTCCGGGATCGCCACCCCCGGCATCCCCCGCACCAGCGACATCAGCCACAGAATGAAGAACAGGTGGAACGCGATCGTCACCGCGCTGAACAGCCCCATCGCCCGCGCGTGCGTCCGCACCAGCCCCTCGCTCACACGCCCCGACCGCAGCGTCCACCCCATCGCCCCCGCGCCCACGATGTTCGGCGCCGCGAACGCGATGTACCCCCAGAGCCCGTAGTCCCGCACCAGCAGGATCGGCAGGAACATCCCGATGCACCACGTCCAGCTCACCGCCAGGTACACGCCCCAGAGCACGGGGTGGGTCGAGCGAGTCTGTTCGCGGTCTGCCATGGCGCGTGGTGGTGGGGGGGCGCCTCAGCGCCGACGCTTCTTGGCCTTCTGGTGCTGCTTCGGGGTCACGTGGAACGTCGCCGTGCACCGACCCACGCGCTTCTCCCGACCGACCAGGCGATCGCTCGGGCGCTTCTCGCGGCGCGGCTTCCCCGGCTTCTTCTTGAGCGTCGGCAGCGTCTGCACGATCTCCATGTCGATCGTGATGTTGAACTCCCCGCCGTCCTCGACCAACGCCGCCACGTCCTCCTGCGGCGTGATCCGGTACTCCGCCGGCCCGAAGCACGGACGCAGGAACTTGTACTCCAGGTGCTTGCACACCACCTCGTAGTCACCCCCGCACACCCCGAAGACGTACGCCCCTCCCGCGATCTCGCTGTTGCCCAGCAACGCCGCCCCCGCCATCGCGTTGTACCAGTTCCGGTTGAACCGGCGGAACGGCAGCGTCGCGCTGAACGTCTTCGCGTCGATCTGCTTCATCCGGATGCCCGAGCGGAACGCGTACGGCAACCAGATCAGCGAGCACACCCGGTGCCAGAAGTGGTTCTTCGTGCTCAGCCGGCTGATGTACGCCTCGATCCGGTCCGCCAGCGGGCGCTTCCGCTTCGACCCCCGGTTCCGCGTCCCCCGGCTCGCCGCCACGCCCCCGTTCCTCGACCCTCCGGGCAATCCCTCCGTGCCCCGCTCTGGCGGCGCGGGCGCGGAACTCGGCGGACTCGGCGGGCTGGCTGGCGGGGCGGTCACGAGGCGTCAGGCTCCTCTTCGGCTCGGTCGGCCCCATTGTAGTGCGCTTGCCGACCCCTCCTCTCGGGTTCTCACCCCTCCACCGGCGTCAGCTCAAACCACCCCCGCTCGGTCCTCGCAATCCGCTGAATCGGGTTGCCCGGCTCGTGATCCAGCACCAGCGTCCACCCACGCTCCGCCCCCGCCTCCAGGAACCACCCCTTGGTCACCATCGCCGTGAACGGCTCCACGTCGTACCCCAGGCTGTACGACGCCCCCACGTGGTGCGTCGTCGGGATCAGATCCGCCGAGAAAACCATCGTCTCCCCCTCGCCCACCTCGAACGCGATCGCCTGCTGCCCCCACGTGTGCCCCGGCACGAGGAAGACCCGGATCCCCGGCAGCACCTCGGTCATCCGCTCCTCCACCGAAGTCTTCGGCGCCTCCCCCCGCGAGGGCTTCCGGTTCGTCGGGAACGGCCGCGGCGAGTCCACCAGCCGCATCCGAGCCCGCCCCCCCGGCAACGCCAACGCCTCGTCCTCGAACGGGAGCAGGTGATCCCGGTAGTACGTCTTGGTCATCACGCTGTCGTTGTTCCGCGCGTCCACCCACTCACGCCGCTGCACGATCAGCTCCGCGTTCGGAAAGGTCAGCTTCACCTCCGGGCTGTCCCCCGACGCGGCGCCCGGCTTGTTCGCCACCCAGTCCGCCGTCTCCCCCTCACGCACGCGACGTGTCAGCCCCCCCGCATGGTCGAAGTGCAGGTGCGTCACGATCACGTGATCGATCTCCTCCGGGCTCACCCCCTCCTCGCCCAGCGCCGTCTCCACCGTCCGCCCGTCGAGCGCGAAAATGTCGCGCATCTTCGCGTCCAGCTTGTCCCCCGTCCCCGCCTCGATCAGCACCCGGCGCGGGCGCCCCAGCGCCGGATCGATCTCCGCCGACTCAAGCAGCACGCAGTTGTGGCTCAGCAGCATCCGGTGCCGCTCGTCCACCTCCACGCTCCGCTCCCACACCACGCGCGGGATCAGCCCGAACATCCCACCCGCGTCCAGCCTGATCGTCCCCGCGCGGAGCAGCTTCCAGTTCCATGTCGTCATGGCAGAGGGTAGTCCGCCCCGGACCGGTGTACCCTCGACCCATGCCCCCGCTCGCCCCCATCGACATCGCCCGCCTCGAGGACCACCGCCAGGCCCGCGCCGTCGCCGAGATCGCCCTCGAGTCCGAGCCCCTCATGGGCGGCTGGATCTGCCGCTCCGAGCCCGGCGCCTGGACCAACCAGGCCATCGCCATCGGCCTCGACGCCCCCGTCACCCCCGCCGAGGTCGACCGCCTGATCGAGTACCACGCCAGCGCCGCCATCGAGCCCCGCGTCGAACTCAGCCCCTTCGCCCACGAGTCCCTCCTCACGGAACTCGCCACGCGCGGCTTCACCCTCCGCCAGTTCGAGAACGTGCTCTACCTCCCCCTCCAGAACCCCGGCGACCTCGCCCTCCTCCCCCAACGCCTCCCCGAGGGCGTCACCATCGAGGTGGTTGACCGCAACGACGCCGACCAGGTCGAAACCTTCATCCGCGCCTCCAGCCTCGGCTTCTTCCCCGAGAACGCCGACATCCCCGACCACTTCTTCGAGTCCATGCGGCGCGTCGCGCGTCACCCCCGCACCGAATCCTTCCTCGCCCGGCTCGACGGCCGCCCCGTCGGTGGGGGAGGCGTCGAGGTCGCCGACATCGACGGCACGCTCACCTCCTGCCTCTTCGGCGTCTCCGTCCTCCCCGACGCCCGAAGACGCGGCATCCAGCAGGCCCTCATCGCCGCCCGCCTCCGCCACGCCCACGAGCGCGGCGCCCTCATCGCCTGCATCGGCTCCAAGCCCGGCATCCCCACCGAGCGCAACGCCGCCCGCCTCGGCTTCCGCATGGCCTACACCAAGGCCGTCCTCGCCCTGGCCGGGGATGGGTTGGTCCCGTCGCCGTAAACCCCGCTCTCGCAACGCATTGCCCGTCGGGCCAGCTTTCGTGCGGTTCCGCTGGCATTTTCTCGGACCTCGGGCACTCTTGGAGTACCAGCGCCCGCAATCCGGCAGGCGCCCAGCTCGGGGAGAACCATGACACACGCACGCACCCTGCTCAGCGCCATCACCCTCGCCGCCACCTCCGGCCTGGCTCTGGGGGACCTGGCCTCCTTCAACGACCTTGCCGTCGGGACCGAGTACACCGTCGGCCAGACCTTCACCTCTGACGGCGTCGGATTCGAGATCCTCGACTTCCGCCCGGGCGTCATGTTCTCCAACCGCGCCCGCGTCGACAACAACCTCATGGCCGGCGGCGACGGCCTGGACCTCGAACTCAACAACGTCCGACTCGAACTCATGATCCCCTTCGCCGAAGTCCCCTCCGTCACCATCTTCTTCGGACAGTTCGGCGGCGAGAACAACCTCTTCGTCAACGGCGACATGCTCACCTCCGGCAACATCTTCGACCTCGACGGCATGACCATCGGCGGCGCCGACATCGACGTCCTCGCCTTCGACGCCTCCCACGGACGCCTCACCGTCACCGGCGACATCCAGAGCTTCGGCATCTCCGGCCAGGAACTCTGGGTCGACAACCTCCGCTTCGCCCTCCCCTCTCCATCGGGCCTGACCCTCATGGGCTTCGCCGGCGTGGTCGCCACCCGCCGCCGAAGGTAAGCCCACACGCCACATCCAAAACCAAAGCAGGGCGAGGGACCGTTCCCTCGCCCTGCTCATTTGTGCGATCAGATCCGACGCGCGGTCCCTACTCCACGATCTCGTACACGTCCTGCTCCGCCGGCGCCTCGTAGCTGCCGATCACATCGAACAGCCCGGTGATCGCCCCGCTCTGCTCGCCCGCGGCCTCCGCGTTGAACGCCGCCTCGCTCGCCGCGCCCGCCTCGCCCAGCAGCACGCGCATCGCGCCCGCCATCAGCCACGAGTCACGCTCCGCGATCCCGTTGTGCGCCAGCGTCGTGAAGTGCGAGTCCAGCTCCACCAGCAACGATCCCAGCGTCTCCGTCCACGGAACCTCGAGCAACGCGTACGGATCCTCCGAGAGCGCCCGCCGGATCTGCGGCGCCGCCGAACGGTGGTACCCCGACGCGCTCAGCGCGATCGCGTACCCCACCCGCGGCAGCCCCCAGCTCGGCGTCAGGCTCGCCGCCCGCGCGAACTCCCGACGCGCCTGCGACGGGTTCCCCCGCTCGAGCGCCCGCCACCCGCGGTCCACGGCCTCCACCGAGCGGTCCGCGTTCGAACCCGAACCGGCGCCGTAGTAGTAGTGCCCCGCGTAGACCGGGCTCACATACACGTACGAGTGCGTCCGGTATGTCGGGCAGTAGTACCAGCTCGACCCGCGGAACCCGATCCAGAGCCCCCACGAGAGACCGCGATGATGGAACGACTTCCCGTGGTGGTAGGGGTGGTACCCGTACCGGTGGTGCCGGTAGTGCCCGCCCGCGTAGTGCCCGTAGTAGGTGTTGTAGTTGTAGTAGTGGTCGCTGTGGTCGTAGTAGTTGTTGACGTAGACGTCGCCACCACGCCCGCCGCGATCCCCGTGACCACCCCGGTCGCCGTGGTCGCCCTTCCCGCCGCGTCCGTCCTGGCCGTCACGCCCGGGATGACGCGCGTCCGGGCGCCCCGTCTTGATGCCCTTGGTCATCGTGCCCGAGCGCGGACGCCCCCGCCCGTCGGCGCCCGTCGACGGACGCGTCGCCTGGCCACCACCCGCGTTGGGCGGGCGGATGGGCGTGCGCGCGTCCACCCGGTTGGCCCCCAGGTTCGGGCGACCCGACCCACGACCCGCGTCGCCCAGTGCGGCGCCGCTCCCCCCGTTGGGGCGAACTCCCGGCGTCCGCGTGCCCGCCGAGCCGTTCCCGGGACGCGACCCGACCGGCGGACGCGCCGTGCCGGGCCGGGACGTCACCCGGTCGCCCGAACCCGCGTTCGGCGCCCGACCGTTCGATCCGTTGCTCCCCAGCGAAGGACGCGCTGTCACCGGCCGCGAGGTCGTCGGCCGCCCCGTGCTCGGCTGAGAAGTCGTTGGGCGTGAAGTCGTCGGTCGTGACGTCACCGGACGTGAGTTGGTCGGACGTGACGTCGTCGGACGGGAAGTCACCGGACGTGAGGTCGTCGGGCGAGAAGTCGTCGGCCGCGACGTGTTCGCCGGCTGCCGGGTCGTCGGGCGCGACGGCTGCAGGCGGGATTGCACCACCCCCGTCGTGTTCCGACGGACCGTTCGGTTCGAGCCCAGCGAGGGCCGACCGGTCGAGCCGCTCCGCACCGCCGGCTGGCTCGGGCGCGTCGCGGTCGATCGCGACGACACCGGCGCCCGACGCGTCGGCGCCGAACGGATCGCCGGCTGACGCGTCGCCGTTCGGCTCGACACCGAACTCCGGCTCGGCGATGACCTGGTCACACCCCGCGACGGGGTCCGCGCCGGCGTCGAACGCGTCACACTCCGGGCCGGCTGGCGTGCCGCCGTTCGGTTCACCGGCGCCCGGGCCGCCGGCTGACGCGTCACGCTCTGTCGCTGGGCCTGCCGCTGAGCGGGCCGGCCTCGGGCGCCAAGCTGTGCAAACGATTCGCTTCCCATCACGCTGAGCGCGACGATTCCGACACTGAGCAGGCGTCCGCGCATGGCGGCCCCCTTCCGGTCTGAGGAAATGTCCCATACACCCCGAGGAATCCTCCCCAAGGGTGTCCAGAACCCTACCGAGCAAACCCGCCGAGTCCTGACAACATTCCCCAGCCCCGCCCGAATCAGCCCCTCGCGGGCGTCAGAAGCTGGTTCGGGTCCTGCAGCAGACGCACAATCTCCGCGAGCGCCAGCGCCGCCGTCGCCCCGTCCACCACCCGGTGGTCGCACGCCAGGCTCAGCGGCATCAGCTTGCCCGTCCGGAACCACCCGTCCTTGACGACCATCCCCTCGCGGTTCCGGCCCACCGCCAGGATCGCCACCTCAGGCGAGTTGATCACGGGTGTCGCGAAACGACCCGCGTAGCTCCCCACGTTGCTGATCGTGAACGTCGAGCCCATGAGCTGCTCTCGCGGGATCGATCGGCTGCGCGCCGCGCTGGCGATCGCCCCGACCTGCCGCCCGATCTCCAGCACGCCCAGCTTGTCGCAGTCGCGCAGGACCGGCACCATCAGCCCCGAGTCCGTGTCCGTTGCGATCCCCATATGCACCGCCCGGTGCTGCAGGATCGCCATCTCGTCCGTCCCCTCCCCCTCGACCGTCGCGTTGAGCGCCCCGAACTGCCCGGTCAGCACACGCGCCACCGCCGAGCAGACGAACGGCAGGAAGCTGACCTTCTCACCCGAGGCCGCCGCGAGCTGCTTCCGCAGCCCGTCGAGCGCCGTCACGTCCGCCTCGTCCATCACGGTGAAATGCACCGCGCTGTTCACGCTCTCGCGCAGACGGTTCGCGATCGTCCGACGCACACCCCGGAAGGGGATCCGCGCCGTCTCGGCGCCGGGCGCAATCTGCGTCTGCTGGTTCGGGGCTGGCGCGGGCGCCGCGCTCGGCGCGGGCGCCTGCACGAAGCTCTGCGTCGCCGGCGCGGGCGCAGACGGCGTGCCCGCGCGCGCCGAGGCGCTCCCGCCCCCGCTCGCGAACGCCTTCACGTCCTTGGCCAGCACGCGACCACCCATCCCCGAACCGATCACCGCGTTGATGTCGATCCCCATGTCCCGCGCCAGGCGACGCACCGCCGGCGTCGCCAACGCCTTCCCGTCCTTCGACGACACGCCCCCGAGGTCTCCCCCGACCGCCCCGACGACCGTCCCGGCGTCCTCCCGCTCTTCCGCCGCCTCAAGCTCCGTCTCGTGCTCCTGCGCGTCCATCTCCACCGTCCGGCTCGCCTGCTGGATCGGGGCGCCGTTGTCCCCGCCCCCGCCCACGTACGTCACCAGCGGGTTGCCCACGTTCAGGATCTCTCCCTCCGACCCGTGCAGCGTCTTGATCGTCCCCGCCCGCGGGCTCGGCACCTCGACCAACGCCTTGTCCGTCTCCATCTCCGCCAGGATCTGGTGCTCCTCGACCGTGTCGCCTTCCTTCACCTTCCAGGCGATCAGCTCGGCCTCGTGCACACCCTCGCCAAGGTCCGGCAGGATGAAGATATTCGGATCAGTGCTCTTTGCGTGCGCCATGTTCGGTTCCTGATGCGGTACGCGGAGGATCGGAGCCTCGCGGAGATCACGGAGTCAGTGAATCAGCCCTGTTTCATCCTTCGCGGCCTCCGCGTCCATCCGCGGCCTCCGCGTTCGCCTTCCCTAGTACGCCAGACACGCCTTCACGCCCTCGCCGATCCGTGCGGCGTCGGGCAGGTAGTCCAGCTCCAACTTGTAGTACGGCATCACCGTGTCGAACCCCGCCACCCGCTGCACCGGCGCCTCCAGATGCAGGAAGCAACGCTCCTGGATCCGCGCCGTCAGCTCCGCGCCCATCCCGCACGTCTTCGGCGCCTCGTGCACGATCACGCAACGCCCCGTCTTCTCCACGCTCTCCGCGATCGTGTCCATGTCGATCGGGTAGATCGTCCGCAGATCGATCAGCTCCACCGACACGTCCTCGGGCAGCTCGTCCATCATCTCCAGACACTGGAAGACGCTCGCCCCCCACGTGATGACCGTCAGATCATCCCCCTCCGACACCACCTTCGCCTTCCCGATCGGGATCTCGTAATCGCCCTCCGGCACCTCCTCACGGAAGCTCCGGTACACCCGCTTGGGCTCGAAGAACACCACCGGATCCGGGTCGCGGATCGCCGACAGCAGCAGCCCCTTCGCGTCGTGCGGCGTGCTCGGCATCACCACCTTCAGCCCCGGGTGATGCGCGTAGATCGCCTCGGGCGAGTCCGAGTGCAGCTCCGGCGCGTGGATGCCCCCGCCCACCGGCACACGCACCGTCAGCGGGATCGTGATCGCCCCGCGCGTCCGCGTCCGGAACCGGGCCGCGTGGTTCACCAGCTGGTCGTACGCCGGCCCCAGGAAACCCTCGAACTGGATCTCCGGGATCGGACGCATGTCCGCCATCGCCAGCCCGATCGCCGAGCCCATGATCCCCGACTCGTCCAGCGGCGTGTTCTGCACGCGATGCTTCCCGTGCTTCTCCGCCAGACCCTCCGTGACGCGGAACACGCCCCCGTTGATTCCGACATCCTCGCCCAGGATCACGACGCGGTCATCGCGCTCCATCTCCTGGTCAAGGGCCTGATTGATCGCCTGAACGAGTGTCAGCTGCGCCATGCTCTTTTTCCTCGGTGGCGCCGGCTCCCGGCCGGCCCCCTCCGTCTCGTTTGCCTCGTGGTCTCTACGTCTCTTCGCTCACACCCGCTCGGCCGCGCCCCGCAGGCCCGCCTGCTCCGGGAACTGCCCCAGCGAGTTCGTCCGCATCGTGTCACGCTGCGTCTTCAGCTCGTCGCACAGCTCCGCGAACGTGTAGTCGAAGATGTCGTTGGTGCTCGGCTCGGCGATCCCCTCGGCGGTCTTCACCACCTCCGAGACGATCTTCTTCGCCCGCTCCCCGAGCTTCTTCTGCTTCGACTCGCTCCACGCGTCCTTCGACTCCAGGTACTTCCGCGTCCGGATCAGCGGGTCCTTCTCCAGCCACGCGTCCAGTTCCTTCTGGTCCCGGTAACGCCGCGCGTCGTCCGCCGTCGTGTGGTCGCCAAGGCGGTACGTCACGGCCTCGACAAAGCTCGGCCCCCCGCCCTCCACCGCCCGGTCCCGCGCGTCCTTGACCGCCTTGTACACCGCGAACAGGTCGTTCCCGTCCACACGGATCGTCGGCATCTCGTACGCGATCGCCTTCTGCGCAACAGTGGGGGAGTTCATCTGCTCGTGCCGCGGCACCGAGATCGCCCACTCGTTGTTCTGGCAGAAGAACACCACCGGAACCTTCAGCGTGGACGCGAAGTTCATCGCCCCGTGGAAGTCGCCCTCGCTCGTCGCCCCGTCACCGAAGTACGTGATGACCGCCTTGTTCTTCTCTTTCCGCAGCTTGCTCGCCCACGCGATCCCCGTCGCGTGCAGCATGTGCGTCCCGATCGGGATCGACAGCGGCGTCTGGTTCACGTTCTCCGGGATCTGGTTCCCCCGCTCGTCACCCATCCAGTGCAGCAGGATGAAGTGCATCGGCAGACCGTGCAGGAACAACGCCGCGTTCTCCCGGTAGCACGGCACCAGCCAGTCCTGGCCCTTGACCATCGCCAGCGCCGAACCCACCGCCGCCGCCTCCTGCCCCTTGTTCTGCGGGTACGTGCCCATCCGGCCCGACCGCTGCAGCTTGAACGCCGTCTCGTCCAGCTCGCGGCAGATCCACATCTGCTCGTACGCTTCCACGACCTGCTCGTCGCTCAGCAGATCCTTCCCCAGACGAGCGTCGAACTTCCCGTTCTCGTCGAGGATCTGGAGATAATCGATCTTGGCCTCGTAGGCCTTGCGTCGGGGCATGCCCGCCTCCGTTTGGTGAGAGTCAACTCCGCCCGGGCACGCCCGGGGATGAGCCTAGCGCCGCCAGCGCGACGCCGCCTTCAGTTCGCCGATTCCATCGCCTCACGCCCCGTCCCACCCGACACATAATGGTGGTGGCCCGGGAACTGCTTGATGCTCTCCTGCTTCAACGCCCGCCCCGTTCCCTGCGCGTTCGGCGACTTCTCGTGAATCGAGTAGTCGCTGTTCGGCAGCGTGTCCGAGTGCTTGAGCGCCAGATCCGCCGCCTTGAGCATGCTCTTGTCCGCGTTCTCGTAGATCCCGCGGTACCGGTCCGCGATCTCAAGCTCCGCGATCTCGAAGAAGTGCAACGCCGCGGCCCGGTTCGCCTCGAACTCCGTCCCCTCCCCGCCGGCCCGGATGTCCCGGTCCAGACGGCTCAGCGTGCACGCCCACGCGTGGATGTACATCGCCGCGTCCGCGATCCGCGCCTGCACGCACTGACGCTCGATGATCTTCGCGTCGTGCATCTTGCTCGCCTTCTTGAACTGGTACGTCAGCTCCGAGATGTGCCGGCACAGACGCTCCCCGTACGGCTTCAACTCCTCGCTCAGACTCGGCGCGTCCGGGCTCCGCTTCCGGATCCCCAGGAACACCTCGCTCCCCAGCGGGATCGCCGCCCGGATCACCGCCGGCGAGAACTTGAACCCCTCCACGGCGTCCTTCACCCCCAGCATCTTCTCCGCCAGCTGCTTCCCCCCGTACCCGAAGATGAACCCCTGCATCACCTCGTTCGCGCCCTCGACGATCGTGTTGATCCGCGAGTCGCGGAAGATCCGCTCCACCTCGTTCTCGGTCATGTACCCCTCGCCGCCCATGATCTGGACCGCGTCGTTGACCGAACGCCACCCCATCTCCGAGCAGAAGACCTTGCAGATCGCCGTCTCCAGCATGATGTCCTCATCGTGCCGGTCCAGCATCCCCGTCGTCATGTACAGCACCGAGTCCATCGCGTAGCACAGCGCGCTCATGTGCGCGATCTTCTCACGCACCAGCTCGAACTCCGCCAGCGGACGCTGGAACTGGAACCGCGTCTGCGCCCACTTGATCGCCTGATCCTTCGCCCGCTTCGCGCCACCCAGCATCCCCGCGCTCAGCGTGCACCGACCGTAGTTCAGACACGTCAGCGCCACGTTCAGCCCACGCCCCTCCTTGTGCAGCACGTTCTCACGCGGCACCCGCACGTTCGTGAACCGAATCCGCGCCTGCCACGTCCCCCGGATCCCGCACTTGGCCCGGTTCTTCTGGAAGATGTCGATCCCGTCCATGTCCGGCGTGCACACCAACGCCGTGACCTTGTCCTTCCCGTCGCCCATCTTCTGCTTGGCCATCACCGTGAACAGACCCGAGATCGCCCCGCTCGTCGCCCACTTCTTCTCGCCGTTGAGGATGAAGTGCGTCCCGTCCTCGCTCAGCTCGCACCGCGTCTCCTGCCCACCCGCGTCGCACCCGACGTTCGGCTCGCTCAGACAGAACGCGCTCAGCCACTCCCGCGCAAGCTTCGGCAGCCAACGCTCCTTCTGCTCCGGCGTCCCGAACAGCATCACCGCCTTGCACCCGATCGACTGGTGCGCGCTCACCACCACCGCCGTCGACCCGCAGTACTTCCCGATCAGCTCCAGCACGCGGTTGTAGCTGGTGATCCCCATCCCCAGCCCGCCCTGCTCCTTCGGGATCGTCATCCCCAGCACGCCCAGGTCGAACAGCTTCTTGATCACCCACTCCGGGATGTGCTGCTCCTGGTCGATCTCGATCGACGGGTGCTCCTCCTTGAGATACGCCTCCAGCCGCGCCAGCAACTGGTCGCACTCCGCCGTCTCCTGCGGGCTCGTCTCCGCGATGTCCGGGTACGGGAACAACAGCTCCCCACGCAGGTTCCCCCAGAAGTAGTTCTTCACCACCCCCATCGAGTCCGGCTCCGGACCGAGCAGCGTCTCCGCGTCGGCGATCATCTTCCGATCCTTCTCCGACACACCCTTCATCGACTTCAGATCAGCCATCGACGCTTCCTCCGCAGGGTCGGGTCACACGCCGCGACGCTTCGCGCGCGGTCTTCGGACACGACCAGGTCCGCTTGTCCCTTCACGCCGGCACGCTCCGCCCGGCGCGTCTCGATTCAGCGACGCGCGCTCTTCGCAAAGAAACGCGCGATCGCCTCCTTGGCCTCCGGCGTGTGCCGCAGCTGAATCAGCCGGCTCCGCTCTCCGCGGATCGCCTCGCTCCAGCCCTCTGTCAGGCCAATCTCTACACACTCAACGACGGCCTTCGCCGCCTTCGTCCCGGGCAACTCACCCCGGCACCGCTTCAACCCGTGACGCACGCCCTCGGCCGTCTCGCCACGCCCGATCCAACGACTCGGCGCGCCGTCTCGCTCCGGCCGGCCCTTCGCGTTCTTCTCCGCGATCCAGTACCGCGCCGCGTCCATCAGCTCCTCGGGCATCACGCACGCCACGTCGAAGAGCCCTTCTTTCACCGCCTCATCGAACGTCATCGGCTTCCCCGACGCCGCCCGCAGGATCCCCTCGCACGCCTCGATCCGCGCCGGCAGCAGGTTCGTTCCCCCCCAACCCGGGCAGATCGACAACCCCGCCTCCGGCAGCCCCACCATGTACGGCCGGTCTCCCTCGATCGGCGCCCCGATCAGCCCGTCGCAGTGCATCGCCAGCTCGAGCCCGCCCCCCAGCGCCGCCCCGTTGATCGCCGCCGCCGTCCAGCACGGCAGCTTCGTCAACCGCCGGAACACCCGCGCCGCGTCCTCCAGATAGTCCCGAAGCTCCTGGTCGTCCGCCCGGTCGATCTCCGCCAGGTCCGCCCCCGCCACGAACACCTTCTTGGATCCCGACGCCAGCACCAACCCATCCAGGTCGTCCGGCAACCGGTCGATCGCCTCATCCAGACGACGCACCAGCCGCTTGTCGATCACCACCACCGGGCGATCCGCCTGCTCAAGCACCAGCGTCGCGATTCGGGCCTGATCGCCCTGACCGTCAAACCGGATTGGCAGCGGTTGCTCGCCCATCGTGCTCCATTCCTTGGCCCGGGGTCATGAGCCGACCCACCACCCGGCGGGCGAGCCCAAGTATAGGCTCAGCCCGCCGGGTGGTGGGTCGGCTCATGACCCCGGGCCAAGGAATGGAGCACGATGGGCGAGCAACCGCTGCCAATCCGGTTTGA
>MRWG01001535.1_pt1 | contig 14423 bp, 13 predicted proteins | sample 1013341 | NCBI WGS metagenome assembly MRWG01 (sample SAMN06117577, study PRJNA244670) | biofilm metagenome | biome: Water; feature: Cathode Biofilm; material: Biofilm; isolation source: microbial consortium enriched at the cathode of a solar microbial fuel cell | place: USA: District of Columbia ... | reverse complement strand
GACAAGTTTGGCGCCATTGGTGCCACCGCCATGACCAAGGCCGCTGGCCTGCAGCATATCCCGCAGGGTGGTGAGCTGAACGTGTTCCGGATCTTCGAGTAAGGTCTCCACCAGTCGCGCTCGGTGTTCACGAGGTACCGAGCGCAACTGGCTCCCTAGCGCCCGGTGCCAAAAGGCATCCGGGCGCTAGTTGCATCTCGATTGACCGAAAAACTCTAATTGGACTTGAGTGGGATTATGGCGAGCGATCTGGAATAATGACGCAAGTCTGCCGACGGGCTAACAAAGATGTCTCGCGACTTTGGCATTGGACTTAAGCAAACTAGGGAACCTGGTTCGGCTTGCTTTGCCGCAACGGCACTAGCCTTCGTGTCTGCGATAATGTGGCAGGTCGTTCCAGGACTTGCGCAGGATAGCCAGTTCTCTCCATGCGCCGAGGACGCCGTGCTTGTTTTCGATGCCTCCGGTTCCATGTCCGGCAATGGCTGGGGTTACGGCAGCGAGAGCGCGCACAACGTCAGTCGGATCGATAGGGTGCGATACGCTCTTGGCAAGGTCTTACCGACCGTCACGCGCCACCGTCGGGTCGGACTGGTCACCTATGGCCCCACACGGACTCCTAGTCTGTTCAACCAGTGCGACAATATCGAGTTAGATCTTCCGCCTACGCCAAACGCCGCCGCACAAATCATGGCTTCTGTGGAAAGCCTAGTACCAGCCGGTGGGACTCCCTTGACGCGTGCTGTCGAACAGGCGGCGGAAATGCTCGACTTTGAAAGCGAGCCCGGCTTGATCGTCCTCCTAACTGATGGCGAAGACACGTGCGGGGGATCGCCGTGCCAGGTGGGTAAGGAGCTACACGCCGCAGCGGCACAACTCACCATCCACGTCATAGGTTTGCGAGTGAAAGGTTTGTCCTGGACGGGCGAGTCAAACATCGTCGAAACACAGTGCCTAGCGGAGCAAAATGAAGGCTTGTACCTCACCCCCGAAAACACTGATGACCTTATTGACGCGCTTGAGATGACCCTGGGTTGTCCAAAAATCAGTCGGCTCATGGAAGATCAAAAGAGCCATATAGAGGCGTCAAGCGGATGCACGTGGAGCCATCCATCATTGTGCGCCATGATCGAAAAAACGCAGCCCCGGGGACTGCGGAGCAAACCTAAAGGGTAAGCTCATGTCTGAGGAAGGATCTTCAGAACGCGGTGTAGATGGAGAAGGAACAGCGCCAGGGCATCGTTCATCGTCATCAACGAAGTTGCTAGACGCGATCGCACAGGATATCGCGCGCGATGGATTTTCAGTCCGCACTGGTAAAGAGATGCGCGCGATCATGCGCACGCGCGGACTAGAGGCGTGGCCGGATTTTGCCTCGACCTGGGATGATCTCGGGATCGACAAATATATGGCGGACGGTGGCCGCTACAGGCGTAGGCGCTTCGGGACCTTCAAGGTTACAGGTAGTGTCGTCGTCCGAAAGAACCATCAGCCGCACTATCAGAGCCGAGACTACAATATCTTGAACGGCGGGATTGAGCGCTGGTTTATGCCGGTCAAGGAAGCCGTGACCGACAATGCCTTCGCACAGGGCTTAGTTAGCTATTGTGCGGCACTGTTCGACATGACGTCTTCGATGAAGTCTAGCGTCTCGCCCTGGCATGTCGAAATGCATCAGTTTCGCATCGAGGCGACGCCGGATGAAACTGGGGCACCCACGCCCGAAGGGGTCCATCGTGATGGCGTCGATTGGGTGTGCGTGATGCTGATCCGCCGATCGAACGTGGCGAGCGGTGTCACGCAGATCTTCGATCGCTCGGGTAGGCCGTTAGGCGAGTTCACGCTGATCGATCCGCTTGACGCCGTGCTTATCGACGACCACCGCGTCCTTCACGGGGTCACTCCGATCGCCCCCCTTAGTTCGGAGCGCAAAGCCTGCCGTGATGTTCTGGTGCTGACCTATCGCCGGGAACACGAGACTGCGAGCGAGTCTCGGTGAGGCGGCAGCATCGTGGGATGTGGAACGAGAAATCCTAAAGCCTCGCAGAATCAACCAACCAAGTTGGCTTGCCGGACTTAGTTCAGAGCCAAAATTATGGCACCCTTCACTTGGTGCAGCTGAGAGACTATGGACAACGACGAGATTGTGGAACGCCTCAAGGCCATGATCGCCGAACTCGATATGCTCGCCGACGAGCTGCGCTGGCGCGAAGCGGGTATGCCCAACCTTGTCGACATGGAATGGCCGGTGCGCGCTCGCAACGCCTTCAAGAAGGAAGGCATTGTCTCGCTGCGGCAACTAACCAAGCTTGCGCCGGAAGACCTGTTACGGATACCGAACATGGGCAAGCTGACCCTCCAACAGATTCAGGACAATCTTGCCAGCGTTGGTCTAAGCCTCGCCCCGTCCAGACCTCGCCAGTATTGTTGGTTTCCGCGCGCCCGCTACGGGTGACACCGAATGGGTCTGTCCCATCTCCAAGGCTGCACATCCTGCCCGGTCCGATCATTAGGCTGCGGTTTACCTAGCAGCCAATGAGCCGAAGAAAATCCGATTTGCGTGCCCAAGGCGGTCTTGTCGATTTGTTCGAACATGGTGCATGGGAGAAGACTCGCGCCTTTCTGACCTCGCTTAAACCACCGCCATTGAGGGTTCGGTCGATTCAGACAGGTTGCAAACAATGTGGCGCAGGCACGCCGCACGGCATCAAGCCTATTGGTGGTTGGCTCTTTGGCAACAGGATTGACGGATGCCAAGCGGAATACGTACGCGTGCCTGATGCCATGGCCAATCTGGCGCCGGATGCCCGCTTCGGATCTAGGAGCCGCCGTCAGCACCGCCCGCGCGACCGTAAGCCGTTCCGCGACAGTATCAACTGGAATGATGGTCGTAGCACCTTTCAGCTTGGCGCCTGCGGTTGCGCAAAGACCGATTGGGCCTTGGGCGAAAACAGCGACTGTGGATGCGAATGTTGCCTGATTTCGCTTCCCCGAATCCTGTGGGTGTCGGGGACACATCAAGACTTGCTCATCGCCCAGCCTATCCGGGACCCCGGGCACGACATGGCCAAGGAAGCGTTCTACGAGCTGATCCAAGAAGCGGCATCCACCGACGCGGCGCCAATCTCTCGGTAACTTGACTTACGTCAACGTAGGACGAGCCCGCGCGGACCAATATCAAACCCGTAGGAATTTGCCCTGTGAGCTTGCATCCTTTGTGGCGTCTGGGCAACGCATGGCCACGACCAAAACTCTATGTAACCCCAGACGGATCGCGGCCGTTCGTCCATCGTTGAGCGATAGGAAGGAATTATGAGCCATTTCCTCGACCGCCTGACCTTTTTCGATCGCGCGGTCGACGATTTCGCGGACGGTTTCGGCGTCGTCACGCACGAAGACCGGCGGTGGGAGGATGGCTACCGCAAGCGTTGGCAGCACGACAAAATTGTTCGCTCCACCCATGGTGCCAACTGCACGGGCTCGTGCTCGTGGAAGATTTACGTCAAGGGCGGCATCGTCACCTGGGAGACGCAGCAGACCGACTATCCCCGCACGCGGCCCGAGCTGCCCAATCACGAACCGCGTGGCTGCTCGCGTGGGGCAAGCTACTCCTGGTATCTCTATTCCGGCAACCGAGTGAAGTACCCCCTGGTCCGCTCGCGCCTGATCAAGCTATGGCGTGATGCCCGTGCGGACCTGACGCCTGTCGCCGCCTGGGCCTCGATCGTCGAGGACCCCACCAAGCGCGGCGCCTATGTGAAGAAGCGCGGCCTTGGCGGCTTCGTCCGCGCGACCTGGGACGAGGTCAACGAGATCATTGCCGCGGCCAATGCCTACACCGTGAAAACTCACGGGCCGGACCGCGTGTTCGGCTTCTCGCCAATCCCTGCGATGTCGATGGTGAGTTATGCCGCGGGCTCACGCTATCTGTCGCTGCTCGGTGGCGTATGCATGTCTTTCTACGACTGGTATTGCGACCTGCCACCCGCATCACCTCAGACCTGGGGCGAGCAGACTGACGTTCCCGAAAGCGCCGACTGGTACAACTCGGGCTTCCTAATCCTGTGGGGATCAAATGTCCCCCAGACACGCACCCCCGACGCCCACTTCTACACCGAGGCGCGCTATCGCGGTGCCAAGAGTGTCGTGGTCACGCCGGACTACTCGGAGGCAGCGAAATTTGCCGACCTTTGGGTGCACCCGAAGCAAGGCACCGATGCGGCCCTGGCCATGGCGCTCGGCCATGTGATCGCCCGCGAGTTTCATGTTGACCGCCAGGTTCCGTATTTTGTCGACTATGCCCGCAAATACACCGATATGCCGATGCTCGTCCGCCTCGTCGAGAACGACGATGGCAAGCTTGTCCCGGAGCGTTTCGTGCGCGCCAGCGATCTGGACGGAGCCTTAGGCGAGACGGCCAACCCCGAATGGAAGACGCTCGCCTTTGACGAAATTTCGGGCGAGGTCGTGGCGCCAGCCGGCGCTGTCGGCTTTCGCTGGAGCGATTCCGGCAAGTGGAATCTCGAGGAGAAGGACGGCCAGGGTCGGGAGACAAAGCTGCAGCTCTCGCTCGCCGGCATCCGCGACGAACTCGTCGATGTCGCCTTTCCCTATTTCGGCAATCGCGAGCACGACCATTTTGCCGGCACCGACCATCCGGGGGTCTTGATGCGCCGGGTGCCGGCCAAACGGCTACAGCTGAAGGACGGGGAGGCGCTGGTGGCCAGCGTCTACGACCTGTTCATGGCGAATTACGGCGTCGACCAGGGCTTTGGCGGCGAGCATCTCGCCGCGTCCTATGACGACGTGGAGCCTTATACACCCGCATGGGCTGAGAAGATCACTGGTGTGCCGCGCGCGCAGATTGTCACCATCGCCCGGGAGTTCGCGACCAACGCCGAGAAGACCGATGGGCGCTCCATGGTCATCCTCGGCGCTGGTGTGAACCACTGGTATCACATGGACATGACCTATCGCGGCATCATCAACATGTTGGTGATGTGCGGCTGCGTCGGACAGTCGGGCGGCGGTTGGTCGCATTATGTCGGGCAGGAGAAGCTCCGTCCGCAGACGGGCTGGTTGCCACTGGCCTTCGCGCTGGACTGGGGACGGCCGCCGCGGCAGATGAACTCAACGTCGGCGTTCTACGCCCACACCGATCAGTGGCGCTACGAGACGCTCGACGTGTCGGAGATCCTTTCGCCCACCGCACCGGCGGGCCCGTGGGACGGCGCGCTGATCGATTATAATGTGCGCGCCGAGCGCATGGGCTGGCTGCCGTCCGCGCCGCAGCTGGAGACAAACCCGCTCTCCATCGCTGCCAAGGCGGAAGTCGCCGGCCAGGCACCGAAAGACTATGTCGCCGCCGCGCTAAAGTCGGGCGATCTGAAGCTTTCCTGCGAGGACCCGGACAAGCCGGCCAATTGGCCGCGCAATCTGTTCGTGTGGCGCTCCAATCTTTTGGGCGCGTCCGGCAAGGGACACGAATATTTTCTGAAGCATCTGCTCGGCACGCCGAACGGCGTGATGGGCAAGGATTTGGGCACGACCGGGGCGCAGAAGCCGCAAGAGGTCGAGTGGCACGACGAGGCGCCGGAGGGAAAGCTCGACCTGCTCGTCACCATCGACTTCCGCATGTCGACCACCTGCATGTACTCCGACATCGTGCTACCGACGGCGACGTGGTACGAGAAGAACGATCTCAACACCTCCGACATGCACCCCTTCATCCATCCGCTGACCTCCGCGGTCGATCCGGTGTGGGGCGCGCGCAACGACTGGGAGATTTACAAGGGCATCGCCAAGGCCTTCTCCGAGGTGGCGCCGGAAGTGCTGGGCGTCGAGAAGGACGTGGTGCTCACCCCGATTATGCACGACACGCCCGGCGAGATCGCCCAGGCCCTCGACGTCAAGGATTGGAAGCGGGGAGAGATTGATCCCATCCCCGGCAAGACCATGCCGCAGGTCACGGTGGTCGAGCGCGACTATCCGAATCTCTACAAGCGCTTCACCGCGCTCGGTCCACTCATGGGCGAGCTCGGTAATGGCGGCAAAGGCATAAACTGGAAGACGAATGACGAGGTCGAGTTCCTCAAGCGTCTCAACGGAGAGGTCGAGGAAGAGGGCGCGACCAAGGGCCTGGCACGAATCGACAGCGACATCGACGCTTGCGAGGTGATCCTGACGCTCGCGCCAGAGACCAACGGTGAGGTGGCGGTCAAGGCGTGGGACGCTCTGTCGAAGACCACCGGCCGAGGGCTCGCCCATCTCGCGCTCCACAAGGAAGATGAGAAGATCCGCTTTCGTGATGTGGTCGCCCAGCCGCGAAAGATCATCTCGTCGCCGATCTGGTCGGGCCTCGAGTCGGAGAAGGTTTGCTACAACGCGGGCTATACCAATGTGCACGAGCTGATCCCATGGCGGACGCTGACCGGCCGGCAGCAGCTCTATCAGGACCATCTATGGATGCGGGCCTTCGGCGAAGGCTTGTGCGTCTATCGTCCGCCCATCGACACCAAGACCGTGAAGCCCGTGATCGACCGAAAGCCGAACGGCAACGCGGCCATCGTCCTCAACTTCATCACGCCCCATCAGAAATGGGGCATCCACTCCACCTATACCGACAATCTGCTGATGCTGACCCTGTCGCGCGGCGGACCGATCGTGTGGATGAGCGAGGTCGACGCCGAGAAAGCCGGCATCGTCGACAACGACTGGGTCGAGGCCTTCAACACCAATGGCGCGCTGGTGGCCCGCGCCGTCGTCTCCCAGCGCGTCAAGGAAGGCATGTGCATGATGTATCACGCGCAGGAGAAGATCGTGAACGTGCCGGGCTCCGAGCAGACCGGCCAGCGCGGCGGCATCCATAACTCGGTGACGCGGACGGTGCTGAAGCCGACGCACATGATCGGCGGTTACGTTCAGCAGTCCTACGGCTTCAATTACTACGGCACGGTCGGCTCCAACCGCGATGAGTTCGTCGTCGTGCGCAAGATGGCGGAGGTCGACTGGCTCGAAAGGCCGGCCGCGGACGCGCTTGCCGATACAGCCGCACTGGAGGCAGCCGAATGAAAGTCCGCGCCCAAATCGCCATGGTGCTGAACCTCGACAAATGCATCGGCTGTCACACCTGTTCGGTCACCTGCAAGAACGTGTGGACCAGCCGCGAAGGCATGGAGTACGCCTGGTTCAACAACGTCGAGACCAAGCCCGGCATCGGCTACCCCAAGGAATGGGAGAACCAGGACCGCTGGAACGGCGGCTGGCGGCGCAAGCGGAACGGCAAGATCGAGCCCCGGATCGGTGCCAAATGGCGCGTGCTGGCCAATATTTTCGCCAATCCCGATCTGCCCGAAATCGACGACTACTATGAGCCCTTCACCTTCGACTATCAGCATCTGCAGAAGGCGCCGGAACTGCAAGCCATGCCGGTCGCGCGGCCGCGCTCGCTCATCAGCGGCCAGCGGATGGAGAAGATCGAGTGGGGACCGAACTGGGAAGAGATCCTCGGCGGCGAGTTCGCCAAGCGTTCCGCCGACGTCAATTTCGACGGCGTGCAGAAAGAGATCTACGGGCAGTTCGAGAACACCTTCATGATGTATCTGCCGCGGCTGTGCGAGCATTGCCTCAATCCGGCTTGCGTCGCGGCATGCCCGTCTGGCGCCATCTACAAGCGCGAGGAAGACGGCATCGTTCTCATCGATCAGGACAAATGCCGCGGCTGGCGCATGTGCGTGTCGGGCTGCCCTTACAAGAAGATTTATTACAACTGGTCGAGCGGAAAATCGGAGAAGTGCATCTTCTGCTTCCCGCGCATCGAGGCCGGTCAGCCCACGGTGTGCTCTGAAACCTGCGTCGGCCGCATACGCTATCTCGGCGTGGTGCTTTACGACGCCGACCGCATCGAAGAGGCGGCGAGCGTTGCCGACGAGCAGGACCTCTATGAGGCTCAGCTCTCGATCTTCCTCGATCCCAACGATCCGGCGGTGCTCGATCAGGCCCGGGCCGACGGCGTGCCGGAGAACTGGCTCGAAGCTGCTATTCGCTCGCCTGTATGGAAAATGGCGATGGACTGGAAGGTCGCCTTTCCGCTGCACCCCGAATACCGCACGCTGCCGATGGTTTGGTACGTGCCGCCGCTGTCGCCGATCAACGCCGCGGCGGAGTCCGGCAGAATCGGCTTTGACGGTGAGATGCCGGACGTTCGCAGCTTGCGCATCCCGCTCCAGTATCTCGCCAATCTGCTCACCGCCGGAAAGGAAGAGCCGGTCGCGCTTGGGTTGGAGCGCATGCTGGCCATGCGCGCCTATATGCGGGCCAAGACCGTTGACGGCGTGATCGACGAAAGCATCGCCCACCGCGTCGGTCTCGACGGGCAGATGATTGAGGACATGTACCAGATCATGGCCATAGCGAACTATGAGGACCGTTTCGTCATTCCGACAGCGCATCGCGAGCTCGACGAGGACGCCTTCGACCTGCGTGGCTCCTGCGGCTTTTCTTTCGGCAATGGCTGCTCGGGCGGGACGACGGACGCGAATTTGTTCGGGTCACCTAAGAAGCACGTCAAGACGCCGATGGAGGTCAGCTGATGAGCAACATCTTCAAGGCCTTCTCGGCGCTACTCAGCTACCCGGACGAAGCCTTGCAGAAGGCCGCGCCGGAGTTGCGGGCCGCCATTGACGAGGACGGCCTCCTGCTGCCAGAAAATCACCGAGCGCTGGACGCTCTCATCGAAGAAATCGCCACGGGCGACCTCTTTGCGACGCAAGAGCGCTATGTCGAGCTTTTCGACCGGACGCGTTCGTTGTCGCTGCACCTTTTCGAGCACGTATATGGAGAGAGCCGCGACCGCGGTCAGGCGATGATCGATCTCAAGAGCCTTTACGAGCAGAATGGGCTTTACCTCAGTACCAGCGAGCTCCCGGACTTCCTGCCGGCGTTTCTCGAATTTCTTTCCGTACGCCCGCTGGAGGAGGCGCGCGAACAGCTCGGCCAGCCCGCGCACATTTTGACGGCCCTCGCCGAGCGCCTGCACAAGCGCCACTCGCCCTACGCGGCCGTCTTCGAGGGGCTGGCGTCGCTCGCCGCGACCGCGCCGGACGCAGAAGTCGAAGTCGCGGCGGAGATTGACGATGCCGATCCCAACGATTTCGCGGCGCTCGATGCGCAATGGGAAGAAGAAGCGGTGACGTTCGGCCCGGGCGCGGCGCCGACCTGTAAGGACCGGATCGTGTCCCAGATACGGGCCGGGCGCCGGCCTGTGGCGGATGCATCCAAGGGAGTGGCGCCATGAGCGAGACCATCAACCAGCTTCTGTTTGGCTGGTACCCGTATCTCTGCATCGCGGTCTTCCTCGGCGGCAGCCTGTTGCGCTTCGACCGCGAGCAATACACATGGCGGTCGGGCTCTAGTCAGCTCTTGCGGCGCAAGCAACTCACTTGGGGCTCCAATCTCTTTCACGTCGGTATTCTGATCATTTTCCTTGGCCATTTCGTCGGATTGCTGACGCCGATCGCTGTATTCGATTTTCTCGGCATGGGTCATGGCGTCAAGCAGATGATGGCGATTGTGATTGGCGGCATTGCCGGGATCGCCTGCTTGGTCGGGATCACGCTCTTGGTGCATCGGCGTCTCTTCGATGCGCGCATCCGCAACACATCTTCGTTCGGCGACATCGCTGTTTTGATCCTGCTCTACGTGCAGCTGCTCTTGGGTCTCGCAACGATTCCGGTCTCGCTCCAGCATTTGGATGGCGGTGAGATGCTGAAGTTCATGACCTGGGCGCAGGGCATCGTGACGCTGCAACCGGGGGTCGCGTCGCTGGTCGCCGACGTCAATCCCATCTTCAAGCTGCACCTATTCCTCGGCATGACGATCTTCCTGGTGTTTCCGTTCACGCGCCTCGTGCATGTGTGGAGCGCGCCGATTTGGTATTTGGGCCGGCGTGGCTATCAGGTGGTGCGCACGCGCCAGCAGGTTGGGGCGCCCGCCGCGCGTCACACGCCGCTCCCGCCGCGCGGCCCCATGCCGGCGGAGTAATTCTCATGGCTTGTGCTTCCCATGTGCTTCAGTCGATTCCCCAGCCCGAGACGGTGAGCGTGAACGGCGTGGCGATTTCGCGTGATGCCATCGCCCGCGAGGTACAGCATCACAAGGCGTCGAAGCCCATCGAAGCCTGGCAGTCGGCTGCGCGCGCACTCGTTATCCGAGAGCTACTGCTGCAGCGGGTGCGCTGCCTTGGAATTGCATCTTCCCCGCGCGACAACGGCAGCGGGCGGCGCGAAACCGACGAGGAGGCGCTTCTCCGGGCGCTCATCGAGGAAGAGGTGGCGACACCGGACCCAGACGAAGTTGCCTGCCGGCGTTATTTCGAGCAGAACCGGCGGCGCTTCCGGTCGCAGCCGATTTATGCGGCGTCCCATATCCTCTTTGCCGCGCTCCAGGCTCAAGCGGAAAGCTACGCGCGAGCGAGAGTCTTGGCAAATTCGGTGCTCGCGGAACTGAAGCGGTACCCGGAGAAATTCGCCGACCTAGCGCGGGCGCACTCCGCCTGCCCGTCGGCGGCGCAGGGCGGGTCTCTCGGCCAGATTACGGTCGGGCAGACCACACCTGAATTTGAGCGGGCGCTCGAGCGGCTCAACCTTGGCGCGATCACTGAGGCGCCGGTGGATACATGTTACGGCCTTCACATCATCCGTCTCGACGGAAAGATCGAGGGAAAGGACCTACCGTTCGAACTCGTTGCCGATCGGATCGCTGCCTATCTCCGCGCCAATGTCATGCATCGGGCAACCGCCCAGTATGTCGCACGGCTGGTCTCGAACGCGCGGATCGCCGGCATCGAGATTGCCGGCGCGGAAGCGCATCGCGTGAGTTGACGGCCATTCATGCTGCTCGGCGATCTTCTCTCCCGCTTCAATGATGAATCTGTTGCCGCTGACGCCCTCCAGCGCCTCGGCGACCTTGTCCTGCTCGCGGAGGTGTGCGCCGGCGCCGAGGCGGAGGGACTGCCGCTTGGCACTTTTATCTCGACTGCGGTGCAGCGCTACACTCAGGATGCCTCGGATGAGGAGTGGATCACGCTGATGGGCGATTTGGGGCGCTCAGAGGATCCAGGCCTTACCTGCCTCAAGCGCGCCCTGATCCACGCGACCCGCGTCCCCCACTGATTGCCGAATGTCGCCGGCGGCGGAACGCCGTTTGACCTTGAGGTGCGCCGGTCGCTACCCTAGGGGGCCTACCCACGGAATTCCAAGAAGGCCCCCGGGCACAATGCCGAATCTGGACCGCAACCTCATCCAGGCGCTACCGGTGTTCAGCGCTATGGGCGAGCCCGAGCTTGACGATGTGATCGCCCATGCCAAGGCGCAGCGCATCCCAAAGGGGACGGCTGTATTTCAGCAAGGGGAGAAGGCCAATTCCTTTTTTGTGCTGCTGCACGGGCGGCTCAAAGTGGTGAAGACGACGCCCCACGGCCAACAGATGATTATCCGCTTTGTCCATCCCGGCGACATCTATGGGATCGCCAAGGCGCTCCGCCGCGAGGACTATCCGGCTACGGCGACGGCCGTGGTCGACAGCGTTACGCTAGTTTGGCCGGCCCAGATATGGGATGAGTTCGTGGCGTCACATCCTGCGTTCGCCGTCAACGTCATGCAAACGATGGGTGATCGCCTGCAGGAGGCCCATGCCAGGATCAAGGAGCTCTCGACAGAGGAAGTCGAGCATCGCGTGGCCCACACCGTCCTTCGGCTCATTACGCAGTCCGGAAAGCAAACCGACGAGGGCGTTCTGGTCGACTTCCCGATCACCCAGCAGGAACTCGCCGAGGCTTCCGGAACGACGCTTCACTCCGTCAGCCGAACCTTGAGCGCATGGGAAAGCGCGGGCCTCGTGACCGTCGGACGCCGCAAGATTGTCGTCCGCGACGCCCAAGCTCTCTCCACGCTCGCCGATCGCGGTGCCCCGAAGGAGCGCTCACGCTAAGCGCACGCCGATTTGCGCTGGGACAACGTCCATCTCAAGCCCATTTTGTAGCGTCGTCAGTCATTCAGGCACGCGCCGTGCCGCTGGAGGTTCTACGGTCCATGCAACGCAGCCTGCGCGAGGAACGGGGAACCGGCCAAGGCAACTTGCTGCGCGCCCTGCTCAGCTATGGCTTTCGCCCATTTTTTCTCGGCGCTGCCCTGTGGGCCATTCTGGCTCTGACGATTTGGCTCGGTGCGCTCGCAGGCCGGTGGGAGCTTGCACCCGGCTACGGCGCTTTGCCCTGGCACGCCCATGAAATGCTGTTCGGCTACAGTTCGGCGGTCTTGGCCGGGTTCTTGTTGACGGCGGTGCCCAACTGGACGGGACGCCTGCCGGTCGTGGGCTGGCGTCTGCTTCTCTTGTTTCTCCTCTGGTGTGCCGCGCGTATCGCGTTTCTGTTGACCGGAACGACAGGGCCCCTCCCGGCGGTGGTGATCGACAGCCTGTTCTTGCCGTGCCTCTTGTTTGTCCTGGGCCGCGAGATCGTGGTCGGCCGCAATTGGCGCAACCTGAGGCCGCTTGCCCTTGTCGCGCTGCTCGCCGCCGCCAACATAGGCTTTCACGCCGAAGTCCTGAACACGGGAACCGCGGTCGCTGCGAGCCGCGTCGGGACCGCGGCGCTGATTGGGCTCATCATGTTAATCGGCGGCCGCATCGTGCCGAGCTTCACGCATACGTGGCTGTTGCGGATGGATCCAGAACATCTGCCTGTTTCGTTCAACCGATTCGATATAGCTGCGCTGTTGGTCTCCGGTGTTGCGCTCGTCCTTTGGATCGCGAGGCCGGAGCATACCGCTACAAGCGTCCTTTTCCTGACTGCTGCAGTCCTTCAATTTGTGCGGCTCTGGCGCTGGGCGGGCCTGTACGCGTGGCGCGCGCCCCTCGTTCTCGCCCTGCATGTTGGCTATGCCTTCGTCCCGCTCGGGTTTCTGCTCGGTGCCATCTCCATCTTCGAGCCCCAGGCCTTTGCCGGAACAGCGGCTTTGCATGCCTGGACCGTCGGCGCCATCGGCCTCATGACCCTTGCGGTGATGACTAGGGCGACGCGAGGCCATACCGGTCGCGCCCTCACGGCATCTGGCCTCACGATTGCCATTTACACCGCAATCATCGCGGCTTCGCTGCTGCGCATCGCCGCGGGTGCCTTCCCTCAAGATTATGGCAACCTGCTCGAACTGGCGGGCATTGCGTGGATCGCGGCCTTCGGCCTGTTTCTCATCGAGTACGGTCCGATGTTGCTGGGGCCGCGTCTGAAGCGCGGGTGAAAGCGGTCTCAGTCCGGGAACTTGCGGCAGAGCAACGAGCGACCGGCTCGAAGCCTCTAACTTAAAAAAGGGACCATACTCAATGGCCCTGCTCGCAGACAGGGAGGTGAGCAATGTCTGACTCTCGATTGCTGTGGCCCACACGCGAAGAGTTGCGCCGGCGCTACGAGTTGATGGATAGGATGATGGAGGAGCGCGGGGTGGACATCCTTGCAGCACTTCGCGTCGACGGCGGGCTTGCCTTCATCGAAGCTCGCGCCAAATGTCGCTATTGCCGACACGAAGGGGTATGCCGGCACTGGCTCGCGAGCGAGGGCCAGCGGGGGTCTTCTGATTTCTGCCCCAACGCAGCCTTCTTCCGATCATGCGCAAGCAGCGCTCCTTGAGCTTTCAGATCTGGCGCGGTCAGGGTTCACGTCAATACTGGTAGCCGACCCCGAAGATCACCTTCTGAATGTCGGTGAAGAACTCGTCCGCTTGATAATTGGCGTATTTGGCCTCCGCGTAGAAGCCATTCCGCAAGGGCAAATAGGCGTAGAAGTCGAACTCCGAGCCGTAATCGAGGTCCTGTACCGCCGAGCGGAACTCGTGATATTGCGCGAGCAGCAAGAGGCCACCGAAAGCGCTGAGCGGCCCGCTTGAGCCTTGGGGCATCTTGTATTTGGCCTCGACATAAAAGTCCTGAAGGCCCGTCGGCGGCGTCACCAGAAAGACGTCTGCGAAGCCGTTGAAGATATGTCCGGTGGCGAGCGGCGTCTGGAATGCGGCAAAACCGTCGTCGCTGCCCAGAAGCTCGTAGATGGCCGTCGCGGTGAACCCGCCCTTCGACAATCCCTGTTCCACGCGCACATAGTCGGCCTCGTAGTTGACCGGCGCGTCGCCGTAGCTCGTCTGTTGGGCGTATTCCAGCCGGTAGTGATAGGTCAGGTCGTCGTTCAGGCTCTGCTTGCCTTTCAGAAAGCCGCCATAGCTCGCATTCGACAAAGGATCGAGGTCGTAGAGATCCATCAAATAGGTGTAGGCGGTAAACTTGCCGATGGAGAGTTCCTTGCTCTCGGCGTGCATCAGATGAACGTTGGAGTGAATGTTCCCGACCGGCGAGCTGTCACTGAAGATGCGGTTCACGTT
>MRWG01001534.1_pt1 | contig 14433 bp, 13 predicted proteins | sample 1013341 | NCBI WGS metagenome assembly MRWG01 (sample SAMN06117577, study PRJNA244670) | biofilm metagenome | biome: Water; feature: Cathode Biofilm; material: Biofilm; isolation source: microbial consortium enriched at the cathode of a solar microbial fuel cell | place: USA: District of Columbia ... | reverse complement strand
TGGACGAATTCGTCCGAGGTCTGCATGGCCCAGGGAACATGCTCGCTCCAGGGCGAGAAGTTGCAGGCATGCAGCATCCTGAAGACACCGTTTCCCGCTTCGGCCGGCGGGCGCTTGCTCTGCAGCCACACATAGGGGGCCGCCGGCGCCGCGAGATCTGGCCTGCGCGCCGCTTCGGCCGCCCGGGCGGCATGGGGCGTCTTGGGCAGCAGGGTCGTGGCGAAGCGGCTGAGCACACGGCCGTAGCGGATCCACTGGTTGACCGCCGCGCGCGCGCTCGGCGTGGTCTGAGCGGCGTGGGAGGAGTGGGACAGGAAAAGGACCGGCACCGCCCGCTCCCGCGCGGCCTGGCCGGCCGCGCCGCCGGGCCCCCAGCCCAGCGAGTCGGTGACCAGGGCGGCGGGCTGCGCGGCGGCGAAGAGGGCGGCGAGGTGCCGCGCCAGTCCCGCCGTCAGCTCGGCGGCGCCGGTGGCGACCGCGGCGGCGGTCCTGACGGCGTCCCGGGCGGCGGGGTCCTGCAGGCGCTCCAGAACGCGCCCGGCGGCCTCGCGGGTGGCGCGGTCGGGCAGCGGCAGGGCGCTCAGGGTGGCCCGTGGCCGGCCGCCCAGGCCCCAAGCCAGGCTGCGCAGGATGCGGGCATGGTCCCGCCAGTCCCCCCGGGTGGCCTGGACATCCAGAACCGCCCGCTTCGGATTGACGGCGATCACCTCCCGGCCCAGGCGGTCGAGCTGCCGGCGGCCGTAGCCCAGCACCACGGGAGCCCTGCCCCGGTAGGCCCGGGCGGCCAGGGTGGCCAGCCCCTGGGCGAGCCCGGCGAGAGGGGGGCGTCCGAACTTCTGCTTCAGGGTCACGTCGAAGCGGGCCAGCACCAGGCGTCCGAACAGCAGGTCGAAGGCCGCGGCCGGGTCGTCGCAGTGCTGCCAGGCGCCGCCGTGGCGGATCAGCCAGGGGCCGGGGCCGGAACCCCGCAGGGTGGTCCTCAGCCTGGCCGAAGCGGCGGTGAGGTAGGACAGCACGATAACAAGCGCTTCCCGGGCCGCGGGGCCCAGCGCCGGCGCGCTCTCGAAGGCCGCCTCCAGCTCGGCGATGGTGCGGCGCTGGTGCAGGATGGTGCGGCGATGCCCGGTGGCGGTGTAGTACGGCAGGCTCGACAGCACCGGCACCGGCGCAGCCTTCAGGGCGGCGCGCGCCGCCGGGGTCAACGCCAGCACCGCCCGGCAGGCGGGTGCTGCGCGCAGCAGGTCGTCGGCGTCGTCCTGGTCCAGGACAACGGCCAGCGGCAGGGTTTCTTCGGGAGAGTTCAATTCGGCTTGAATTCAGAAATCGGAGGTGCCGGGCGGTCGCGGAACACCGAGCCGCCTGGCAGAGCGCCGGACCCTATGCGTCCGTTGCGGGCGTCAAATGTGTTTGCAGCAGTTCAGAGGGGCGCGAGCGTCGCTGCGGACAGCTTGTCGTGCAGGTCCCACATCTCGGCGTCGATGGCGGCAGCGACGTCCCCGGCCAGTTGCTTGCCCTGGCCCATGACGGTGGTGTCGATGGCGGCGAGGCGGCTGTGCTCGAAGCTGGAGTTCTGATACCAGGGCGCGCCGTTGAAGGTCGGCCGCAGCAGCAGCGGGTTCCAGTCGATGCCCAGCTTGGCCGCCAGGGCGCCCATGGTCGCCTCGCCCTGCTGCAGCAGGTCGCGGAAGCGCAGCACGATCAGGCGTCCGCCGGCGGCGACTTCCAGGGCCTGGCGGTAGTAGGCCTTGTAGTAGTCGGCCGCCTCCCGCGGATCGCCGGAATAGGGGGTCGCCTTCTTCAGGCTGGTGTAGGAGGCCATCCAGTCGTCCGGCTCGCGGGTCATGAAGATCATGTAGCCGTCGGGATAGGTCGCCTGGAAGCGCTGGAAGTTCTCGACGTAGTGTTCCAGCTGGCCCCACCGCATCGTCATATGGCCGACGACATACTTCTTCTCGAAGTAGAGCGACTGGTAGTTGCGCCAGGCGTTGAACACGGCGGTGAAGACCGCGTCGAATTTGTGCCGGTCGGAGCTATCCCTGCAGAACTCGGCGAAGATGGTTTCGAACCATTCCTGATCGAAGTAGATCGGGTAGACATCCTGCACCATGTTGGACGACTGCTTGGACATGCCGACGCGGTCGAACTTGGCCAGGCTCATCTTGGCGAAGGCTCCGGAGAGCAGTTTCCCGCCGCTTACGGCCAGCTCCTCGGAAGAGGGCCAGATCATCTCGGGGTTGGTGAAGCCGAAGACAGAAGGATAGCCGTGCAGCTGCGGGTGCGAATCGAGCAGCCTCAGCAGCAGCGTGCCGCCGGAGCGCGGCGCCTGGCAGATCCACACCACCGGTTCGCGCACCGGGCGGACCCACTCCAGTTGGGGGCCCCTGTCGATGTCTTGGCTGGGGGCCGCCGGCTGTATCGCCTTCTGCGCCGTCATCACATCACCTTGAACATCAGAGAGGGTTCATCCAGCCGCGGGTCGCCGCTCGGCAACGGGGGATTGGCCGGATTGTAGTAGAGGCGGCGGTTTTCCGGCGCCAGGGTGCGGTCGTTCGACTGCTCCACCCGGTGGCGCTCCTCGCGCTCGCCGATGGCATGGCGGATGACGCTGTCCTTGGCGACCCAGTGGCCGTTGGGCTTTTCCCAGATCTGCGCGTCGCGCATCGGCTCGACCAGGTCGTAGAAGTCCTGCTTCTTCATGCCCAGGAAGTCGCAGTAGGTCTCCAGGGTCGAGGGCTCGTTGGCGTCGTAGCGCCGCACCATGTCGATGCCTTCCTCGCGCGTCATGCGGCCGTGGCGGATCTCCATGGAGGCGTCGTCGGTGGCGCGGCCATAGCCGAATTTCAGGTACTTCAGGTAGTCGTGGACCGAGTTGGCGTGATCCTCGACCTTCGAATGGAGATTGAAGGTGCGGTCCAGCTCGTAGGTGACGGGCGCGAAATCCCACTCGCGCATCATCAGCTCGCCGTGGTGCTTGGCGTTCCAGTCGAAGAAGTTGCTGACGTAGATGCCGCGCACGCCGACCTGGGCGATCTCATCGTCGCTCGGGTAGATGTAGTGGCGGATGTCGCCGACCGTGATGTCGGCCTGGCCGACCAGGTCGTGCGCCTCGTAGCCGCGCATGTCGTGTTCCTTGCGCGTCCACTTGGTGAACTCGACGAAGTCCTCCAGCGTGACGATGCCCGTCAGCTCGGCGAAGCCGTGCTCGCCCCAGACCATCAGCGGGATGTTGTAGTTCACGGCGACCTGGAAGGGCACGGTGCGGATGCCGGCGTGGTAGTGCCAGGTGAGGTCGCCGACGGTCTTCAGCATGTGCCGGGCGAGCCGGCGCGCCGAGTCGACCCCGGAAGTGACGGTGATCAGGTCGCAGCCGGACTTGCTGGTCAGGTTTTCCAGGTTGCGCAGGCCGGCGGCGGTGTTGAAGGCGTGGTTGAAGGAGACCAGCAGCGGGTTCATTCCGTACTTCTTCTTCAGCAGCCAGACCTGGTAGTGGGAATCCTTGCCGCCGCCGACAGGCACGATGCAGTCGTGCGAATTGCCGCGGCGCCGCGCCTCGGCGCGTGCCTCGTCCAGGATCTGCTCGAAGATCTCGCGGCGCTCTTCCCAGTCGACCTCCAGCTTCAGGCGGCTCTCGTGATAGCGGCAGCCGCTGCAGACGCCGTCCTCATCGAAGATGATGGTCGGCTTGGCATTGGCCGGGTAAAGGCAACGGGCACAGTATTCCATATCGACTCTTTCGTTCACTTTCCGGGAGGCCAGGGCAGCAGCGTCGTCGTAACGCGCCGCCGGGTCTCTCAGTCGTTCGTCTCGATCAGCGGCCAGTCCAGCGGCGTGCCACGGGCGATCTTGGCCCTGGCGGTTCTGCCGAGAAAGTCGCGCAGATGTTTCGGCGGCAGGCCGTGGCCCGGCCGGATGGCGCGCAGGTTGCGCGCCGTGAAAGGCTCTCCGGCCGCGATATCTTCGACCACATAGAGCGAGCGCCGGAAGGCGGCGTTGCCCGACTCGCTGGCCTTGCGGCTGTAGTCTGCGGACCCCAGCGCCTGCCAGGCGGTGCGGCAGCTGCTGCAGAGCTGCTTGAGTTCCTCGGGCTCCAGGGAAAAGGCGGCGTCCGGCCCGCCGTCGCTGCGGCGCAGGGTGAAGTGCTTCTCGATGACCTGGGCGCCCAGCGCCACCGCGGCGATCGGCACCTCGATCCCCAGCGTGTGGTCGGACAGCCCGGTCACTGTATCGAAGCGGGCAGCGAGATCGGGCAGGGTCAGCAGGTTTGCCTCTTCGGGCGGGGTCGGATAGCCGCTGATGCAATGCAGCAGGGCGATCTCGCCGGAGCCATGGCGGCGCGCCGTCTCCACCGCCTCTCCGATCTCCGCCGCGTTGGCCATGCCGGTGGAGATGATGAGCGGCTTGCCGGTCGCGGCGGCTTTCTCGATCAGCGGCAGGTCGAGAACCTCGAAGGAGGCGATCTTGTAGGCCGGCGCGCCGAGGTCTTCCAGGAAGTCGACCGCGCTGGCATCGAAGGGGCTGGAGAAGACCGCCAGGCCCAGCTCTCTGCCCCGCGCGAAGATTGCCTCATGCCACTCCCAGGGTGTGTGGGCCCACTGGTAGAGCTCGTACAGTGTCTTGCCGTCCCACAGGCCGCCCTCGATGCGGAAATCCCGGCCGGGGTGGTCGATGGTCATGGTGTCGGCGGTGTAGGTCTGCAGCTTCACCGCATCGGCGCCGGCCGCCGCGGCCGCGTCGACCAGGGCGAGGGCGCGTTGCAGGTCGCCGTTGTGGTTTCCCGACATCTCGGCGATCACATAAGGCGCCTGGCCGGGGCCGATCCGGCGTCCGCCGATCACTATGCTCTTCGGATCACGCATAGGTTCGCTTTGCCGGGTGCGAGTCAATTCGGTCGGGCTGCGGGCAGGTTGTGAAAAATCCCGCTGTGCTGCGGCTCGTAGGCGGCAGCCTGGAACAAGCCCAGAGAGGCTTGGTTCTCCGGCAGGATTTCGGCAACCAGTTCGATTCCGGGCAGCCAGCGCCGGGCGATGTTGAGCGCCGCCCGGGCGATGCCGAGCCGCCGCTTGGCCGGCGCCACCAGGATCGAGATCTCGTAGGCGGGCGAGCCCATCCCGCGGTCGATCTTGTCGAGGCGCAGCACGCCGGCCGCCTCCCGCTCGTGCTCGATGACGGTGAGGAAGCAGGTTTCCGAAAGCAGCCGGCGCTGGAACCAGCGGCGATGCTCCCGTTCGGTCGGCACGCGCGACTCGCGGGCGAATTGCCGCGTCGAGGGGTCGCGTTGCCATTCCAGCATCGGCGTTTCGTCCTCGGGCCGCGCAAAGCGCAGCATCACTTCGCCCCCGTCTTTGGCCGGCTCGCCTTGCTGCAGTGGCAGCGAGGCGCGGATGGCACCGAAGCCGTCGCAGACGGCCGCGGCCTTGACCGACATCAGGGTCAGCAGGTCGGGGTTCTCGTGCAGCTGGCGCAGTTCGCTGGCGATCAGCGCCGGCGTCAGGTCCTCGGCATCGCCGATGACCTTGGCGGTGCCGGCCTCCGAAATGGCCTTGGCGATGTCGCGCTGATTGCCGGCGATGGTCACCACGAGGGAAGGCAGGCCGAGGCAGCAGCGCTCCCAGGCCGAGGTGCCGGCCGCGCCGATGGCGAGGTCCGCATCGGCCATCAGGCGGGCGATGCGCGGCGGATCGACGTGCAGTATCGCCGGCGTCTTCATTCCCTCGATCTTGGCTTGCACGGCCTTGATGTTCGGCGAGCTGGTGCCCAGGATGACGTCGACCTCCAGGTCCAGGCCGGCTTCCTCGATGCCGTCCAGCACCAGGGCGGTCAGCTTGCGGGTGTCGGTGGCGCCCATGCTGACCACCAGCCGCTGCAGCTCGTAATACTGCCGGCGCCGGTCCAGCGTCGCGGTGCGCCAGGCGCCGAAGCCGCGGCGCAGCAGGCTGTAGGCGGAACCGGTGGCGATGCGGCACTCGTTCGGAACCAGATGGGCGTATTCCGAGGGTTGCCGGCCCAGGGTCTGGTCGAGCAGCACGTCGCAGTGATGCTGCCGCACCGGCAGGTCGTCGATGACCATGATCTGGCGCGCCCAGCCGCGGCAGCTCTGCTCGAACTCGAGGCCGCGCTCGTAGTGGTCGAGGACCATCCAGTCGAAACCGTCGGGCAGCCGCTCCTGAAGCTCCTCGGTCTCTTCCTCGCTGTCGCCTGACAGGGGAATGACCTTGAAGGGATTGCGCAGGAGGGAGGGATAGGCCTCGGCGCTTTCCGGGCGCACCGCGAAGGTGCAGTCCCAGCCGGCCTCGGCCAGGGCGTTGGCGAAGCTGAGGCAGCGCACGAGGTGACCCGCGCCGAGCTTCGCCGAAGCGTCTGCGCGGAATACCGCCCGCATCAAACGATCGCCAGCTTGGGCATCCGCCGGTCGCGCAGGTCAGCCTCGGTCAGCTGGGCCTCGGCGATGCGGAGGTCTTCCAGGGTGTCGATATCGATCGATCGCTCCCGCGGCATGACGTAACCGACCAGGGGCTCCGCCAGGTAGGAGCGCTCGCGTTTGAAGGCTTCGACATCCAGGACGTGGATGGCTCCGTTCGGCCGGTAGGCCGGCGGCAGCTCCTGTGACTTCCGGCCGAAGTACTCGGGCATGTAGGGGTTCAGCGTGCCGTCCTCGGACTGCTGCAGCGCCGCCAGCGGCGTGTGGTTGAACTCCGACACGCTCATGACGAAGGGGCGGTTCATGCGCAGGAACAGGTCGTAGGCGCCGCGGATATCCTCGGCCGTGCGCAGCGGGCAGGTCGGCAGCAGGATGACAAGCGTCTTGTAGTACTGACCGTCCGCTTCCAGTTGCTCGATGGCGTGCAGGGCCGTGTCGACGACCCCGGCGGGATCCTTGGCCAGCGCGGCGGGCCGCATGAAGGGGACGTCGATGTGCCAGGCGCGGGCGATCTCGGCGACGTCCCTGTCCTCGGTGGAGAGCACCAGGCGGTCGATCACGCCGCTTTCGCGCGCCGCCTCGGCGGCCCAGGCCAGCAGCGGCTTGTCGCCCAGCAGGCGCATGTTCTTCCTCGCAAGCCGCGTCGAGCCGCCTTTGGCGGGGATCAGGCCGAGCACGGGGCCGGAGGAGGAGTGCGAGAACATGCCGCGTTACCCCTTGCTGAACAGCCACCAGTTGGTGTTGTCCGAGGAGTCGAGAACCTGCCAGAGGAAGCCGTAGTCCAGGACCCGAAGGCCCGGATAGCGATCCAGATAGAACTTGCCGAAGTCGCGCTTGAACAGCACGCCGTTGCGCCGGTGATACTTGACCTCAGTCGGCTCGTGCGAAAAGTACTCGATGCAGACGATGTACTGCCGCGCGACACGCACAACCTCGTCGACGACAGCGCCCAGGTCGTCGGGCGCGACGTGGATCAGCACGCCGGAGGTGAACACCAGGTCGATGCTGGAATCGGCATAGGGCAGGCTGAAACCGTCGCTTTCGACGATGGTGGCGTTGGCCAGTTCCTCGCGCTCTCGGGCCTGCTTGCAGGCTGCAGCGTTGGGCTCGACGCCGTGCAGTTCAGGGATGAAGTGGCGCAGGGCCAGTAGGTTTCGGCCGATGTTGCAGCCGACCTCCAGCGCAGTCTCCGGGCGCGGCGTGGCGGCGCGACGGAGGATCTTGCCCCAATCGCGGATCAGCGCCGACTGGCCCTCTGCGGTAATGCGGTTGCTCCCGCGCTGGGCATAGGCGTCGCCGAACTCAGAGCGCCAGAGTTCAACCTGCTTGGTGGACATCACGAATTCCGCGCATTTATCAGATATTTGTAGGAAATTTACTTAGGTAAATGCCAAGAAAGCGTTAACGAATTCCGAGCGCCGGAAAGACCGCTCAAATCGTCGCGCCTTTGTCGCGAAATCGGCGGTTTCCTGCGCGGCCTCGCCGATCTCCATGGTCGCGCCGATCGCCTGTCGAAATCGTTAACCCGGCCCCGGGCTGACCGGCGGCGACAGGGCCCGCAGACGCGCTCAGCCGGCCTTCCGATGGCTTCCCTGGCCCAACGCAGGGCCCAGGCTGCGCCCTTCGCTGCGCACCGGCACGCCGGCGTCGCTCAGGAAGGACTTGGCCTTGCGGGTGGCCTGTTCGGTGTAGTGGAAGATGTTGGCGGCCGCGACCGCCTCGGCACCGGCTTCGATGCCGGCCAGCAGGTGCGACCAGGTGAAGACGCCGCCGAAGGCGATCACCGGCAGGTCGACCGCGGCGGTGACGGCCTTGAGGCTGTCCAGGTCGTAGCCCTTGCGGGCCCCGTCGTGGTCGACCGAATTGAAGAATATCTCTCCCGCCCCCAGTTCCTGCGCGCGGCGGGCCCAGTCGGCCGGGCCGGCCTCCAGCGCGCGCTGGCCGCGGTCCACCGCCACCCGGGCCTCCCCCGCCTCATCGCGCTTCACGTCGATCGAGGCGACGATGCACTGCTTGCCGAAGCGGCGCGACAGGGTCTGCACCAGTTCCGGGTCGTCGGCGAAGGCGGTATTGAGGACCAGCTTATCCGCCCCCTTGGACAGCAGGCTGCGCGCGTAGTCGGCATCGGTGATCCAGCCGCCGACCGCCAGCGGCACGAAGCAGTGCTTGGAGACCTGCTCGACCGACTGCGCGAAGGCCTCGCGGCTGTCGGCGCTGCGCGAGACGTTCAGCAGCACGATCTCGTCCACCGACCACTTGTTGAAGGCCTCCATGGCGTGCACGGGGTCGTAGTGGATCACGTTGGTATGCTTGAAGCGGATCGACTGCACGACCTGGCCGTCGCGCAGGATCAGCACCGCTATGAGCCGTTTCTTCAGCATCGCGACCCCTAGAGCTTCGCGAAGTTGGCGAGCAGGCGCATGCCGACGCTCTGGCTCTTTTCCGGGTGGAACTGCATGCCGTAGACGTTGTCGTGCGCCACCATGGAGGTGAAGCGGATGCCGTGCTCGGTGCGGCCGATGGTGTCGCCGGCGTCGGTGCAGTCGACGTAGTAGCTGTGCACGAAGTAGACGTCGGCGCCGGTTTCCACCTCGGCCAGCAGCGGGTGCGGCGCGTCGTACTCGATGGCGTTCCAGCCCATGTGCGGCACCTTGATCCCCTCGCCGGGCGGGAAATGGCGGACCTCCGCATCGATCCAGCCGAGCCCCTCGTGTTCGCCGTCCTCGTAGGACCTGCGGCAGATCAGCTGCATGCCCAGGCAGATGCCGAGCAGCGGCTTGCCGGCTGCCACATGGGTGTTGAGGGCCGCAACCATGCCGGTGCGGCGCAGGTTCTCCATGGCTTCCTGGAAGGCGCCGACGCCGGGGACGATGATGCGGTCACAGGCGGCCACCGCTTCGGGCGCGCCGACCAGCTCGGCCTCCTGGCCGATCTCGGCGAGGGCATTGAGCACCGAGCGCAGGTTGCCCATGCCGTAGTCGATGATGCCGATGGCTGACAAAGCGGGGATTCCTAGAGCTCGATATCGGCCCAGTCGAGGCGCTCGCCGGCGGCCTTGGCCACGCGCAGGGCGCGGCCGATCAGCCGCTCCGCCTCGCTCGGCGGAATTCCCTTGCCGGGACGGCGGTAGTCGAGGTCGCCGGGGCCGAGCACGCTGCCGGCACCCAGATCGCGCAGCAGGTGCACGCTGCGCCGGTTGGCGTTGCGCTTTTCCACCTCCGCCGGGCTCATCATGCGGCGCGGGCTGCCCATCGCGATCTCGAGGTCACGGATGACGCGGATGAAATGCGCCATCTCCGCCGGCTCGATCGACATGACGTGCTCGACGCTGCGCGTGGTGCGGTCCTCGCTGATGGTCTTTTCCACCAGGTTGGCGCCCAGGGCGACGGCCGCCAGGTCCATGTCCCAGCCGGGGGTGTGATCGGAGTAGGCGACGGGATAGGGGAACATGCGCTTCAGGGTCGGGATGACGTTCAGGTTGATGCTCTCCAGGCGCGCCGGATAGCCGGAGGGGCAGTGATGGATGATGATGTTCTCGTTGCCCTCGCCGCGGATCACGTCGACCGCGGCCTCGATCTCGCCGATGGTGGCGTTGCCGGTGTCCAGCTGCAGGCACATGCCGCTGCGCGCGGCACGCCGCAGCAGGGGCGTGTGGTTCACGTCGGCCGAGGCGATCTTGATGGAATCGCAGCCCAGCTCCTCCAGCAGCTCGATCTCGTCCTCGAAGCCCACGGTGGCGAAAAAGGCCAGCCCCAGGCCGTCGCAGTGGCGCTTCAGGGCGCGCCACTCGTCCTTGGCCAGGGCGCGGCGGCACAGGATGTCGTACAGCGGCTCCGACACGGTTTCCATGGCGCCGCTGTCGCGGTCGACCAGGACGTCGTAGGTGAACAGCTGCTTGCGGTCGGCGACCAGCCGGTCCGGATCGATGACCTGGAATTTGACGGCGTCGGCGCCGGCCTCGGCGGTGAGGGATGCCAGACGCTTGGCCGATTCCAGACCCGAATGGGTCGGGCCGGCCTCGTAGGTGATGAAGCAGGGCTGGCCGTCACCGACCCGCCGCTTGCCGAACTGGACCATTTATCTGACAGCCTGAGGTTCGTGGATAGTCAGCGAGGATGCACCGCTAAGCTTTAGAAGCCGTTAACCATGATTGCCGCGGCTAGCCGGCGGCCTTTGCGCCGGCTGCTTGCGCGCGGTCCCGCCCAGCCATGGCGAGGAGGCGCGAGGTCACCGCTTCGAGGAATTCCGGGTTCTCTCTGACGGTGTCCTCGGTCACCTTCTCCCAGATGATGTCGGTGCCGCTGGGGAAGGAAACTTCCAGCACGGCGGCGATGTAGAGGGCGAGGCGTTCTTCCGAGGCGGGCGCCAGCTTCAGCGCCGCGTCGACGGCAGCCGGCAGGCTCGAGAGGTCGGTGCAGTGCACGAAGCCGTCCCCGACCATGGCATAGGGCGGCGCGCCGAACAGCAGGGTCGGCTTGCGCAGCAGCATGGCCTCCCAGCCGGCGGTCCCGGTGATGGTGGCGGTCAGGGCGGCCTCGCGCACCAGGTCCGTGCCGCTGTCCTGCGGCGAAGCCAGGACGACACCCGGGATGCGCGCCAGCCGCTCGTAGAAGCCCTCCGGCCGCTGCCCCAGCATCGGCAGGTGTTCCTTCACCAGCAGGCGCATCCCCAGGGGCAGGCTCTTGGACAGCGCCTCGATGACCGCCAGCTGGTCGGTCAGCATGTGCGACAGCACCATGGTCGCCGCCTCGGGGTCCACGTGCAGCGGGTAGAAGGCGAAGGGCCGCTCGGGCCGCGCCCCCGGCTTGGTGAAGAGGCCGCGTCGCGCGATCCGGCGCGCCCGCCGCGCGCTTTCCAGGGTGAAGGCGACCTGGCGCAGGGGTGTCGGCTTGCGCAGCGGCAGCTCCATGCGGCCCAGCCTGATCTTGGCGGAGGTCTTGGCGGCCGCCAGAGCGGTCTTCACCAGGTGCCCCAGGCTCTGCTGCCTGGCCACGCGCCGCTTGTGCACGGCGAGGTAGTCCGGCGAGGCGGCGTTCTGGCGGAAGGCTTCGATGTGCTGCCGCGCCGCCGGCATGCGGGCTTCCAGCAGGCCGCTTTTGGCCAGCGCCGCCTCGAAGCATTCCCGCACCGGGCCCAGGTGGTCCACCGGCGAGTCGTCGATGATCATGTGCTTGCCGATGCGGGTGTGGTTGAACCGCCCGAAGGGAATGCCCAGGTGCTCGCAGACCATCGACAGGGCGAAGGCCTGGGCGCCCGCGACGGCGTAGCAGAACACCACGTCGGGCCGGAACTCGCCGAGTGTTTTCAGGAAGTGGCGCAGGATCCCCGCCACGTAGCGTTCGATGTTCTCCGGGTCGCGCGCCAGGCGCATCAGCTCGGTCTCGGCCAGGGTGCCGCCGCTGACGTAGCCGCGGCCGACCTGGCGGTCGGCGATGATCAGCCGGCGCAGCTTGTGGGTGCCGAACAGCGCTTCGTAGCGGGCGATCTCTCCCGGCGCCGCGGGCGTGGCCAGCCATTCGCGCTCCAGGTCGTCCAGGTAGGCGAAGGGCGCGATCTTCACGTCTCTGGCGGCAGCGACCCGCTCGGCGACCTGGCGATGGCCGGTGGCGAGTCCGCCGGTCTGCGCGCCTGGAAAGCGGCGCTCCATCTCGCGCGCGATCTCCAGCGGCCATTCCAGGAAGGCCGGCGCGAACAGCATGTATGTCTTCATCGGGATTCTGATTGCCTGAGGATTTCGGGTGGTTGCCTGGCTTCGGTTCCGGGCATCACACCTTGCGGCACTTCGCCACGAAGAACTCCAGGCTCTTCAGGGGGTAGCGCTCGGTGATGGTGGCGACCTCGACATAGCCGAAGACGTCGCTGAGGCACTCGATGAAATGCGCCTCGTTGTCGAAGTAGCTCATGACCTGGCCGTCGCGGAACTCTCCCGTGGCCAGCTTGTAGCTCGAGGGGCCCTGGCGTTCCGCCGCCCGGTGGAACTGGTGCAGCGGCCCCACCGTCGAAATCAGGAAGTGGCAGTCGGACTTGCCGACGCGGCTGAATTCGCGCAGGCCCGCCATGACGTTCTCGGTCCCGTCTTCGTAGTGGATGGTGTTGATCGACAGCACGAAGTCGAAGAAGGCATCGGGATAGGGCAGGGCGCGGTTGTGGCCGGTCGCGATCTTGGCGTCCATGTTCAGGGCCGCCGCCCGCTCCCGCGCGACCGCGGCCATCTCCTCGTTGATCTCGACGCCGTGCAGTTCCGCGCCGCGATCGGCGAAGGGCATCAGGTTGTTGAGGTAGAGGCAGCCCAGGTCGAGCACCCTGTCGCCCTTGCGAATCTCCTTGCCGAAGCCGAAGTAGCTGGGCGAGCAGAGGGCGCGCAGCATGTATTCGGTCGGAAAGTGCCGCGCCATGGCCGCGGAGTAGCCGATATTGCCTTTCGACCAGGCGTCCAGTTTATCGTTCATTGCCTCTTCTCAGACGCTTTGCTTCCCCGGCCCGCCTTCCTCACTTCGCGCAGGCCGCGATAGAGGATCTCGGCGTACTCCAGGTCCTCCGGTTCGTCGATATCCGCCGCCTTGTAGCGCGGCAGCGCGTAGGGCAGCAGGCGGTCGGTGACCACCAGGTCCGGGTCCAGGATGTGCGCGGCGGGGCTGAAGGAAAACAGCCCGGCGTCGTGGTAGGCCGGATCGAGGTCCTGCGAGCGCTTGTGCCAGGTCTCCGGGAACTTCGGCCGCAGGACGCCGTCCGGCCCCATCGCCAGGGCGCGCTCGACCGGATAGGGGAAGGGCACCACGGCCAGCACCATGGTCTTGCGCCCGGCCTCGACGTAGGCCTCGTAGGCGGCGCGCAGGTCGCCGGCCTCCACCAGGGGCGCGCAGGGCATCAGCAGGCAGACGTCGCTGGCCTCCTGGCCGCGGTCCTTGAACTGGTTGAGCACCCAGCGCAGCACCGGCATCAGCGGCGTGTGGTCGTCGGCGAAGGAGGCATCGCGCAGGAAGTCGACCGGGAAGCCCAGCTCGCCGGCGACCGCGGCGATGCGCGCGCTGTCCGTCGAGACATGGATGACGTCGAACAGCCCCGACTCCCGGGCCGCCTCCAGCGCGTAGGCCATCATGGGCTTGCCGCAGAAGTCGACGATGTTCTTGTCCTTGATGCGCTTGCTGCCGCCGCGCGCCGGGATGATGGCGATTTTCATGGCGCGGAGGAGAGCTCTTCCAGGTAACCGGAACGGATCCGCTCCAGGCTTTGCGGGCCGACATTGAACAGCAGGTCGATGGTCGACAGGTAGGGCTCGAAATCGCCGTAGAGCTGCGGGTAGACCGGATGCTCGTAGTGATGGTAGGCGACCTTGATGCCGTGGGTGCTGAAAGCATCGGAGCTTTCGATGTACTCGCGCGATCCCGGTGCCGAGATGTAGACCTCGCCGCCCAGGGCCTCGCAGATGTTGGCGAGCAGATCGGCCTTTGCCCCGCTGGCCTCTATCGCCGAGCTGCGCAGGAAGCGGCTGGAGATCCCCAGCGCGTCGGACAGCCAGGTGATCAGGCTGATGTTCAGCTCGGCCAGATTGGGGTTGTCGGTCTGCAGCAGGGCGAAGAGGTCCGCGGCGTAGTCCTTGAAGTAGGGTGCCTTGGAAAGGGCATGCTCGATGGCGCGGATGTGCTTCTCGGCGAAGTGGGACTCGCTGTCGATCTGCACCTCGGCGATCTTCTGGTCGCGCGCACCTTTCTTGTGGACCGGCACGGTCAGCATCTGCGGGCCGTTGGCCGTCTTGATCCGGTTGCGCTGCTGCCACGAGCGGCGGGCGAACTGCACGGTATCCAGGAAGACGAAGATGTCCGCCCGGTCGATCATGCCGAAGTAACCGATCCAGGGCAGGTAGGTCGGCTGCATGATGGCGATGGAGGTCACCTGCCCACCGCCTCGCCTTGGCCCACCGCCAGACCGATGCCGTCGAAGCCGTAGTTGTTGCCGTTGTAGAACATCAGGTAGCGGTCCCCGTGCTTCACCACGGCGGCGTATTCCACCATGTC
>MRWG01001533.1_pt1 | contig 14434 bp, 11 predicted proteins | sample 1013341 | NCBI WGS metagenome assembly MRWG01 (sample SAMN06117577, study PRJNA244670) | biofilm metagenome | biome: Water; feature: Cathode Biofilm; material: Biofilm; isolation source: microbial consortium enriched at the cathode of a solar microbial fuel cell | place: USA: District of Columbia ... | reverse complement strand
GTCGACGATGAAGCCGCCCTTGACGCGGCCGAAGATGACCCCGTTGACGCGCTCGCCCTTGGCGAACGCCTTTTCCAGTTCGGCCCAGGCTTCCTCGCGGCGTGCTTTCTCGCGGCTGAGGCGGATGACGCCGTCGCGGTCTTCATAGCGCTCGACGAACACGTCGACTTCGTCGCCCGGGTTGATGTCCAGATCCTGACCCGGCGCGCCGAATTCCTTGAGCGGCACGCGGCCTTCGGACTTGAGGCCGACATCGACGACCACGGCGTCGTTGTCGACGGAAATGACGGTGCCCTTGAGGACGCGGCCTTCAAAGCCTTCGTCTTCTGCGCCCAGTTGCTCGTCCAGGAGAGCTGCGAAATCTTCGGTGATTTTCGGTGCCTCTGCAGAGGCGTCGGTATTGGCCATAGTAAATATATCCTTCGTTTCGTTTCCGGCCTGCCGGTTGGTTCCGGCGGTCTTCAAACATCACGTGCCCGCGGACCTGTTGCGGTCCGGGGCGGTTCAGGGGTGCCGTCCTTTGCGGGCGGTTCTGGTCAATTGGGAAGTTCAGGCCTGTGTGGCGGTCACGATTTCGCGGGCCTGTTCGAACACCTGATCGGCGTCCAGCCCGGAGGTATCGATGACCGTCGCATCCTCGGCCGGTTTGAGAGGCGCCACGGCACGGTTGGTATCGCGCGCGTCGCGTTCCCTCATTTCCTCCAAAACGCGGGCGTATATAGCGTCCTCGCCCGCTTCACGCAACTCTTTAAAGCGCCGTTCGGCACGCACCTCGGTCGACGCGGTCACGAAGAACTTCACGTCCGCGTCCGGGCATACGACGGTGCCGATGTCGCGCCCGTCGAGAACGGCGCCCCCCTTCCCGCCCGGCGGATTGGCGGCGATCTCGCGCTGGAAGCGCAACAGCGCGCTACGCACGCCCGGGATGGCGGAGACCTTGGATGCCGCCTGCCCGACCGCTTCGGTCCGGAGCCCCTCCACGTCGAGGTCGTCGGGCGTCAGATTGAGCGCAACCACCGTGCAGCCCTGCGCGTCGTCCGGATCGATCGCCTGATCTAGGACTTTCTTGGCCGTCGCCCGGTAGAGCGCCCCGGTGTCGAGATAGGCGAACCCGAACGCCTCGGCGATGCGGCGCGCCAGTGTCCCCTTACCGGCGGCGGCCGGTCCGTCGATGGCGATGATCATGCCTAGAGCCCTTCCAAGGACATACCGGCCAGTTCCGTTTCGGCCTTGGCGCGGCGATCCGTCAGAAGGCGCGCGCGGCGCGATACCGTAGTATCGGGCAAGCGTGCCGACGCCACGGGCACCCGCCAGGGCGAAACCCGGATGGGACGGGCTATTTCGCCCCGTCTCTGCGTCACTCGTCCTCGAATATGCCTTTGCATGTCCTTCGTCCTCGTTCCTAGAGCCAAGCCGAAATAGCCACGTCGGAATGACCGGGATGTCCTTGGAAGGGCTCTAAGCCTCCTCGATGCGGGCGCCGAGACCGTTCATCACCTCGGCGAACCCCGGGAAGCTTGTCGCAATCGCCTGCGCGTCGTCAATGGCGACCGGCGCGCCGGTCGCGCAGCCCAGGACGAGAAAACTCATGGCGATGCGGTGGTCCAGGTCGACGGCAATCGTGGCGCCGCCCGCGGGTGCCTCGCTCGTCCCGTCCACTTCCATCCAGTCCTCGCCGGCACGGACGCTGACGCCGCACGCGGTCAGCCCGGAGACCATCGCTGCCAGGCGGTCCGATTCCTTGACCCGAAGTTCGGCCAGCCCGGTCATACGCGTGGTCCCCTCGGCAAAAGCGGCGCAGACAGCCAAAACCGGGTACTCGTCGATCATGCTGGGCGCGCGCTCCGGCGGCACGTCGATCCCTTTGAGCGTTCCCGCCCTGGCCCGGACATCGCCGACCGGCTCACCGCCCTCGACCCGCTCGTTCTCTATCGTCAGGTCAGCGCCCATTTCCTTCAGGGTCTCGATCAGTCCGGCGCGGAGCGGGTTGAGACCGACCGCCTCGACGGTCACGTCGCTCCCGGGCGTGATCAGTGCGGCGACGATCGGGAACGCGGCGGATGAGATATCCGCCGGCACCTGAATGTCGGTCGCTTTCAGGATCGGCTGCCCGGTCAGCGTGACCTCGACGCCACCGGCGGGCCAGGGCGCGGTGACCACCTCGGCCCCGAAATGCCGAAGCATGTTCTCCGTATGATCCCGCGTCGCTTCCTTCTCGACCACGCAGGTCTCGCCCGGCGTGTTGAGGCCCGCCAGCAGCACGGCGGATTTCACCTGCGCCGACGGTACGGTCATCTCGGCGCGAACCGGCACCGGGCTGGCCGCGCCGGCGACCGTGATCGGCAGCAACCCGCCGTCGCGCGCCGTGAACCGCGTGCCGAAGCGGCGCAGCGGGCCCATGACCCGCTCCATCGGACGGCGCGAGAGCGAGGCATCGCCCGTGAACGTACAGGTGACCGGGTGGGTGGCGACCAGCCCCATCAGCAGCCGGACCCCGGTGCCGGCGTTCCCCATATCGATCACGGATGCCGGTTCGGCGAGGCCACCGACGCCCACGCCGGCGACGGTCCAGACGCCGTCGTCTCCCTTGACGACGTCGGCGCCCATGGCGCGCATCGCCGCCGCCGTCGCCAGGACGTCTTCGCCTTCGAGCAGGCCCGATATGCGGGTTTCGCCGATGGCAAGTGCGGAAAGCATCAGCGCCCGGTGCGAGACCGACTTGTCGCCGGGGACGCGGATACGGCCTTCGAGGGCGCTGACGGGACTGGCGCGGAGGGCAGGCACGGACGTGAACCTCTATCCCGGTTTTCGGATCAGGATGGTGTCATACACCGCGCCGGGGCGCGATACCAAGCGCCGATTGCGCCGTGCACGACAAACCGTGAAAAACGGATGAACTTAGACTTTGACAGGGGGCAAGGATCATGGCAAATGCCCCGCTTACGAGACCGAACAGATCCTCAGGAGTTAGCCGTGGTGAAACCAGATTGGGGAAAGAAACTGACGTGCCCGAGTTGCGGCGCCAAGTTCTACGATCTTAAGAAAGATCCTGCGACCTGCCCGAAATGCGAGACTCAGGTCGAAGCCCAGCCGATCCTGAAGCCTCGTCGCCAGCCGGCGGAAGCGCCGAAGCCCAAGAAAGAAGCGAAGCCCGCCAAGGAAAAAGACAATGGCGACGATACATTGCTGGACGGCGATGACGACGATCTCGAACTCGAGAGCGACGAAGCGGATCTGATGGAGGACACCTCCGAACTCGAGGAGGACGAGGACGATGTCTCCGAGGTCAAGGAGCACATCGAGGTCGAGAACGACGAAGACCGCTGACCGGTGCGCGGCGGCGCATGTCCGCGTCACGCAAGCTGTCCCGCCATCGTTATTTTTCGCTTGCTAGGCCGGAACCGCGTTCGTATGTTCCGGCCCGTTCGCCGGACCCCGGGACCCAACCCGGACATCGTCCGATACGGCGGACACCCGTGGGGCCGTAGCTCAGTTGGGAGAGCGCTACAATGGCATTGTAGAGGTCAGGGGTTCGATTCCCCTCGGCTCCACCATTCCAACCCCGGTCCATACCGGACACATGGTTTACATTTTATACCGGAGACATGGTTTACACTTTCTCCGGGGCGAACGGATTGTTTGCGGGTTCGACGCGATCCTCCTGACTGTCGAAGAAGCCGATAACGTAATCCAGGAATGAAACCAGCCAAAGTCTGTCTTCGACTTCCCTGATGCCGAGGATTTGGCCGGCGAAGACCTGGCTGAGATTGATCTTTCGTTTGCCGATGCAGATGCGTCCGCACCTGGTGACACGAACGGTTCGGTCATGGAACGGGTAGTCCGGCTCGGGCGGCGGTTCGTAGACGCGTGCCGAGGGTGTATAGAGATCGCCTGGGTAGGCGCCTTCGAGGCCCTGGTGAGGCCTTTCGTTGTTGTAAACCTCGATGAAGCGATCGAACCGCTCCTGCTGTTGCAGAAGGTTGAAGGCGGCGGGCGTTGCGGTTTCCGTCTTCAAGGTCAGGTGCATGCGCTCATGGCGACCGTTCTGTTGCGGATGGCCGGGCTTGATACGCTCGATACGGATTCCGAGGCGCAACCACCACACGGACAGCTTGCTCAGCCCGAACAGCGCCTGCGGGCTGGCGAAGGGCACGCCATTGTCGGTTCGGATCGCGCCCGGCAGGCCGAACTCCTTGAAAACCCGTTCGAACGCGGCGAAGGCGAAGTCCGACTTGGTGCAGGTCATGCCTTCGCAAGCGAGCAGATAGCGTGAGCGGTAATCGGAGATCGTCAGGGGATAACAGTATTTGCGGTCGCCGAGCTTGAACTCGCCCTTGTAGTCGGCGCACCACAGCCCGTTGGGTTCGTGCGCGTCATGGAGTTCGGTTCCCCGGGCCTTGTAACGGCGACGCTTGCGGCGCCGGACCAGACCATGGCGGTCCAGCACCGCATGAACGGTGCTCACCGCCGGCGGTTTGATCATCGAAAGCTCCCGCAGGAGCTTGTCGCGGATCTTCGGCGCCCCCCAGGACGGATGTTCGCGCTTGATCCCCAGAATGCAGCGTTCGACCTGGAAGGGCAGTCTGTTGGCTTGCCGATAGGGACGCCGGCTGCGGTCATGCAGACCGTCCAAACCGCACTCCTTGTAACGCTCGTAAACCTTGTACCCCGTGACACGTGAAATCCCGAACTCCCGGCACAACGGGGCCATCTTCTCTCCTTCCAGGAGACGGGCAATGAATCTGAGGCGTTCGTCCATGGGTCTACACTCTTTCCAGGGCATCCGGGGCCTCCCCAAATGCGAAATGTGTAAACCATGTGATCGGAATAAACTGTCAGCTATCTCTCGATAAGCTCACCCCTTGAGAAATCAAGGGGTTTTCGCTTGTCCCATTGCGGTCCTTTCCCGAAAACCCGCCTACTGTGCCCAAAACGTGCCAGCAGCCGTCGATGCGGTCTTTTGACTGGTTGACCACATCATTAAGCGCGCCGATTGCCCGCTCCTGAAACTCCGGCGCGAGGTGTGCGTAACGATGCACCATGACCAAGGATTTGTGCCCGGTCAGTTGCATCACCTCGTAAAGCGGCACGCCACGTTGCACCAAACGGGATGCGAACGTGTGCCGCAAATCGTGGAAGCGAACATCCTCCTGACCTGCCCCCGTCCATCGGCAACTGGAGCCTGAAATGCCGGTCACACTACTGGATCAAAAACAACCGGATCAGCTGGGCTGAGGATTGGTCACAGGCGCAAATCGACAACGCTCGACATTTTGATCGAGCAAAGTCTGCACTCCAAAACAATGCATCAACACTGGACGAAAAGAAGAAAGCGTCACTTCTCGAAAGGTTGTTTGATTTGTTTCGAGGTTAGGAAAATGGCATCACAGTCTAGCTAATGAAGTGTCCCGCTCCGACGATATTTCAAATGCGAATACCACACACGATCATCAAACTAGCTGTCGCGAGGCTCGATTCTTTTAGCCGCATATACAAAAACCGTATCGATAGCGGCTATAACCCAGTAGAAACAAATTGTTACGAACGAAATTTCAACCCAAGGCGTTCCGGTCCCAACAAACGCAAGCCCAAAAAAGGTGAACGTACTGCCTGCCTGCGCGATCACCGTGCTAATATTATTTCTTATCCACAAATTGGAATCCCCTGTGATTTCCTTGACCTTCCCGTAAATCCAAATATCCGCATATTGCCAGATCACATATGCGATGGGTGACGCTAACATCAGCCTTACGGAGCTGCTAAAAAGAATATCAACAGCTTCCCCCGATGTTTGCGCGAATGGAAGCCAAGGCATCTGAGTAATTGGACGGCTAACCAATACAAATAATCCCATAGCCAGGAACGCTGTAAGCACAGCAATCCGAGCATCTTTCTTACCGTATTTCTCGACTATCAAATCTGTTGCTAACGGCAATGCCGCAAACAGAGGCGTACCAGCAGTAATTGGAAACCCAAACACCGAGACGATCTTCGGACCGACAAAATTGGAAAGGACAAGGCAAGCTGGCACAAGCGCGATAATATAAAGTCGACCTAGCCAGTATGCCACCATGACCACTGTCATAGTGATGAGGGTGGTAGCCAAAAACCAAACTTCCGTTGAAACATCCAATTTTGCTATCCTCTTGTCGAGCGGCTCTTGTTTAGATTAGCGTTTATCCTGCAATTTTAAATTGAAACAATGAGGTCCTTAAGGATGCGAGTCGGTATAATGTTCGCCCCTGGAGCCAGTAATGACCACTCCATGAACGAGTACATGTACCGTCAGATTTCTCATTCAAACAGTATACGGAAAACTGTGCAAAGGTTTCTACCATTACAGTTTGAAACCTTACTCCGCACGATCCCTCACCAATTATACGTTGAGCACCCTAATCTCTCACATTCGTCAATTGAAGCATCGATAAATCGGTTAATAAATAAGCGCCGCTGCCAAAAAATTTTCATCTTGGGAGAGCAATGCAAATCAACAATTGATAATTTTTTACGTGACGAAAAGTACCAGTTTGAATCTGAAATTTATATGACCAATATTCCATATCGCGCACAGCGGACCCCTGACGAGCTGATATTTAATGTAGACGTTCACACTAGCAGATCGAACAATCTGAAATGCCACGTATACGCTCACAATTATAACGAACGTGAACTAAGCTCGGGTTTAGCCCTCGCATTACACAAGCTCTCTGAACGATACAAATCTGTATTCGCCGCTGAACCTGCAATCGCAGTGATTGGCGGGGCAGATGTGCCGGTAATCAATGAATGGATGAAAGGAATTTTGAACGGATGGGATAACGGCACGAATATTCATGCTTACACCCTAGGAACTGACTATTCGAAGTTTAACGATCCCCGATCTGGCTACGAGCTAACCGAATACCTTATCGATACATACGATGTGAATTTTATCGTCTCTATTTGTGGGGCGTCATGCAAGGGCGTGATCTCATCGATCCGGGAGCGACAAGACGACAATACGCCAATATTTTTTATTCCGTATGATTTTGCCGATTGGGATGACTGGACAATTAACAGCGAATTCATTCCGATTGCTTTAGTAAGGAACATCGAGAATCTAATTTCTATGAGTCTGTCGGACAAGTCCGTTGATCCGTTGCATACTGGAACAATGTTCTCTCGACCAACGAGATTAGGTGAATTGTCTCAGACAGAACTGCAAGAAATACGCAATCACTCTAGGCACTTAAAAGTGGAATGTTTTGTACAATGAGACGCATGATTAAAAATTCAAAGAGTCTCATTCCTGGATGTGAGCTTCGAAGCTTATTTGATGAAAGCGACAATTCGGTTTCATTAGAGAGCCTTGGTCTCGGAGATATTTTACCAAATAACACGAAAGATTGCCGGTTTATATCTACGGAAGGGCAAGTTATTACTGATATTGATCTTTCATTGTTCAATTTTGAAGGCAGCAACTTCAATGCCTGCAAGTTTGTCAGGTGTAATTTTGCCAATAGTCTATTGCTTGATTGCCTGTTTATCGACTGCAGCTTCTACTCATGCGATTTTCACGAGGCCAACCTAGCCAATTCTAACTTTTTAGGCGGTGAGATACGAGACACCAGGCTATCAACTGCAAACCTTACTAGAGTGCGCTTCGAACAAACAATTTTGTCGGATCTCGATAATTTTATCGCCCGACAGCACTTACAAACTCCATTCCTGATAAAGCGGCAAAGTTGGGATCCAAAACCCAAAGGAACGCTTTCGTTCCTGAAATGGTTACTATTTGTCAGCTTATGGCATCTTAGGATGTTGGCAATTGTTGTGTTTTCAATGCCAGCACCAACAAGCTTCAAGTCCATAGCTAAATCTGAACTTAGAGGCGATTTTGATAGCGCGCTGTATTTGTACCGCACATTGAGAATTTCCTTAACCCGAATTGGAAATGGTCCAGATGCGAGAGCTGCCGCTTTCTTGCACAATCGAGCAGAATTGCTCGCTAATAAATCAGGTTTTCTGCGGAAGATATTTGGTTGGCTTAGTTTTGGATTTGGATTTTACATGAGCCCTGCTCATATTTTATTTATCTCATTCATAACAGTAATGGGATTTTCTGGATTTTACTATTATAATGGTAAGGATTATTATTACCTAGACACCTTTAATTATTGCACTGAACCTGTAGAGGATGTCGCTAACCCAAATGAAAGATGCTTCAAATTGACGCCTCTCGATGACAAGTATTACGTCTCTTTGTCATTCACCGAGGCCGTGTACTATTCGGCCGTCACATTCGCAACTCTCGGATATGGTGACATTTCCCCTCGTAAATGGCCATTTGAGAATGACGACAGTTTATGGTCGCTTTGGCCACCAGCAATCGAAGCATTAATTGGAGCGGTATGCATGGCCCTAGCTGTCGCTGCCATTATACGATCAGCAAGTTTTTCATAAGGCTCGCTGGACAGGGCAGCGCCTATTTCCCTGCGAGAATGCTCTCATAGCCAGTGGCGGCGAGGGTATCTTCCAGTGCCAACACTGTATTCTCCACATTCATTTTATTAGAGAAATCGAAAATCACGTCTCGACGATTCCGGCAAGCCATCAGTTTTTGGTCAGTTGTCACATAGAAGGCATAAATACCGGTATCACATGGATATCTGCTACATGAGCGGCAGAGAGAACTGTACCTCGTCGCTGCCGGGTTTTTATCAAGTACGCGGATAAAATTTTTCCCATTCTTCGTATATACAACTTCTGTAACGCCATTAAATTCGTTTACCTCAGCTGCTTTTCGATAGCTCCACTTCTTCAGAAGCTCTGGGACAAAATCCAAATCTTTGTAAAGGCTTGACGCCTCCATAAACATATCATCTGAGGTTTCAAATACACTTTGCAGTTTTAAATCGACTCCAATATCTTCAGCGAACTCTACCAATGATTTTATATCATCTTCACTGTCGTTAATTTGATTTACTATAACGCTATTAATTCTCAAATTTAGATTTAGGCCAGCCGCTTCTTTTATAAAGCTCTTTGCTTGCAATGACTTTCTCGTTCGACCAAGCAATTCAGTTTTTTCATCATTCACTGAGTCTAGACTAACTATCAGTCGAAGCCTCTCGCTCTCTTTGAGTTGTGAAAGCGCAAACGGCTGCAAGCTACCATTCGTATTAATGCTGATCTGATATTTGCCTAGGTCGTTTATTCCATTGATAAGCTCAAGAAGGGCCGAGTGCAGAAAAGGCTCTCCACCAGTTACATTCAGCCTGTCGCATCCTATCTTCTGAAAGACTCGCGCGATAAAAATGGCGCGCTCTACTGGCATTTGCGACTTGGAGTTTGCCGTCCCGTCTCCGCCTGGCCTGCAATATGGGCACGCAAAATTACATAGAGAGTGCACAGAAATTCGAACTTTTCTGAGGGCAATCGTTCTATTTGAAACCACCGGGCTTCGTTGGCCGACACCCCCAAGTTTTTCTTGTACAGTCATTGCTCGTCAGAATCCCTTGATCATTTCTTTAGGCGGAATCTTAGCAGCTTTCAGTGCATTATGGCACGACTGAAAGGCATTCTCTCAAGTTTACGAGCAGGGAGTAGGTAATTGTGCCCAAACCGTGCCAGCGCTACTCCGTCTTCTCAGGTCTTATCTGGCACAAAATGGGCACAAAGTTGCGACAGCGCCCGAACAAGCTATTGATAACGCTTAGATTTTCAGAAAATCCCGGCGCAATGGCATTGTAGAGGTCAGGGGTTCGATTCCCCTCGGCTCCACCATTCCAACCCCTTGAGAAATCAAGGGGTTTTCGTTTAGCCGTGTTGGTCGTCGGCCGGCCTGTCCGAACCGCTGGGAAGCGGCGTTCATTTCCGGTGCCCGGCACTGGTTCCCGCCGCCGAAACCAACTACAAGGACAATCGTAACCACGCTTGACGTTTCCCCGGAGCGCATCGAATGAGCGGCCCGACAGACACGCACCACTCCTTTGCTCCTTTCCGGCTACGTCCGGTCATGGCCGTCACCGTCCTGGCGATTCTGGCGCTCAGCATTCTCCGCATCTCGAATGCCGTTTCGTTCTCCGTCCCGCTTCAGGTCATGACCAGCGGCGACGAAGTCGCCTCGATTTTCGCGATCTGGAAAGCACTGCAAGACCAGGAGGTCTACACCAGCCGGTTCGAGCCGCCGTTCGCGCTCGCCGTCTATAACTGGCTGTTCTATGCATCCACGGCGGCCTGGTCGGGCATCTGGCAGAACCTGATCGGGCTCGGCGACGCGTGGCTGCCCGTGCTCGGCAGGTTCTGGACGCTGGCCGGTGCCGTGTCCGGCGCCGCGGCGGCGTTCGTTCTTTTCCGCACGATGCTTCGCCGCGACGGAGAGGTCGACAACTTCGTCCCCGCCTGCGTCGCGTTGTTGCTTGCCTTCGGCCCACTTTACGGCTTCTGGACCGTCACGGTGCGGCCGGACGTCTGGGCCGCTTCGCTGGAGATCGTTGCCGTCTGTGTTTTCTACCGTCTGCTGCCGTCGAACCCGGCCCGCGCCGCGGCGGTAATGGCGGCGGTCGCGTACCTGGCGTGGAGTTTCAAGCATACGGCGGTGTTCGGCCTCGGCGGTGTCGGCCTGTTTCTTCTGTTGCGGCGCGATTTCAGGGCACTGGCCGTCCTGACCGTCGTCAGTGCCGGCCTCTGGGCCACGACGTTTCTGATCCAGGACGAGATTTACTTCGAGACCCTGTTCACGATCGGCCACCCGCTGGAATACGACGCGTCGCGCTTCTTGGACAACCTTGTCAATGTCGCGCTCAAGACACCGTACCTCTGGATCCCCGTGGCTGCGGCCCTCGGCGTTGCGATCCTGCGTGGCGATCTCCGACGCCTGTTGCAGGCGGAGTCCGCACGGCTCGCGGCCTGCGGCCTGTTCGTATCGCTGACGATAACGCTGCTGATGACGTTGCAGACCGGCAGCGCGGAGAACTACTACTTCACGCCGATATTCTTCCTCAGCATGCTTTTCGTCGCGCTGTTTCCCCATATGCAGGAAGTCGCCGGCACGGCGGGCCGGGCCCTCCGGCTGGCGACGATATCAGGGTTCGTGCTGACGTCGCTTGCCGTTGCCGCGGTCCTGGCCGGCCAGGCAGGCATGATTGCGCCGCAGGGCGACCAGAAACTGATCGACAGACGCCTGTCGTGCATCGAAGTTCTGCCCAGGCCCTTGTATGTACACGACCGCACGCTGTCGCTGCCCTGGAATTCACCCGGAAATATACCGTTCGTGCGCAATTTCTATTACGAGCGCGACCGCGAGGCCGGCCGCGAGTACCCGGGCGGCGGTATCGGCGGCATGATCGAGGCCGGGGCATTCGAGGCAATTGCCTTTCCAGCACCGACCCCGCCAGAGAAGATCGACGGCGCCGGCCTCGGAAACTATACGAGGCTGGGTGTGACATGCGGCGACATGACCGTTTTCATCAAATCCGGCCGCGACGATATGAACCTTGTTGCTGACGCCCTGCGTGCGGTCGAGTAGCTCAACCGGGCAGCAATTCAGTCGTCCGCTTGCGGAAGATCATCCGGGAGAACATGGTCCAGCAACCGGCCCCGTCCTTTTTTGAGACCTTCGGAAAAATCGTCGACGGCAAAACGCATCAGCGCCCCCGTCTTCATGATCCAGTTGCCGCCCGGATGCGGGACCGGGTCAGTTGCCAGGTCCTCGACCAAATTCTCCATCCACGGATTGTGCCCGACCACGAGCAGCCGGCCGCCGGTGCCGCCGGCCTCGGCCAACGCCTGCATCAGGTTCTTGCGCGCGTCGAAATATAACCGGCGGTCGGTGCGTATCGCGGCGGGATCGAGACCGGCGGCCTGCAACGCGATCTCAGCCGTCTCCAGCGCGCGCCGCGCCGGCGACGACAGGACGGCATCCGGCAGCGCATCGTTTTCCTTGAGCCAGCGGCCGATCTTTTGTGCCTGCCGCCGGCCCCGGTCCTTCAAGGGCCGGTCGAAATCGTCGACACCGCCGGGCCGTGCCGCCTTGCCGTGACGCAGAAAAAGGATCTCCGTACCCACAACTCTCTCTCCTGTCACCTCCCGCAATCTGACGGGAGGGAATATATACAGGGTCCTCATTGCACGGCCGGATTTGAATGGCAATCCGCCGCGCCACGCCGTCATAAAAATGTAACAGACGAGGCGGCGGCGGTTCGCTTAACGTGTTCTCGGCGTGTCTGATTTTCTGCTAAGAATCGGGCGCAGCACGTAATGGCGCGCGAGTAAAAGATGGCCAAGCATGGGAGCATCTCCTTTCGCGGAAAGGCATGCATGCCGGAAGGCACTTGCTGAATCCGCACAATGTGCATATTATGTGCGCACTCAGTGCGTAATTCAAGAAAAAACAATCGCTCCCACAAAAACGGACGATGTCAGGCCAAGGATCGGGATTTCGAGGGGGGATTCGGGCAAAAATGGCCGCCGCACAGGCAAACCGGGAATTCGAGCTGAAGTTCAAGGCTCAGCCGAAAGACCTGCAACGATTTAAACGTGCCGTTAACGCCGCCGGCAAGAACCGGCGCGCGTGGCCGAAAAAGACGATGGTCAGCCGCTATTTCGATACCGAGGACCTGCGGCTGCGCGCGCTCGGCGTTTCCGTCCGGCTGCGGGACAACGGCGAGGAGACGGTGCAGACCATCAAGGCGCGCGCCGGCAACGGCGGCGGCTTCATGGACCGGCACGAGTGGGAGCGGGTCGTCGACGGCGACGCCCTGGTTCTCACCGATCTGCCGATCGCCGCCCGGCGCGCCATCGGCGCGGTACGCGACGATGAACTGGGCGTCGTCATGGAAGTTCACATCGAGCGTCAGTCGATGGTCATCCGGCGGACCAATCCGCTCGGCCCGGACGTCGTCATCGAAGCCGTGGCCGATATCGGACGCATCGTCGCCGGTGAACGCGAGGAAACGTTCGCCGAATGCGAACTGGAACTGGTCGAGGGCGATGTGAACGCCTTCTTTACGGCGGCCTCGGAAATACACAACGCCTGTCCATTGCCGCTGTCTTCGCTGACCAAGGCCGGACGCGGGTACAGGCTGCTGTCGGGCGACGGGCCGAAGGCGCACCGGGTCCCCAAATTCGCGCTGAGCGGCGAGCAAACGATCCACCAGGCGCTTTCCGAGATCTATCCGGTATGCATCGCCAATATCATCGATAACGAGGAAGCGTGTCTCGACGGCACCGATCCGGAAGGCGTCCATCAGATGCGCGTTTCGGTCCGCCGTCTCCGCACCTCGCTCAAGGTTTTCGGCGACTACATGGACCCGGCGCGGACGGCATGGATGGCGGACGACCTGAAATGGCTGGGCAACGCCCTCGGGCCGGCACGGGACTGGGACGTCTATATCACCGAAATGCTCGAGACTGTGGCCGGATACGGCGTCGACGCGGCCGCGGTCGAGGTATTGCACACCGCCGCCGAGGCAAGGCGCGCCGCTGCATACGAGAAAGTCCGCAAGACGCTCACATCGCGCCGCTATGCCAAGATGATGTTTCATCTGACCGCGTTCGTGGCGGTCGAGGGCTGGCTCGCCATGCCGCTCGATCCGTCGAATCCGCTACTTCGGCCGCTGGAGATTTGTGCCGGCGACATCCTCGCCAAGCCGCACCGCAAGCTCCTGAAGCAGGCCAGGAACCTGGAGGCGCAGGATATGGAAGCGCGCCATGAGGTGCGCATCCGCATCAAGAAACTGCGTTACGCCGTCGATTTCCTGCGCGGCGTCTATCCGGGCAAGCAGACCGCCAAATACGTGAAGTCATTGCAATCCCTGCAGGATCAGTTCGGCCATCTGAACGACGTGGCGCAAGCCATGAACATGACCAGCGCGCTGACGACGTCGGATGATCCGGCCCGGGAGAGAACACTGGCATTGGCGGGCGGCCTGATCCAGGGCTGGTACGCCCGTGCCCTCAAGGAAACCGAGCCGCAGCTTCTCAAGGACTGGAAAAAGTTCACCAAGGTTCAGCCGTTCTGGCTGACGCCAGCCGGTGCCGACAGTGTGAACAAACCGAGTTGAATCGCGCGCCGTATCCGGCTTGTATTGACGGCGTGGTGAAGGCCCGCCAGGAGAACACCTCGAATGCCGCAATCGGCGACCGCGCCCCGTAATGCCGTCCGCGCCTATATCCGGCGTGGCGACGACATCCTCGTGCAGCACAAGAAGTACGAGGACGGCCGTTCGCGTTTCACGCTGCCCGGCGGCGCCGTCGACCCGGGCGAAACGCTTGAGGACAGCCTGATCCGGGAATGCCAGGAGGAAATCGGCACCGGCGTCGAGATCGTCGAGCTGATGTATGTCGCCGATTACTTCAAGCCGCTTGCCACGGACCCGCCCGGCACGCGCCAGCAGGTCGAGTTCATTTTCCGCTGTAACGTTGCCGGCGACTACAAGGCCGGGAACGTTAC
>MRWG01001532.1_pt1 | contig 14446 bp, 10 predicted proteins | sample 1013341 | NCBI WGS metagenome assembly MRWG01 (sample SAMN06117577, study PRJNA244670) | biofilm metagenome | biome: Water; feature: Cathode Biofilm; material: Biofilm; isolation source: microbial consortium enriched at the cathode of a solar microbial fuel cell | place: USA: District of Columbia ... | reverse complement strand
CTTTTCCAATTTCTTCAAGGCGCTCAGCGTCGCCGCGCCGTCCAGACACTATCTTGACGGTCTTTACCTGTTCAACGGCCGCCAGTTCAACGACGCCATTACCGAGTTCCGAGCGGAACTCTCGCTGAATCCCGATAACATGCCCGCGATCAAGTCGCTTGGGCACGCGCTGCTGTATGTCGGCCTGCCGGATGAAGCGCTCGACCTTTTAGGCCGCTACGCCGAAGCCAATCCGGACGATACCGACGTCCCCGCCCTTTCGGCCATGGCGAAATGCATGCAGGGCGATTTCGAGGCCGCGGCGGCGCGCTGCCGCGACGCCATCGCCATGGCACCCGGCGATATCGACGTTCTGATGCGCGTACTCGAAACCGCGCGCTATTTCGATGGCGAACTTGCCGGCGTCTACGACGAATTCACCGCCACGGCAAACGCGGCGGTCGCCGAAGCGGCCTCGGAAATCGCGCCGGATCACAATTACCGCGCCAAGGAACCCGGTGAACCGATCAGCATCTCGATGGTCAGCAACGGACTTCACGCCGGCGATCAGTACGCATTCCTGCTGCCGGTGATCGAGAAGACCGATACCAAGGCCTTCGATCTCACCGTATTCCAGCAGTCGCCGACCGGCGGCCCGGCGTTCCAGGAATTCAAGAGCAAGTCGCCCAACTGGCGCCGTATCGTCGATATCGAGGACGACGTGCTGGCGCTGATCCTGTCACGCCAGGAAACGGATATCCTTATAGATCTGTGCGGGTTCTCGGCCAACGGGCGGGCGGTCGTCTGCGCCGCGAGGCCCGCCCCCGTTGTGACCAACATCCTGTGCGAACCTTTCGGCTTCAAGGCACCCGGCACCAACGTCATCGTCTCCGACGACGCCACCATCGAAACCGACGAACGCAATCTCGGCGAAGGTCAGCGGATCGTGAAAACCGAGGGCGGCCTGTTCGCGCTCAAGCCGCCGGCGCTGATGGACGATGTGCGGCCGTTGCCGGCGCTGGACAATGGGTATGTGACCTTCGGCGCCCGGTGCAGCGTTCCACACATCTCGCCGAGCACGGTCGCCATGTGGAGCGGCATCCTCAACGCCGTCGATGGCGCCCGCCTGTTACTCGGCAACGTCCAGAACATTCCGATCCCGACCCGCGAGCGGGTGCGTGCGATGTTCGCCGAAAACGGCATCGGCGAGCGCATCGATTTCCAGGAATCCATGCAGGCGGACGCTCCCGACAACGCTTTTTTCCACAGCATCGACATCTTTCTCGACTCGACGCCGGTCAACGGCACGACGGTGCTGTGCGAGGCACTCTGGATGGGTGTTCCGGTGGTGACGGCGAAAGCCGGCCGGCGCAGCAGCGTTGTCGGCGCCAGCATCCTGACCTCCGCCAGCCAAGCGGGGTGGATCGGCACGGACGTCGACGACGCGGTCGGCGTCGCCGCCGCACTGGCCGGAGATACAAATGCGCTGGCCGACGTACGCGCCGACCTGCGCGAATCGGTCCGCAACTCGGCGCTGATGAACACCGCGAACCACGCGGCGAAACTGTACGCCGCGCTCAAATCCGCACTCGACCAGGTTTCCGCTTAATTCAGTTTTCGGGTTCCGCGTGCGTCACGTCGCCTTCGGACGCGAACTCGATTTCCTGCGCCTTCAGGCTCTGATGCAGCCCTTCGAAGGTCTTGATTTCGTGGCCGATCAGTTTCTGCGTGAGCTTCAGCCCCTTGTAGATTCGACCTTCATCGACGGCCGCCAGGATCTGTTCCCCGATCTCGGTCGAACTCGGCGCCGCCGTCATGTAGTCGTCTAGGAACTGACGGAACAGCGACAGGTAGTGGTCTTTCTTGTCCTTGAAGATGTACGCACACTGAAGCGCGAAATAGACGCGCGCCGCCGGCGTGCCGGTTTCCGCCTCGGAAAGAATTTCTTTTTCCCGAAGGATCGCGGCTTCGTTATGGATCAGAAGGCTCGCATTGTGGCCGATGTTCTCGACCACGGCCCCGTTGATGACCATTTTGTCACCGGCCTTGAAGTCCAGTTTTAAAGGCATCTTCTACTTCCTTTTCTAAGAAGTGCGTGAACGGTCACAATACCGGGTCAGGACCTGAAATTAAATGCCTAAACGGAATTCCCCGCCCTACCCGGCCAGGCCGGATAGCGCCGCATCGACGTCGCGCAGCACCGGCGCCCAGTCGCCCAGCGTCGTCTGGCGGAACAACCGCATCGTTTCATACCAGCACGTGGTTTCGGACCGGAGGCCCCAGCGCCAGTCGGCAATCGTCGGCAGCAACACCCAGACGGGCTTGCCAAGCGCACCCGCCAAATGCGCCACCGATGTGTCGACGCTGATCACGAGATCGAGCTTGGCAACGATATCCGCGGTATCGGCGAAGCTAGAAATCCCGGACGAGAGGTCGGCGATCCGGCCGTCCCAGCCCAGTTCGTCGATACGCTTCGCGTCGTCGGCGAGCTGGAGGCTATAAAACGTTGCCCCGGCGGCCGACAGCAAATCGTCGAAGCGTTCCAACGGGATACTGCGGTAGGCGTCGTTCTTGTGCGCATGATTTCCCTGCCACACCAGACCCACATTAAACCCGGGGCCGGGCCGGAACACGTCCTTCGGGGACCGCAGGTATCCGGCCCTGCCCGGCACCGTCTCGGGCGTGGTGTCGAAGACATGCGGCAATTCCATCAGCGAGATCTGATAGTCGAACCGCGGCACCTTGCCGCCATAGCCGTGCACGACGGCGATTCCATCCACGGTGGCGACGATGCCGGCGACCGCTTCGGCGCACAGGCAATGCACCTCCGCCCCCTGCGCCGCAAGCGGGGTCGCGTAGCGCACGAACTGAATGGTATCGCCCATCCCCTGTTCGGCGAAAATCAGGATTCTCTTGCCCGCCAGCGGTTCGCCGGTCCAAGCCGGCGCCGGGATCGGCGGCCGGAAGCCGGCGTACGCATCCATCCGGAAGCGCCACGCGTATTCCTGCCAACCTTCGTGGAAGGCTCCCTGCGACAGCAACGCGACCCCCAGGTTGAAATGCGCCTCCGCATGATCGGGTTTTGCCGCGACGGCACGCCGGAACATCCCGACCGCCTCGTCGTGGCGGCCGAGCGCCTGCAGCGCGTCGCCGGCATGGATCATCGCCGGGACGTAATCCGGATTCTCCGCCACAAGGTCTTCGAGCATCGACAGCGCATCCGCGAACCGGCCCGTACCTTTCAGCGCCTGCGCGCGATAACACCACGCCTCGCGGTTCGCCGGGTCGAGGTCCGTTGCGCGCGCGAACAGGTGCGCCGCGTCCTCGAACCGCTCTAGCGACAGCAGCGCCTGCGCCCAGTTGGCGACGACGGCCGGGTCGTCCGGACGGACGTCATCGATCTCGGCATACGTGACGACGGCGCCCTCGATATCCTTGAGCCGCATCTGTACCTGCGCCCTGATTTTCAGCGCCGCGACGTTGGCCGGGTCCTGGTCCAGCGCATGCCCCGTCATTTCGAGCGCCCGTTCCGGGTCACCCGTATTCAGATAGATCGTTGCCAAACTGTTGTAGGCGTCGGGGAACGGCGTCTGTAAGCGCAGCGCCCGTTCGATCATTCGTACACCCCGTTCCCTATCGCCCCGCTGGCACGTGATGACGCCCAGCAGATGCAGCGCCCCCGGATGATTTCGCCGCTTCTTGAGGATGGCCTTGTAGGCATTCTCGGCCATGCCGATACGTCCGGCGCCGTACAGCGCGGTCGCCTCATGCATCAGCGTTTCGATTTCCGCTTCCTGTTCGTTCATGATCCTGTATCGGGGTGGGTGCAGCCGTGAATTTGCGCTGGAATCGGGTTAAAGGGTTGGTGATTTGCCGGTCACTCTGAAAGTATAACACAATGAAGACGCAGCGCATTGGAATCACCTGGCAACTCACCGATCTGCATGGCTGGGGTATTTTCGGTCTCAACGTCGCCATGCAGCTCGCCCGCAACGGCCCGGTGCCGCCGCTGATCATATCCGAGCCCTATTTCGTCGGCATCACGCCGCGCATCCGGCGGGTCCTGGGCCCGTACCTGAAAGAGCAGCCCCAGATTCTCAAGCAGATCGAGGCCCAGGCCGGACCGGCGAAGGTAAACGAGGCCGTGATGCTGCACAGCCTCGGCAACGCTTTCCTGCATTCGCCGATCTCCGACAAGGTGCGCGGACACACGAACATCGGCTTCATCTTCTTCGAGAACGGGACCCTCGACAACGGCGCGCTCGACCGCGCCGCCCGATACGACAAGATCATCGCAGGGTCGTCCTGGAACCGGGATTTCATCAAGGAACGCGGCTTCGAAAGCGCGGCGTTCGTATCGCAGGGCGTCGATCTTGAACGGTTCCGGCCGCGCCGGAAGGCTGGCCACTTTCCGGGCCGCTTCGTCGTGTTTTCCGGCGGCAAGCTGGAACTCCGCAAAGGCCAGGACATCGTGCTCGCCGCGTTCCGGAGATTTCACGAACGCCACCCGGACGCGCTATTGCTGACCAACTGGCACAACGTGTGGCCCGAAACGTTCGCCAACCTCCCGCTCTCGCCCTATGTCGAAACCGCGCCCCAGGCCGACGCGAACGGGTCGATCAGCCTGCAGAAATGGACCGAGGCCAATGGGCTTCCCGCAGGCGCCCACATCGATGTCGGGCCGACCCCGAACGCAAAGATTCCGGAGATCATCGCCGAGGCCGATGTTGCGCTGTTCCCGAACCGTTGCGAGGGCGGCACCAACCTGGTTGCCATGGAAACCATGGCCAGCGGTATTCCCTGCATCCTGTCCGCCAATACCGGGCACCTCGACATCATCGGCGACGGCAACTGTTATGTGCTCGGCCGGCAGACCGATGTCGCGAAGGAGATCGAACCTTCCGGTGTTTGGCGCGAATCGGACGTCGACGAGATCGTCGAGACACTCGAGATGGCGTACAGCGACCGCGAGGACGCGAAAAAGCGGGCCGACGCCGGCGTCGCGTTCATGCGGAACCTGTCCTGGAAGAATCAGACCGAAGCGCTGATCGCCGAACTGACCGAGTACCTTTAGCCCGCGGCCGCCGCGATCGGATCGTCCTTTTCGAGCAACGCCGCCATCTCCGCGACCTCGGACGACCACGAATACCGCTCACGCCCCCTGAATACCCGGGCTTTCGGATACCACGGCGTGCCGGGCCCCTCGTTCATGAAGACCCAGTACGGCACCTTCGTGACCAGTACCCATGCCGGCTTGCCGAGCGCCCCCGCGAGGTGCGCCATTGCGGTGTCCACGGTAATGACAAGGTCCAGGCAATCGATCAGTGCCGCGCAATTGACGAGTTGACCGTCCCGGATGTCGATCCCGCCGGCTATCTCGTCGAACGTTTGCAGCGCCGGCGGCGCGTCCGGCAGTTCGACCTGGTCCGCCCCGTGCCCGGCCTGCAGGCTGACGAAGTTGTGGCCGGTTTCGAACAGGGGGCGATAGTCGCTCAGTTTCGCCGAGCGCTCCGCGTCCCGGTTGTGGTTGGGGTTGCCCTGCCAGACGAGACCGATATTCATGCGGTCGGCAGGCAAGCGGGATTGCCAGAGCGCACGCCATGCCTGGTCCGGACGCAGCCATTCCGGCGGCGGAATCGTCTCCGGCGTGGCCGCGAACAGCGCCGGCAGACTGAACAGGTCGGCGTGTACATCGAACGGCGGCAACGGTTCGCCGAATTCCATTACGTCGACGTTGTCGGCTTCGGCCAAGGCTCCGAACAGATCCCGGAACCCCTGGTACACCACGAAAACCACCCGGTCCGCCCGCGCGGCGAGCTCGGGAACAAACCGCGCGCACATGACGGCGTCGCCGATTCCCTGATCGCAGTAGACGAGAACCGTTTTTCCGGCCACCGCATCCGCCGCGGCAGACGTAAGGTAGGGCTGGGTCAGGTTGGCGGTCGAGCGCGAGGTATACTCAGGATCCTCGATGCGTTTCATGAAATGCGGCCAGGCGGCCGCATAATCGCCGCGGCGCAGCAAGAGCTGGGCATAGTGATAGTGGGCATGAGGGACCGGTATCGGCCGCGCCGTCAGTTGACGGTAGATCTGTTCGGCACCGAACAGGTCGCCGTCGTTTTCAAGCCCCACGGCGCGGTGCAGCGCGGCTTTCAGGCGCGCGTCCGCATTCATGAGACCGGTGGCGGAGGCTGTGGAACGAAGATCATTCCCGGCGCCGGTCGCTGCCTCGAATGCACGGAACGGTCCGCGTCAGGAAAACAGATTGAGCACCGACCCCGGTTCGGGCACCGGCGCCGTCAGCTGGGAATTCAACTGCGTCGCGAGTTCCGAATTGATTTCGAACGAGAGCGAAATGGCGCGCAGCGTGTTCCCGAGATCGACCTTCAGATCGTCGATCTCCTGTTTGCGGCGTTCGCTTTCCTCGAGCGTGAGCGACAGAAGTTCGGTATCGGCGTTGGAAAATTCCTTCTGCACCTTGCCCTCGAGGTCGAGCGTCGTCGAGATGGTGTTCGACGTCACGGTGGCGGCGACCGTTGCTTCGTTGATGAAGGCGTCGAGGCTGTCGGTCAGTTCGGCATTATCCCCGTCGAGCGTCCCGACCACCGGCGTCAGCGCCTCGAAATCCGCCAGCGCGTCCTTGAAGCGCGGGATGACGTTGCCGTCGTTCACGTCCGGATGGACGAAAATATACAGGTTGTTCACGCGCTCGGCGATCTTGTCGCGAAGCGCGGTGAATTCCGTCACCTCGTCGGCCGTGACGGTGTTGTCGTTATCAATGATGTCGCGCAGGTCCGTCAGATCGCTCAGGATCTTGTCGAGTTGGGAATAGTTGTTCTGGTTGTTGACGCGGTACTGTTCGAGCACCGGCAACGACGAGGCGAGTTTCGCCGATTCCTTCTGCAGGGCGTCGATCTTGTGCTTGACCGCCGTCGACCCCTCGATCTTGTCCACTTCGTTGTTGAAGCGCTTGATCAGGGAATTCTGCAGGTTGTTGAACTGCACCTCAAAGCCCTGTTTCGCAACGGCTTGCGAAATGTTGGCCAGTTGGGCGCTGATCGGATCGGCCATTATTCTAACTCCAATGGGCGGCATTCTTGCCTTTGAAAACTATAGACCAAAACGCCCTGAAACGCCATATTTTGTTTGCGTCAGGCGCGTTTTCGGCAATTCCGTGAAGGTCTTGTTAACGCGCGCGCATTACGCTCTGAACCAGCGCAAATCACCCCTTTTTACCGGAATACAGACCATCGATGCCCTTTCAATACCCGGAAACCGAAGAAGACCGCGCCGCGTTGCGGGCGCGTAATCTCGACGTCTTCAGGAAATACGACGCGGCGCTGGCGAAACGCCTCGAGTCCCATAAGCCGGCGACCGAACTGGTATTCGACGAGGACGGCCAGCCGGACGTGGTTTTCCAGGGGCAGAAGTTCTACGACGGCAATTATCACGAATATGTCGGGAAACAGGTCGAGGCATTCAAGGAGAAACCGAACCGGTTCTTCCTGTCGATTCCACAACCGTCAAATCTGGACTCGTACGGCGCCGAATTTCTGGCAACCGTTCTGGTGCGCTCGAAGACCGAAACCGGCGCTGAGTTCAATCGCCATTTCAACAGTCTGAAAACATTCTTCGCCGTCGTTCTGGGCATCGGTCTGGGCGGGCATCTCGACGAAATCGCCGAGTTCTCGGGCTGTTCGGCGATGATCATCGTCGATCCGAACATCGAGACCCTATATCACTCCCTTGAGGTGTACGACTGGAAGCCGTTGTTCGACGAACGGGTCCGCAAGAAAGGCCTGATCAGGTTTCTGATCGGCGATAACGACATTTCCCACTACTCGTTCATCAGGGCGATAGTCCGCTCGTTCAACGCCCCGGCGATCGACGGCATGTTGATCTATCGGCATTACTCTAATGCCGTTTTCGACGGCGTGATGAAAGAGATCAACAAGTCGGGCGACCTTTTCCTCGCCGGTCTCGGTTTCTTCAGCGATGAAACCAAGATGATCGAGAATACGCATACAAATCTGGCGCGCGGCAATGCGCACATCTATACGCGCCGGAACGACCCGCTGATCCCCTATCCCTGTTTTATCGTCGGCTGCGGACCGTCGCTGGACCAGGACTTGAAGTACATCAAGGAAAACGCCGACAGGGCGATCGTCATCTCGAGCGGATCGGCGCTCGGCCCGCTTCTGAACGCCGGCGTTACCCCGGATTTCCAGATGGAAGTCGAGAACGCAGGCATATCGCCGGTGATGAAATACGTCGCCAGCCTCCACGACATCTCCGACATCTGCCTGGTGACGTCAACCACCGTCGAGCCGGACATCGTCGATTACTTCAACCGGATCATATACCATTTCCGCCCGGCGCTCGCGCCCTACAGCTTCATGTCGGACGACCCCAAGAACACCATTCCCTACCACGACCCGTCGGTCGTGAACTCGAGCCTCGGCTTCGCGCTGGACCTGGGTTTCCGGGAACTGTATTTCTTCGGCTGCGACATGGGCACGCGGGACGCGGACCAGCACCATGCCAAGAACTCATACCATTTCGCCCCAGGGGCGCGCCTCCCCAACAACGATTTCAGCATCCGCCTGCCCGCCAACTTCGGGGGAAACACGTACACCAGCAGCGGTCTCGACTGGGTGCGCGCTCAGGTCGTCCTAGCCATCAAGGCCAAAGGCCAGGGGCGTACGTATTACAACTGCAGCGACGGCGCGATGCTGGAAGGTGCGATCCCGATGTTCGCGAAGGCGATCAAGCTGCCGGAGCAAGAATCTCCATCCTTCAAAATGGATTTCGTCAAGGAAACCTTCGCCCATTGCCCGGTCATGGACGAACAGACCTTTGCCGAAGTCTGGCGATCGGACGAGATTATGTTCGCTACCAATGAAATATTCGAGGAACTCAAGGACATCATCGCCGGTGCAACGTTCCTGATCGACAAGGATTACCTGCTCGAGATCAACAAAATCGTCAATCATGGCGACACGTCGACCAAGCGCGGTGTCGGCACCTGGGTGCGCGGCACCGTGCAGATGATGCTGCTCGCCATCGAGTTTTACGGCAACCGCCTGAAGGATCCGGACATGGACCTCGAGTTCGAGGAGATCATCCGCGAGGAGTTCCTAAAGACCCTCGATATCCTGCACGAACAGGCACAGGAAACCATCAAGCGTCACAGTTGACCGCGAGATCGCGGCAAACACCGGCGACGGCATCGGACCAGTCACCGATCGCGGCCTGCCGGTAAAGCCGCATGCTTTCGTACCACGGCGTATCCGCACGACCGAGCCCCCACCGCCAGTCCGGCACATGGGTGATCATCGTCCAGACCGGCACGCCCAGCGCGCCGGCCAGATGCGCCGGCGCGGTATCGACCGTGATCAGCAGGTCGAGCGACGCGACCGCAGCGGCGACTTCCGTGAACGGCTGCGGCTCGGCGAACGCCGGCACGGGCCGCAGGGCCGCGTCGATTTGTTCGATTTCGGCCGCCGCCTTGCCGATCTGCAGGCTGAAGAACCTACATTCCGGCGTATCGAGAACAGGTGCCAGTTCGGCAAGCGGGATCGAGCGCTTGTAATCCGTCTTGTTGTCCGGATTGCCGGCCCAGACCAGTCCGACCCGGCGCATTCCGGACGGCACCTCCAGACGCGTTTTCCAGACGTCGATCCGTGCCGGCGCGGCGGGCAAATAACCGGTGGCGGCGGGGATCGTGTCGACATCGGTCTCCATCCGGAACGGCAGGCTCAACAACGGGATCTGGAAATCCGCCTCGGGCATCGGGCCGCCCGGGGCCAATACGCCGGCGACGCCGGGCGCCGACTTCAGGAGGCCGTGCAGCGTCTCCGCGCAGCGAAGGTACACCGACGCCCCCGCCGCCGCGAGCGGCGCCGCGTATCGGGCGAACTGTATGGTGTCGCCGAGCCCCTGCTCGGCAAGCAGTACGATCGCCTTTCCTTCCAGAGGCTCGCCGGACCAGCGCGGCACATCGGGGCCGATCGTGGGGTCGGCTCGCCCCGCCACATGGTTGCGCAGTTCGAACCCGTCCCAGCCAGTTGCATAGTCGCCCTGCAGCAACCGGCATAGCGACAGGTGATAACGCGCGGAAACGTTCTCCCGGTCGCGCCTGAGGCAGCTCTTGAACATCGCCTGCGCCTCGTCGAAACGACCGAGTTCGTTGAGCGCCTGGCCAAGATTGCATACACTTGCCGGCTGAAACCCGCCAATCCGTAGTACCTTGCGGAAGTACGTTTCGGCGTCCTCAAACCGCGCCGCCGACAGATGTGCGACACCCAATGCATCCAGAACACCGGGCTCCCCGGGATGCGCCAGTTCCAATTCTTTGAGAGATTTGACCCCGGCATCGACATCGCCAGCAAAAACACGTGCGAGGCCGAGACCGAGTGAGGCAGGAAAACTGCCGGGCGTTGTTTCCAGTATAGCCTGAAAACATGCATGCGCCGTCGCATGGTCACCGCATTGCAGTGCACGTTGGCCCGATGCCAGGGCCTCATCGAGAAATTGGAGGGTATCAGCCATGATCCGTCCGGGTCCGCAAGAGTATTGTGGCGAAGATGGTAGCAGAACAATGGTCGCGGACCGAAAACGAAAACGACCGCCGCGTTACCGCGGCGGTCGAATTTCTTGGTCCTGTGTCCGGCCGGGAATATTCGGCCGGAACCGGAAAGCCTAGGCTTAACGGAACAGACCCAGGATACCCTGTTCGGCCTGACCGGCGAAGGCCAGGGCGGAGATACCCAACTGCTGGCGAGTCTGCAGGGCCAGCAAGTTCGCGCCTTCCTCGTTGAGGTCGGCGAGGGTCAGCTTGCCGGAGCCCGTTTCGAGGGTATTCACGTAGTTTTCCGTGAAATCGAGGCGGGTCTGCAGCAGTGCCACGTTGGAACCCAGCGTCTGCGTCCGCGCACGAAGCGTGGTCAGGGCCGCATCGAGTTCCGTGTTCAACGCATCGATGGTAGTCGTCACACCTTCGGTGACGTAGTTCGTCACGTTACCGGTGGTGTTGATCGTGATATCAGTCGCGTGCGTCGCAGCGGTGGCACCAACGGAGACAAAGCTACCGGACGCCGCACCCGCACCCGAACCAACAGCCGATTGCAGGAAGACAGTGATAACCTGCCCCTGAGTCAGCGTGACCTCATCGACGGATGCCGTGGTGGCCACCAACTGGAACGAGATCGAGGCCGTACCGTAGGAGATCGTCGCGCCACTGGTTTCGCCATACGTCACACCCGACCCTTGGTAGGTAACGGTAATCGCGGCACCGCCGTCGGACACGGTGATCTGCGACGCGGCCGCGTAGTTGAACGACGTGTTGGTCGCAACTGCGACTTCTTCGATGCCGAGACCGGTCTGCGTCGAGTTTTCGGCGCTGATGGTCAGTTGGCTCGACGTCTGATCGGAGAACGAAACCGCGAGGGTCTCGGTGTTGTTGTCGACCAGATTCGTGCCCTGGTAGGACGCGTCGGTGGCGAGTTCGCCGATCTGCGAACGCAGGGTCGTGTACTGCGAAACCAGGTCGGAGAACTGGGTACCGGTCGCCGATTTCAGCGAGGACGTGATACCTTTGAGCTGGCGAACGATCGATTCGATGCTTTCCAGACCTTCGAGAGCGGCGGTAACCGTGCTGACGCCCTGGTCGATACCGTCTTTCTTTTCGTTGAAGTCGAAGGCGCGGTCGCTCAAGGATTTCGCCTGGAAGAACGCCACCGGATCGTCAATCGCGCTCGCGACTTCGAGGCCCGTCGAAAGACGGCCCTGCGTGCGCTCGACGAGGCTGGTGGTGTTTTGAAGCGAGAGAAGGCTGCTACGTACGGCAGCTGAGAGAGTAACGTCAGACATAAAACAACTCCTTTCTAGAGTTCCTGAATTTTAAGCGAGATATTCTTACCTCGCACTTCGAGCGCCTCTACTGGACACATCGAAGCTCATCCCTCTTAACCGAAGCAAAAACCGTTGTCAAAAGGAATCGACTCGGATCAGGCGCTTTTTTGGTTAATGAAATGCCGAAAAAATTGACAGCGGACGCATTCAGAGACATACAATAACGGGAATTTAAGTGTTTGCGCGCAAAAAAGCGCGATTACCGGCACCGGTGGCACTTGGATTTGTGTCCCGAGAACTGGGGCTGGATAAGGAATCAGAACGATGGCAGACAGAGACAAGGTCGAACACATCTCATCCGTGAAATATACGGATGTCGAGCAGGTTCTTACCGAGGAATTCGGCGATCGCTTCGGCGAATACCGGAAAAACTACCGCAAAAGCCTGAATTACGACACCAACGGGTACATTCCCGCGTTTCCGCTGACGGTGTCGTTCGAGTTCGTGAACCGCTGCAATCTGAATTGCGTGATGTGTTACACGATCAATCACGCCGACAAGAAGGCGACGCTCGATCTCTCGCATATCGAGGCGATGATGGACGAGTGCAAGGAACACGGCCTCCCGGCCGCGGTCGTCGGCATGGGGTCGGAAGCGCTCATATACAAGGGTGCGCGCGATGCCATCAAGGCGATCCGCGAGGCCGACGTCATGGACCTGTTCCTCGGCACCAACGGCGTGCTGCTGACCGAGGAGCTCAGCGCCTTCCTGGTCGAACAGCGTGTCGCCCGGATCGAGGTATCCCTGGATGCGGCGACGCCCGAGACCTACGAAAAAATCCGCGGCAAGAACGAGCTCGAACGGATCGAGGCCAATCTCGAGAAACTGATTGAGATCCGTGAACGCGAAGGCTCGAAACTGCCGGTAATCCGGCTTTGCTTCTGCGTGCAGAAGGACAATCTGCACGAACAGCGCGCGTTCCTCGACAAATGGCGCGGCCGCGTCGATTACATCGACTTCCAGGAGATGGTCGACTTCGGCGGCGTCGACGAGCTGCGCGCCCTCGGCGAAGCGGCGGCCCGGCCCGACAACGACCTGCCGGCGCCGGAAAGCACGTACTGCGCCTACCCCTTCAACAGCCTGCATGTGTGGTCCAACGGCGACGTCACGCCGTGCTGCACGTTTTTCGGCAAGGCGCTGGTGATCGGCGACGCCCGGACGCAGACGCTGAAAGAAATCTGGGACGGGCCGGAAATGGCCGAGATCCGCTCCCAGCTCCTGACCGGCAAGCTGAACAAGGTCTGCCATGCGTGCCTGACCTGCCGGGACAAGGAAAACTTCGCCGCTGCCGGGGAAACCGCCAGCGAGGAAAGCAGCAAAGTGCCAGAACCGGCACTCACCTGAGGAGACACAAGATGGGGTCCTACGCTGAAGAAATCATTGGCGTCATCAACGAAACCTGCGGCGAGGGTACGTGCGACCTCTCCAAGAAGGACACGCCGCTGGTCGAGATCGGTCTCGACTCGCTCGACTACGTCACGGTCGTGATGGCCCTGGAGGACAAGTTCGACATCGAGATTCCCCAGACGTCGGACAACGATCTCTGGTCGATCACCGACCTGGACAAGTTCCTCGCGTCGAAAGTTCATTAACCCGGCGTTCAGCCGGTCGGGGTAGAATATGCCTGACCACGGGGGTGTGATGCCGGATAACGCCATCCAGATACTGGCGTCGCGGATGGAGGGCTTTGGAAACAAGCCCGCCATCTACTGGCGCGGCCGCGTGTTCTCGTACGCCGACCTGCTGGTGCGTATCGAGGAATGGCGAGGCGTGCTCGCGGACAAGGGCCTCGGGCCGGGCGATCTTGTCGTCGTTCACGCTGACTATTCGCCGGCGGCCTGCGCCGTCTCGTTCGCGCTCGCCCAGGCCGGCGCCATCCAGCACCTGATCACGCCGGACAACACCGCCGAACTGCAAAGCCAGATTTCCGAGTCCGGCGCCGACCACATCATCCGCATCGGCGCCGACGACGACTGGACGTACGAACCGCTGGACACCCCTGCCCCGCCGCCGCTGATCCGCGATTTCATCGCCGAGCGGAAAGCCGGCCTGATCCTGTTCACGTCCGGATCCACCGGCAAGGCCAAGGGCATCCTGCATGACATGGAACGGGTCATGGACAAGTTCGTGCCCGAACGCAAACCCTGGCGCACGGTGATGTTCCTGGTGTTCGACCACTTCGGCGGCTTCAACACCATGCTCAGCGTATTCGCCTACGGCGGCATGGCGGTGTGCCTCAGGGACCGCTCGGTCGAGGAAGTGTGCCGCGTGATCGAGGAAACCAAGGCCGATCTTCTGCCGACGACGCCGACGTTCCTCAATTTCCTCCTCGGCTCCAAGGCTGTCAAAAGCCACGACCTTTCGAGCATCGAACGCATCAGCTACGGTACCGAGATGATGCTGGAAAGCACGCTGGAACGCTTGAACGCATTCTTTCCCAACGCCGCCATCGTCAACACCTACGGGCTTTCGGAACTGGGCGTTCTCAGGACCAAGTCGAAATCGAGCGATTCACCCTGGGTCAAGATCGGCGGCCAGGGCTTCGAGACGAAAA
>MRWG01001531.1_pt1 | contig 14448 bp, 11 predicted proteins | sample 1013341 | NCBI WGS metagenome assembly MRWG01 (sample SAMN06117577, study PRJNA244670) | biofilm metagenome | biome: Water; feature: Cathode Biofilm; material: Biofilm; isolation source: microbial consortium enriched at the cathode of a solar microbial fuel cell | place: USA: District of Columbia ... | reverse complement strand
ACGATCCGGCCGGACGTCGGCGGATGGATGCCCATCAGCGTCTTGCTGAGGGTGGACTTGCCGCAGCCGGACTCGCCGACCACGCCCAGGATCTCGCCCTTCTCGACCGACAGCGAGACGCCGTCCAGCGCCTTCAGCCAGCCGACCCGGCGCTTCCAGACATTGCGGATCGGGAAATGCTTCTTCAACTCGTCGATGGCGAGAATCTGGCTCACGATGCGGCCCTCGCGGCGTCGACGGGATGATAACAGCGCGCCCGGTGACCCTGGCCGAAGTCGGTTACGTCCGGCCGCGCGCTCCGGCAGACGTCCGTTGCGAAGTCGCAGCGCGGATGGAAACGGCAGCCGGGCGGCGGCAGGACCAATCCAGGGATCTGACCCGGAATGCCGGCGACGCCGCGGTCGGGGCTCGGCAGCGAGGCGAGCAGGCGGTTGGTGTAGGGATGGCGCGGCGCCTCGAAGAATGCGTCCGCCGGCGCGCTTTCGACGTCCTGGCCCGCATACATGACCGTCACCCGGTCGCAGATTTCATAAGCCGTGCCGAGGTCGTGGGTGGTGAACAGCACGGCGACCTGCCGTTCCGTTGCGAGCCGGCGCAGCAGCTTCAGGATCTGCGCCTGGATGGTGACGTCGAGGGCGGTCGTCGGCTCGTCGGCGATGATCAGCTTCGGCTCCGGCAGGAGCGCCATCGCGATCATCAGGCGCTGGCGCTGGCCGCCGGAGACCTCGTGCGGATATTTTCGCAGGATGCCTTCGGGGTCCGGCAACTGGACGGTTCGCAGCAATTGCAGCACGCGCTCACGGTCGGCCTTTCGCCGGTTCCGCGAATAAAAACGGGAGCCGGCGCCGGGCGCGGGGGACTTCCACTTCATCAGCTCCTCGATCTGCGCGCCGATGGTGAAAACCGGGTTGAACGAGGAGAACGGGTCTTGCGGCACGAAGGCGATCTGCCGGCCGCGCACGTCGCGGGCGAGTTCGGCCGGATCCGCCTCCAACAGGTTCCGCCCGTCGAAGTCGATCCGGCCGGCGCTGATCCGGGCCGAGTTCTGCGGCAGCACGCCGAGGATGGCGCGGGCGAGTGTGGTCTTGCCGCAGCCGGATTCGCCGACGAGGCCGACGATCTCGCCGGCGCCGATGCGGAGGTTCACGTGGTCGAGCACCTGGGCGAGGCCGGCTTCGACGGCGAAGCCGACCTGAAGGTCGGTGACGGTCAGCAGGTCAGCCATCGGAAGACCTGCGCGTCCGCGGATCGAGGATGTCGCGGAGCCCGTCGCCGAAGAGGTTGAAGCCCATCACGACCAGGAAGATGGCGAGGCCGGGCGCGGTCGCATACCACCACGCCTCCGTCAGGAACTCGCGGCTCTCGGCGATGGTGCGGCCCCATTCGGGCGAAGGCGCCGGCGGCCCGAGGCCGAGGAAGCCCAGCGTCGCGGCCGTCAGGATCGTGCCGACCATGCCGATCGTCGTGCGCACGATGACGGAGGACGAGATGTTCGGCAGGACATGCAGCACCATGACCCGCCAGGGCGAGACGCCGAGCGCGATCGAGGCTTCGATGAAGGTCTCGTTCAACGTCGAGCGCGTCTCCGCATAAACGAGGCGCGCCCAGAACGGCCAATAGGTGGCGGAGAGCGCCAGGATCACGTTCTCGATGGAAGGGCCGAGCGTCTGCGCGATGGCGATCGCCAGTACGATCTGCGGCACGGCCAGGAAGACGTCCGAGACGCGCATCAGGGCGTCCGACACCCAGTTCCGATAGTAGCCGGCGACGAGGCCGATCGGCACGCCGATCAACACGGCGACGCCGATGGCGATGACCGCGATGGCGATGGTGATGCGGGCGCCGAACAGGATGCGTGAATAGACGTCGGAGCCCATCCGGTCCGTGCCGAAGAAATGGTCGCCCGAAGGCGGCAGCAGGCGTTCCGGCGGATGGAACTCCGCGACGTCGCCCGGATGGGTCGCGAGTATGGGCGCCGCGATCGCGACGACGACGAGCAGCGTGATGATCAGGGCGCCGAGCGCCGCCGTTCGGTCGGCCGCGAGCTTGCGCAGCAGGAAGCGCGCCGTCTCCATCAGCGGGCCTCGCGCGGGTCGATCACGCCGTGGGCGATGTCGACGAGCAGGTTGGCGACGATGAAGACGGCGCCCATGGTCAGCGTGAAGCCCATGATGGCGTTGTAGTCCGACTGCAGGATGGAATTGACCGCGTAGAGGCCGAGGCCCGGCCAGTTGAAAACCGCCTCGACGACGACGGCGTTGGCGATCAGGTTGCCGAAGATCAGGCCGAGCTGCGTCACCGTCCCGATCAGCGCGTTCCTGAGGACATAGCGCCAGATCACCACGCGTCGCGGCAGGCCCATGGCCTGCTGATAGTCGACGTAGTTGGAATTGATCGCGTCCAGCACGCCGGCGCGGGTGAAGCGCATGAGCGTCGCCATCGCCGGGAAGGCGAGGGTGACCGCCGGCAGGATCATGTGGCTGACGGAGCTGCCGAAGGCCGACCAGTCGCCGGCGAGCAGGCTGTCGATCAGGAAAAAGCCGGTGACCTCGTCCGGCCCCCAGCCGTCGATACGGCCCTGCAGCGGCGTCACCCCGAACTCCATCGAGAAGAGGAGCTGCAAGAGGATCGCCAGCCAAAAGGCGGCGATGGCGAGGCCGGAGACGGTGAAGATGCGGAGCGCGTGGTCGATCCACGAATTCCGCCGTACGGCGGCGGCGACGCCGAGCGGCACGCCGATCACCGCGGCGATCAGGATGGCGACGATGGCGAGCTCCAGCGTCGCCGGCAACCGGCCTGTCAGGTCGTCGATGATCGGGCGCTGGGTATAGAGGCTGACGCCGAAGTCGCCCTGAAGAACGCCCAGCACGTAGTTCCAGAGCTGCACCAGGAAGGGCTGATCGACGCCGAACTTGGCTTTGAGCGCCGCGATCTGTTCCGGCGTGGCGTTGTCGCCCGCGATGAAGGCGATCGGGTCGGAGGGAATTATGTGGCTGATGAAGAAGGTGATGAACAGCAGGCCGAGCAGCGTCGGCGCGAACCAGGCGAGACGATTGACGGTCAGGGCGAGGGCGCGCATGGGCGATCTCTGGCCAGAAGGCTCGGGCTAGGCCGCCGGCGCGCGACGTCGGGCCGCGCGCCGGCTGAACCGGATCAGTCGATCGAGACCCAGCGGATCTCCTGGCCGTTGCCGATCGGGCAGAAGCGTACGCCCTTCACCTTCTTATTGAAGGGGCCGAACCATTTGGTGTTGTAGATAAAGATGCCGGCGGCGTCCTCCATCAGCATCTCGTTGGCCTTCAGGTAATTGGCCTCCCGCACCGACCGGTCGGTGGTGATGCGCGCTTCCTTCAGGAGCTTGTCGACCGCCTCGTTGCAGTACCAGGAGTTGTTGCGCGCGCCGATCTGGTCGCAGGCATACATCTCGCCGAGCCAGTTGTTCGGGTCGGCGTAGTAGGTCGACTTCCAGAGGAACAGCAGGTCGTACATCTGCTGCTCGTCGCGCATCTTGCCGGAGGCGACCGGCCAGGGCTCGGCGACGATCTTGGACTTCAGGCCGATCTTGGTGAGGCCGTTCTGCAGCAGGGCGGCGGCCTGCTCGGTCTGGCCGTAGCCCGCGAGCGCGCCGATGGTGATCTCGCGAATCTTGTCCGCGGGGACCTTCGCGAGATATTCCTTCGCTTTCTCAAGGTCGTAGGTATAGCCCTCAAGGTCCTGGGGCGCGCCCCACATGTTGTTCGGCAGCGGCACCGGATCGCGCGCGACCGAGCCGGACAGGATGTTGTTGATGAAGCCGTCATAGTCGAACGAGTAGGATAGCGCCTTCCGGAAGTTCAGATCGTTCATCGGCTCGCGGCCGCTGTGAATGATCGAATAGAAGATGCGCATCGACTCCTGCTCGTCGACGTAGATCTTGTCGCTCTCGCGCAGGCGCTTGACCTGATCCTGGGGCAGGTAGCCGTCCGTGCCCTGGAAGTCGCCGTTCATGAGGCCGAGCACGCGGCTGTTGATCTCGACGACCGTGCGAAACTCGATCTCGTCGACCGGGTCCGGGTTCATGTCCCAGCCGAGGAAGTGATCCTCGAACCGCTTCGCCTGGAACCCGATCGCGGGGTCGAAGCGCGTCAGCATGTAAGACCCGGAACCGGCGTCGTTCTTGGAGAGCCACTCCGTCCCGAGGTCGCCGTCCTTCTCGTGCGACCGCACGAGTTCTTCGTTCACGACGTTGATTTCCGGCACGGTCGCGAGGAAGACCGCCGACGGCTCCTTCAGCGTGAAGACGACCGTCTTCGGTCGGGCGCCTTGGTCGTCCCGACGTCGATCACGTTGGAGTAGAGCGAATATGCGCCCTTCTTCATCGTGAGAATGCGGTCGATCGAGTAGACGACGTCGGAGGCTTCGACCGGCGAGCCATCGTGGAACTTGGCGTCGCGCAGCGTGAACGTGTAGGTCAGCCCGTCCTCGGAGATATCCACCTTTTCGGCGAGCCAGGGCTCCAGCTTCGGCGGGTTGTCCTGCCAGCGCATCAGCCCGTCATAGAGGTTGATGCGGCTCGCGACGCGGCCGACGTCGAAGACCGCGTGCGGGTCGAGGGTGTCATAGGCCGAGGAATTGGCGAATACGAACTTGTCCGCCTGCGCCGGCCCGGCCATGGCGCCGAGGCCCAAGGCCAAGACCGCAGCCGCCGTCAGGCGCTTCAGGCTCGTCTTGCGATGGAACGTTGTCATGCTCCGTCTCCCGTTGTTGATCCCCAGTTGCTCCAAGCGTCGGCGCTTTGGCGCGCCCGTTATCGGTTCCACTGCATGCCGTCGATCGTGATGTCCTGGCCGGTCATGTAGAAGTGCTCCGCCGTCGCCAGGAAGCAGACGAGTTCGCCGACGTCCGCCGGCGAGCCGCAGCGGGCGAGGGCGATGCCCTTGACCAGTTCCGGTTCGCGCGCCGCGATGACCGGGTTCTTCATGGTGAGTTCGGTCTTGATCAGGCCAGGGCAGACGCAGTTGATCGCGATGTCAGGGCCCAGTTCCTTCGCCAGCGCCCGCGTCATGCCGATGATGCCGGCCTTGGCCGCGGCATAGGCGAACTTGCTGACGGCCGCGGTCACGCCGCCCGAATGGGCGTTCAGCGACGACATCGAGACGATCCGGCCGTAGCCGCGCTCCAGCATCGTCGGCGCGACGGCCTGGATATAGTTGAAGCAGCTCTTCAGGTTGACGTCGATCGTCGACTGCCACTGCTCCTCGCTGATCTCGAGAATGCCGACCGGCATCGGCCGTCCGGCATTGTTGATCAAGACATCGATACGGCCCCAGGCGTCGCGCGTTTCGCGGGCGACGGCCTTGGCGCGGGCGTGATCCGAGACGTCGGCTTCGAAGACGAGGCAGGGCTGGCCGATCTCTTCGATCTCGCGCTTCGTGCGCTCCATGTCTTCGATCAGAAGGTCGACCAGCGCGATCGCAAGACCCTTCTTGGCCAGAGCATGGGCGCAGCCGCGGCCGATGCCCCGGGCGCCGCCGGTCACGATCGCGACCCTCTGCTCCAACTCGGCCATGCGTCCTTCGGGCCTCGCTTGTCTGCTGCGCTGCAACAACAACGTTGACGGCCGCTCGGACGAGAGTCAATCTTTATTCTCATATCGGAACAGGCGTTCGCATATATGAACAACGTCAAGTCCGCCGGCCGCGTCCTCGATCTGCTCGAGTTGTTCGCCTCCACGGATCGCGCCCTTGCGCTGAAGGACGTTGTGCAGGTGCTGGGCCTGCCGAAGTCTTCGGCCTTCATGCTGATGGGAACGCTCGCCGCGCGCGGTTATCTGGAACGCGACCGGCGCGACCGCTTTCGACTGGCCCCGGCGATGGCGGCGGGCGGCTGGGTCGGCGGCGCGCTCGGACAGATCTTCCGTGCGGCGCAGCCCTGGATGGACCGGCTCTTGGACAGTCTCGGCGAATCGGTCGTGCTTGGCGCGCTGACGGCGGACCTGGACGTTCGCCTGCTCTCGCATCGGGTCAGCCCCCACGAAATCCGCTACGACGTGAAGCACCTGCTGGTCATACCGGGCTACTGCACGGCGCAGGGCCACGCGATGCTGTCCCGGCTGCCGCCGGACGAGGCGCGCGCCTACCTGGAAAGCCGCGACCGCCGCGCCCTGACCCCCCACACCCTGACCGACGTCGAGGCGATCATGGAGCGGCTCGAGCAGGACCGCGCGCAGGGCTTCGCGCTCAACGTCGATGAGCGCTTCGAGGGCGCCGCCGGGGCGGCCGTGCCGATCTGCGCGCCCGACGGCAGGCCCTTGGCCGCGATCAACATGGTCACCGTCACGCCGCGCTTCCGCCGCAAGCAGGCGGAAATCGTCGCGGCGCTGAAAGAGGCCGCCGCCGCCATCGAGGCAGAGGTGTTTGGCCGGCCCGGAATGCAAGAGGACCTGACCGCATGACTTGTCGCGTCGCTGTCGACATCGGCGGCACTTTCACGGACTTCTGCGTCTTCGACGAAGAAACTGGCGCCCTGATGACGCTGAAGACCCTGTCGACGCCGGCGACGCCGGGCGCGGAGGTCATGAACGGCGTCGGCGAACTGGAACGCCGCTACGGCAAGTCGCCCGGCGAGATCGCCTATTTCACTCACGGCACCACGGTCGGCGTGAACACGGTGATCCAGCGGCGCGGCGCGGAACTCGCGCTTTTCACAACGGCGGCGTTCGAGGACGTTCTGGTCGTCGCGCGACTGAAGACGCCCGACCCCTACAATCTCTTCTCGAAGCGGCCGGCGCCCTTGGCGCCCCGGGAACGCGTTTACGGCCTGAAGGAACGGACTCTCAAGGACGGCGCGATCGAGACTCCGGTCGATCCGGACGACGTCCGCCGCGCGGTCGCGCAGGCGAAGGCCGCCGGCGCCGACGCCATCGTCGTAGCCCTGCTGCACGCCTACGCCAATCCCGCGAACGAGCGGGCGGTCCGCGACGTCGTCGCCGAGACGGCGCCCGACATGACGGTCACGCTGTCGTCCGACGTCTGGCCGGTCATTCGGGAATACGAGCGGACGGTGACCGCGACCGTCGCGGGCTACGTGCAGCGCCGGGTGGCGAGCTACATCGCGTCCCTGCAGAAGGCGTTGAAGGACGCCGGCGTGCCAGCGGAGCCGATGATCACCAAGTCGAACGGCGGCGTCATGGCGGCCGAGCTCGGCAAGACCGATCCGATCGCCATGCTGCTCTCCGGCACGGCGTCGGGCGTCATCGGCGCCGCCGACGTCGCCGCGCGCATCGGCGCCCGCGACGTGCTGAGTTTCGACGTCGGCGGCACGTCGGCCGACGTCGCCGTCATCCGGGACGGCGCGCCGGCGTTCGGCGTCGGCGAACTGGTCGGCGATTTCCCGATATACGTGCCGACGGTCTCGGTCACCTCGATCGGCGAGGGCGGCGGCTCGATCGCCTGGATCGACGACTTCGGCGTCTTGAAGGTCGGGCCGGAAAGCGCTGGCTCGACGCCGGGGCCGGCCTGCTACGGCCAGGGCGGCGATCGGCCGACGATCACGGACGCCTTCGCCGTGCTCGGCCTCCTTGGCGCGGGGGAACTCGGCTATGGCGCCGTCACCATCGATCGCGCTGCCGCCCAACGCGCGGTCGGCGGACTTGCCGAGAAACTCGGGACCTCGGTCGAGGAGACGGCGGAAAACATCATCCGTGTCTCGATCTCCGGCATGTTCCTCGAAATCTCGAAGCTGATGTCGCGGCACGGCGCCGACCCGCGCGACTTTGCGCTGCTGGCGTTCGGCGGGGCCGGCCCGATGACTGCCTGCCTGCTCGCCCGCGACCTCGGCCTCAAACAGGTCATCGTGCCGCCGACGCCGGGCGTGCTTTCGGCCTATGGCGGTCTGATCGCCGATATCCGGAACGACTTCATCCGCACCGCGTTCGTCGACCTCGACGCCGAGGGGCTCGACCTGCTGGAAGGCCACGCCGCCGAACTCGAAGCCCAGGCGCTGCATTGGCTGAGAGAAGAGCAGGGCTTCCAGGGGGAGGCGCGGCTCGTCTGGACCGCCGATATGCGCTATCGCGGCCAGTCCTACGAGATCGAGACGCTAATCGACCGGGCCGATATCGCGGGCGGCGGAGCGGCTGCGATGGCGGCGGCGTTCCACCGTGAGCACGCGCGTGTCTACGACCACCACGACGAGGAGGCGCCGATCCAGGTGATCAATCTCCGTCTCGTCGTCAGCGGCAGCGCGCCGAAGCCGGCGCTCGCCGAACTGCCCGCCGCGTCCAAACCCGCCGCGCCCGCGAGCGAGGCGGACATTTACCTTTTCGGCGCCAAGCGACGGGCCCCGATCTACCGCCGGGCCGACCTGGAGCCGGGCCATGCGTTCGCCGGCCCGGCCATCGTCGCGCAGGACGATTGCACGACGGTCGTGCCGCCCGGCCTCGCCGTCCGCGTCGACGGCTGGGGCAATCTTCTGATCGAGCCGGAGGGCTGAACCCATGCCGATCGACAAGGTCACGCTGGAGATCCTGAAGAACCACACCCGGGCGGCGGCCGAGAGCATGGCTTTCACGCTCTACCGCACCGCCCATTCGACCTTCGTCAAGGAGACGGAGGACTTCACCACGGGCCTGGTGACGCCCGAGGGCGAGACCTTCGCGACGCCGACGGAACTGGGCGCCACATGGTTCGTCAACCTGAACTACGGCGGCGCGATCAAGCTGATCGACGACTACGAGCCCGGCGACATCTGCATGACGAACGACCCGTATTCCGGGTTCGTCTGCACGCACTCGCCCGACATGCACATTTGGAAGCCGATCTTCCACGAGGGCGAGATCGTCGCCTTCTCCGTCGGCCATATTCACAACACCGACGTCGGCGGCGCGGTGCCGGCGAGCCTCTCGCGCACGCTCTCGGAAGTGCACCAGGAGGGCATTCGCATCCCGCCCGCCAAGATCGTCCAAAAGGGCGAGATCAATCACCAGGTCCTCGACATCTTCCTCGCCAACGTCCGGGCGCCCGACCAGAACTGGGGCGACCTCAAGGCCCAGATCGCCGCCTGCAACACCGGCGAGCGCAAGGTCCGGGAGATGATCGCGCGCTTCGGCGTCGACGTCTTCCGCGAAGGCGTGAAGGATCTGCTCGACTATTCCGAAGCCCAGGCGCGGGCGATCGTGAAGAGCCTGCCCGACGGCCGCTATCCCTTTGCCGACTTCATGGACGAGGATGCGCCGAACGGGTGGCCCTGCCGGCTCAAGGTCACGCTGATCGTCGACGGCGATCAGCTGACGCTCGATTTCACGGGCTCCGACCCGCAGCTCGAATCCTCGCTCAACATCCCGACCGGCGGCGACGAGCGGCATACGCTGCTGATGGTCGGCCTGACCTACATCCTCTATTCGCTCGACCCGTCGCTCTATCTGAACGCGGGCCTTTCCCGGGTCTGCCGCTCGGTCCTGCCGTCCGGCACGATCGTCAATCCTGTCTTTCCGGCGGCGGTCGGCATGCGCACGCTGTCCTGCACCCGGCTGCAGGGCCTGCTGTTCGGCGTGTTCGCGCCGACGGCGCCCGACCGGCTCGCGGGCTCGCCGGCGTCGGGCGGGCCGATCATGAACGTCAACACGATCGACAACCGCACCGGCCGCCGCATCATGGCCGCGATCAACCCGATGGCCGGCGGCTGCGGCGGCCGGGCGGCGGAGGACGGGCAGGACGGCTCCGGCGCGAATTCGGGCTTCCTCAAGAACACGCCTGTCGAGGTGAATGAGGTCGAGGCCGGCGTCAAGGTGCTGCGCTACGGCCTCGCGCAGAATTCCGCCGGCCCGGGGGAGCATCGCGGCGGCCTCGGCACGGAGATGATCTTCCAGGCGTTCTCCCCGAATACGAAGGTGACCGCGCGCAACCGCGACCGCACGCGCTTCACCGGCTGGGGCATCTGCAAGGGGCTCGCCGGCGGGCCGTCGAAGTTCATCCTGAACCCCGGCACGAACCGGGAGATCAACCTCGGCAACACCGATATCCTGACGATGGGGCCGGGCGACATCCTGCACGTCGCCTGCGGCGGCGCCGGCGGCTGGGGCGATCCTCTGGCGCGCGATCCGGCGGCCGTCCTGCTCGACTGGCGCCGGGGCTGGGAAACGACGGACCACGCCCGCGACGCCTATGGCGTCGTGATCGAAGACGGCGCGGTCGACGAAGCGGCGACACGGGCGCTCCGCCAGTCGCGCGCCGGCGAGACGCCCGACGGCTTCTACGACCTCGGGCCGGAGCGCACGGCGTTCGAGAAGATCTGGACCGACGCCAACTACGACATGCTGACTGAATGCCTCGCGACGCTGCCGGTGCATTGGCGCTATTACGCCAAGCATCGCGTCTTTGCCGCGATCGACGCCATGGACGCGGGCGACCGCAAGGGCGACGGCTCGGAGGTGCAGGCCGTCTTCCAGGCGATGCTGGCGGAGTTCCCGCAACTTTCCGCAGCGGCGGAGTAGGCGCGCCATGGATATCCGGTTCGACGGCAAACGGGTTCTGGTGACGGGCGCGGTCCGCGGCATCGGCCGCAAGATCGCCCATTGCTTCGCGGCCGACGGCGCGGAGGTCCACGCCGCCGACATCGAGGCTGACCTGTTGCCCGACGTCGCGCGGGAGGCGCCGAAGCCGCTCCAGACCCACGCCCTCGACGTGACGGATTCTGCGGCGGTCAACGAACTGATCGAACGGATCGGGCCTGTCGACATCGCCGTCCACGCGGCCGGCGGCGTGCGCGGCCAGCGCGCCCGGCCGCTGGAGGAGGTGACCGACGCCGACTGGCGCCAGATCCAGGACGTGAACGTGACGGGCGCCTTCTTTGTGTCGCGCGCCGTCGCGTCCGGCATGAAGGCGAAGGGCGCGGGCCGCATCGTGATCATTTCCAGCGGCGCCGGCCTCCGCGTCTCGCGGACGGGCATCCACAGCTATGGCGTTGCCAAGACGGCCGAGGTCGGCTTGGCGCGGCAACTGGCCTCGGAACTTGGCCAGTTCGGCGTCACCGTGAACACCGTGGCGCCCGGCTTCATGCCGACGTCGCCCGACTATGTGCGGCAGTGGGAATCCTATGGCGCGGATGGCCAGAAGGCGCTGCTGGACGGCATCGCCATGCGCCGGCTGGGCGAGCCGGCGGACATCGCCCACGCCGTCCTCTTCCTTGCGTCCGACTATGCGAGTTGGATCACGGGACAGACGCTGCCCGTGATGGGCGGTCCATGAGCGACGGGCCGGGATACGCGCTGGCGCTCGACGTCGGCGGGACCTTTACCGACGTCATCCTGGCGGATCGGTCGGGCGGCGCGCTCTGGGTCGCGAAGTCGCCCACGACGCCGTCGGCGCCGGCGGACGGCTTCTTCGGCGGCGTCGACAAGATCCTGGCGCTCGCGGAGGCGGCGCCGGCCGAGATCGAAGCGGTGCTGCACGGCTCGACCGTCGTCACGAATGCTATCCTGGAAGGGAAGGGCGCCAAGGCCGGGCTTATTACGACCGCCGGGTTCCGCCACGTCCTGGCGATCGGCCGGGCCGAAATTCCGCGCGCCGCGAACCTCTTCAACTGGGTGAAGCCGAAGCGGCCCGTCGCCGCCCGCCACATCTACGAGGTCGGCGGCCGCATCCGCGTCGACGGTTCGGAAGCGGCGCCGCTCGACGAGGCCGCCGTCCATGCGGCGGCGGCCGCCGTTCGCACGGCCGGTCTCGACGCCGTCGCCGTCGTGCTGCTGCACTCCTACGCCAATCCCGCGCATGAGCGCCGCGTCGGCGAAATCCTGCGCACGGCCCTGCCGGACGTCGAGATCGCGCTTTCCGTCGACGTCCTGCCGGTCTTCCGCGAATACGAACGCACGGTCGCGACGACCCTGAATGCGACGGCGCAGCCGGTCGCCGGCCGCTATATCGCCCGACTATCGGAAGGTCTGAAAGCGCGAGGCGTCGGGGGGCCGCTCTTCATCATGAAGTCGAACGGCGGCGTCTGTCCGCCGGAGGAAGCGGCGCGGGCCCCGGTGCACCTGGCCCTCTCCGGGCCCGCGGCGGGCGCGGAGGGGGCCGCGTATCTCGGCCGGCTCGCGGGCCTTGATAATCTCCTGACCATCGACATGGGCGGCACCAGCGCCGACGTCGCGCTGATTCGCGACGGGCAGCCGGCCCGGACGACATCCGGACGGATCGGCGACCATCCGCTGGCGCTCTCGATCGCGGACATCCACACCATCGGCGCCGGCGGCGGCTCAATCGCGACGGTGACGGAGCAGGGCGCCATCCGCGTCGGCCCGGAAAGCGCCGGGGCCGATCCGGGCCCCGCTTGCTATGGCCGTGGCGGGACGCGACCGACGGTCTCCGACGCCAACCTCGTTCTGGGGCGCATTCCTCCTGCCTTGCTCGATGGCGAAGTGGCGCTCGACGTCGCCGCCGCCGAGCGGGCGATCCGGGAGCATGTCGCGGGTCCGATGGGCGTCTCTCTGCTCGCGGCGGCGCGGGGCGTCGTCGATCTGGTCGACAGCAACATGATCGGCGCGCTCAAGGTGATGTCGGTCGAGCGTGGACTCGACCCGCGCGATTTCGCGCTTTGCGCCTTCGGTGGCGCCGGGCCGGTGCATGCCGCGGACCTGATGCGCAGCCTTGGCGCGCGCCGGCTCCTCGTGCCGCGCTATCCGGGCATCCTTTGCGCCATCGGACTGCTGACGACCGAGTTCCGCTACGATTTCGTCGTGACCCGCCTGCAGCGCGCCGGGGCGTTCGACGCCGCCGCGACCGAAGCGATTTTCAGGGACCTCGAGGATCAGGCCATCCGGCGGCTTGAGGCCGATGGCGCGCCGCCCGAAAGCCGGCGGTTCGCCCGTGCGGCCGACATGCGTTACCAGAAACAAGGCGTGGAACTGACTGTGCCTTTCGCGGCCGATGCCGCGACGGATGCGACGCTCCACGACCTGGTCGCGGCGTTCCACGACCTGCATGAGCGGCTCTACACTTTTTCGGACCGGTCTGCGCCGGTTGAGATCGTCAATCTTCGCGTCGAGGCGGCGGGCGGCCATCGCCCTCTGGCGTTGCCGGAACTTCCGTCATCCTTCGGCGCGCCGCGGCCCGTCGGCGACCGTCCGGCCAGCCTCGACGGCGGACCGCTCCGGCCGACGCCGGTCTACCGGCGCGATGCGCTGCTGGCGGACCAGACCATCGTCGGCCCCGCGATTGTGGACCAGCTCGATTCGACGACCGTCGTGCTGGAAGGCCAGAGCGCGCGGACCGACCGCTACGGCAATCTGATCGTCGAGGAGGCCTGACCCATGGCGAAAGTCCGCATCGAACCGGACGCGGCGGCCGACCGCTTCACGCTGGAGCTGATCAAGGGCGCGCTCAACGCCGCCCGCGCGGAGATGGAAGCGCTGATCGCCCGGACGGCGATGTCGCCCTTCATCCGCGAGAAGAAGGACTACTTCACCGCCTTCCTCAATCCCGCGGGCGAACTCGTCGTTTCGACCAGCCTTACGCTTGCCGGCAACCTGGTCGACGCGGTGCTCGAAACCTATCCGGCGGAGACGATGCGGCCGGGCGACCTCTACTGGTATAACGACTGCTACGGCACGGGGGGCGCGGTCAGCCACCTGCCGGACATGGCGTTCATCATGCCGGTCTTTCATGAAGGCCGCCTGATCGCCTTCACCGAGGCCTGGGGCCATCTCTGGGACATCGGCGGCGCCGTGGCCGGCTCGATAAGCCCGCATGCGACCAGCGTCTTCCAGGAAGGCATCATGATCCCGCCGGTCCGCGTTATGCGCGAGGGCGTGGAGAACGAAGAGGTCGTCCGCATCTTTACGCGGAACTCCCGCTTTCCGGACATGCTGCGGGGCGACCTGAAGTCGATCATGGCGGGCTGCCGCCTCGGCGCGCGCCGGCTGGAGGAGGCGATCGGGCGCTACGGCGTCGACGCGGTCGAGGCGGCGTTCGAGACGATGATCGGCGAAAGCGAGCAGGCGCTTCGCGGCGAGATGGCAGCCCGCATCCCGGACGGCGAATACGCCTTTCGGGACCGCATCGATTCCGACGCCGTGACCGACCGCTCCTACTTCGTCGACGTCGTGCTGAAGAAGGCGGGCGGGTCGGTCGAACTGGATTTCACCGCGTCCGACCGGCAGGCGGAGGGGCCGATCAACTTCATCATGGACGCCTCCGCGCCGAAGTTCATGCTGGGCCTCTGGATGACCATGGGCCAACCCGGCATCGGCATGAACGGCGGCTTCGAGCGGGCGGTCGACCGGGTCGTGACCCGGCCGGGCTCGATCGTCGCGCCGAAGTTCCCGGCGCCGCTTGGCCTCCGCTCCCACACCATGATCCGGGTGACGACGGCGCTGTTCGGCGCGCTGGCAGAGGCGACCGGCGGACAGGCGTCGGCAGCGCCCTGCGTCTACGTCCTTTATTACCTGCGCGGCCGGAACGCAGACGGCAGCGAGCC
>MRWG01001530.1_pt1 | contig 14448 bp, 9 predicted proteins | sample 1013341 | NCBI WGS metagenome assembly MRWG01 (sample SAMN06117577, study PRJNA244670) | biofilm metagenome | biome: Water; feature: Cathode Biofilm; material: Biofilm; isolation source: microbial consortium enriched at the cathode of a solar microbial fuel cell | place: USA: District of Columbia ... | reverse complement strand
GCCAGCAGGAAGGGGTCCATGCGCACCAGGGCGTTCTCGACGTTGCCGTAGCGGTCGCAGGCCCCGGTCTTGCCCGGACGGATACGGCAGAGCACCGGGCAGGCGTCGCAGACGACGATGCCCCCGTCCTTGTCGTGGCCGTCCTTGCCGCGGCCTGCGGTCTTTTCGGCTTGCGTCGTGCTCATCTCTTCGTCCTCAAACCGCGCCCCTTCAAACGACCTGGGCTTCGCGCAAGGCCGCGCGCACCCGGTCCGGCGTCGCCGGGGTGCGGGTCAGGCGCGCCCCGGTCGCCTGGTAGACGCCGCCGAAGATCGCCGGCGCGGTGGCGATCAGCGAATGCTCGCCCACGCCTTTGGCGCCGTAGGGGCCCAGCGGCTCCGGGTCCTCCACCAGGATGCACTCGATCTCCGGCATGTCGCCGAAGGTGGGGATCAGGTAGTCGTGCAGGTTCTCGGTGCGCCCGGGCAGGTACTCCTCCATCAGCGCCAGGCCCAGGCCCTGGGCGATGCCGCCGTGGATCTGGCCTTCCACCAGGGTCGGGTTGACCGCGCGGCCGACGTCGTGAGCGGCGGCCATGCGCAGCACCTTCACCGTGCCCAGGTCCAGGTCGACCTCGACCTCGGCGATCTGCGCGGCAAAGCCGTAGGTGGCGTAGGGGTCGCCCTGGCCGTTCTCGTCCAGGGGCGAGGTCGGCGGGTCGAAGGTGCCGCTGCCGCAGAGCACATCGCCGCGCGCGTCTTCCGGCAGTGCCGCCAGGTCGATGCGGCGCACCTCCCCGCCGTCGCGCACCGACAGCTTGCCGTCGGTCAGCACCAGGCGCGCGTCCTCGCCGGCGTTGGCGAGACGCAGGATCTGCGCGCGCAGGTCGCGCCCGGCCAGTTCCGCCGCCTTGCCGGAGATGAAGGTCTGGCGCGAGGCCGAGGTCTTGCCGGCGTCGGCCGTCAGCGCCGTGTCGCCCATGACGACGCGCATCTCTTGGACCGGCAGGCCCAGCGCATCGGCGGCGATCTGCGCCATGATGGTGTTGCTGCCCTGGCCGATGTCGACGGCGCCGTTGTAGAGCGTCAGCCGGCCCTCGCGGTTCAGCGCCACCGACATGGTGGAGGGGTTGGACATGGAGGTGTTGCCGCAGCCGTACCACACGCAGCCGATGCCGGCGCCGCGGCGTCGGCGGCCGTCGGCGCCGTTGAAGGCCTCGGCGGCGGCGCGCCAGTCCTTCCAGGTGGGGCGCAGGGCCTCCAGGCAGTCGGCCAACCCGGCCGAGGCGGTCAGCACCTGCCCTGTCGCCGTGGCGTCGCCGACGCGGAGGACGTTGGCGTAGCGGAACTCCAGCGGGTCCATGCCGAGCTGCTCGGCCAGGTCATCCAGCAGCGCCTCGTGCGCCAGGGCGGACTGCGGCACGCCGAAGCCGCGGAAAGCGCCCGCCGGCGGCGCGTTGGTGAAGCGCCCGACCGAACGGGCCAGCACGTTGGGCACCTTGTAGGGGCCGCTGCAGTGGACCGGCACGCGGTCGGCCACCGTCGGGCCCCAGGAGGCATAGGCCCCGGTGTCGAAGTCGCCGTCGAAGACCAGCGCCGTCAGCTTGCCGTCGGCATCGCAACCGGCCCGCGCCGTTACCCGCGAGGCATGGCGCTTGGTGGAAGAGGCCATGGATTCCGGCCGCGTGTACTCGCAGCGCACCGGCCGCTCGGTGAGCCAGGCGGCCAGCCCCACCAGGGGATGCAGCGAGAGGTCCAGCTTGCCGCCGAAGCCGCCGCCGCAGGCGGAGGGAATGATGCGCACCTTTTCCTTGTCGAGGCCCAGGATCGCCGCCGTCTCGTCGCGGTCCATGTAGGGCGCCTGGGTGGTCACCCAGACTTCCAGGGTATCGCCCTTACGCTCGGCGTAGCCGGCTTCCGGCTCGATGTAGGCATGCTCGATGAAGGGCGTAGCGGTGCTGATCTCGGACGTCAGCGCCGAGGCTGCGAGCGCCGCCTCGGCGGCGCCCTTGTTGACGAAGCCGCGCGCCAGCACGTTGTCGGCGCGGCCTTCCTGCACCAGCGGCTGGCCCTCGGCGCAGAAGTCGGTGACCGCTTCTTCCGGGTCCCAGGCGATCGGCAGGTCCTCTTCGGCGAGCGACCAGACGGCGGCGCGGCTGCCGACCAGCGCCAGCACCGCCTCGCCGCGGTAGCGCACGAGGCCCTCGGCCAGCACCGGCTGGTCCTTGATGTGCGGATAGACGCCAAAGGCCTTGCTGCCGGGGATATCGGCGGCGGTAAGGATGCGCTCCAGCCCCGGCGTCTTCGCCACCACGGCATCGAGGTCGCCCAGGGTGAAGCTGGCGCGGGCGTGCGGCGCGCGGACGACGCGCAGCCACAGCGCGCCTTCAGGCGCGGTATCGGCGCCGTAGAGCTCGGCGCCGGTCACCTTGGCCAGGCCGTCGGTCTTGGCGAAGCGGGCCCCCACGGCGCAACCCACGTCCGGGTCGGTCGGAGGCGTGTCGGCTGAGGGCGCTTCCGCTGCCGCGCAGACCGCCTCGACGATCTTCTGGTAGCCGGTGCAGCGGCACAGCACGCCGCCCAGCGCGTCCTGCACCTCCTGCTTCGTCGGGGCGGCGGCCCGCTTCAGCAGCGAGGTCGCGGCCATCAGCATGCCCGGCGTGCAGATGCCGCATTGGGCCGCGCCGTGATCGAGGAAGGCCCGCTGCAGGCGCTCTCCGTCGGGGTCGCCGATCAACCCTTCCACAGTCGTCACCTGCCGCCCTTCGACCTGGCCGCAGGCCATGAGGCAGGCGCAGATCTGTTCACCGTCGACCAGCACCGTACAGGCGCCGCAGTCGCCGGCATTGCAGCCCACCTTGGTGCCGCTGCGGCCCAGCGCATAGCGCAGCGCGTCGCTCAGCCGGTCCAGGGGATCGACGCTCACCGTCACCGCCTGGCCGTTGAGGGTGAAGCGGATCTCCTGCCCGCCCTCGGCGGCGCTGTGCTTCAGCGCGGCGTCCATCACGCGGCCTCCTGCGACAGCAGGGCCTCGACGCCGCGGCGCAGCAGTGCCACGGCAGCCTCGCGGCGATAGCCGGCAGTGCCGCGGATGTCGTTGATCGGCGCCAGCGGGTCAAGTTGCTCCTCGCCGATGCGCGGCAGCAGGTCCTCATCGAAAGGCCGGCCCCGCAGGGCCGCCTCGACCGCCGGCAGGCGTTGGGCGCGCGCGGCGCAGGAGCCGACGGCGACCCGGGCCTTGCTGACGTTGCCCTTGTCGTCGAGATCGACCAGCAGCGCCGCCATGACGATGGAGATCACCAGGTACTTGCGCGCGCCCAGCTTCAGGAAGGTACTGCGCGCGCCCCCGGCGGAACTGAGGGGCGACAGCTTCGGGATGTGGAGCGCCGTCACCAGTTCGTCGGGGCGCTTGGCGGTCTTGCGGTTGCCGAGAATGAAGTCGTCGAGGGCCAGGCGCCGCGAGCCCGCTTGCGAGGCAAGCTCCACTTCCGCGTCCATGGCCAGCAGCGGCGGCACGCCGTCGGCGGCCGGCGAGGCGTTGCAGAGGTTGCCGCAGAGGGTGCCGGCATTCTGGATCTGCACGCCGCCCACTTCGCGGGCCGCCAGCTTCAAGGCCAAGAAATAAGGCGGCAGCGGCGCGTGCAGCACGTCGCTCCAGGTGGTCAGCGCGCCGATGCGATAGGTCTCGCCCTCTTCGGCGATGCCGCGCAGCCCTTCCAGGGCGGTGATGTCGAGAACTTTGCTGTCAGGAGGGCGGCCCCCGAGACCACCGGCACGCGCGGGATAGAAGTCGGTGCCTCCGGCGAGGACCGTATAGCTGCCGTCCGCCATGGCGGCGACGGCGTCTTCAAGCCCCCTGGGCCGAAGGTAACGTGGGCGAAGATAACACCCCACCTGCCGAACTCCCCTGTCCCATGAGTCCGTTGTTATTTTTGTTTAGTATGCAAGATAAAGCTCCACTGTCAATTGCCGCCAGCGACGGAAAGCCGCCGGAATCCGTCATTGGACCACGTATTTTCCTATGGAACCTCTGGAATAAGTGCCGGGAAAGACGGCAAGATTCACTGCCGCTTCCCCCGGCCCTGCATTTATTTTGTGTACAAAGTAATTATGTTTTTCGCTAGCGGAGCTGGTCCTGCAGCGCGGCGGTGGCCTGCTGCAGCAGATCGCGGCAGCGGTCCTTCTGCCCTTCGGTGAACTGGGCGGCGAGGCCGGAAAGGCAGAGCGCACCCTGAAAGGCGCCGGCGCAATCGAACAGCGGCACCGCGACGGCGGCGATGAAGGGGTCGCGTTCGCCCAGTGAGATCGCGTAGCCGTCGCGGCGGAGCTTCTGCGCGGCGCGGCGCTGTTTGTCCGTCGCCGGCTTTTCCGTGTAGGCCAGCAGCACCTTGCCCGCCGCGCCGATGGCCAGCGGCAGGCGCGCGCCCTCTTCCAGGTGGTGGCGAATTTCGCGCTGCGAGTTCTCGCGGTAGAGGCAGGTCCGCGTCTCGCCGCTGCGCACATAGAAGGACGCGGTCTGCGAAGAAGCGTCGCGCAGGCGCCGCAGGGCCGCGCGGATGAGGCCGCCGTGATCGACGCGGTCGCGGTAGAGGGCGCCCAGGCGCGCCGGCGCCGGGCCCAGGCGAAAGGCGCCGTCGTCGCCGCGGGCCAGATAGCCGAAGCGCTCCAGCGAGCGGGCGAGGCGCAGGATGGTGCTCTTGTAGAAGCCCGTGCGCGCGGCCAGCTCGGCGAGGCTGAGCTGCGGCGCGCCGTCGGCGAAGGCTTCCAGCAGGGTCAGGGCCCGCTCCACCGCTTCCACCCGTTCTTCGGCCACTGCACCCCCTCAAATTCTGTCAGACAGAACGAATGCGCTTGATGTGACGCTATCTCGTTGCACCAAACAGAACACAGCCGCAGCCTGCCGCCAAGACCAACGACACCCGCTGTGCCGGGAATTTCCTGGGGGAAGACCATGTCAGCCTTCCTGAAGGGCGTGCGCGTCCTCGATCTCACCAACGTGCTGGCGGGGCCCTTCTGCTGCCACCAGCTGGCCCACCTGGGCGCCGACGTCATCAAGGTGGAGGTGCCGGGCAGCGGCGACCTGGCCCGCCAGCTCGGCGCCGACGCGGACCTCAATGCCCGCTACATGGGCGTTTCCTTCCTGGCGCAGAACCCGGGCAAGCGCTCGGTCACCGTCAACCTGAAGAGCGACGCCGGCAAGGCGGTCTTCCTGAAGCTGGTCGCCTCGGCCGACGTGGTGGTGGAGAACTTCCGCCCCGGCGTCATGGACCGCCTGGGCGTCGGCTACGAGGTGCTGAAAGAGGCGCGGCCCGGCCTCGTCTACTGCGCCATCTCCGGCTTCGGCCAGGACGGCCCGGCGCGTGACCTGCCGGCCTACGACCAGATCATCCAGGGCCTCTCCGGCGTCATGTCGATCACCGGCGACGCCGAGACCGCGCCCTACCGCGTCGGCTATCCCATCGCGGACACCATCGGCGGCATGACCGCCGCCTTCGCCATCGCCGCCGCCCTGGCGCGCCCGAAAAAGCGCAAGGGGGACAAGAATGAGAGCACCTTCCTGGACGTTTCCATGCTGGAGGCGACCCTGGCGACCATGGGCTGGGTGGTCTCCAACTACCTGGTGGCGGGCAAGGAGCCGGCGCCCCTGGGCAACGAGAACTTCACCGCCAGCCCCTCGGGCACCTTCGCCACCGGCGACGGCCTGTTGAACATCGCTGCCAACAAGCAGGAGCAGTTCGAGGCGGTGTGCCGCGTGCTCGGCCGCCCGGACCTGGCCCAGGACCCGCGCTTCACCCGGCGCCAGGGCCGCCTCGACAACCGCGCCGCCCTGAAGGCCGAGCTGGAAGCGGCGCTCGCCGCGGGGACGGCGCAGGAATGGGAGCAGGCCCTCAACGCCGCCGGCGTGCCGGCCGGGCGCGTGCTGACCGTGCCCGAGGCGCTGGCCAATCCGCAGGTGCGCGACCGCGGCATGATCGGCGACTTCAAGGACGTGCCCGGCGTCGGCCGCGACGTCCGCCTGCTGCGCACCGGCTTCAAGGTCGACGGTCAGGCGCCGCGGGTGACATCGCCGCCGCCGCAGCTGGGCCAGGACACGGAGAGCCTGCTGCGCGAACTGGGCTACAGCGCCCGGGAGATTTCCCGCCTGGCCGAGGAGAAAGCCATATGAGCGACGAAAAGAACGACCCGACGATTGCCGGCGACGCCGCCTGGTGGGCGACCGGGATCATCGAGATGGAGCCGGGGGTCATCCGCTACCGCGGCTATCCCATCGAGGAGCTGATCGGCAGGGTCTCCTTCGCGCAGATGATCTGGCTGCTGCTGCGCGGCGAACTGCCGGGCAAGGACCAGGCCGAGCTGCTGGACATCGCCCTCATGTCCGCCGTGGACCACGGCCCCCAGGCGCCCTCCATCGCCATCGCCCGCATGGCCGCCACCTGCGGCGTCGGCCTCAACAACGCCATGGCCTCGGCGGTCAACGTGCTGGGCGACGTGCACGGCGGCGCCGGGGAGCAGGCCATGACCTTCTACCAGGCCGTCGCCGCTCGCAGCGATGCCGGGGCAAGCCTGGAAGACGCGGTCGAGGCGGAACTGGCGGCCTTCAAAGCCGCCGGCGGCAGGTTCCTGCCGGGCTTCGGCCACCGCTTCCATCCCGTCGACCCGCGCGCGCCGCGGCTTCTGGAGATGGTCGACCGCTACGCGGAAAAGGGCGCGGTCGGCGGTCGCTTCGCCGCCATCGGCCGCGCCATCGAAGACCGCCTCGCCGCTGAGAAGGGCAAGCGCATTCCCATGAACATCGACGGCGCCACGGCGGTGATCTACGCCGAGCTCGGCTTTCCCGCGCCGCTGGCGCGCGGCCTCTTCTGCCTGTCGCGCTCGGTGGGCATCCTGGCGCACGCCTGGGAGGAGTCGCGCTCGGGCCTGCGCAACAAGGGCCCGATCCCGCGCGAGCGCCTGTGGCGCTACGACGGCCCGGCCAGGCGGCCCGTTCCAGATTCGGACCAGGGGGCGTCTTCGTAGGTGGCGTTCCGCTCGGGGCGGAAAAGAAGGGATGAGCTACCTCTTGACCTCCCTTGCTCCGGATGCTCGGATTTCAGGTAGATGAACGCTCATTGTGGGGAACCTCGGCACCATCGAGGCCCACGGCAATGACGGCGCCTTGACGGGGAGGAAATCATGACAGCGACGGGTGTGGCGGCGGCGGACCGGGAGGCGACCCTTTATCGCCATTACATCGACGGGGACTACGTCGACCCGGCCGGGGGAACGTGGCTGGACAGCATCGACCCCTACCGCAACGAGGTCTGGGCACGCGTTCCCCGCGGCAGCGCCGAAGATGTCGACCGGGCGGTCGCGGCCGCCAGGCGCGCGATGACAACCGGGCCCTGGGCCGGGATGTCCGCTTCGGCGCGCGGCAAGGTCATGCGCCGGATCGGCGATCTGGTGGCCGAGAATGCCGAGCGGCTGGCCGAGATCGAGGTGCGCGACAACGGCAAGCTGATGACCGAGATGCTGGGGCAGCTGCGCTATCACCCCGAGTGGTGGTATTACTTCGCGGGCCTCGCCGACAAGATCGAGGGCGGGGTCGTGCCCATCGACAAGCCCGACCACTTCGCCTTCACCGATCACGAGCCGGTGGGCGTCGTCGGCGCCTTGACGGCCTGGAACTCGCCGCTGATGTTCATCGCCTGGAAATGCGCGCCGGCCCTGGCCGCGGGCTGTTCGGTGGTGGTGAAGCCTTCGGAATTCACCTCGGCCTCGACCCTGGAATTCGCGGCGCTGACGCGCGAGGCGGGCCTGCCGGACGGGGTCTTCAACGTGGTGACCGGCCTGGGCCAGGAGGCCGGCGCGGCGCTGGTCGAGCATCCCGATGTCTCCAAGATCACCTTCACCGGGTCCGACGTTACGGGGAAGAGGATCTATGAGGCGGCGGCCAGGACCATGAAGCGGGTGAGCCTCGAGCTTGGCGGCAAGTCGCCGAACATCATCTTCGCCGATGCCAATCTCGACGCCGCTGCCGCCGGGGCGGTGTCCGGAATCTTCGCGGCCACCGGGCAGACCTGCATCGCCGGGTCGCGGCTCCTGGTCCAGAACTCGATCAAGGAGGAAGTGACCGAGCGCCTTGTCGCCATGGCCCGGACCGCGCGCATCGGCGACCCGATGCTGCCCGAAACCAACATCGGCCCGGTGACGACGCCGCCCCAGTACCGCAAGATCCTCGACTACATCGAGATCGCCAAGGGCGAGGGTGCGCGGCTGATCGCCGGTGGCGGACCCTCGGATGCGGGGCCGCAGTTCGTCCAGCCGACGATCTTTACCGATGTGACCAACGACATGCGGATCGCGCAGGAGGAAGTGTTCGGTCCGGTGCTGTCGATCATCGGATTTGACGACGAAGACGAGGCCATCCGCCTCGGCAACGACGTCATCTACGGCCTCGCCGCCGGTGTCTGGACCAAGGACATCGGCAGGGCCCACCGCATGGTGAAGGCGCTTAAGGCCGGCACGGTCTGGGTCAACACCTACCGGGCGATCAGCTACATGATGCCCTTCGGGGGCATGAAGCATTCCGGGCTGGGACGCGAGAGCGGGATCGAGGCGATCCGCGAGTATCTCGAGACCAAGTCCGTCTGGATCAACACGTCGGACGCCGCCCCCGGCAACCCCTTCGTGATGCGCTGAGCCCCGGCGCGAGGTCCCATAAGCGAAGCGCCGGCACGAAGGCCGGCGCTGAAGCTTTCGGAGTGAATGATCGAAAGAAGTGCCCGGGCGCGTCTTGGCTTGGGGTCGGCGCCCGGGCGGCTCTTCGGACTAAACGATGGCGTAGACCACCATCAGCACGCCCCACACGGCGAGGCCAGCGATGAAGTGCTCGACTGTGGTCCGTGTGTGCGTCTCGTGTGTTTCGCTGGTCATTGTCTTCTTCCCGTTTCGGCGGGGGCTCTCGATCCTGGAGGATTTTTATCCTCGGGAGAGGCTCGCCCGCCGGATGGCTCGCTCTCTTGAGTATGAATATAGGGAGGGACCGCCCGAGGTGATGTGCGGAACCCCACACTCCGGAGCGATTGCGGGGGAAACCATTGATTCAGCTAAATAATTTTCGGGAATTTTAACGCCGATTGCGCGTCAGATCTGTTGTCCGCCGGGGCTGTTGAACCGCCGGTAGCGGCGCCCGGCCGTCCCCGCGCCCGGCGCAGTGGGCGCAGCGGCCGTGCAATTCGACCGTCACGCAACGGGTCTGGACCTGCCTGTGCGAAGCCAGAGTTACTACGCGGCGCAGACCCGTGGGGCGAAGGCACGAGGATGCGCCGCCGACCCCTCCTGCAAGCACGGGATCATCTACATATGAATTTCGGGGATGATTACTTGCACTTAGATAGAAAAAACCGCAATATAAGATCGTATATGTTGTGCCACAGGGAAGGGGCACTTGGTAACAAAGAATAAGAAACCTACCGCAATTGACTTGTTCAGCGGGTGCGGAGGCCTGTCAGCGGGCCTTCGGAATGCCGGGTTTGATGTGGTCGCTGCAGTAGAGAATGAGCCGTTGGCTGGTTCAACATATAGGTTGAACCACAAATCGACGCTTCTGCTTGATCATGACATTAAGAAAATCAGACCCACTTTCTTGAGGAACAAGCTCGGCCTGCTTCCTGGCGAGCTGACGTTGCTGGCTGGCTGTCCACCCTGTCAGGGATTCTCGACATTGCGCACCCTTAACGGTGGCAAAGCTGTCGACGAGCCAATGAATGATCTCATCTTCCAGTTTCTGAAGTTCGTCGATGCCTTTCGACCGAAAGCCATAATGATGGAGAACGTGCCGGGCCTCGCTCATGATTCCCGAATTCAGAAATTCAGATCGAAAATTGCGCGCCTGGGATATTTCTCTGAAGCACGTGTCTTGGACGCTGCCGACTACGGTACGCCACAGCGTAGAAAACGCATGGTCCTGGTCGCACTGAAGGACGCCGCACCGGTGTTTGCGGATAAGGCAAAGTATCGAAAGAGCGTAAAATGGGCTCTCTCCACTCTGGCGCGTTGCCAGGTAAGCGATGACCCGTTGCATAGCTATGAGGTTCGCCGAGCCCCTCATGTTACCGATTTGATCCGGAAGATTCCACATGATGGTGGAAGCAGAACAGACCTACCAACGGATCTGCAGCTAGCCTGTCATCAAAAATGTGACGGATTTAAAGATGTCTACGGGAGAATGAGTTGGGAACAGCCAGCACCGACCATTACCGGCGGCTGCATAAACCCTTCCAAGGGACGGTTCCTCCATCCAACGGAGGATCGTGCAATTACTCTGCGCGAGGCAGCGGTTCTACAAGGGTTCTCTAGGTCATACCGGTTCGATACTTCGAAGGGGCGGTATCCGGTTGCTCAGATGATCGGCAACGCGTTCCCTCCCAAGTTCGCGGAGATGCATGCGGCTGCATTGTTAAAGGAAATCTCCGCGGCAGGAAGGTGAGATTATGCCCATCGCCCCCGACGACGCACGCAGTATCCTTCTGGAGCACCTAAATGACGAGCAGCGTCGAGCAGTCTCCGCGGATGAAAGACGACTATTGGTAATCGCCGGAGCCGGCTCAGGCAAAACAGAGGTGATGGCACGTCGGGTAGCCTGGTGGGTGGCCGTCGAGGGCGTTTCCAAAGACAAAATTGTCGCATTCACCTTCATGAACAAGGCCGCCGAGGAACTGAAGTTTCGAATTCGCACTTGGCTGCAACGAGTATCACGCGAGGATGAGGAGCCCACCCTCGGCGGTATGTATATCGGGACAATTCACGGCTTTTGCTTGAAAGCGCTGAGGGATTTCGCACCAGCCGACTACTACATGTTCGACGTCCTGGATGATGCCGGTCGTGTATCTCTGTTGGAGCAAGGCGCATTCAATGTTCTGGCTCTCCAGGCGTTTCGAACTTCTGCCGAACGCGAAGGAATGGCGAGTGGAAAGTTTGATGCCTATGAACTCTTCCGAAATGGATACGATCAGCTGAATGAGCACGGTCTTTTAGACGTACGCCTATCGGATGATCCACCGCCTACTGACGTGGGACAAGAACGTGATTGGTGCTACGACGCGCAGCTACTGACTCCCACGGGAGACGATGAACTCTCTACGCGGTTTGCCGACTCTGCGGCACGATACTACGCCTACCTTAGAGCACGGCGATTTTTCGATTTCGGAACGGTGCAATCGGAACTGGTCAAACGCCTGGAGAATGATGGGCAGTTCCGGGAGCGATTTGAAGATTGCTGGACCCATCTAGTCGTTGATGAGGTGCAGGATATTAACCCAGTACAAGATCAGATTATCCGCGCCCTCATCAGAGACATCGGTCACCTAACTGCGGTCGGCGATCATAGACAGGCAATATATGCCTTCCGAGGTGGGCGCGTTGATTTAATGGGCACACTTTATCAAGAGATTGACCCATCCCTGGATGGTGCCGTTCAGGAATTGCCGGCGAACTATCGTTCCACTCCGAGAATAATCGAGATAGCGAATGATTGGTCGCAGACAATTCAAGAAAGAGGAGGCATGACGAATCCGGACATGGCGCATGGCCGTGAAACCCGGGTGGACCTTCACGACAATCACGTTGCCCTATTGAAGTTTGTTGATCGGCAGGAGGAAGCCGATTGGATCGCGGAAACTATCGTAGCTCTTGTGAACCAAAACGAGGGACAAGGCGCAGTCCATGACCTTAGAGATGGTGAGCGGGGTGTAAGCTACGGTGATGTTGCAATTCTTGTTCGATCCGGCACGGATATTCGGACGTACCAGGATGCGCTCCGGAATCGAGGAATTCCGGCTGTGGTCCGTGGCGGCCCCGATCTGTTTTCTCAACCGGAAAGCCTGCTGGCTATAGCAGCTTTTGCGACGGCATCGGACGTTAATCAGTTCATGGGAAATGCTGATCGTCAGGGTACGCTCCCAAATCGTATCAACACGACATTGGGTGTGGGCCCGACAACTGGCGAAGTGATACCGGCAGCCTTGGAGGTTCTCAGAGAGCGCGGGCTCCACATATCGGCGGACACGGCCGAGCGGATCATGACTTTGGCAGACGCGATCCGACGACGTAGCAGTCAGGACAGAGGGATTCGGCTTGGCACTAGACAGGTTAGATGCGCGGGAGCCTGTCGCTGGCTTGCGCGGAACGGTGCGATACGACGGGTTTTTCCGCAGCAACTATTTCATTGGCTTCTCGAAGAAGCGGAGATTGCGGATTGGGGCAACACGCCACAAGCGGAAACAGCGCGGTTTCACATTGGACAGATCAGCAAGCTGGTCAAAGGAATTGAAACATCCGGCTGGACGCCGCCTTCCAGCTTAAAGTGGCAGACTATTGCGCTGATGCAGTGGGGGGCCGGAAAAGCCAGGACCGAAGCGGCACCGCTTTTGGTGTCCCCCGATGCTGTGTCAATCACGACCGTCCATTCAGCAAAAGGGCTCGAGTTCGCAGCAGTATTTCTCGCAGATGTGAATGCGCAGCGGTTTCCGTCGAATCGGGCCCGGACGCGACCCAATATGCCGTTTGATTTGGACGTGGTAACGGAAATCGACCCGGCACGTCTAGCGGATAACGATAACTATGACGACGAAAGACGGCTTCTTTACGTAGCGCTTACGAGGGCCGAGAGGTACCTGTTTGTTTCGTGCAACGGAAACAGGCGCTCGCGCTTTTTGAGAGAGCTGGAACCGATGGTCCAGGCGCACGGCGGAGTCATTAGCGACGGTCCCCTTGATGTCGCGTCTTCTTTGCAATACGCAGCATGTGCTCCGGATACCGATCAGAACTTTGCGACAAGCTTTTCGGACCTGCGATACTTCACTGAGTGCCCACAGGATTTCTATATGCGCGTGGTGATGGGCTTTACGCCGACAATCGGCCAGGAGTTCGGCTACGGGCGAGGGGTGCACAATCTATTGCGGGCCGTTCACGAGAATCCGGCTGAGTGGGCGGCTCTGGCTCGGGATCGAGAGCAGTTGAATCAGGCTGTTAATGAGCTGGTTGATCGCGGTATGTTTTATCTCCGATACACTACCGGTGACCCATTGGAGAACCTGAAGCGCAAAGCCGTTCAAGGTGTAACCGAATATGTGGTCAGATTTGCCGAAGAGTTGAGCAGGCTGGAATTTGAGCCGGAGAAAGAGTTCGAAACCCTAATCGGTGAAGAACGCTTGCTCATTAGTGGTGCAATTGATGTGGTTCGCCTTGATGATCCGCCTCGGGTGACAATCGTCGACTTCAAGTCGGGGGATGCTGCTGAAGAGACCGGAAGCGGTTTAACCCGTGAACTTATGGCAATGCAGATCGGGGTATATGGGTTGGCGGCGCTTCACGAGCTCGAATACGAGCCACAAAGCGGTCTGGTTAGGTATATAGGGGAACCCGACCCTGGCCTTGCAGAAGTGGCAGTTGATCTGACCGACGAGCAATTAACAAGTGTGAGGGGGCAACTAGTGGACACCGCACGGAGTATTCGAAGCAGGGAGTTTGACCGGGGGCCATCACCCCAAAGCGCCGGGCGTTGTTCAACGTGTGATTTCAAGCAAATCTGCCGCCTCAGCGAAGACCGTGGCTAGGCAGCCTTTGACGCATTGGCTCTCTTTGCTGCGAGCACTCGAAGCACTTTGTCTATGCCGGCCTCCAAGCTGCACTCCCAGACAACGAATACGTTCCAGCCCATTACCTCCAGCGCTGCAATGCTTTTCTGATCACGTAATCTGTTTTGATTGAGTTTCTTGTTCCAAAACTGCTTCCGCGTCGCTGGCTTCTTGCCGCGTGGACATTCATGTCCATGCCAGAAGCAACCATGGACGAATACAACGGTCTTGTATTTCGGCAAAACCAGGTCCGGTTTTCCGGGAAGGTCTCTACGATGAAGAGAATAGCGAAATCCGCTCCTGTGCAAGGCGGAGCGGACCAGTTTTTCCGGTTTCGTATCTTTTCCGCGAACCGCTGCCATGTTTCTACTTCGCTGTTCTCTTGAGAGGTGGTCCATTCTTCACGATGTCCTTTGATAAGGTATTGGAGAGAAAGACCGCAGGTTCTCTTCAAGCGGTCGGCAGCGCCTGAACTAATTTGCCTCACCGCCACTGGCGGTTGGCTTCCCGGAAGTGCAATCGAAGCCGTCGCGGCCCTGCAGAACCCAGCTGGCCTCCGTCAGGAGCCGGTCGTTCTTCTCTCGGGCGATCTGTTCCGGTGTCTGCAAAATCGGCGTTCTCCCTCCCGCAGCCTCCGCGGGATTGTACCCGGTGGCGGCCATGGCTCAACACCACCGCGCCTCTCCTGCTGGCTGCTCCGAGAAATCTCCTCCACCTGTCGAAGTGGGGCACGGCCGTCGCAGCGGGGCGTCGGCTCTACCCCGCCTCCCGCCCCGCACAGTGGGCGCATCGGCCGTGCAGTTCCACGGTCGCCTGGCGGGTCTCGAAGCCCTTGCTGTCGGCCACCGCGGTCA
>MRWG01001529.1_pt1 | contig 14452 bp, 15 predicted proteins | sample 1013341 | NCBI WGS metagenome assembly MRWG01 (sample SAMN06117577, study PRJNA244670) | biofilm metagenome | biome: Water; feature: Cathode Biofilm; material: Biofilm; isolation source: microbial consortium enriched at the cathode of a solar microbial fuel cell | place: USA: District of Columbia ... | reverse complement strand
CGTCAGATGTGTATAAGAGACAGACTGGTACCCGTGCCAGGGGCAGGTGACGCACCCGTCCACGACCTTGCCCTCGTGGAGGGGGCCGCCCTGGTGCGCGCAGACGCTGTGGATGGCGCTGATGGCCTCGCCCTGTGCGTCGGTGTAGCGGAAGACGGCGATGGGGGCGGCGGAACCGCAGCGCACGGGGCGGGCGCGGTCCATGGGGATGTCATGGGGGGCGCCGACGTCGATCCAGTCGGCGGCGTCGCGCCATTGGAGCGCGTCGCGCCGGGCGCCGACGAGGGCGCTGGCGATGTGGAGGAGGGTGACGAGGGCGGCGCTGCCGATCAGGAGGGCCGGGTAGAGGGGGCTGGGTTCGGACTGGAGGGCGCCCAGGGCGACGTGGGTGAGGAGGAGGAAGTAGGCCGCGTACACGAGCATGTGCAGGGCCTTCCACCAGCGGGGGGAGAGGTTCTTGAGCCAGAAGTCGTGGCTGGTGGCGGCCATGACGAGCAGGATGAGCAGGGCGAGCAGGCCCGGGAGTTCAAAGGGGAAGGCGCTGATCGAGGCGAAGGTGTCGTTGTACGCGAGGACCGCGGAGGCGGGGTTGCGCACGCCGAACCCGCCGTAGTAGAGGGTGGCCAGCGCCGCGTGGGCGAGGGCGAGCAGGGCCATGGAGACGCCGAGGTGGCGCCGGTTGTAGAGCAGGACGTTGAAGCGGGTGTCCAGTCGCGCCAGCGGGCCGATGCAGAGGATGAGGGTCAGAAGCGTGAAGGCGCACAGGGCGAGCGCCCGGAGGATCAGGATCTCGTCGGAGATGGCGTGGTCGCCGGTGTGGGCGATCTTGGAGAAGAGGATGTAGGACGCGATGAAGGTGGCGATGAGGGACCACAGCGCAAGGTCGTAGACCTTCTTGTGGGTGTTCCACTGGACGCTGACGTAGCGGATGCTCACGGGGCGGGCTCCGAGAGTGTCGGCGCCGCGGGGGCGCGCACGATGAGCAGCGTCACCCCCGCGATGGCGAGCGGGGCGATCAGGAGCCAGATGAGCAGGTGGGCCTTGCGCTGGGCGCGGGTCATGCGTCGGTTCCCCTTGAAGCCTTGGCCCACATGAATGCGAGCGCGGGCCAGAGGAGGGCGGCGCCCGGGAGGATCAGGAGCTTGAAGGGGATGGAGCCGGCGCGAGCGACGGGGTCGAGGCGTGCGGCGCCGCGGAGGGCGAAGGGGATGGCGAAGAGGACGCCGAGCGCGAGGTAGGCGGCGAGAGTGAGGAGGATGATCTCGCTGAGGCTCATGTTCCGCGCGGAGCGTAACACGCGCACGGGGCCCGCGCACAAAGACGGCCCGCGCGGGGGCGCGGGCCGTCGAGGGGAACGGTGTGATTCGGCCGGGTGTTTCTACGCGGCCGAGGGTTCGGGAGCGCCCGCCTTGACCGTGTCGGACTCGGTCTGGCATGTGAGCAGGAGGCCGACACCCAGCAGGGTGGAGGCGACCGAGGCGAGCATGATGCCCATCTTGGCGGCTTCGAGCTGGTGGGGGTCGGTGAAGGCGAGGTTGCCGATGAAGAGGGCCATCGTGAAGCCGATGCCGCCCAGGAAGCCAACGCCCAGGAGCTGCTTCCAGTTGACACCGGTGGGGAGGGCGGCGATGCCGAGCTTCACGGCGATGAAGCAGGCGAGGAAGATGCCGATGGGCTTGCCGAAGAGGAGGCCGGCGATGATGCCGCGGGTGATGGGGCCGGAGATGGACTCGGTCGCGTCGGCGCCGAGGTGGAGGCCGGCGTTGGCGACGGCGAAGAGGGGGATGATGAGGAAGGCGGCGTAGGGGTGGAGCATGTGCTCGAGGCGCTGGAGCGGGGGAACGACGTGCTCGGCGTTCTTCTCGAGGGTCATGACGGCGGCCCGCTGCACGTCGTTGGTGCGGACGCAGGCGCCCGGCTTCTCTGACTGTTCAAAGACGTCGAGGGCGTGGCGGGAGGAGCGGAGGAAGCGGATGGAGTCCACCCGCGCCGAGGCGGGGATGCAGCAGGCGGTCAGGACGCCGGCGATCGTCGCGTGGACGCCCGACTCGAGGACGAAGAACCAGAGGACGAGGCCAACGGCGATGTAGGGGATGATCTTGCGGACACCCAGGGCGTTGAAGACGGCCATGACACCGACGGCGCCGAGGGCGTACATGAGGTAGGTGGTGGAGAGGTCTTCGGTGTAGAAGAGGGCGATGACGATGAGGGCGCCGAGGTCATCGATGATGGCGAGGGAGACGAGGAAGACCTTGAGAGGCAGCGGGGCGCGGGCGCCCATCAGCATGAGGATGCCGAGGGCGAAGGCGATGTCGGTGGCCATGGGCACGCCCCAGCCGCCGATGGAGGGCTGGCCCCAGTTGATGGCGACGTAGATGAGGGCGGGGGCGATCATGCCGCCGAGGGCGGCGATGATGGGCAGTGCCGCCTTGCGGGGGCTGGCGAGTTCGCCCACGAGCATCTCGCGTTTGATCTCGAGGCCGACGACGAGGAAGAAGATCGCCATGAGGGCGTCGTTGATCCAGTGCGCCATGCCGTGGGAGAGGTGGACGGAGCCGACGTTGATGTCGAGGTGGAGGTCGTGGAAGACGTAGTGGTACGCGTCGGCGAGGGGCGAGTTGGCCCAGACGAGGGCGATGATGGTGCAGAGGAGCAGGAGCACCCCGCCCGCGGAGGAGAGGGCGAGAAATCGTTTGAAGGGCGCGGTGAGTCTTTCGACGGGTACCGGCGGAAGGTCGTGGGCGGCGTTGGGCACGGCGTCGTGATGCATGATGGTCCCCTGCGGTGGCTTGGTTGGCCGGAGGGGATCGGCGGAGTGGCCCCCGCCTCCTTCGGGTGGCGCGGAAGGCCGGCGTGAAAGGGCGGAAGGTGTGCCGCCTGGCGCGGGCGGGGGGCCTGAACCGGGGGGAGATGATCGGACTGAGGTCTACTTCCGCACCGAGGACGGGGCGGTGGGGCTGCGACGGCGCCACTTGTTGCGCGTCGCGGCGGGAGCGAAGGCGCCCCCGGAGGGGCGGTCGGCACGCTCGATGGTCACGAAGGCTTCGGGCGCGACCGTGTTGACCACGCTCAGGACCCGCTGGAGGTGGCGCCGGCGGATAACGGTGTGCGCGATCTCGACCGGTCCGTCGCGCCCGGCGCCGTCCAGTCGGGTTACGCGGTAGTCCCGGGCCCGGAGGGAGGCCGCGACGTTCAGGTCCGGGTTTCGGTTGATCACCTGCACGACCCGGTACCCGAGGGCGATGCGGTCCTCGATGATCATGCCCGCGAGCGTGCCCGCGGCGAAGCCGCCCGCGTAGCAGATCAGCGCGAAGGGGTTGTCCAGGTACTTGATGACCCCGCCCACCGCCAGGGCCCAGATGAGCACCTCGAAGAAGCCGAGGATGGCGGCCAGGTAACGATGGTTGGCGATGACGAGCACCATGCGGATGGTGCCCAGCGAGACATCGAAGATCCGGGCCGTGAAGATGAGCGGCGGGATGTACCAGGCGATGTCCATAAGCAGAGAGGCTAGCCGCGCCCGGTGCGCAAGGAAAACGCCCCCGGGAGGGGGCGCTCGAGGGGAGCAGGCTCGGCCCGGGTCAGGCGCCGGCGGACTTGGCGAAGGTGTTGATCCAGCTCTCGGCAAGCTCGCTCAGGTTCTCGTCGGCTCGCTTCTCCTCCTGGAGCGTTTGGGCGAGCAGCTCGGCGGCCTGGTCCTCGCCCAGGAGGCGGGCGTAGGCGTGGACGCACCCGTAGGAGCCGATCTCGTAGTGCTCGATCTTCTGGGCGGCGCAGACCAGGGCGGCGTCCTTGACCTTGGCGTCGCCGTCCTCCTTGATGATCTCGTCGCCCTCCTTGATGAGCCCCTCCATCGCCTTGCACTTGTGCCCGCCGGGGCTGTAGTCGAGCGTCTTGAAGATGCGCTCGAGGCGCTGGCGGTGCTCTCGGGTTTCGGCGAGGTGGTCCTCGAAGGCCTGGCGAAGCTTCTGGGCGCTGCAGGCGGCGGCGACCTTGGGGATCGCCTCGATGAGCTGCGTCTCGGCGCTGTACAGGTCCTTGAGCTGTTCGACGTAGAGCTTGTGCAGGGTGTCGAGTTTCATGGTGGGTCCTCCTGTGGGGTTGTGGTTCGGGAGGAGGATGGGGCCGGAATCTGAGGGCAGCGTGAGCGCGGGGTGAATCCGGGTTCATTCGCGGGGGGCGCATGAGAAAGGCCCCCGCGGGGGGGGCCTTTCGGTCGGGGACGCGGGCGGCGCGGGGCCTTACGGGAAGCAGTTCCCGAAGCTGCTGAGGAAGGAGAGGACGTCGGAGAAGTCAAGGGTTCCGAAGGGGGCGGCGAGGTCGGCGGCGGGATCGCCCGTGCCGAAGAAGGTCAGGAAGGCGACCACGTCGGAGAAGTCGAGGACGCCGAAGGGGGCGGCGTAGTCCACCTCGCAGTCGGTGACGAGGGCGAGGATGGCGTCGATGTCCTCCTGGGTGACGGCCTCGGCGTTGGTGGCGTCAACCCCGTCGTCGGTGACCATGCAGCGGAGGGCCTCGAGCGCGTTGAAGTCACGCCCCTGATAGGTGTAGCACGGGTAGGGGGCGCCGGTGGTCGGATCGATGATCGGGTCGCCGAGTTCATCGACGCAGTCCTCGCGATCATCGCGGGTGGCGCCGAGCATGGACTGGGCGAGCAGGTAGTCCGCGTTGTTGACGGCCGCGTCGAAGTTGAGGTCGCCGGTGATGAAGGCGAACTGGGCGGCGAAGTCGAAGTTGTTGAAATCGCCGGGGGTGAGGCGGGCGCCGGTGGTGTCGATCCCGGTGGGGGCGCCCATGGCGAGCAGGTCGTAGTCGTATGTGGAGGTGTTGATCATCTCCCCTCGGACCCACTCTTCCTCGGCGCGGATGCCCGGGCCGGGGCCGGCGTCGCCGAAGTAGTTCATGCGCGTGAGGGCGTCGGGGTTGAAGCCGGGGGTCTCGTCGAGTTCGTCCTGGTCTTCGCGGGTGTACTCCATGCCCATGTTGTTGGAGAAGGCGATGTCATCAACCATCTGGTAGGGCTCAAGGAGGGCGGCGCCGGGGACGTGGGGGAAGTCGATCCTGGAGTCGGCGTCGAGGTCGTGAGCGATGTCCTTGCGCCAGTCGGTGTCGAAGCCGCCGGAGCCGGGGGTGGGGCGTCCGCGCAGGAGGATGTAGGTGGAGGAGTCGTCGTTGGCGAGGTTGCCGGGGGTGTCGGTGGTGGGGACGTGCGTCTGCGTGAAGCCGGCGGAGGTGGTCGCGAGGGGGAAGAGGGGGAGGAGGGTGCCGCCGTCGGTGTCGTTGAAGAGGACGAAGAGTCCGTTGGTCCCGAGGGCCAGGCCGTCGAGGGAGAAGGCTTCATCGATCTCGACGGGGTCGCCCGAGCCACCCTTGAGGAGGCAGAGGATGTAGCCGTCGAGGGACATGCCGGGCTTGCCGTAGAGCTCGATGTACTCGTGGAAGGGGTCGATGCCCCCGCCCGAGGGGTTCTCGTGGACCTCGTTGATGACGACCTGGGCGCAGGTCAGGGGCGTGATGGCCGCGAGTGCGGCGAGGGAAAGCGTGCTGCGGTTCATGTGATCTCTCCTGGAGTGGGGTGGTGTGCGCGGCGGTGTGGCTCCGGCGCCGAGCGTTGGATCAGGGCCGCCCGTCGGTGAGCGTGCCGAAGAAGACCTTGCCCCGAAGCTCGGGGTACTCGATGGGGCGGATCAGCTGCCCGGACTCGTTGTGGGCGGGGGCGAAGTCGCCCGAGGCGTCCTCGTCGCGGAAGGAGTCAACGTGGGCGTCGGCGAAGACGATCTGGCCGACGGTCTTGGTGGTGCCCCGGGCGTTGGCCGAGCCGCGACCGCGGTTGCCGTACGCCGGGCCGAAGTCCTCGTAGTCCTGCCATCGCCACTGGCGTGAGGTGAAGTCGAAGGTGGGCCCGTCGGTCATGTGCTTGGCGGTGGGGAGCTGCTCGCCCTGGTAGAGAATGGTCTCGCCCTGGTCGTTGACGTCGGTGTGGCCGTCGGCGAGCAGGGGCACGCTCGAGGTGAGGACGTTGCCCAGGAATCGGTCGTTGAGGGGGCCGAGGGTGTCGGCGGGGTCGAAGAGGTCGGCCCCGGTGTTGGCGCGGTTACGGATCTCGGTGTGCGCCATGTACCAGGACTGGCAGTAGTTGGTGTTGAAGCCGCGGTCGATGAGCGCGTCGCGCTCCTCGGCGGAGAACGAGCGCCAGGGCGTGCCGTCGTTGAGTTCGGAGAGGATGAGCTTCTGATGGAAGCGGGCGGGGTTGCCCGGAGAGAGGATGTTCCCCGGGATCGCGTAGGCCCCGTTGACAAAGTCGGCGACCCAGCCCGCCTCGTCCATCGCGCCGAAGGAGCGGTCGGACTTGTTCCACCACGCGCCGGAGCAGTAGTAGGAGTCGTTGTCCACGTTGTACGCGGCGGAGGCGACACCGAGCTGACGCAGGTTGCTCGCGCCCTTCACCTGACGCGCGGACTCTCGCGCCGAACCGAGCGCGGGGAGGAGGATGCCGATGAGCAGCGCGATGATCGCGATGACCACGAGCAGCTCGATGAGGGTGAAGGCGTGCGGCGAGTGGCGGCGTCTGTGCATCGGTGTTCCCCGTGAGTGACGGGCATGAAGATATGAGGGGCGCCGGTTGACATAGCGGAGGACGCGTCAAGGTTGTGTCAAGAAACGCGGAAGAACCGCTTGTGAACTTTGTTCAGAATGCGCAAAGCAAACGCGAGGGCACGCCGGGCGGCGCGCACTTCGCGCGACCTTGACACAAGCGTCATTCAGCCTTGACAGACCGCGTTCTTCGTCCGCCTAGTCTGCTTCCGCCTGATTCCGGGGGTCGCAGGGACCACCGGGAGGGCGAGAGAGAGCACACTCGGAAGCGAGAACACAGAGATGAAGAAGCTGATTGCGGGCATGGTCGCGGTCGCGGCGTTCGGCGCCGGCGCGATGGCGGACATTCAGATCACCGAAGCCTTCGTGGGCCTGGACGGCGCGGACGGCACCTCGGATTGGTTCGAGATCACCTGGACGGGACCCGGCACGTTCGACACCGGCACGCTCTGGTACGACGACGTCTCCGCGGACTTCGCCGACGCGGTCCAGCTCTCGAGCATCGTGCTCGGCTCGGGCGAGTCGGCCGTCTTCCTGATCGACAACGCCGGCGCGATCGCCGAGTTCCAGAGTGTCTGGGGCGCGGGCGCGAACGTCGGGTTCGCCGATGGCGCCGGCCTGGGTCAGGGCGGGGACGGGGTCACCCTCTTCGACGCGGGTGGGACGATCCTCGAGTCCGTCCTCACCGTGGGCGGGCACGACAACCTCGCGACCTTCACCTACGACGCGGCGGGCAACCAGTCCGAGTCCGTGCTTGGCGTGGACGGCGCCTACGCGTCCGCCTCGTTCTTTAACGACAGCGTCGGCCAGGGGCCCGACTTCATGATCTCGCTGATCGGCTCGCCCGGGCTGGTCCCCGCGCCGGGCGCGATCGCCCTGCTGGGGATGGGCGGCCTGGTGAGCGCGCGTCGTCGGCGCTGATCGAGCTTTCGGATGAGTCAACACGCAGGGCCCGCGCACCGGCGCGGGCCCTGCTGCGTTGTGGGTCCGGGACGATCAGGCCGCGAGCAACGCCAGGGCGTGGGCCGTGGACTGCTGCCCCAGCAGCAACGCCGAGGCGGAGCTGGCCGAGAGCAGGCCCGAACGAACCAGCTCGCTTGTCTGCGCGGCAAAGTCCGTGTCGGCGATGACGGAGAGCGCGCTGGACAGATTGCGCGTCGCCGCGGCGTTCTGGGCGCGCTCCGGCTCGATGTGGTGCGCCTGAAAGGCGCCGACGCGTCCGCGCATCGTGCCGATCTGGTCCCTCGCCGACGCGATGACCCGGGAGGCGATCTCCGGGCTCGAGGCCAGGTCGGCGCCGCCGCCCGAGACCACGTCCGCCAGCGAGTAGCTCACCCCGTCCACCTCCACACGCCCGATCCCGGAAAGACTCAGCTCCTCGAGCGCGACACTTCCGGCGCCGGTCGCAACGGCGCTCGATCCGTCGAACAGCCGCTCCCCGTTGAAGCTCGCGGTCTGCGTGATCCGCTCCACGTTGCTGGCGATGGAATCAAGCTCGATCTGGTAGGCCTCGCGTTCGGCGTCGGAGAGGCCCGCGCTGTTCGCGCTCGCGACGGCGATCGCGTCCGCGTCACGCAGCTGCGAGCTGATCTCGGCGAGGTATCCGTCGGCGGTGCTTGCCACGGCGTCGGCCCGGTCCAGGGCCCTCGTCTCGGCTTCCAGCATGGAGAGCGCCGCCCGCAGGTTCTCCGCCGCGATCAGCCCGGACGGGTCGTCCGCCCCCCGGTTGATCCGCAGGCCGGTGGAGAGGCGGAGCAGACTCTGGCCCTGGGCGGCCATCGCCTCGGCGAACGGGCGGGCCAGGTACGGGGGTGGCGTGATGGGCGAGGTCATCGGGGGTCCCCTTGAGCGGTTGCCGCGTCGAACCGGGTCAAACCTCTCAAACGCCCGAGGGCCTGTCGAGCCGCGCCCCGGATGATGTCGGGGGGTCTTGGGCAATCGTCCGAACGACAGGAACAAGCCGACCTCTCCCCGGGTTCTCGGGCGTGCGCCCGTAGACTCGACGGGGCGAACCTCAAGAGGAGGCGACATGGGCTGGATCTGGATCGTGCTCGGCGTCGTGCTGGTGGCGGTGGTGGCGCTGGCGATCTACGACCTGATCCAGACGCGCCACGCGATCCTGCGGAACTTCCCCGTGATCGGGCACTTCCGGTACTGGCTCGAGGCGGTGGGGCCGGAGCTGCGTCAGTACATCGTGACGAGCAACAACGAGGAGCGCCCCTTCAGCCGCGATCAGCGGACCTGGGTCTACGCCTCGAGCAAGAATGAGAACAACTACTTCGGGTTCGGGACCGACAACGAACTCGAGTCGGCGCCCGGGTACATCATCCTCAAGCACTCGGCCATGCCCCTGAGCGAGGCGACCGAGGGGGAGATCGGGGGGGGCGAGTTGCACCCGATCCCGTGCGCCAAGGTGCTCGGCGAGGCGCGCGGGCGGGCGAGGGCCTTCCGTCCGGAGAGCCTGGTGTACGTCAGCGCGATGAGCTACGGCTCGCTCTCCGCCCCCGCCGTCGAGGCCCTCAACGCCGGGTGCAGGATCGCCGGCGCCCTGCACAACACGGGCGAGGGCGGGGTCTCCGACCACCACCGGCACGGGGGAAACCTGATCTGGCAGCTCGGGACCGGGTACTTCGGCGCCCGCGACAAGGACGGGCGGTTCAGCATCGACCGCCTCCTCGAGACCGTCGCGAGCGCGCCCGTCCGCGCGATCGAGATCAAGCTCAGCCAGGGCGCCAAGCCCGGGCTCGGGGGTGTGCTTCCCGCGGCGAAGATCACCGAGGAGATCTCACGCATCCGGGGCATCCCGATGGGCGTGGACTGCATCAGCCCCCCCAACCACACGCAGTTCCGCGATGTGGACTCCATGCTCGACTTCGTCGAGATGATCGCCGACCGCACCGGCCTGCCCGTGGGCATCAAGTCGGCCGTCGGCGAGGAGGCGTTCTGGGTTGAACTCTGCGGGCGGATGAGCGACGGGCAGCGGGGCGTGGACTTCATCACCATCGACGGCGGAGAAGGGGGCACCGGGGCCGCGCCCCTGACCTTCGCCGACCACGTCGCCCTCCCCTTCAAGATCGGCTTCGCCCGGGTGCACGCGATTTTCGCTCAGCGCGGCATGAGCGACCGCGTCGTCTGGTGCGGATCGGGCAAGCTCGGCTTCCCGGAGAACGCGATCCTCGCCATGGCCCTCGGGTGCGACATGATCGGCGTGGCGCGCGAGGCGATGCTCTCGATCGGGTGCATCCAGGCCCAGCGCTGCCACAGCGGACACTGCCCCGCGGGCGTCGCCACCCAGAACCGGTGGCTCGTGCGCGGGCTCGACCCGACCCTCAAGAGCGCCCGTCTGGCCAACTACGTCGTGACCCTGCGGAAGGAGCTTTCCCGCCTCAGCCGGGCGTGCGGCGTGACGCATCCGAGCCTGATCACGCTCGACCGGATCGATCTGATCCAGGACAGCCACACGTCACGCAGCGCCTCGGACGTTTTCGGATACCAGCCGGGCTGGGGGCTGCCCAGTGAGCGCGACACCCGGCGTTTGGTCGAGCTGCGCATCGGAGGCGAACCCGTGGAGGCCTCCTAGGCCGCCTGCGGGCGGGCCGCCTCGATGAGCAGCCGGGCCGCGGCTTTCGCCGATCGGATGGTCTCGGCGTACCGCTCGGGCAGGGCGTCCACCTGGTCCATCGCGTGCGCCTTGGCGCACGTCCCCTCCAGCAGGATGTGGATCTGGCGGGCGATCTGCTCGGGGTCTTGCAGGTTCGCGGCGCGGCAGAGGTCCAGCATGTACGTCCCGATCGCCCGGACGTGCTCCGCCGCCGTGCGCCGGATCGCGCACTCCGGGTCGGCGAACTCCGACGAGGCGTTGAGGAACATGCACCCGTTGAACTCTTCGGAGGTGAACCACTGCTCGTGGAAGTCGAACGCCGCGAGGAGCCGTTCGGCGGGGTCCTTTGAGGCGGACTCGATGTACTTGTGCATGCGGTTGCGGAAGACCTCGTCGCGTCGTCGGAGGGCGGCGACGATCAGCTCGTCCTTGGACTTGAAGTGGTTGTAGAGGGTCATCCGGCTGATGCCCGCCTCCCGCAGGACGCGGTCGATCCCCGTGGAGTTGAACCCCTCGCGGTAGAAGACACGCATGGCGGTTTCGACCAGTTCGTCGCGTCGGCTGGGGGGCATCGGGTGGGGTCTCCGGGGGTCGGCTTCACCCCAACAATAGAGTGACTGATCGGTCTATTCCATCCCATCGGTGAGGGAAACAAGGGGCTGGCGGGGTCATTGGGCGGCGGTCCGAGAAAGTCCTAAATGCTTGTCCATCAGTGTGTATGTGCCGTTCTGCGGTGAGTGGGGCTCGAATTTTTGGAGTGGGGCTGGAATATACTGACTGATCGGTCTATTCATATGACAACCGGCGTGGGCCGGGAAGAACCACCAGGGCCCGGCGGCCCGCTGCATGGAGACTCGTCATGGCACGCATCAACCCCGTCGATTCGAGCAACACCCCCGAAGCCTCCGTCCCCCTGCTCGAGGGCGTGAAGGCGAAGATCGGCAAGGTCCCCAACCTGTTCGGGACGCTGGCGCACTCGCCCGCGGCGTTCAGCTCATACCTCGCCGCGGGCGAGGCGCTGGGCAAGGGCGAGCTGGGGGCGGCCCTGCAGGAGCAGATCGCCGTCGCCATCGCCGGCGCCAACGCCTGCGGGTACTGCGCCAGCGCCCACACCGCGATCGGCAAGATGCACGGGGTGAGCGCCGAGGAACTGGCCAAGAACCTGGACGGTGAATCGGGAGACCCGAAGGCGGGCGCCGCGATCCGCTTCGCCCGCGCCGTGGTCGCGAAGCGCGGCTTCGTGAGCGACTCGGATCTGCAGGACGCGCGTCAGGGCGGGCTGAGCGACGGGGAGATCACGGAGATCGTCGCGCTGGTGGCCCACAACACATTCACGAACTACTTCAACCACGTCGCGCAGACCGTGCTCGATTTCCCCGAGGTGAAGGTCGGAACGCCCGTGACGGCGTGACCCGGACTCCTCTTGCTGGTCACTCATCCTCTCCCCCCTTGCCTGGCGCGCCGAGAGGCGCGCCGGGCGGTTTGGGCCGCGAACCCGCGTGCCCGGTTTGAAAGGAGATCACCATGTCGGAAGCCACCCCGATGCAAGTGAACCAGAGCGGACTGGACGCGTTGCTGCGTGAGAGCAACGGGCCGGTGCTGCTCGATCTGTGGGCGCCCTGGTGCGCCCCGTGCCGGGCGATCGCCCCGGCCCTCGACGCCATCGCCACGCAGTACGAGGGACGCGCCACGGTCGCGAAGGTCAACATCGACGAGTCGCCCGAGGTGGCGCGCCGTCTCGGCGTCTCGAGCATCCCCACGCTGATCGTGTTCGACCGCGGGGCCGAGGTCTCGCGGATGGTCGGCGTGCAGTCGGCGTCGGCGCTCGCCAGGGCGCTCGACGCGGCGCTCGACGCGTCGGCGGCGTAAGGGCGCTCGGCGCCCGCGCCCGAGAGGGCGTGGGCGTCATTCAGATCCGAACTCGGGACCACGACACCCGGCACGGCGCGTGTCCGGCGACGCATGGCGATCGGCGCGACTTGCCCGAGGCGGGGCCGCGCGTGCCGCCGGCGGGCACGCTGTGCTGGTGCACGTCGGGCAGAGGGCGGTGTTGGTGCGTTCATGGACCCGCGTGTTCGAGGCACGCGAGAAGGGAGCAACAGATGGCAAGGCCCGCGGACATCCGCCCCCCGTTCATGCGGGAGAAGGCGCTGGCGAAGGTGCAGGCCGCGGAGGACGCGTGGAACTCACGCGATCCCGAGCGGGTGAGCCTGGCGTACTCACCCGAGAGCGAGTGGCGCAACCGGGACGAGTTCTTCACCGGACGCGACGCGATCCGCGCGTTCCTGGAGCGGAAGTGGTCGAAGGAGCTTGACTACCGCCTGATGAAGGAGCTCTGGTCGTACACGGACAACCGCATCAGCGTCCGGTTCGAGTACGAGTGGCGCGATGAGCAGGGGCAGTGGTACCGGACGCACGGCAACGAGCACTGGGAGTTCGACGACGAGGGCCTGATGCGTCGGCGGGACATGAGCGCCAACGACATTCCGATCCGCGCGGAGGAGCGGCGACTCGTCCAGGTCACCCCTCGCTGAACGCGATAAGGAACGCGAGCACGTCGTCAAAGTCGAAGCTGCCGTGCGGCGGGGCGCTGTCGGCGATCGGGTCCTGGGCCACAAAGGCGGCGAGGAAGACGAGCACGTCGTCGAAGTTGAACACACCGAACGGCGGAGCCAGGTCGCCCGGGTTGTAGTTCGGCCAGTAGATGGCAAGCCCGCTGAACCGGTTGTCTGTTGAGGCGACCTGGGTGGCCAGGTCCGCGACGACGACCAGGGCGTTGGTCACCGGATCGAGTTCAAGGATTCTGCCGGCGCCGAAAAGCTCCGTGAAGGCGACGCCCCCGCTCGGTGTGGTGAGAAGACCGATGGGCGCCTCGAAGCCTCCGAAGTCGGGGTCATTGCTGGGAGGGACGATGAGGTGTTGTCCGGTGTTCTGATCGATGGCGTCACCCATGAGAAGGGTGCGGTCGCCCGTGTGGGGGTCGATCTCGAGGATCGCGCCGGCGAAGAAGGGGCCGAAGTTGCTGGCGGCGCCGACAAGGATGCGCCCATCGGGTGTGACGCAGACGCTGCGTGATTCGCCATTGACCTGCGGGCCCGAGCCGCCCTCGTCGTCGCCGATCGTGACCGGGCCCATGTCCGCGCCGCTGACGATCATGCGACGCTCGCCGGTGATTCGGGTGATCCAGCTGAGGAGGGTGCGATCGCCGGAGGCGAGATCGACCTTGAAGAGCCCCGCCCCGAACCCGGAGGGAATGTTGGACTCAAGGACCAGCAGTGTGAAGGCGTCGAGGCGGGCGAGTGCGCGGGGAGAGAGCATGCCGAGCCCGTCGCCTCGCGCATCGCCGGAGACGAGGGTTGAGGTGTTGGTGTTCAGGTCCACGTGGATCACACGCCCACGATCGTCGGGAGAGGTCTCGTGGTTCCCGGTGGCGGTTGAGTAGGCGGCGTCGGGTCCGTCAAAGATGACGTCGCCGCACTCATCCCAGAGCGCGCTGTCGGTGCCGGGAAGCAGTGACCGGTCTCCGTTGGACGCGTCGACGTCAAACAGGCCCCAGGTCTCGGCGGGGTTGAGACACGTTCGCGCGAGGATGGCGCCGCCGATCGCGGCGTCGATCGAAAGGCGGAACGAGGGCGCAAGCGCGGGGCCTGTTCCGACGATGGCCGGAGGCGTCGAGGGATCGAACGCGTCGGGGCCGGTGACGATGGTCGTTGCGATGCCGGTGAGCGGATTGACGCCGATGATCGACCCGTGTGTTCGGGAGGCGAGCAGATAGTCACCCGGGCGTGGCGGGGCGCTGAGCGCCGCGGGGGAGAGCAGTGCGACGGACGAAGCAATGAGAGCCACACGTGTGCGCTGAGCGTTCATGGCGATCCCCCCAGGAACGAGAAAGCCCGGCCAGGTGGACGAACCCGGCCTGCCTCCCGAGTGTTGTGCCAATGTACCCAAAGGCCGGGGCGGGCCGCACCGAGACGCGCGGATTCGCGAGTCGCCCACACCGTTGTGCCGGTCTGCCGGCGAGCGGGCAAACAACAAGGCCCCGGACATGGTCCGGGGCCTTATCAGTGGAGACGAGGGGGATCGAACCCCTGACCTCTTCCATGCCATGGAAGCGCTCTACCAGGCTGAGCTACGTCCCCAGGTTGTGGTTCCATCGGACGCTCCGGGCCCGGGGTCGAGCCGGGGGCGAGGATGGGCCCGCCGAGGCGGGCAGGGGCAATCGTAGGGAGTCGAGCAGGCCCGTCAAGGGGGAGGGAT
>MRWG01001528.1_pt1 | contig 14463 bp, 13 predicted proteins | sample 1013341 | NCBI WGS metagenome assembly MRWG01 (sample SAMN06117577, study PRJNA244670) | biofilm metagenome | biome: Water; feature: Cathode Biofilm; material: Biofilm; isolation source: microbial consortium enriched at the cathode of a solar microbial fuel cell | place: USA: District of Columbia ... | reverse complement strand
ACCCACAGGACCTCGATAGCGCGTTGGGGAAGCGCGGCATTTCGCCTCTGTCCCGGGATTTGCTGCTTTTGGACAAGCGTCGCCGCGCAGCGCAAACGGCCTTGCAGGAACTGCAAACCCGCCGAAACGAGATATCTCGGCTAATCGGAGATAAGAAGCGCAAAGGCGAGGATGCGGAGACGGAGGTTCAAGAAGTTGCGCAGCTAAAGCTACGCATGAGCGAATTGGAGTCCGAAGAGCGGGATACCGGGCATTCGCTGGATCAGCTGATGGCCGGAATTCCTAATGTCCCCGCTGAAGATGTGCCGGTCGGCGATGATGAGAAGGCGAATGTCGAGATACGCCGGTGGGGGACCCCGCGGCAATTCGACTTCACGCCACAGCAGCATTTTGAGATCGGAGAAGCGCTCGGTGGATTAAACTTCGAGCAAGCGGGCCGTCTGGCGGGTGCCAGATTTACTGTTATGCATGGCGCTATCGCGCGGCTTCATAGGGCGCTGGCCCAATTCATGATCAATCTACATACAGAACAGCACGGTTATCTTGAAGTGGCACCGCCCTATTTGGTGCGCGACGAGGCTTTGTTTGGCACTGGTCAACTCCCCAAGTTTGGCGAAGATCTGTTTCGAACCACCGATGACCGATGGCTTATCCCGACCGCAGAGGTCCCACTGACAAATTTGGTCGCTGGACAAATGTTGGATGCGGATGAGTTGCCGCTGCGTGTTACAGCCTGGACCCCCTGTTTTCGGTCAGAGGCGGGGGCAGCCGGTCGCGATACCCGTGGAATGTTGCGCCAGCATCAGTTTGAGAAGGTGGAGTTGGTTTCCGCCACGCTGCCTGAGGATTCCGAAACCGAACATGAAAGGATGACAGCTTGCGCAGAAAAAGTTCTGCGCCTGTTGGAGTTACCTTATCGTACGGTCGTGTTGTCGACCGGAGACATGGGTTTTGGCGCCCGTAAAACCTATGATATCGAGGTTTGGCTTCCTGGACAGGATACCTACCGGGAGATTTCAAGCTGTTCCAACTGTGGCGATTTTCAAGCGCGCCGCATGAAAGCGCGCTTCCGTAGCAAGGAGGACAAAGGTACCGGTTTCCTCCACAGCCTGAATGGTTCAGGAGTTGCGGTCGGGCGGGCCTTGATTGCAGTGATGGAAAATTACCAGGAAGCAGACGGCAGCATCACCGTCCCTGAAGTTCTACGCCCACTGATGGGTGGGCTGGAAAGGATCACAGGACGTGCTTGAACCGCTTCCAGACCTATCCAAGGCTCGTATTCTCGTCACTAATGACGATGGCGTACATGCCGAAGGTATCAAGGTCTTGAGGCGAATTGCGGAGAGCTTGAGTGACGATGTTTGGGTTGTAGCCCCCGATGTGGAGCAAAGCGCAACATCTCATTCTCTGACCATGCGGCGCCCTCTTCGGGTCCGTCAGTTGGAATCGAGGCGATTTTCCGTCGATGGCACGCCGACCGATTGTGTCCTGGTCGCCACGCGATCAATCCTGAAAGATCAAAAACAACCGGATTTAATCCTTTCCGGCGTTAATCTTGGCAGTAACCTTGGTGAGGACGTAACCTATTCGGGTACCGTGGCAGCAGCGATGGAGGGCGCTTTGCTGGGTTTCCGTTCCATGGCATTTTCCATGGCTGGAGGAGGGGACAACCCCTATCGCTGGCAAACTGCCCTGGAGCTAGGGCCAGACATTGTTTCGCGACTTGCGGTGTGTTCTTGCCACCCCGAAGTTCTCCTGAACATAAATTTCCCGGACCGGGAACCCAAGGATGTATTGGGTTTACGCATTTGTCGCCAAGGCAAGCGGCAGGACGCAACCAACGTCGTCGAAGGCATAGATCCCGGCGGGCGTCCCTATGTATGGATTGGTAGTTACCTGAGTGATCGTACAACGGAGAACGAGAGCGATCTAGCGGCCGTCGCTGCGGGCTACATTTCGGTAACGCCGCTACACCTTGACCTGACTTTCTCGCCGATGCTCGATGAGCTTAGGGAAAGGATGCAATGACCCTGGAAGCCCGCAAAATACGGCTGATCATGGAGCTACGCAGAGGCGGTATCGTTGATACCGCAGTGTTGGCGGCCATCGAACGCATCCCGCGTGAAACCTTCGTGCCGGCACCCTTTCAGGATCAATCCTACGAGAATCGAACGCTTCCTATTGGTTGCGGCCAAACGTTGAGCCAGCCGGGCGTCGTTGCCCTGATGACCCAGGCCTTACGTCCAAATCGCCTGATCAAGGTTCTGGAGGTTGGCACTGGATCCGGCTATCAAGCCTCGATCCTTTCTCGATTATTCCGGCGCGTCTACACCATCGAGCGCTATCGAGAGCTGTTGAAAACCGCGGAAAGCCGGTTTGATCAACTTCGGATCAGCAACATTACAACGCGGGTCGGCGACGGCAATTTAGGCTGGAGCGAGCAGGCGCCTTTTCAACGAATAATCGTCACGGCGGCCGCAACGGATATTCCGGCGAAGTTGGTCGACCAGTTGGGGGAGGACGGTGTTATGGTCGTTCCGCTTGCTCGACCGAACCGGGAACAAGAAGTGGTGCGTTTGATTCGAGGCCCCAACGGGTTTCAGGAAGAGCACCTGACCACAGTGCGCTTTGTACCACTGGTTCGCGGTCTTCCACGCGCATCGGCCATTAAGTCCGCCTAACTGGCGACACCCGAATACTGGACCCTTCCGAGTAAGTCTGGCATCAAAAGAGATTGAAGCAGCGCCCGATTCGCGACACCTTCCGGAGCGTGCCCGTTATGCAGTTCAAGAGGCTGATAAAGCCGACCATACTTTTAGCTTGCCTGTTTCTGGTATCTTGCAGCCGGAGCAACGGCCCAGCACCGGTAGTCTATGGCGGCAGCCAGCCGGTAAATGCTTCATCGCAGCAACGCTTACCCATACCAAACGAACATGTCGTGGTGGCGGGAGAGACGCTATTCGGGATTTCGCGTTACTATAATCTTCCAATCCGTGCGCTTATCGAGAGGAACGGATTGCAGCCGCCTTATCTACTACGCACCGGACAACGCCTCAGCCTACCTGCACCGGCCGTTCATGTGGTCCGCCGAGGCGAGACAGTCTACGGCCTATCTCGGCAGTATGACATCACGACCTCGGATCTAAGCCGCGCTAACGGTCTGACGGCGCCATACACGATCCAGGTAGGCCAGCGGTTGGTGATCCCAAAGAGCGATAGTGTCCCGCAGAACCGTCCGGTAACCAATACAGCGCCTCAATCTGCGGCTCCTACGACCGGTGAAACCGCGCCCAACCTGACAGCTGTTCCGATCGCCAAACCGAGTTTGAAGCCGACATCCAATGCGCAAGCATCGGTGGGAACGAGTGCTACGCGCCCGACCCCTGCACCTCTACCACAGCCTCCCAGCAGCACGGGGCGTTTCGTTTGGCCCGTCGCAGGAAAGTTACTTTCCACCTTCGGGCCGAAAGCCGGAGGGTTGCACAATGACGGTATCAACATTGCCGCCGCCGCCGGGACGCAGGTGATTGCCGCCGAAAGCGGTGTGGTCGCCTATGCTTCGAATGAGATGAAAGGATTCGGCAATCTTCTCCTCATCAAACATGACGGCGGCTGGGTCACGGCTTACGCCCACAATGCCAAGTTGTTGGTAAGTCGCGGGCAAACGGTTGCACGCGGCCAGCGCATCGCCCTTGTAGGTGCGACCGGTTCGGTTGGAACGCCGCAGCTGCATTTCGAGCTTCGTAAGGGCAGTCAGGCTGTCGACCCGCTCAGCTACCTACCAACCCAAACATCGCAACGCTGATTGCTCGTAAGCCCGCTAATCGAGCTTCTTTCCTAGCCGCCCTGCTAGATCCTGGACAAACTGCCAGGCAACGCGCCCCGATCGACTTCCGCGCGTCATTGACCACTCGACCGCTTGGCTGTGTAGGTCTTCCGTGGCGATTTCCAGGCCATATCTCTTAGCGTAGCCTTCGATCATGGCAAAGTAGGTATCCTGATCGCAGTTGTGGAAACCGAGCCATAGCCCGAAACGGTCGGACAAACTGACTTTCTCTTCCACCGCCTCTGAAGGGTTGATAGCCGTGGAGCGCTCGTTCTCGATCATATCCCGCGGCATCAAATGCCGCCGGTTAGACGTGGCATAAAAAATCACATTGTCAGGGCGGCCTTCGATTCCGCCCTCCAGAACCGCCTTGAGCGATTTATAGCTCGCATCCTGTTGATCAAAGCTAAGGTCGTCGCAAAATAGGATGGCACGACGCGGTTCGCTCCGAAGACGGGTAAGCAACCTGGGTAGGCTTGGTATGTCTTCGCGATGGATCTCGACCAGGATGAGTGCGGTCGCGTTGTTTTCTTCTCTTATTTTATTAACTTCGGCATGTACGGCTTTGACAAGGCTAGACTTACCCATGCCACGCGAACCCCATAGCAAGGCATTGTTGGCAGGAAGATTTCGGGCAAATCGCAGCGTGTTGTCGAGCAGTATCTGGCGTTGGCGCGCAATACCTTGTAGCAATTCTATTTCCACGCGATTTACCTTTTCGACGGGCTCAAGCCAATCGCCGTCGGCATGCCAGACGAAGGCTTCCGCCGCTGGATCGACAGCGGCACTCGGCGCTCTTGGTGCTAATCGGTCCAGCGCCTCCGCAATGCGTGTGAGCACGGCGACCAAGGTGCCATCTTGCGGGTCATTCATCGCTCGTCCCATCTCCTCAAGGCTATCAAAACGGCGGGAGCCTAGACCTCTGCTAAAAGTGGGTCAATCGGCGGGAGGCCGCAGCATGGCCGCTTTGTTCAGCAAGCATTGCATTTCCTCTATGGGGGGTTATAGTCCGCCCGAATTGAAATGCCTGCGAACCTAGGAGTCGAACATGTTGATTTCTCCCGCCTACGCCCAAGCGGCTGCCCCAGCCGGGGGCGCTGGATTCGATATCGTCAGCTTTTTGCCGCTGATCCTCATTTTCGTTGTTTTTTACTTCTTCTTGATCCGCCCGCAACAAAAGCGGATGAAAGAGCACAAAGCCATGGTTCAAGCATTACGCCGTGGCGACCGTGTGGTGACAGCCGGCGGCATCATCGGCACCGTTACCAAGGTAATCGACGATGCCGAAGTGCAGGTCGAAATTGCGGAAAACGTGAAGGTTCGGGTAATGCGCGCGACCATTACGGATGTGGTTTCCAAGACGCCGTCGGTAAAAGACGGCGAGTAAGCTTCTGCTTGGGGGGTAATAACACCGATCACCAATGATGATCGGGTTCAGGTAAGCCGGATAGAGCAACCATGATAAATATACCACGTTGGCAATCCATCCTGATTATTGCTGTCGTTTTGTTGGGATTGGGGTTCACAGCGCCAAATCTCCTTCCCAAGGACGACGCCGAAGCTCTTCCTGATTGGTTGCCCAACCAGCAAATCAACTTGGGTCTCGACCTGCGTGGCGGATCATACCTGCTGCTTGAAGTGCAGATGGATGCCGTAATCCAGGAGCAGCTTGAAAATCTTGTAGATGCGATCCGGCTATCTCTGCGCGCGGAAAAAATCGGCTACACAGACCTTGGCGCGCAAGGAGACCAGGTTTCCTTCACGCTTCGCGAAAGTAGTGACGGCGACAGAGTGAGCGCGTTGCTCCGCAACTATAGTGAAGGGTTCCAGATTGGACGGGATGGCGCGGCGTTCTCCTTGACTCTGACCGAGGAGGCTATTCGTCAGCGGCAGGCGACGGTGATGGATCAGTCCATTGAGATCGTGCGTCGCCGTATCGATGAAACGGGAACGCGGGAGCCCTCGATCCAACGTCAGGGCAGCGATCGAATTGTCGTACAGCTTCCTGGGATCGACGATCCAGAGCGGATCAAGGATATCCTGGGCCAGACGGCCAAGATGACCTTCCGATTTGTCGACAGTGAAATCGTTCCCGGCCGCGACGCCATTCCACCTGGATCAGAGGTGCTCCAGGGTGCGTCACAGCGAGATGGTTTGGATTCTCAGCTTTATGTCGTGCGCAAGCGCGTGATGGTGAGTGGCGATACCCTGACCGATGCCCAACCCACGTTCCAGGAAGGTCAGCCGGTTGTCAGTTTCACGTTCGATTCCGTAGGGGCGAAGCGCTTCGCCGATGCCACACGGGAAAACGTAGGCCGTATTTTTGCGATCATACTCGACGACAAGGTAATTTCCGCGCCGGTTATCCGTGAGCCAATTCTCGGTGGAAGCGGCGTTATTAGCGGACGTTTCACGGTCCAAGAAGCACAGGATATGGCTCTGCTTCTGCGCGCCGGCGCTCTGCCCGCGCCCTTGACCATCCTGGAGGAGCGGACAGTTGGACCGGGCCTTGGCGCCGATTCCATTCGCGCTGGTGAGATTGCCGCAATTCTGGGTATGATTCTGGTTATCATATTCATGGGCGCTGCGTACGGATTGTTTGGTGTCTTTGCCAACATCGCCCTTCTTGCCAATCTGGTTCTGATCATGGCGGCATTGTCCGGATTGCAGGCAACACTGACTTTGCCAGGGATCGCCGGTATTGTGCTGACTATTGGCATGGCGGTGGATGCGAACGTCCTGATCTTTGAACGCATTCGCGAGGAAGTACGTAACGGGCGCGGCCCGGTCTCCGCAGTTGAATCTGGATTCCGCAGCGCGCTTACGACCATCGTCGATTCGAATCTAACCACGTTGATCGCCGCCGTTTTATTGTTCAATTTCGGCTCCGGTCCGATCAAGGGATTCGCAGTTACTCTGGCCATTGGAATTGTGACCTCTATGTTCTCGGCCATCATGGTGGCGCGTTTGATAATTGTGACATGGCTGCGCCGGCGCCGACCGCAGTCCTTGGCAATCTGAAGGGCGGAGGATTAAAAAAATGGCTCTTATCCGACGTCTTTCCACCAACATGCACCTGCACATGATCGAACGCAGGTGGTTTGTTTTCGGTTTTGCGGCCCTTGTCGTTTTGGCATCGCTGGGCGGTTTCATTGCAAAGGGTTTGAACCTGGGCGTTGATTTCCGAGGTGGCATCTTGATGGAGGTGCGGACGGAAGGTGCGGCCAACCTATCCGATTTGCGGTCGCGCGTCGGCGGGCTAGGCCTGGGAGAGGTGACACTCCAGGAGTTTGGTGAGCCAACCGATGTTCTCATCAACATCGAGAGGCAACCTGGCGAGGAGGAGGCCCAGCAGGCAGCCATTGAAAAAGTTAAATCAGCAATTGACGATGTGGTCGTCGATTATCGCCGGGTCGAACTGGTGGGGCCGAAAGTCGGCCAGGAGCTTCGTGAGGCGGGCATTCTGGCGACCGTGTTGGCTCTGCTGGGAATAGCCATCTATGTGTGGTTTCGATTTGAATGGCAGTTCGCCGTTGTTGCCCTGATCGCCCTGATGCATGACGTCATTGGCACGGTTGGGTTTTTTGCATTGACCGGTTTGGAGTTCAATTTGGCCAGCGTAGCCGCCGTTTTGACGGTGGCCGGCTATTCAATCAACGATACGGTGGTTATAGCCGACCGAGTCAGAGAGAATCTCAGACGATTCAAAAAGATGCCCTTGGCTGAAGTTCTGAACCGGTCAATCGACGAGACTCTTTCACGTACGACGATCACCGGGCTTACGACATTACTGGCGCTTGTGGCGCTCTCGGTTTTCGGTGGCGAGGTGATCCGCGGGTTCTCCTTGGCGTTGGTATGGGGCGTAATTATCGGCACCTACTCGTCGATTGGCTTGGCTGTGCCTTTGCTTGTCTATGTTGGCGTGCGCCGTTCCACAGTGTCCGAGGAAGCGGCCGAAGCAACGTCTTAGGTAATTTTCCAGGGAGGCACACGTCATGGACATCAGTCCGATGGTGCCGAAAGACAGGAAGCTGATCGAAGGCTACGGAGCGGAGGGGTTTCGTATCGCCGGCACTCTCTATGCTAGCTCTGTGCTCCTACTGCAGGACCGCGTCTTGGAATGGGATGTCACAGCGATGGACGAACTTACCATCGATAGGCTAGGGCCTCTTTTCGACGAAGCACCCGATCTGGAAATCCTTCTGCTCGGTTGTGGCCTTCACGGTGTATTACCCCCAAAAGAGCTGAGGTTGGCGGTCCGTGAGCGGGGACCGGTGCTCGACAGCATGGATAGCGGGGCCGCCTGCCGGACCTACAACGTTCTCCTGGCGGAAGAGCGGCGGGTGGCGGCCGCATTGATCCTACCGTGCCCTGATACACGTTAAAGGCCACGTTTCCCCTAAACGCTATCCGATCACGATGGTCAATTGTGTTGCGAGAGCATTCCCACCCAATTCGGGAGCTTGCACAATTTCCAGCGTGACGGCTTTCCGCTCAGCTTCCGTGGCAATTGCGCGATAGATGCCGTCGCGTTCATTCGCGGGGTCCCCCGCAACATAGAACTGCGTGGTAAGCGTTTCTTTGCCGTCAGGGGTGAAGACCTTGAGATGGATGTGGGGTGCACGCCAGCTATAGGGCACGGGTTTGATAGTACGGAATCTAAAGGCGCCTTCGGCATTGCTACGGGTTTCGCCGAAGCCTTGAAAATTAGGATCTCGCCCGGTTTCGCGGTCGCGCGGGTGATGATAGATGCCCTTGGCATCACACTGCCAGATTTGAATGATGGCCCCGTCAATCGCTACGCCATCGGTGTTCAAAACTCGACCAAACAAGTGCAGCGGTGTCCCCATGACCCTACCGGTTCTCCCAGCGATTTTCAGGAGGTCGTTGTCGTGATCAAGAGGGAGCTCGCGCGGATAGAAGGGTCCCTCAGTTTGTTTCGGGGTCGGTGTCAAGGCGGCGAGAGCCACGCTCGGCATCGCTGCGAGGCCACTGACAAGTAACCCGGACTTCACGAACCAACGTCGATTCATCTCATCCTCCTGAGTCACCTCTGCTGAGGTCTCACTGATAAAAAAGGCAATTGGGCCTGTTATGGCCAGACACATTTGCGTGCGATGGATATCTTAGATTAAAAAAAAGGGCGCCCCGTTGAGCGCCCTTCCCAGTAACGCTGTAACCCTTTTGGGCTACGCTTTCGCCAGATTGGCGTTTGCAAAATCCCAGTTCACCAGATGATCCAGGAAAGCTGCAAGAAAATCCGGACGGCGGTTCTGGTAATCCAGGTAGTAGGCGTGCTCCCATACATCACAAGTCAGGAGCGGCGTTTGACCGGGCGTTACCAGCGGCGTGTCGGCATTCAAGGATGCGACGATCTTCACGCTGTCGCCTTCAGCAACCAGCCAAACCCAACCGCTACCGAAACGTCCGGCACCGGCAGCCTTGAATTGTTTGGCAAACTCCTCGTAGGAACCAAAGGAGGCCGTGATTTTCTCGGCGACCGCGCCGCTTGGCGCGCCACCACCACCGGGCTTCATGGAATTCCAGAAGAAGGTGTGGTTCCAAATCTGGGCGGATTGATTGAACAGCCCATTATCGCCGGAATCCTTAGCGGACTGAATCACGGTTTCCAGGCTCTTGCCTTCCAGGGCGGTGCCTGCAAGCAGCTCATTGGTTTTAACCACGTAAGCGTTGTGGTGCTTGCCATGGTGGAAATCAAAAGTCTGTGCCGAGATATGCGGCTCCAGTGCGTTCTTTGCGTAGGGCAACTGCGGAAGCTCGAAGGCCATCTCTTCCCCCTTAAAGGTTAAACAAATTTGGAAGCCGACCCGTTTCCGGACCGGTTCAGGAATTACACACATCAGATAAGCTTTTTTCCCGCAGATGTTAACCCGTCACGACATGAAAAATACATTATGCGCCGCCTTTTATCTTCTTGGCTGCTCGACTGTGTCCTTCTAGCTTGTGGCCATGACCCTAACGGACGACCTTTCCTATTGCAGTGACCAGCTACGCCGGTTGGACCATGATCGCTATCTGATCACCCTTCTGGCGCCGGAGCGTACGCGACCATTTGTGCTGGCACTCTATGCCTTCAATTTGGAGATTGCGCGAACGGCTGAAAATGTGTCGGAGCCGATGCTAGGGCAGATACGCCTGCAATGGTGGCGTGAGGCGGTTGAAGGTATCTACAGCGGCACGCCGCGGCGTCATGCGGTCATCCAACCTTTGAACGAGGCTATACGCACCTTGGAGCTGCCCCGTGCGCATTTTGATTCTTTGATCGACGCACGCGAGTCAGATTTGGAGTCCGAACCCTTCGCTGATCGGGATCAATTCTTCCAATACACTGAGATTACGGGCGGCTTGATAGAAGAACTCGCGATTCGAACGGTCGCGCCCGACGAAGCCGTCGCCTGGTCGGCTGCCCGTCAGGTTGGGCAGGCCTGGGCAATCATCGGCATAATGCGCGCCATTCCTTTCATGGCAGAGCAAGGGCGCGCAATGTTACCGATGACCGACCTCAGAGCGGTTGGCATGACGCGTGACGACCTGACCCTGTCTGGCAAGGACTCAAAGAACGGCGGCAGAAGGCTGGCCGGAATCGTAGAGACTTATGTTCAAGTCGCCCAAGACAAATTGGCAAGGGCGCGGCGAGAGGGTAAGCAATTTCCCCGTCAAGCCAAACAGCAGTTATCTCTCGCGCGGATCGCTGACTTGCATATCAAGCGCTTCGCACGATACGGCTACGACCCCCTAAATGACAGACTTCAGATCAATCCGCCCAGTCGAGCCTGGCTGCTTCTGGTGGCCAAACTGCTGAATCGCTTCTGAATTACTCGGCGGCCTTGCGATCACCTGGCAGCCATGTGCCGAGGTCTGCCAATGCTCGTTGACTGTAGGCCCTTTTGCGTTCACGTTTTCCCAGCCGTTTGGACGTTTGTGGGTCAAGCGGCGGGAACAGACCAAAATTCACGTTCATGGGTTGGAAACTATCGGCTTCCGCGCCGCCGGTTATATGCGCAAGCAATGCGCCCAAAGCGGTTGTCGCCGGAGGTTGGGATAGGTCTTGTTCCAGTCTTTCCGCCGCTGCAAAACGGCCGGTAAGAAGTCCGATCGCGGCGCTCTCTATATAGCCTTCGACACCTGTAACTTGGCCCGCGAACCGCAAACGGGGATCCACCTTCAATCGACAAGTGCCATCGAGCAGTCGTGGTGAGTTTATGAAGGTATTGCGATGAATTCCGCCGAGACGTGCAAACTCAGCGTTTTCCAAGCCTGGAATCATCTGAAAAATGCGCACCTGTTCGGCGTACTTGAGCTTGGTTTGAAAGCCCACAAGATTGTAGAGGGTTCCCAAGCGGTTATCCTGGCGCAATTGCACGACCGCGTAGGGGCGGCGGTCACTATGAGGATCCGTTAATCCAACCGGCTTCATAGGGCCGAACCTCAAGGTCTCCTTGCCACGTTCCGCCATCACTTCGATGGGCAGGCAGCCCTCGAAATAGGGCGTCGATTCCTCCCACTCCTTGAAAGCGGTCTTCTCTCCGTCGAGTAACGCCTGGATGAAGGCCTCGTACTGATCCTTGTCCATGGGGCAGTTGATGTAGTCCTTTCCGGTCCCACCGGGTCCTTCCTTGTCGTAGCGCGACTGATACCAAGCTTGGGAGAGATCAATGCTGTCCTTGTGCACAATTGGCGCAATAGCATCGAAGAAAGAGAGGTAACCCTCGCCGGTGGCATCACGAATGGCTTCGGCCAGGGCGGGTGAGGTGAGAGGGCCGGTTGCAAGGATCACTGAGTCCCACTCCTGCGGAGGCAGTCCGGTAATCTCTTCACGTTGGATCGACACGAGAGGCTCCGCCTCCAATGCCGCGGTCACGGCCTGGGAGAAAACATCCCGGTCAACCGCGAGGGCGCCGCCCGCCGGAACCTTCGCACTCTCGGCAGCGCGCATGATGAGCGAATCACAGCGGCGCATCTCCTCGTGTAACAGACCGACGGCGTTGTACTCGACATCATCCGAACGAAAGGAGTTGGAGCAAACCAATTCCGCAAGTCCGTCTGTATGATGAGCATCGGTTCTACGGATCGGACGCATTTCATGCAGGATGACGGGTACACCGGCACGGGTCAGCTGCCAGGCTGCTTCGCTGCCTGCAAGTCCGCCGCCAACGACATGGACCGCCTTGGGTGCTTCTTTCATTATGGTCTCCTGTAACTGCATCCTGTCTCGCGAAATCCTCATTGAATGAGGATTTCATGATCAGGGGGCACTTGTTAGCATTGCCGGGCAAAGACTGAAAGGGAGCGATCATGCGTGAGAAGGCCTTGCCCAACAAGAACCTGCGGATAGATGGCGCGCGACTTTGGCGCAGCCTGATGGAAATGGCAGAAATCGGCGCTACGCCAAAGGGCGGCGTTTGCCGATTGGCTCTTAGCGACCTGGACAAGCAAGGCCGAGACCTCTTTAGGGAATGGTGCGAAGCAGCCGGATGCAGTGTCACGGTAGACGCCATGGGCAATATGTTCGCGCGGCGCCCCGGATTGGATCCCAAGCGAGCGCCCATTCAAACCGGCAGCCATCTCGATAGTCAGCCGACCGGTGGCAAGTTTGACGGTGCCTACGGCGTACTCGCCGGATTGGAAGTCATCCGCACATTGAATGATCATGGGATTGAAACCGAGGCTCCGTTTGAAGTCGCGGTTTGGACTAACGAGGAAGGCAGTCGGTTTGCGCCAGCGATGATCGGATCGGGTGTTTTTTCAGGGACTTTCTCTTTGGAAGAGGGGCACAAGAAGCAAGACAATGACGGTAAGACCATTGGCGGTGAACTGACCCGTATTGGCTATTTGGGTGCGGCGCCACTGGGTCACCCAGTGGGCGCCTATTTCGAGGCGCACATTGAGCAAGGACCAATTCTTGAGGCCGATAGCAAGCAGATAGGTGTTGTTTCCGGTGTGCAGGGGCAGATTTGGTACGAGATTACACTGACCGGTCAGGAATCTCACGCTGGCACAACGCCTATGCCCGTCCGACGAGACGCCCTCGTAGGCGCTGCTGGACTGATAGAGGCGGTAAACCGAATTGGGCAGGCCCACAATCCCGGTGGGTGCGGGACAGTGGGTATGCTTCAGGTTCATCCGAACAGCAGGAACGTCATTCCCGGCAAGGTTTTTCTCACAGTTGAGTTCCGTCATCCTTCTGATCAGGCCTTGGCGCTCATGGACCAGGAAATGCGAGCAGAATCGCAGGCGATTGCAGACAAGCACTCTCTAGCGCTCGATTTGCAGAAAATCTGGTCATTTCCGGCGTTGGAATTCGATCGAGACTGTGTCGCAGCCGTGGCGCGGGCCACGTCACAGTGCGGCTACAGTAACAGAGAGATTGTCAGTGGTGCGGGGCACGATGCGGTTTATCTGTCAAAGGTTGCGCCCACCGGCATGATCTTCATCCCCTGTGCCGATGGCATCAGTCACAATGAGATCGAAAGCGCTACGCCGGAAGACACAGAGGCCGGGTGCAACGTGTTGCTGCATGCCATGTTGGCCATGGCAGATCGCGTCTAAGGTTCTTTCCGCGACGCGAGTAAGTCGCCCACAAGCAGGACAAGGGGTCGTTCCTAGCCAAGTCTGCAGTGAGATCCTGCTTGACCGGAGGTCGGAATGCCAGATGACGCCTTGCTCTCCAATGACACGGTAGAAGCCTTGTTCAGGGCTCCTGAGCTCGCACGCGGATTGCCGAACGCCTGCTACCATGATCGTGAGTACTTCGCTCGAGAAGCCGATAGAATTTTCACGCGTCAATGGGTTTGTGTCGCTGTCGCTTCCGAGGTGCCCGAACCTGGCGACGTGAAGCCGGTTTCCGTCGCCGGAAAACCCCTTGTCGTGCTTCGGGACCGCGCAGGCGAAATCCGTGTGTTCCATAACGTATGCAGTCACCGCGGCGTCAAACTCGTCAATGCGCCGTGCAAAGGCGTACCCGCGCTTCGCTGCCCCTATCATTCATGGGCGTATGCCTTGGATGGGCAACTCAAAGCCACCCCGCATGTGGGGGGCGTCGGGCAAAGCCGCGCGGCAGGCTTCAGTCGCGACGATAAGGGTCTCAAGCCGGTTCGCGCAATTGTCTGGTGGGATATGGTTTTCGTAAACATTTCCGGTGACGCAGCGGATTTCTCCTCTATAGCCGCGCCACTTTCCGAACGTTGGAAGCGTTGGGACATGAGGCATTTGCGGTATGGCGGAAGCGAGGATTCATCGCTTGCATTGCCAGTTAATACCAACTGGAAACTGGCAGTCGAAAACTATTGTGAAAGCTACCACCTGCCTTGGGTGCATCCCGGGTTGAACAGCTACTCCCGTCTTGAAGACCACTATCATATATTCGGTGAGAACTTTTCCGGCCAGGGCAGCACCAAATACGACCCACGCCTGCCGAACGCCTGGAGTTTGCCGAAGTTCCCGGGTTTGACGGAGGAAGAAGAGGCGCTGGCTGAGTATGTCGTGTTCTTTCCCAACGTCTTGCTTGGCATTCAAGCTGACCATTTTTACGTCATGATCCTTGATGTGGAGGATTCTCAGAGAACCGTGGAACGCCTGCACATTTACTACCTGCAAGAGGCCTGGGAGCTGCCAGA
>MRWG01001527.1_pt1 | contig 14495 bp, 12 predicted proteins | sample 1013341 | NCBI WGS metagenome assembly MRWG01 (sample SAMN06117577, study PRJNA244670) | biofilm metagenome | biome: Water; feature: Cathode Biofilm; material: Biofilm; isolation source: microbial consortium enriched at the cathode of a solar microbial fuel cell | place: USA: District of Columbia ... | reverse complement strand
GGCTTCCTGCGGTTCTCGCTGCCGATGATGCCGGAAGCCTCGGCCTTCTTCGCGCCGCTGGTGTTCTCGCTCTCGATCGTCGCCGTGATCTACACCTCCCTGGTGGCGCTCGCCCAGGAGGACATGAAGAAGCTGATCGCCTATTCCTCGGTCGCCCACATGGGCTTCGTGACCATCGGCATCTTCGTCGTGAACCAGCAGGGCATCGAGGGGGCGATCTTCCAGATGCTGTCCCACGGCGTGGTCTCGGCCGCGCTCTTCCTCTGCGTCGGCGTGATTTATGACCGTATGCACACGCGCCTCATCGAGCGCTATGACGGCCTGGTCGGCCGCATGCCGGGCTACGCCCTGGTCTTCATGATCTTCATGCTGGCTTCAGTCGGCCTGCCGGGCACCAGCGGGTTCGTCGGCGAGTTCCTGGTGCTGGTCGGCGCCTTCCAGGCCAACACCTGGGTGGCCCTGCTGGCGGCCAGCGGCATGGTGCTGGGCGCCGCCTACATGCTTTACCTCTACCGCCGCGTGATCTTCGGGCGCATGACCAAGGACGACCTCATGGCGATCCTCGACCTCAACTGGCGGGAGAAGGCGGTTTTCGCACCGCTCCTCGCGCTGGTGCTGTGGATGGGGATCTACCCGGCGTCCTTCATCGACGTCATGTCACCTTCGGTCGAGCGGCTGATCGACGGCTACGAGGCGGCCCTGGCGCGCGCCGAGGGCCCGACGACCCTGGCCGAACTCTGGTCGCAGCGTTAGGAGAGGCAAGATGATGCCCGAGCTGAACCTCACTGCTGCGCTGCCCGAAGTCTTCCTGGCCGCCGCCGGCATGATCCTTCTGATGCTGGGCGTGTTCCGGGGCAACAAGGGCACCCGCCTGGTGCTGTCGCTGACCGTTGCCTGCTTCGCCCTGGCCTTCATCATCGTCGCCGTCTCCATGGGGCGCAGCGAGACCGCCCTCGGCGGCCTCTTCATCGCCGACGCCTTCGGCGACTTCATGAAGCTGCTGGTGCTGGCCGGCTCCGCGATCACTTTGATCATGGCCATGCGCTACATCGAGCGCGAGGACATGGCGCGCTTCGAATACCCGGTGCTGGTGCTCTTCGCGACGCTGGGCATGCTGCTGATGATCTCGGCCAACGACATGCTTGCCCTCTACCTGGGCCTGGAGCTGCAGAGCCTCTCGCTCTACGTGGTCGCGGCCTTCCGGCGCGACCACCTGCGCTCCAGCGAGGCGGGCCTCAAGTACTTTGTCCTGGGCGCGCTGTCTTCGGGCATGCTGCTCTACGGCATTTCGATGATCTACGGCTTTGCCGGCACCACCTCCTTCACCGGCCTGGCGGCCCAGTTCTCCGCCGGGCAGCCGGCCTCCCTGGGCCTCATCGTCGGCATCGTCTTCCTCTCCGCCGGCCTTGCCTTCAAGATCTCCGCCGTGCCCTTCCACATGTGGACGCCGGACGTCTACGAAGGCGCGCCGACGCCGGTCACCGCCTTCTTCGCCACGGCGCCCAAGGTGGCGGCCATGGCGCTGATCGTGCGGGTCATGGTGGGCCCCTTCGGCGACCTGGTGGCGCAGTGGCAGCAGATCATCTGGTTCGTCTCCGTCGCCTCGATGATCCTGGGCGCCCTGGCGGCCATCAGCCAGACCAACATCAAGCGCCTGATGGCCTACAGCTCCATCGGTCATGTCGGCTATGCCCTCATCGGCCTGGCCGCCGGCACGGAGCAGGGGGTCAACGGCATCCTGCTGTACCTGACGATCTACATCGTCATGAACCTCGGAACCTTCGCCTGCATTCTCTGCATGCGCCAGAAGGAGGTCATGGTCGAGCGGATCGAGGACCTGAAGGGCCTCAGCAAGACCAACCCGGCTATGGCCCTGGCGCTGGCGATCTTCATGTTCTCCATGGCGGGCATCCCGCCGCTGGTCGGCTTCTTTGGCAAGTACTACGTCTTCCTGGCGGCGATCGAGGCGGAACTCTATGTGCTGGCGGTGATCGGCGTGCTGTCCTCGGTGATCGGCGCTTTCTATTACGTGCGCATCGTCAAGCTGATGTACTTCGACGATCCCATCGAGGCTTTCGACCGGCCGATCGGGCGTGAGATGGCCGTGATCCTCACCGTCACCGCCCTGCTGATCGTCGTGGGGACGGTCGGGCTGTCGCCGCTGCTGGACGGCACAGCCATGGCGGCGGCATCGCTGTTTCCCGGATGATACCGGAACCCGACCGGAACCGCGCACCGCATCTGCCGCCGGCCTACCGGCTGGTGGTCCTGGAGGAAGTCGACAGCACCAACAGCGAAGCCAAGCGGCTGGCCGCCGAGGGCGCCGAGGACGGCACCCTGGTCTGGGCGCGCTGCCAGACCAGCGGTTACGGCCGCCAGGGCCGCGGCTGGGCCAGCGCCTCCGGCAACCTCTTCCTGTCGCTGATCGTGCGTCCCGACTGCCCGCTGTCGACGGCGGCGCAGTTCAGCTTCATCGCCGCCGTGGCCCTGGGCGACGCCATCGGCAGCGTCGCCCCGCCGCTGATCGAGGTGACCTACAAGTGGCCCAACGACGTGCTGCTGAACGGGCGCAAGGCGGCGGGCATCCTGCTGGAATCCAAGGGCGACGCCGACCAGAACCTGGAATGGCTGGTGATCGGTATCGGCGCCAACGTCAGCTCCTACCCGCCGGAAACCCGCCTGCCGGCAACCAGCCTGCACTTCGAGGGCTGCCCGCCCAGCGTTTCGGCGGTGGACCTGCTGGAGGCCTTTGGCCGGCATATGATGTCCTGGGTCAACATCTGGCTCGACGACGGCTTCGGGCCGGTGCGCCATGCCTGGCTGCGCCATGCCCAGGGCCTGAAGGAGCAGATCGAGGTGCGCCTGCCGAACGATACTCTGCACGGCACCTTCACCGACCTGGAAGGCGACGGGACCCTGCTGCTGACCCTGGCGGACGGCAGCACGCGCCGCATCGCCGCCGGCGACGTCTACCTGCCGGGTGAAGGCTGAGGGCCGGGAAGGGAAGGGGCGCCGCCATGCTTGTCGCGATCGACGCCGGTAATACCAACGTGGTCTTCGCGCTCTTCGAGGGCGACACCATGAAGGCCAAGTGGCGGGCCTCCAGCGACGCCAAGCGCACGGCCGACGAGTACGCGGTCTGGCTGACCCAGCTCATGGCGCTGCAGAACCTGAAGGCCGCCGACGTTACCGGCGCCATCATCGCCAACGTGGTGCCGGCGGCCAGTTTCACCCTGAACACGCTCTGCACCGATTTCTTCAAGGTCACGCCGATGGTCATCGGCGACCCTGACCTGGACCTGGGCATCGAGGTCCACATGGACCACCGGGAGAACGTCGGCGCCGACCGCCTGGTGAACGCCCTGGCGGCGCACCGCGCCTACGGCGGGCCGCTGATCGTCATCGACTTCGGCACCGCGACGACCTTCGACATCGTCGGCCCCGAGGGCGCCTACGAGGGCGGCGTCATCGCCCCCTCGGCCCAGCACTCGGTGGAGGCGCTCTACCGGGCCGCGGCCCAGCTGCCCCGGGTCAAGATCGAGCGGCCCGACAAGGTCATCGGCAAGGACACCGTCCCGGCCATGAAGTCCGGCATCTACTGGGGCTATGTCGGCCTCATCGAAGGGCTGACCGCCCGCATCAAGGAGGAGTACGGCAGCCCCATGAAAGTCATCGCCACCGGCGGCCTGGCGACCCTCTATTCCGAGGCCACGCCGGCGATTGAGGTGGTCGATTCCGATCTCACGCTTCGCGGACTGCGCCTGATCCACGCGGCCAACAGCCAGGCGCGGGTCGGGGGCTGACCCTATGAGCAAGAGCTACAGCGGCAAGGACCTCGGCGCCGAGGATCTCTACTTCGTGCCCTTGGGCGGCACGGGCGAGATCGGCATGAACCTCAATCTCTACGGCCACAAGGGCGCCTGGCTGATGGTCGACCTGGGCATCACCTTCGGCGATCCGCGGCTGCCGGGGATCGATGTAGAGATGCCCGATCCTGCCTTCATCGCCGAACGGCGCGACGACCTGGCCGGCCTGGTGCTGACCCACGCCCACGAGGACCATATCGGCGCCGTGCCCTACCTCTGGGAAGAGCTGCGCTGCCCCGTCTACGCCACCAAGTTCACCGCCGCCCTGCTGCGCCGCAAGCTGGCGGAGGTCGGCCTGCTGGACGAGGTGCCGCTGACCGAGGTGCCGCTCTCCGGCTCCTTCTCGGTCGGGCCTTTCGAGATCGAGCTGGTCACGCTCACCCATTCGATCCCCGAGCCCAACGCGGTGGTGATCCGCACCGCCGCCGGCACGGTACTGCACACCGGCGACTGGAAGCTGGATCCCGACCCCCTGGTGGGGGACAACTACGACGAACAGCGCCTGAAGGCCCTGGCTGACGAGAACATCCTGGCCATGGTCGGCGATTCCACCAACGCCATGGTCTGGGGGGCGGCCGGCTCCGAGGCGGAAGTGCGCGAGCATCTGCTGACGGTGGTCAAAGGGCTGAAGCAGCGGGTCGCCGTGGCCTGCTTCGCCAGCAACGTGGCGCGCCTGGAGACAGTCATCCGCGTCGCCGAGGATTGCGGCCGCAGGGTCTGCCTGCTCGGCCGCTCAATGCACCGCATCGTCGACTGCGCGCGCGAGGCCGGCTACCTGACCGGACATCGGCCCTTCCTCTCGGAGGAGGAGATCGACTACCTGCCGCGCGGGGAGGTGCTGCTGCTGTGCACCGGCAGCCAGGGCGAGCCGCGCGCCGCCCTGTGGCGCATCGCCCGCGGCGATCATCCCCACGTCGGCCTCTCGTCGGGGGATGCCGTGGTCTTCTCTTCGCGGGTCATTCCGGGCAACGACACCGCCATTTTCGAGCTGCAGAACTCCCTGGCCCGCGCCGGGGTCGAGGTCATCACCGACCACGACCACGACATCCACGTCTCCGGCCATCCCGGCCGCGACGAGCTGATCCAGATGTACCAGTGGGTGCGCCCGCAGGTCGCCGTGCCGGTGCACGGCGAGGCCCGCCACCTCATGGCCCACGCGGAGATCGCCAAGGAATGCCAGGTGCCCCAGCAGGTCGTGGGCCACAACGGCGCCGTCATCCGCCTGGCGCCGGGCGAGCCGGGGATCGTCGACGAGGTGCCCAACGGGCGGCTGATCTATGACGGCGGGCGCCTGCTGTCGCAGGACAGCCCGGTCATCAAGGGCCGCCAGAAGCTGATGTTCAACGGTGCCGTGGCCGTGACCCTGGTGATGGACGAGCGCGGCCAGCTGGACGGCGAGCCGGACATCTCCACTGTCGGCCTCTTCGAGGAGCAAGAGGAGGAGGAAGACCTCGCCGCCGTGGAAATCGCGATCCGGGACGCGGTCCAGCGCCTCGGCCGGCGTGAGCGCAAGGACGACGCGGCGGTGGAGGAGGCGGCCCGCCTGGCTGTGCGCCGCACCGTCAACCGCCTGCTCGGCAAGAAACCCATGACCATGGTCCATGTCATTCGCTTCGAATAGCTGCTGACCGGGGATGTCAGGAGTTATCCGCCTGCGGGCGCCCAGGGCCTTGCGTCCGGCGGCGGCGGACCACAAATTACCGGAAACACGGAGGAGGAACGGAATGATCGGCAGGTTGAACCACGTGGCCATCGCGGTGCCGGATCTGGAGGCGGCGGCCGGGGTCTACCGCAGCATGCTGGGCGCGGAGGTCTCGGAAGCCGTGCCGCAGCCCAAGCACGGGGTGACGGTGATCTTCGTCAATCTGCCCAACACCAAGATCGAGCTGCTCCATCCCCTGGGCGACAATTCGCCCATCGCCAGTTTCCTGGAGCGCAACCCCGCCGGCGGCATCCACCACGTCTGCTACGAGGTCGACGATATCATCGCCGCGCGCGACCACCTGAAAGCCGAGGGCGCCCGGGTGCTGGGCGACGGCGAGCCGAAGACCGGCGCCCATGATAAGCCGGTGCTGTTCCTGCATCCCAAGGACTTCTGCGGCACCCTGGTCGAGCTCGAGCAGGCTTAACCCGCCCATGACCTGGTTCACCGGCCTTCTCGTCTACGGGATGATCTGGATGGTGGTGCTGCTCACCGTGCTGCCCTGGGGCGTGCACCGGAGCGAGGAGCCGGAGCCGGGCCACGAGCCCGGGGCCCCGGAAAAGCCGATGATGTGGCGCAAGGTGCTGGCGACCACCCTCATTGCCGCGGTGATCTGGGCCGGCGTCTACGTGGTCATCGACCAGGGCTGGGTCACCTTCCGCGAGTACACGCCCCTGGGCACCAGCGCCCCGAAATGAGCCCTTCCTGAATGAGCAGCTACTGTGACTACGCCCCCGGCAACCCGATCCACGCCCACTATCATGACCGGGAATACGGTTTCCCGGTCGACGACGAGGCCGTGCTCTTCGAGCGCCTGATCTTGGAGATCAACCAGGCGGGGCTCTCCTGGGAGCTGATGCTGAAGAAGCGCGAGGGCTTCCGCGCCGCCTACGACGGCTTCGACGTCGACAAGGTGGCGGCCTACGGCGAGCGCGAGCGGACCCGGCTGCTGAACGACGCCGGGATCATCCGCAACCGCCTGAAGGTCAACGCCGTCATCGTCAACGCCCAGCGCATCGTCGAGCTGCGCCGTGACTACGGCTCCTTCAAGGGCTGGATCGACGCCCATCATCCGCTGGACAAGGCGGAGTGGGTGAAGCTGTTCCGTAAGACCTTCAAGTTCACCGGCGGCGAGATCGTCGGGGAGTTCCTCATGAGCACCGGCTATCTGCCCGGCGCCCATCGCGAAGGTTGCCCGGTCTATCAGAGGATTGCCCGGCGTTCTCCACCCTGGATGTCGGCAGGTCGGGGGAAATCCGCGAAAAAGGCAAAAAAATAGGCAAGCCGCAGCTTGCCTTCGCCAGTTCCCTGTTCAGCTTGTAGACCTGATTTTTCAGGCTCTCTTTGATCTTGGACAGCCCCGAAGGGCCGTCTGAAGGCGTGTCCACCCTAAACCTGGGCCGCGCTGCGCTGTTTCGCGCAGTTCTTACGGGCATGAGTAATATCCCATTCGGGGGGCGCCGTCACCCATTTTCTAACAATGTTGTGCAGATACCCCATGTTGCATTGCAACAATTGCGCGCAGGTAGAACCGGCGGGCGCAAAAGAAGTTGGATACTCTATCTGAAATAGAATCACCCATCCGGTTTGTTTATTGCTTTGTTAAGTGCGCAACCCCTAGGCTCGGCCCATGAGATCCTCAACCGCCCTCCGGCGTCTCTTGCCCGGCGTCATCCTGTCTCTTCTGGCGGCCCTGGGGCCGGTTCCGCCGGCCGCGGCCGAGGACGGCTACCTGACCATCACCAAGGCGGACTGCGCGCGTCTGGCCCGCCACTATCCGGCGCCGGACGTGGCCTACCAGCCCGGCCGTGACGTGCGCGGCAAGCCCGTGGTGCCCGCCGACCTGGAAGGAGGAAGCGGCCTGGTGCTGCCGGAGGCGGTGGTGATCCCCATCGAGGTGGACCTCTTCGAGCGCTATGGCATCCCCGCCAACGGTATCAACTACAAGGGCGACATCTTCATCGGCGAGGTGGTGGTGGACGTCGCCAGCGGGCGGGCCATCTTCAACGGCCAGCCGCTGCAGAGCGACGAGGAGGCCGAACTGGCCGCACGCTGCCAGCGTATCGTGCGGGACCGCGCCGAGCAGCAGTAGGCCCAGCGCCCCACAGGCCGCTGCCCCCCTGGCTAAGGCGCCGTGGACAAGGCCCCGGGGCTCCCCTATACAACCTTCACGCCGTCCCCCGAGCCATCGGGGGACCCGGCAGGCCTTGCGAAGCGGCGGGTTCCCGGTCATTTTCGGGGCCGGCAGCCGCCGTGCCCGCCGGTCAGTAGCAACGATACGAGTGTTCTATGCGCCTTTCGCAGTATTTCATGCCGACCCTGAAGGAAACCCCGAAGGAGGCGGAGATCGTCTCCCATCGGCTCATGTTGCGCGCCGGGATGGTCCGCCAGGCCAGCGCCGGGATCTACTCCTGGCTGCCGCTCGGCTACCGGGTCTTGCGCAAGATCGAGCAGATCGTGCGCGAGGAGCAGGACGCCTCGGGCTGCCAGGAGCTGCTGATGCCGACCATCCAGTCGGCCGACCTCTGGAAGCAGTCGGGGCGCTACGAAGACTACGGCAAGGAGATGCTGCGCATCACCGACCGCCACGAGCGTGAGATGCTCTACGGCCCGACCAACGAGGAACTGATCACCGAGATCTTCCGCAACGGCGCCAAGAGCTACCGCGACCTGCCCAAGGGCCTGTATCACATTCAGTGGAAGTTCCGCGACGAGGTGCGCCCGCGCTTCGGCGTTATGCGCGGCCGTGAGTTCCTGATGAAGGACGCCTATTCCTTCGACCTGGACTACGAGAGCGCAAGGCGCGCCTACCAGAGGCAGTTCGTCGCCTACCTGCGCACCTTCGCGCGCCTGGGCCTCAAAGCCATTCCCATGGAGGCGGAGACCGGGCCGATCGGCGGCGACCTCAGCCACGAGTTCATCGTGCTGGCCGAGACCGGCGAGTCGGAGGTCTACTGCGACCGCGACTTCCTGGACTACGACGTGCTGGGCTCCGACATCGACTATCAGGACGACGCCAGCGTGCAGAAGGTGGTCGACTACTTCACCAGCCTCTACGCCCGCACCGACGAGAAGCACGAGCAGTCGGCCTTCGAGGCGGCGGTGCCGGCGGAGCGGCGCTACGTCGGCCGCGGCATCGAGGTCGGCCATATCTTCTACTTCGGCACCAAGTACTCCGAGCCCCTGGGCGCCTTCGTCACCACGCCCGACGACGATACCGTGCCGATCCACATGGGCTCCTACGGCATTGGCGTCTCGCGCCTGGTCGGCGGCATCATCGAGGCCAGCCACGACGACAACGGCATCATCTGGCCGCAGTCCGTGGCGCCCTTCAAAGTTGGCCTCATCAATCTGCGCGCCGCCGACGCGGACTGCACGGCGGCCTGCGACAAGCTCTATGGCCAGCTCTCTGAAGCGGGGATCGAGGTGGCCTACGACGACCGCGACGAGTCGGCCGGCGCCAAGTTCGCGAACATGGACCTGATTGGCCTGCCCTGGCAGCTCGTCGTCGGCCCGCGCGGCCTGAAGAACGGCGTGGTCGAGCTGAAGCAACGCGGCGGCAATGGCGAGCGCGAAGAGCTTTCGCCCGAGGCCGCCATCGCCAAGCTGGTCGGTTAGGGCATGGTCTTCAACGCCTTCGAGCGCATGGTGGCCTCGCGTTACCTGCGCGCCCGCCGCGCGGAAGGCTTCGTCTCTGTCATCGCCGGCTTCTCCTTCCTGGGCATCATGCTGGGCGTGGCGGTGCTCATTATCGTCATGGCGGTGATGAACGGTTTTCGCCAGGAACTACTGTCCCGCATTCTGGGCGTCAACGGCCACCTGACGGTCTTTTCCAGCGGCCCTGCGATCCAGGACTTCGACGACGTGGCGAAGCGCCTCATGGGCGTCGACGGCGTGGTCTCGGTGACTCCACAGGTGCAGGGCCAGGTCTTGGTCACGGTGGAGGGCTCGGCCACCGGCGCCCTGGTGCGCGGCATGCGCCCGGAAGACGTGGCCGCGCGGCCCATCCTGGCCGACAACATCAAGGCCGGCAGCCTGGACGACTACGGCAAGGACGACGGCATTCTCATCGGCCAGCGCCTGGCGCAGAAGCTGGGCGTCTGGGTCGGCGACAAGATCACCCTGGTCTCGCCCTCCGGCAACACGACGGTGATCGGCACGGTGCCGCGCCTCAAGAGCTACCGTATCGCCGCGCTCTTCGACGTGGGCATGTACGAATACGACAACGGCTTCATCTACATGCCGCTCGAGGCGGCGCAGCTCTTCTACCGCCTGCCCAAGGCGGTCAATGCCATCGAGGTCTTCGTTGACGATCCCGACCAGACCCGCCCCACGCTGAATGCCATGCAGGCATCTCTCGGGACCGGCTACCGCACGGTGGACTGGCAGCGCTCCAACGCCGCCTTCTTCGGCGCCATCCAGACCGAGCGCAACGTGATGTTCCTCATCCTCTCGCTCATCATCGTGGTGGCCGCCTTCAACGTGATTTCCGGCCAGACCATGCTGGTGAAGGACAAGGGCAGGGACATCGCCATCCTGCGCACCATGGGCGCGACCCGCGGCATGGTCATGCGCATCTTCTTCCTCAGCGGCGCCAGCATCGGCGTCGTGGGCACCGCCTTCGGCTTCGTCCTCGGCCTGATTTTCTGCCAGAACATCGAGAGCATCCGCCAGGCGCTGCAGAACCTGACCGGCACGCAGCTCTTCCAGGCCGAGATCTACTTCCTGTCCCGCCTGCCTGCGGAAGTCGATCCCATGGAAGTGAGCCTTGTCGTAGGGCTCGCGTTGGTGGCTTCCTTCCTGGCGCCGCTCTATCCGGCCTGGCGGGCCGCGCGGCTCGATCCGGTCGAGGCGCTGCGCTATGAGTAAGGGGGCTATGAGTGGCCTGAGCAAGGTCGGCAGCCGCAACGGTCAAGGCTTGGAACTGCGCGGGGTGCGCCGCGTCTTCAAACAGGGGCGCGAGAAGCTGGAGGTGCTGCAGGGTGCTTCCTTCAAGGTTTCCGGTGGCGAGATCGTTGCCCTGGTCGGCCCCTCGGGCGCCGGCAAGTCGACCCTGCTGCAGATCGCCGGCCTGCTGGAGCGTCCCGACGAGGGCGAGGTGCTGATCGACGGGGAACCCTGTCTCGGTCTTTCCGATGCTCAGCGCACCGAACTGCGCCGCCGGGCCATCGGCTTCGTCTACCAGTACCACCACCTATTGCCCGAGTTCTCGGCCCTGGAGAACGTGGTGCTGCCGCAGATGATCGCCGGCGTCGCCAAGGGCAAGGCACAGGAAAAGGCGACGGCGTTGCTGACCTCCGTCGGCCTGGCCGAGCGCCTCAGCCACCGCCCGGCGCGGCTCTCAGGCGGCGAGCAGCAGCGCGCGGCCATCGTCCGCGGCCTCGCCAATGACCCTTCGATCCTGCTGGCCGACGAGCCGACCGGCAACCTGGACCCGGACACCGCCGACGGCGTCTTCGCCCAGCTCATGGGCCTGGTGCGCGAGGGCGGCCTGGCGGCAGTCATCGCCACCCACAACATGGAACTGGCCCAGCGCATGGATCGGATCCTGCGCCTGGAGCACGGGCATATCGTTGAGGGGTAAAGTCCCTTTCCGGCAGCTCACGCACCTATTCTCGGAAAGTATGTAAGTGAAGGATTCGCTCAACCGAATAGGGTGGCGGTCAATTCATTGTTCACTTACAAGCTTTTGAGTGCTGTATTAGTCTAATAGTTCTGTTGATGCAGTCCGATTCCACAGGGTGACTCTTGCGAGACTGTAAACGCAGAGGTCGATTTGTATGGATTCTAAGACAGCCACGGAAGAAGTCTTTCGCTCTTTTGAGGAAGACGTCAGTTCCCCGCCGATGGATCTGAAACGCCTGACGCTGGAGGAAGCGTTGGAGGCCGCTCCCGATTTTCGGGGCATGCTCGACGTGTGGGCCGGCAAACGCCAGGGCGACCAGCTGCCGGACTGGGCCGACTTCGACTTCCCGGATTTTCGGGGATGGCATTCCGACATTGTCTTGAGCGTTTTTAATGCGGAGGAGCCCGATCCCTATTTCGTGCTCTCCGGCGAGACCTTCACGCGGGCCATCGACTTCAATGTGAAGGGCGTGCATTTCAGCCAGGGCTGGCCGCGGCTCTTCGACTTGCAGTTCCGGGAGCATTTCGGGGCGATCAGGGACACTGGCCTGATCGGTCTCACGGAAGGGAAGGTCGCGACCTCGACCCGGAACTTTCTGTCCATCCGGGTGCTTGAACTGCCTGTCCGTGACGGCGGCGACGAGGTCCAGCGCATGATCCATGTGGTCAGGGTCCTGAGCGACTGAGACCCGGGGCCGCGGGGAAGCAGCCCGCGACTTACCCCCAAAAAACGGCACCTGCGCACAGGACAAGCCCCGTGACTCGACTCGCCCTCTAGGGGCAGACTCTCCCCATGCCACGCGCTGATTTCGTCCACCTCCGCGTCCATTCGGCCTATTCGCTCTCGGAAGGAGCGATCCCGGTCAAGGGTCTGGTAAAGCTGTGCCAGGATCAGCAGATGCCGGCGGTCGCCGTGACCGATACGGGCAATCTCTTCGGCGCCCTGGAGTTCGCCCAGACCGCGCAGAAGGCCGGCATCCAGCCCATCATCGGCTGCCAGTTGCACATTACCCGGGAGACCCCCACCCGAGAGTTTGGCGAGCCGCGCAGCGGCACCGCGCCGGCCCCCGACCAGATCGTCCTGCTGGTGCAGAACCAGAAGGGCTACGAGAACCTCATGCGCCTGGTTTCCCGCGCCTTCCTGGAGAGCGAGCCCAGCGAGGCGGCCCAGGTGAGCCTGGAGGTGCTGGAGGAGCACGCCGAGGGTCTGCTGGCGCTGACCGCCGGGGCCGGGGGCGCGGTCGGCCGGCTGCTGGCCGGCGAGCAGAAGGACGCCGCCGAGGCCATGGTGAAGCGCCTTATGGGCGTCTTTCCCGGGCGCCTCTATGTGGAGCTGCAGCGCCACGGCCTGCCGGTGGAAGAGGCCATCGAGCCGGGCCTGCTGGAACTGGCCTACGCCCACGATCTGCCCCTGGTGGCCACCAACGAGGCCTTCTTCCCCACGGCCGACGACTACGAGGCGCACGACGCGCTGCTCTGCATCGCCGAGGGCGCCTACATCTCCCAGGGCGACCGCCGCCGCCTGACCCCGGACCACGCCTTCAAGGGCGCCGCGGAGATGCGCGCGCTCTTCGCCGACCTGCCGGAGGCGGTCGACAACACCCTGGTGGTGGCCGAGCGCTGCGCCTACTTCCCGGAGTTCGTCAGCCCCATCCTGCCGCCCTTCACCACCGAAGGCGGGCGCAGCGAGAAGGAAGAGCTGATCGTCCAGTCCGAGGCCGGCCTGGAGGCGCGGCTGGAGAAGCAGGTCTTCAAGGAGGGCATGGACGACGCCGCGAAGGACGCGGCGGCCAAGCCCTACCGCGAGCGCTTGGAGTTCGAGCTGGGCGTCATCCAGGAGATGGGCTTTTCCGGCTACTTCCTCATCGTTGCCGACTTCATCAAGTGGGCCAAGGCGCACGACATTCCGGTGGGGCCGGGGCGCGGCTCCGGCGCCGGCTCGGTGGTCGCCTGGGCGCTGACCATCACCGATCTGGACCCGCTGCGCTTCGCCCTGCTGTTCGAGCGTTTCCTCAATCCCGAGCGCGTGTCGATGCCGGACTTCGATATCGACTTCTGCCAGGAACGCCGCGACGAGGTGATCCGCTACGTCCAGAACAAGTACGGCTACGACCACGTCGCGCAGATCATCACCTTCGGTAAACTGCAGGCCCGCGCGGCGCTGCGCGACGTCGGGCGCGTGCTGCAGATGCCTTATCCGCAAGTCGACCGCATCTGCAAGCTGGTGCCCAACAACCCGGCCAACCCGGTCACCCTGCAGCAGGCCCTGGACGGCGAGCCGACGCTGCAGGAGATGCGCCGCGAGGACGAGACGGTCGACAAGCTGATCACCATCGCCCTGCGCATCGAGGGGCTCTACCGCCACGCCTCGACCCATGCCGCCGGCGTGGTGATTGGCGACCGGCCGCTGGACCAGCTGGTGCCGCTCTACCGCGACCCACGCTCCGACATGCCGGTGACGCAGTTCAACATGAAGTTCGTCGAGCAGGCCGGCCTGGTGAAGTTCGACTTCCTGGGCCTCAAGACCCTGACGGTGCTGCATCGGGCCTGCGAGCTGCTGGCCCGGCGCGGCGTCGAGATCGACCTCTCGCTGATCCCGCTGGACGACAAGAAGACCTTCGCCATGATGAGCCGTGGCGAGACGACTGGCGTGTTCCAGTTTGAATCATCGGGCATGCGCAGCCTGCTCCGCGAGGCGCATGTCGATACCTTCGAGGACATCATCGCTCTGGTCGCCCTCTACCGCCCGGGCCCGATGGAGAACATCCCGAAGTACGTCGCCTGCAAGCACGGTGATGAAAAGCCGGAGTTGCTGCACGAGACCATCGAGCCGGTGGTGAAGGACACCTACGGGGTCATCATTTACCAGGAGCAGGTGATGCAGATCGCCCAGGTCTTCGCCGGCTACACCCTGGGCCAGGCCGACCTGCTGCGCCGCGCCATGGGCAAGAAGATCAAGTCGGAGATGGACGCCCAGCGCGACATCTTCGTGAAGGGCGCCATGGACAAGGGCGTCACCAAGGAGCGCGCCAATTACGTCTTCGACCTGGTCGACAAGTTCGCCGGCTACGGTTTCAACAAGGCGCACTCCGCCGGCTATGCCCTGGTCGCCTACCAGACTGCCTATTTGAAGGCCAACTACCCGGTCGAGTTCTTCGCCGCGTCCATGACCTACGACATGGGCAACACCGACAAGCTGAACGTCTTCCGCCAGGAGCTGCAGCGCCTGAACATCCCGCTGCTGCCGCCGGACATCAACCGCTCGGAGCCGGACTTCGACGTCGAGCTGCAGGACGACGGAC
>MRWG01001526.1_pt1 | contig 14501 bp, 10 predicted proteins | sample 1013341 | NCBI WGS metagenome assembly MRWG01 (sample SAMN06117577, study PRJNA244670) | biofilm metagenome | biome: Water; feature: Cathode Biofilm; material: Biofilm; isolation source: microbial consortium enriched at the cathode of a solar microbial fuel cell | place: USA: District of Columbia ... | reverse complement strand
CGGCGTAAAGATCGGGCGGGAGCCGGAGATACACGTCCAGCCGCCCGAGCAACCAATCGACGCCTCCCTCGCGCTCCGCGACTTCGACTAGCAGTTCGGCGGCACAGCGCGGGCCGCAGCGATGCAGCGCGGCGCCAGCTGCCATAAGCCGGTCGCGATCCACAATCGAGAGAGCGCTATTCGCCGCAATCGGCAGCGTCTTCGTGTTTGCCATCAAGCCGCCCTCCGGCCGAACGCCAGCTCGGCGACCAGGTTCGCGACGGCCGGCGTGAGCCCGTAGTCGCGGCGGAGATGGCGGGCTTGGATTTCGTGGAGAGAGGGGCTATTTCTGAAGTTGGTTGCTGCCTGGCGATCAACTTCCGTCGCGCCCCCGACCGCCTGCCCGCGGCCGGGGGTGTGGCATGTCTGGAGGCGCATCAGTTCGGCGCCTCCGCGCCGACACGCGGCAGACTGCCGATATAGGCGTCCACCTCGTCATCGTAGAAGCCGACGCTGTTCGGTCCGAGACGGACCTTGGCCGGGAAGTTCGGGTCGGTCTGCTGACGACGCCAGAATGTGCTGTGAGAGCAGCCGCCGAGCCGGCTACGGAACTCGGCCTCACGGATGATGCGTTTCGGTTTCATTGGCGATCCTCGCGTTCGATGAGGTGACGCCAGTAAAAATGGCTGTTTGAAATTCCGCCGACAAAAACCGCCGGCGGCGAAAAAGAACCGCCATTACCCGAAAAATTCCGCCGATGCAGAAAACTGCGGTTCTTTAGTTTTGCCCCGCAAGATCGGCCTCAACAGCTGCCATCAATCTTTCAAAGCCACGACTCCGAACCCCCTTCTTCGACCATTTAGGAGGGACTGCTATCTTTGCCGCTTCACGTGCCACCGAACGGGGCATGCCGTACAGAGGTTCAAGTATCTTGTCGGCCAGAACTGAGGGGCCGATTCGGCCGCTATCCCCAAGTTGCCGAGTGCACCACTTCGCCTTCTCGAGCGCATCTTTGTCGGACCAATTTCGCTTCGGCGCCTTCCTTTGTCTGGATTCGCGCACTACACATTCGGGGGTCGCCCAGCCTCTATCCTTGCAGATCGAGTGAAGATCGGCGCCGGAGATACACAGGTGGCGGGCCACGTGGGCGCGGACCACCTCTGGCAATCCGTTAAGCCCCTGGCTGGCGTAGACAGCATCGCTCTGGCCTTTCAGACGTCGGCCCGCGTCCCCGCTTATTTTGGCCAAGGCATGAAGCGCGAGTTCGTGCCGCACGAATCGAATATTGGCTTCTGCAAATCCTTTGGTGGGTGCCACAAGGCCGGCTTCCAGCAGGTCGACATGGCCTTGTGCCCAAAGGAACACGTCGAAGCGCCCCCGCCAGAACGCCTCCCAGATGCCGTCAGCAACTTCTGTTGGCTCCGCACCGGTCGCCGCGGCTGAGACTTCCGCCGACACCTCGAAGAGCCTGAACGCTGGGCATGGCTTGTAAGCAGCGGCGGTCTCTCTGAAAAATTCTCCTGCGAGCCATTTCTTCAGCCCTTCGCTCTCGACCCAAATCTCCCCTTGTCTGCGAAGCCGGTAGGCGCTGAAGACGCTACGGAATTCCATTTGGGCCAATGCCCCTGAATTAATCTCCGTCGTTAGAAACTCGATATTCTCAGAGCAATGCCAACCCAGGGCGCTCGAATCGATTGCGTCGGCCAAGAGATCAGCCGCACGCAACAGCAGGGCTTCGGAAGTCGAGCCGGTGACCCATTGTTGATCTTCGGCGGGATTGAGGTCAGGTCTATGTGGCCAAATCGCTGCGCAGGTTCGACTAAGCGCTTCGGTCAATGTGATGTTATCGACTGCAAGATTGGTCGCCGACATCAGAGCGCCCTCCGCACGGGCGATCCGCAGCGAGGGCGGCGCGGCTGGCGATCCTGCGGAAGATCGCCGGGGAGCTACCCCTGCCGCGCCGTTCCGAGAACTTATCCGCCGGTCGCCTTAAGGGCGACCACGTTGTCACGTTCGACGCCGATAATCGCTTCCAGCTTGCGGCCCCAGCGTTCGAGGGCGTCGCGCTTCTCGTCGCCATAGCTGAAGCGGTTGTAGACCTTCGTCACTCCACCTTCGGCGTGATTGAGTACTCGGCTGATCGTGGAGACCGGCACGCCGGACGACGCCATGCCGGTGCCGGCCGTTCGACGGAGATCGTGCAGGCGCCAATCGGGGATCGGGCCAGCGCCTTCCGCGTCCGCCAATTCCTGCATGCGGACGACGATGCGCTTCTTCGCCCGGCTCATCCCCGCGACGGGGCGCCCGCCGTCTTCCGATGTCGAGAACAGCAGCCGCCCGATGCGCGGCAGGCCTTCGAGCACTTCAAGCGAGATAGGCGACAACGCCACCTCGTGCGCCCGGTCGCCCTTGGTCCGCCCGCGTGGGATGCGCCACAGACGCTCTTCGATCGAGATTTCAGCCCATTCGCCGCCCGTCGCCTCGCCAAGCCGCTGCGCGGTGGTTAGCAGCAGCCGGAACAGCGCCCCAAACGGATAGCCCTCTGCGCCGGTGGCCTGCCAGAACCACCGAAGCTCGGCTTCCGTCAGCACCCGGTCGCGGTCCACCTCTTTCGTCGGCGGCGAGATGCCTTCGGCAGGCGACGTCTCGATAGTCCCGCGCTCGACATGCCACCGCATCATCTTGCGCAGCGCCGAGAGCGTGCGATTGGCGGAGAACGGCGCCCGATCGGCGGTCTTGTCGATGATGTCGATAAGGTCGGCCCGCGTGACGTCAGCAATGGGCGTCGTCCCGATCTCCGCGACGACGTTCTTGTCCAGAAGCCGCTGCGTCTCGCGCCAGTCGCGATTGCGCGGCTTCGCGTAGCGTTCGATGAACTGATCGACAGCTTCGGCGACTGTCTTCGCCGTTGCGACGGCGTCCCGCGCGCGCTTGCGATCGTCCGCCGGGTCTTCGCCAAGTTCGACGCGCCGGAAGACGTCGCGCGCCTGCTCGCGCGCCTGAGCCAGCGGCAGGGCGTCTGCGGACGCTTCCAGTGTCATGCGACGAAGTTTGCCCCGTTTCGGGCCAGCCTTCGGGCGATAGAAAAGAACCCATGCCTTCCGCCCCTTCGACGATATGCGAAGGCCGAAGCCTGGCAACAGCTCGTCGAAATACTCGACTTGCCCATCGGCGGGCGGTTTCAGCCGCTTGACGGCTGCATCGGTGAGTCGCATCTTCGGCATAGGTAACATTATAGGTAACGCATTTGGGTGATCTTCGGCAAGACGCGATGAAACGCCTTGGGCTGGAAAACCGCAAAAAGGCTGAGGAAAACGAGGATTGTGTGAGCGGGCTGGTACGCTAAGAGACGGGATGAAACAGGAGGTTAGCGGACTTTTAATCCGTCGGTCCTGGGTTCGAGTCCCAGCGCGCTCACCATTCATCCCGTTTATATCGCGGGGGATTTCCAGGGCGGCATTTTGGCGGCCTCCCATTCTCAAGTTACGGCGCCAGAATTCGCCGGTCGTCATCCAATACGTGGTCCTCTCGAAAGCGGCCGCGGACGCATGTGGAGGGGCCGGACCCATGGCTGAACCTGCCGCCACGTAGCGCGCCACGGAAGACTACGCGACCGAAAGGTCGAACGACGAGCGCTGGCATCGCGCGACGCTTGCGATCACCGTCATCTTGTTGTTGGCCCAGGCCGCGTACGAGGCGTATCTGCATGGCGCGGCGCCGGCGCGCTGGGATTGGATGCTGCTATCCGGGTTCGTCGTCTTCCTCGTCGGGATCCTCTTCGCCCACCCGCTGCCGCGTCGTCTGGATCGCCTGGTCGCCGGACTTGCGCGTCGCAGGGTGCTGGCGCCGCGGACGGGTTCGATCCTTGACGTGATCGCCGCCTTGCGGGCGGAGCGGCGGCGCTGGCGGTTCTGGGGCGGCGGCGTCTGCGCGGCGGCTATCGCCGCCGCCTTCGTGGTCGTGCTGATCGGCCGGTTCTCCTACGGCCAACTCGGGCTTGGCATCGTAGAGACTGTATTCGCCTTCGCGGCCGGCCGGTATCTCGGCGCCATGGCGCACAGCAGCGTTCTGGCGCACGTGCTTCGGCGGCGCGGGGTCGACGTCGTAATTCGGCCGTCCGCCCTCGACGGCGCCGGCGGCCTCGCGAGCGTCGGCGGCTACTTCTTTCGCCAAGCGAGCATTGCGTCGATGCCGGCGATCTATATCTCGCTCTGGCTGCTGCTGATTCCCGCCTTTCCACGCTATAAGAGCTGGCTCGAACCTTATTGCGGCCTCCTGGTCGTGGCGCTCGCGTTCACAGTGCTCGCCTTCGTGCTGCCGCTTTGGGCGTTCCACGGCGAAATGCAGCGTCAGAAAGACGCCTATGGCGAAAAGGCCGACGAGATCGCCGGCCGCATCAACACGCTTAGGGACGAGTGGTTCGCCGCTGACGACCAGGTCGCGCAGGCGCAGCTGCGCGCCGAGATCGAAGCCCAGACGCAGATCTACCGGGAGATCGATGCGCTGCCGACCTGGCCCGTGGCGCCCGCGACGCGACGACGCTTTACCATCAACAACACCATCCTGACCTTCCCGCTGGCCGTACGCGGCCTGGATCAACTCGGCATCGGCGGCGACATCCTCCGCTGGATCGGCGCGCGCTTGTCGGCCTGAAGGTGGGCAGGGCAAGCAATAAGGCCTGCCGCTCTATTACTTCAACACCGTTCCCCCGCGCCGGCCACGCTCGCGCGTTTGTAATCTTTGCGTGCGAAGCTTACCGTCAACCACGGGGCCTCGCGGCAGGAGGACGGGACCATGGCCTTGCTTGACGATTTTCAGACGGGAGCGCCGGGGGCGGTCTGGGCGAGCATCGGCAACGGCAATGTCCGGTCGGACAATTCGGGAGAGTTCGTGCTTGCCTACCAGGCAGGCGGGACCAGGGCGGCGACGACGACGCCGCTCGACCTCAGCGCCGGCGGCGAGGTCCTGTTCGACCTCCTGATCGGCATCGACACCACCACGCCGTGGGGCTTCTTCGAGCAGGTCGACGGCGGCGCCGAACAAATCATCCTCCAGTATTCCGCGAACGGCGGCGCGTTCACGACATTCGCCCAGTTTCCGCAAGGCACGCCCGGCACCGGCGGCCAGTTCGGCGCGGTGACTGCAACGCTGCCCGACGCCGCCAGGACGACCAGCACCGTCCTCCGCTTTACGCAGCTGCAGAACAGCGGCGCCAGCTTCGACCACTGGGCGATCGACAATGTCGTCTTCGAGCCTGACGAGTCCACACAGATCGACGCGGCGAGCCTGAGCCAGAGCATCCTCGAAGGCGATGCCGGCGGAACGATCGTCCAGTTCACGGTCATCCGGAACCACTCGCTCGATCAGTCGATGACGGTGGATTTCACCATCGCGGGCGCGGGGTCGTTCCCGGCGGATAGCGCTGACTTCGTCGTCGATCCGTTTCCCGGCGGGGTCCTGACGTTTGCGCCGATGGAGGACACGCAGACGATTTCGGTCGAGATCGCGGGCGACGTCGACGCGGAAGGCGACGAACAGTTTACGGTGACGCTTTCCAACCCGTCGCTCGGCGGCCTATCCGGCGGGGCCGCGACCGTCACGATCGAGAACGACGACGACCGCATCGGTTCGACGGATGCGGATGTCCTGATCGGCGGGGATTTCGACGAAACCATCGATGCGCTGGCGGGCGACGACCGGGTCGAGGCGCGCGGCGGCGACGACATCGTCTTCGGGCGGGAGGGCGATGACACGCTGCTTGGCGAGGCCGGCGACGACATGTTGGACGGCGGATTGGGGGCCGACGTCCTGTCTGGCGGCGACGGCTTGGATCAGCTTTCCGGCGGTGACGGCGACGATGAGCTGGACGGCGGCGTGGGGTTCGATCGGTTGAACGGCGAGGCCGGCGACGACGAACTCCGCGGCGGGTCCGAGGACGACGTGCTGTCCGGCGGCGACGGCATCGACCAGCTGTTCGGCGAGGGCGGAAACGATCAGTTGACGGGCGGCGAGGGCGCGGACGTGCTTGACGGCGGCGACGGCGTCGATCTCGCCTCCTACGCGGACGATGTGGCGGGCCTGACGGTCGATCTCGGCTCCGGCGTCGGCCCCGGCGGCGATACCCTGATCGGCATCGAGCAAGTGCGCGGCGGCGCCGGCGACGACGTCATCATCGGCGGTCTTGCGCAGGAGACCTTCTACGGCGGCGACGGCGACGACCAGCTCAGCGGCGGCGCCGGCGGCGACCGCCTTGTCGGCCAGGCGGGCGGCGACATCCTGAGCGGCGGTGACGGGCGCGACGTCATCGAGGGCGGCGATGGCGACGACGATCTGACCGGCGGCGAGGGCCGCGATATCCTGACGGGTGGCGACGGGGTCGATGTTGCGCGCTATGAGGCGTCCGCCGTTCGGATGGACGTCCGCCTTTACGCCAATGCCGCCAGCGACGGCGACACCCTGTTTCAGGTCGAAAACGTCGTCGGCAGCGCCTTCAACGACTACATCGCCGGCGACAGCCACGCCAACCAGCTTTCCGGCGGCGCCGGCGACGACCAGCTCCGCGGCGGTCGGGACGACGACGCATTGCTGGGCGAAGACGGCGACGACATGCTGCTCGGCAGCGACGGCGACGACATGCTCACGGGCGGCGCGGGCGCGGACCGGATCGACGGCGGCGCGGGCGTCGACTGGGCGCGATATGACGTCGCCGGCGGCCCGGTGGACGTGCGGCTCTATACCAACCAGGGCAGCGACGGCGACGTGCTGCGCGATGTCGAGAACCTGCTGGGCAGCGCCTTCGACGATGTCCTCGCCGGCAACTTCGCCAACAACCGGCTTGTCGGCGGCGCCGGCGACGACATCCTGGACGGCGACGCGTTCGACGACGTTCTGATCGGCGGCGCGGGCGCCGACATGCTGATCGGCGGCCCTGGTCTCGACCTTGCGTCCTACGAAGACGAGACGGCGGGCATCGACGTCCGGCTCTATCTCGGGACCGGTCCCGGCGGCGACGTATTGGACGGCATCGAGCAGGTGCGCGGCGGCGCCGGCGACGACTTCATCGTCGGCAACACGGGGCAGGAGACGTTCTTCGGCGGCGACGGCAACGACCAATTGCGGGGCGGCAGCGGCGGCGATCGGCTGGTCGGGGAGGCGGGCGACGACATACTGCTGGGTCAGGACGGGCGCGACATGCTGGAGGGCGGCGACGGCGACGACGACCTGACCGGCGGCGAGGGCCGCGACATCCTGATCGGCGGCGCCGGCGTCGATGTCGCGCGCTACGATTTGTCTGCAGTGCGCATCGACGTCCGCATCTATGACAATCAGGCGAGCGACGGCGACAGGCTGATCCTGGTCGAGAACGTCGTCGGCACCGACTTCAACGACTACCTCGCCGGCGACAGCCACGCCAACGTCCTGCGGGGCCGCGGCGGCGCCGACCAGCTGCGCGGCGGGTCCGCGAACGACATCCTGATCGGCGGCGCCGGCGGCGACATTCTTTTCGGCCAGGACGGCGACGACATGCTGACCGGCGGCGATGGCGCCGACCTGATCGACGGCGGCGCGGGCGAGGACTGGGCGCGATATGACGACGCCGCCGGGTCGATCGAAGTCCGGCTTTTCGCGAACGAGGCGAGCGACGGCGATTTTCTGCGCGACATCGAGAACGTGGCGGGCGGCGCCTTCGACGACCTCTTGTCCGGCAACTCCCTGGCGAATCGGATCATCGGCGGCGGCGGGAACGACCAGCTTCGCGGCGGTTCGGCCGAAGACATTCTGATCGGCGGGACCGGTGCGGACGTGATCCTGGGACAGGCGGGCAATGACCGTCTCTTCGGGGAGGCGGGCATGGACGTCTTCGTGCACGCGCCCGGCGACGGCGTCGACCGCGCCGAGGACTTCGCGACCAACGGCGACCTCCTAAACCTCGCCGCGCACAACATCGCGGATTTTGCGGCTTTCCAAGCGCTGACCACCGACACGGCGGAAGGCGCGCTCGTCCAGATCGACGCGACGAACGCTGTCCTCCTCGTCGGCGTCACGGAGGCGGAGATCGGGCAGGAAGACGTGCTGCTCTGACTTGCCGGGGCCTACGCTCGCGCAAATACCCCTCGCGACCGAGCTGTCGTCGGCTGCAAGTAGGCCGATCTTAATCATGGTCCGCCAGGATGCGTCCCTTCGCTCTGGAGTGAGGCATGGCGAACATCGGCCGGACCGTCTTGCGCAATACCGCCCCGGCGGCCGCGATCGTGGTCGTGTCGACCCTGTCGATGGGCGCGCTTGCGTTGCGAATGCCCATGGCGGGGGAGCCGGTCGCCTTACTCTTTTCGGAATCGCTCTCCGAAGGCGAGTCGCTTGCGCGCATCGCCGGAATGGATGCGCGCCTGGTCCGGGATGGCGGATGGGACAGGATCAAGGTCGTGAGTTTCGACCGGGGTTTCTCCCTGCTGGAGCTTTGGCGGAATGGCGTATGGGCGGCGTTCGATCCGGTCGTCGCAGCCGGTTGCGCGCCGGCAGGCCCGAATAAGGAAGCAAGCAATGGAGTGGGTTGAAACAGGCTCTTCGAAGTCGCCCGCCGCCAGCGGGTCGATCGCCGAGCTTCAGGCGCGCGCGACGCCCTATTTCCTGGGCGTGCTCTGGCTTCATGTCGTGATCGTCGCCGGGGTCGGTTTGGCGTTCGGCGACGTGATCGGGCCAACCGTCGCCGCCTTTCTGATTTGCGCATTGCCCACCGCCACATGGAAAATCTGCGGCGCGGCGGCCCCGACCCGTTACGCCATGGCGGCGTCGTTCGCCGGGCTGGTCGGCCTCATCGTCTTCCAGTTTGCCGGACATCCCTGGCAGATCGACGTCCATATGTACTTTTTCGCGGCGCTCGCAATGATCGCCGTCCTGTGTGACTGGCGTACGATCATCGTCGGCGCCGGGGTCATCGCGGTTCATCACCTGACCCTGAACTTCGTCATGCCCGCCGCCGTATTTCCGAACGGCGCGGATTTCTATCGCGTCGTACTGCATGCGGTGATTGTCGTGGTGGAGACGGGCTTTCTGATCGCTCTCACGCTGCGCATCGCTCGTGCGCTGTCCGCGGCGGACGGCGCGATCGCTCGGGCGACCGATGCGGAAGCCAAAGCCCTGGAGAGCGCGCGGAAGCAAAGCGAAGCCGAAGCCGTTGCAGAAGTCGCGCGCAGTCGCGAGCGCGCCGACCTGGCCGACCGCTTCCAGGCGGAAGTCGGCGCAATTGTCGAGCTGGTCGCGAAGGCCGCAGCCGACCTTCAGGCCGCTTCCCAAGAGATGGCCGGGGCGGTCGAGAGCACGCGGGAGGAATGCGACACCGCAGCTTCAGACGCCAATGTCACGGCTGGAAGCGCCCAAACGGTGGCGACGTCGACGGAGGACCTCTCTCAAGGCGCGCGCGATGTAGCCAGTCAGGTTGCGACCGCGGCCGAGCGGCTTCGCGCGACCGCGAGCGGCGCTGACGATGCGGAAGCCCGAGTCGCAGAGCTTCTGAAGGCCCTCGGGCTGGTTGATGAGATCGTATTGCAGATCGGCGACGTCGCCGAGCAGACCAATCTGCTGGCGCTGAATGCGACGATCGAAGCCGCCCGGGCCGGCGAAGCCGGAAAAGGCTTTGCCGTCGTGGCGACCGAAGTGAAGTCGCTGGCGAACGAGACGCGCAAGATGACGGAGCGAATCGCCGCACAACTCGGTGCGGTGCAGCAGGCGTCGAACGCGGCCGTCGAGGCGACCCGCGGGATCGTCGGCGAGATTGCGACGTTGGACGAAACGACAGGCGCGATCGCCGCGGCGGTCGCGCAGCAATCGGAAGCCGCAACCACTATCAGCGGAAGCGCCCGCCAAGCCGCCGACGGCGCGGACGAGGTGCTGAAGCGCCTGGAAGCGGCCCGTAGCGGGACGCACACGACTGTGGGGTCGGCCGCGCGGGTCGGAACCGCCGCGACGGATCTGTCGGGTCATGCAAGCGCATTGCAGACCGCGATGAAATCACTTCTGGACAAGGTGCGCGCCGCCTAGCTCGCAATAAGAAGCGCGCCGCCGCCCGTCGGCGGTGGCATGGCTCCACATGATCTACTCCGCCGCTGCCGCCATCGCCGCCGCCTTCGGGTTGCGGAAGGCTTCGAGCAGGCGGGCCTCTTCGGCCTTGGCCTGTTCGATGTGGCGCATCTTGACGTGGCCATAGCCGCGGATGTGCTCGGGCGTGCTGAGCAGCGCCACGGCGAAGGCGTGGTTCTCCGGCGTCAGGCCAGCCAGCACCGTGTCGACCAGGTCGCGGTATTCCTTGATCAGCGCGCGTTCACGCTTCCGCTCCTCCGTGCGGCCGAAGATGTCGAAGGGCGTGCCGCGCAGGCCCTTCAGCTTGGCCAGGCGGTGGAACCACTTCTCCATGCCGGGTCCGTACTCCTTCTTGCGCGGCTCGCCGGTGACGGGGTCGATCTTCGCGGAATGCGGCGGGGCCAGATTGAAGCGCAGTTCGAAGTCGCCTTCGAACTCGGCCTCCAGTCGCTCCCGGAAATCGGGCAGGGCGAACAGGCGGGCGACCTCGTACTCGTCCTTGAACGCCATGAGCTTGTGGGCATAGCGGGCGACCGCCATCGTCAGCGCCTGCTTGCCGGGCGTCTTCTCCGCCTCGACCGCGCGAACCTTCTCGACCAACGCCTCATAGCGCTTGGCGTAGCGCCGGTTCTGGTAGGCGGTGAGTTCTTCCATGCGGTCGGCGATGGTCTCGTCCAGCGAGAGCGCCGCTTTGGCCTGCCGGCGCGGCCCGGCCGCCGCTTCGACTTTCGAGAGATCGTGCGCAGCCATGCGGCCCCATTGGAAGGCGCGCTTGTTCATGTCGATGCCGACGCCGTTCAACTCGATCGCCTTCAGGATGGCTTCCGCGGTCAGCGGGATCAGGCCCTTCTGCCAGGCGAAGCCGGTCATGAAGAGGTTGGTCGCGATCGAGTCGCCCATCAGCTTGGTCGCGAGCGCCGTCCCGTCGAGGAAATCGGCCCCGCCCGGCCCGACGCCGCCCTCGATCCGGCCCATGAGTTCGTCCGTCGGGAACTGGAAGTCCGGATTGCGGGTGAAGTCGCCGGTGAACTGGCGGTAGGTGTTGATGACCGCCTTGCTGCGGCCGCGTTCGAGCTTTGAGATGCTGTCCGGCTGGGCGGCCGTCACGATATCGCAGCCGAGCAGCAGGTCCGCGTCGCCCATGGCGATGCGCGTGGCGTGCAGGTCCTCCGGCGTTTCACCGATGCGGAGATGCGACCAGACGGCGCCGCCCTTCTGGGCGAGGCCGGCCATGTCGAGCACCGTGGCCGCCCGCCCTTCCAGATGGGCGGCCATCGCCAGTACCGCGTTCACGGTGACGACGCCGGTGCCGCCGATGCCGGTCAGCAGGATGCCGTAAGGCTTCTCGAGGCCTGGCAGGGTCGGGGCCGGCAGGACGCTTTGCGGGTCCTCGGCGACTGGCGCCGACTTCTTAGGCTCGCCGTTCAGGACCGTGACGAAGGAGGGGCAGAAGCCCTCCATGCAGGAATAGTCCTTGTTGCAGGCGGACTGGTCGATGCGGCGCTTCCGGCCGTATTCGGTCTCGACCGGAGTGACGGAGACGCAATTCGACTTGACGCCGCAATCGCCGCAACCCTCGCAGACGCGCTCGTTGATATAGGCGCGCTTCGGCGGGTCCGGGAACTTGCCGCGCTTCCGCCGACGTCGCTTCTCCGCCGCACAGGTCTGGTCGTAGATCAGCACGGTCAGGCCGGGCGTGTCCCGCAACTCCTTCTGCACGGTCATCAATTCGCGTCGATGGTGCACGGTGACGCCCGGCGCGAAGCCGTAGCCGGCCGGATACTTGTCCGGCTCGTCGGTCACGACGACGACGCGTTTCGCGCCTTCGGCGTGGACCTGTCGGCTGATCTCCGCAACGTTGAGCGTACCGTCGTGCGGCTGGCCGCCGGTCATCGCGACCGCGTCGTTGTAGAGGATCTTGTAGGTGATGTTGACGCCGGCGGCGGCCGCCTGACGGATCGCGAGCAGGCCGGAGTGGTTGTAGGTGCCGTCGCCGATATTCTGGAAGATGTGCTTCGTCTCGACGAAGGGCGCCTGGCCGACCCAGTTGGCGCCTTCCGCGCCCATGTGGGTGAAGCCGGCCGTGTCCCGGTCCATCCAAAGCGCCATGTAGTGGCAGCCGATCCCGGCGCCGGCGCGACTGCCTTCCGGCACCCGGGTCGAGGTGTTGTGGGGGCAGCCGCTGCAGAAATAGGGTGTGCGGCTCATCGACGGCGGATTGTTGCCGGCGCTCTGCCCTTCGAGGCGGTCGTAGCGGGCGAGCGCGTCGTCGATCCGCTGCTTCCCGGCGTCATCCACGCCCATGCTCATGAGCCGGTCGGCGAGGGCGCGGGCGATCATGCCGGGCGTCAGTTCGGCAAAGGCCGGGAACAGGGTCGCCCCCTGTTCGTCGGCCTTGCCGATGATGGTCGGCCGGTGATCGGCCGGGAGCGTATAGAGCGCTTCCTTCAGCTGGGGCTCGATCAGGCCGCGCTTCTCCTCGACGACCATGACGAGGTCGAGGCCTTCGCAGAACGCGCGCGCGCCCTCGGTCTCGAGCGGCCAGGGCATGGCGACCTTGTAGAGCGAGACGCCGAGGCGCGCCGCCTCGGCTTCCGTCAGGCCAAGCTCGTCGAAGGCCTGGCGGACGTCCAGATAGGACTTGCCGACCGTCACGATGCCGATGCGCCGCTCCGGCCCGCCCATCACGACGCGGTCCAGCCGGTTCGCCCGTGCGTAGGCGAGGGCGGCCGGCAGCTTGTAGCGGTGCAGCATCTCCTCCAGCATCAGGAACTCGGCGATGATCTGGCGGTTGTTGAGGCCGCCTTCCGGCAGGTCGATGTCCGGCAGGACGGGTTGGACGCGCTCCGGCGCGAGGTCGACGACGGCGGAGGAGTCGACCGTCTCGCCAATCGCCTTGAAGCCGGCCCAAAGGCCGGAGAAGCGGGAGAGGGCGAAGCCGTGCAGGCCGTAGTCCAGGAACTCCTGCACGCCCGCGGGCGAGAAGATCGGGATCATCGCGTCGACGAACGCAAATTCGCTCTGGTGGGCGACGGTCGAGGATTTCGCCATGTGGTCGTCGCCGGCGAGCGCGATCACGCCGCCATGCTTGGCGGCCCCGCTTTGGTTGGCGTGCTTGAAAACGTCGCCGGACCGGTCGACGCCCGGTCCCTTGCCATACCAGATGCCGAAGACGCCGTCGTACTTCGCTTCGCCCGAGTGCTCGATCTGCTGCGCGCCCCAGATCGCCGTGGCGGCCAGGTCTTCGTTCAGGCCCGGCCGAAAGACGATGTGATGCTCCGCCAGATGCTTGCGCGCCTGCCAGAGTTGCTGGTCGTAGCCGCCCAACGGCGAGCCCCGATAGCCCGAAATATAGCCAGCGGTGTTCAAGCCGGCCGCGGCGTCGCGTTGACGCTGGATGATCGGCAGGCGGACCAGCGCCTGGGTTCCGGTCATGAAAGCCCGGCCGCGGTCCAGGACATACTTGTCATCAAGCGAGACGTCGCGAAGCTGCATCAGCTCCCTCCGGCGTTACGGCTTAGAGTCTGCAACAAAACTATACCGCAGCCGCCGTCGCGAACAGGCCCAAGCGGGTCCGAGCGGCCCAAACCCGATCTGATGGCGGGCGCTGCGGCAATGAAAGCGCGCGCCCAGGACCGCAGTCGACGCAGCGATATGCCCCGTCGGCAAATCTTGTAATGTTATTGCGCTTCGCCCGCGCCGTCGCAGTTATCTTTTCTCTTCCGGCAGCCCGGCGATCTTGGCGGCGATGCGGCCGGGCGCGGCGAACTCCGCCAATTCGAGGGGCGAGTCGGCGCAAAATATCAGCGCGGCCGATGCGTCGAGGCCGTCAACGCCCGCCTTGCCGGAGTAATCGAGCCCGCCGATCGCAAAGCCGCAGCGGCCGCCGAACCCGCGGACCTTCGCCACGAAGCCGCTGGCGAGCGGGCCTTGCGGCGGCAGCGGACGGGGCGTCGCGTGGCCGCCGAAGAGCGCGACCTTCTCTTGAAACGTCCGGGTGAGGGCGGCCGAAAACTGGGCGGCGGAGATGGCGGGCGCAGCCGCGACAGCCGGCAGCCGGCCCGACTTTGCGCGGGTCACGACCAGGACGCTCTTGCCGTTCTGAACGACGGCGTCGAGAAGTGATTGGCCGCTGCGCGCCGTCGGTGGCACGGCTTCAGGCGCCGCGACCGCCGGAGAGGCGGCCGCCATCAGCGCGGCTGCGAGAATAGGGCCGGTTATTCGGCCCATTCGGCATATGCGAGGATTGCGCCGAGGCGGATGTCCGGCGCGGTCAGCTGGTCCGTCGGCTCGCAGAGGATGACGCGTGCGACGGCCACGATGTCCGAGCCTCCGGCACCGTCGGAGTAGCCCGCGACGCCGAAGTCGCAAGTCTTGCCGCCGGCGTCGACCCGGCTCGCGAAACCGGCCACCAGCCGTCCCTGACGGGCAAGCGGCATCGGGAC
>MRWG01001525.1_pt1 | contig 14503 bp, 14 predicted proteins | sample 1013341 | NCBI WGS metagenome assembly MRWG01 (sample SAMN06117577, study PRJNA244670) | biofilm metagenome | biome: Water; feature: Cathode Biofilm; material: Biofilm; isolation source: microbial consortium enriched at the cathode of a solar microbial fuel cell | place: USA: District of Columbia ... | reverse complement strand
CAGGACACGTTCGAAGAGGCCTTGTTGAAGGCAATAGGGAAACCAACGCAAACTATGGATGGCTGAGCCGACCGCTCTCGTGAAGTCGTCGCTTTCGGTTCTCGGGAGCGGACGCTTGAGGCGTGGGTTGATGGATCAGCGGCGACGGCGACGGTCGTGGAGTGACGAGGAGAAGCGGCTGTTCGTGGCGGAGGCCCGGGCCGACGGACCGGCCGTGGCCGAGGTCGATCACCGGCCGCTATACCGGCAGAGCGCGATGTACGAGCGCGAGAGGGTCGAACTCGAGCGCTCGTACATCGCGCTCTCACCTATGCACGGCCGATACCAAAACCAGGACGGGCAGCTCCCCCTTGCTCGCGCGGCTAGCTGATGTAGTCCCTCCGAGCGGAACAAGAACCCGCGCGTATCTGTCCGAAGGCGTGACTTCAGGGCTCACCACCTTGTTGAGGCCCGAGATTACGGAGACGACCGTCCGCCTTTCGTGGAATACCGCCATGCTGTCTGCCTGCAGGCTCCGCCTGATCGGGCGCGGCACTGGCAGTCTGCGCAATTGACGCCCCACAAATCCGTAGGGTGACTTCCAGTACGGCTGAGTTCGTGGGTCGTGGCATAAATACTGCACGGTGCCGTCTGCGCTGACGAAAATGATCTTCGCTCGCCCTGGACTCGTCTCCACGAGTTCCACCATAGCGCTGGTCAATACATTCCCGTTCGAAGCTGTATAACGAAGGAGATCGCGTCCTGACGCATCGCAGAGATCCGGTGCTTCTATTTCTTCAGCTCGAATCTGCGCCAGAGGAAACCCTGGTGCGGCGGTCAGTAAATGGCCCTCATCCTTCATTAGAAGCAATTCAGACACATGGTTCAGCGGGATCGATCCGCGCGGCTCACCGTCGTGAACCTCCAACAGTAGCCGCTTTTCCGGGTGGCCATCGCTGACGCTCTCCGCAACGCCAATCCCGCCTCCAATTGCGAGGGGCGTTGCCGACTGTGGGTTCAGCCAGATCTCTACGTGCTGCGGCGTTGCACAGATATTGACCCAGCCCAAGGTGTCCAGTGCATAGCGGCGATCGTCCGCTGTCCGCATACCTCGAATCGACTTCAGGGAGTCGACTTGTCCCCGCGAATTGATCCACGTCGAGGTGAGTTGAACGTGCACGTGATGCTCCGTAGCCGTACTGCCGTATAACGCGAAAACCGATATACACGGATGGCGACCTAACCATCACAAGAAACGCGAGATTGCTTAAGATTTCGTTCGCGATTTACGAGAAATTCAACAAAAATGCGGATCACGTGCGAGGGCACTTACAGTACTTGGCCCATTGTTTCGATCTGCGGGGACGATGAGCGCGACGAACAAGAGGCCGACGGTCGTGCGGGAGTACCGTGTGATCGAACGCCCTGTAGGTAGCGCTCGCCAGTAGCGTTCATACGCGGCGCGTACAATAGCGGTATCCTTCCCTTACATGAGCTGATCGACCGGACCCGCGATTTCCTGGACGCCAATGGGTCCCCAGTACCGCGAGTCCAAGCTCCGCGGGCCGTCACCCGTCAAGTAGACCGTTCCGCTTGGCACGCGCTCACACCCACGCAACGCCGGCCGCGTCGCCGCCTTCGCCGGTGGCGCCGCGGTATCTGACTTCGTGCCGTTGACCCACAGGCCGTCCTCGGTCGCGCAGACCATGTCGCCGGCGGCCGCTGCCACGCGTTTCATCCAGAGCCCGGCGGCCTCGGCACCTTCACCCGGCCACATATCGCGGGCAGCCTTCGGCGGCCGGAACACCACAAGCGAGCCACGGTCCCACCCCGCACCGTAGCTCACCCAGTAGATGCCCCACGGCACGGATTCGCTTGACGGAATAACCAGCCCTGGGCGTGCCGACCCGCTGCGGGTGACCAGGGCGGCGACCAGCAAGCCGGCGAATGCCAAGCCTAGCGTTCGGAATCGGCGGTGTTCGGGCATGACCATCCTTCCGTTTGTGATTTACCGTCCTCGGTGTTGGCGAGCGCGGCGATCGCCAAGGTGGAGAGCTGCGGGTAGTCAATCCGAAGAATCCCGTCCGGGTCCTCGAACACCACTTCCTGTGCGACCTTCTGGACCTGCTGAGCCATGAAGCCGAAGCGCACGCGGTCGGTTCCCCGGTATCGGAACCGATAGAGCGTGAGCCTCTCGAGCAGCGCGCGCGCTTCGGCGGCCGACACCTTCTGCAGATCCTCTTTCAGCCGACAGTCCGAGCCGTAGATGAAGGCGGCGGCGCGGACCTCGTTTGCGTCGTCGAGGTCGTTGCCGTTGAGGTCGATATTCGCGCCAGCGCCCGCTTCGAAGCTCAGCGTCTGGGACATGCGAGCGAGCTCCGGGTGACCGTCTATGACGGTTCGTGCGATCCACGGCGTCGCCTGGATCGCCTCGACGTTCCTTCGCGCGACCAGCTGCCCGGCGTCGAATGACGAGCCGGCCTCGAATGGGGTCAGCGAAGTGCTCCAGCCAGGGCCCCGAGCAACGCTACCGCTGGCGACCTCGCCGATCCTGGTCGACCCGAAGCGCATCGCCGCACCCCGAAGGTCGGCGCTCGGGGTCACGCCTCCGTCGGTCACCACCATGACCTCGAGAGGGCATACGCCCTGGCCGGCCGTGTAGCTGGAGCATGCCACCCCGAAGGCTGCCGGATCGGCGGCCGCCACCCGTTGGACATAGGCGGTCATGGTCTGACCGAGAGCGGTCGTCGACGGGAACCCCGAGGCGAGGTATCCGGCACCGACGAGCGTCGAACGGGACAGGACGATCGCTACTTCACCGTTCGCGGCGATCGCCCCGTTCAGAGTGGACTGCCGCTGTGCCGCATAGGCCTGGGCCGCGTCGGCGAACTCCAGCAACACGGCGGACACGTCGGCGGCCGTCGTTGCCTGACGGCCGTCGGCCATGAACTGGACCATCCCAACGACCCCGAGGGCTGTCACCGTCATGGTCACCATGGATTCCACGAACCCCGACGACATCATCGCCTCCTAACGGGATTGCCCGATGACGGACCCGGCCGAGAATGCCGCTACGCCACCGGCAGGCCTGGCGCCACTCGGGCCGACGTTCTGTGATCCGTCGACCACCCCGAGGCGAGGGTCACCCCCGCTCACGGACCAGAGCGCCATGCCGACGCGGCGTGCGTCGAGAGTGCGACCGTCATGCCGGAATCCGGGTTCCATAAGCTCCGTCGCCACCGACCCGTCGCCTGCTCTGACCACCCGCACGCCGCCGGCCGCGCGCGCCTGCCCGGGTACGACGCTCCGAAGCGTCCCAGTCGGGGTCAGTTCGATCCCGCAGCCGGCTGAGGCACAGTCCGCTGCATCGACGGCGAGCAGCGATTGGCGATGGGAGGCAACCATGAGCTCGATGGCGAGCGTTTGCGCGTCCGCCTCGGCCAGTCGCTCGGTGGTGGTGCGGTCGACCCATGCGATCTCGGCCGAGATCCAGAGCAGGAATCCAATCGCCAGGACCAGCGGCATGTCGACCCCACTACTCCATCGTGATCGCGACGACACTCGGATCCGTAGCGCATGCAGCGATCGCCCCGGATCGGCTCGCCGGCAGCGTGATCGCGGATGCCCCCGAGATTCCCGCTGAGGACGAGGCGACGCGAACCGACACTGCGACTGGCTGCTGCAACTGCTGGATCAGCGCGATGCAGTCCTCCTGAGGCACGCCGGCGATCTCGACCACGAAGCTCGTGCCCGACCCGGTGACGGCCACGTCCGTGCGCCACCGGCTCTTGAGCGCGCTTCCCGACACCATCGAACTCGGCGCATAGCCGGCCGCGATGATGTCCGCATCGTCGATGGCGGCACTGCCGTAGTCGAAGCCCACCGAGGCATGCGCATTGCGCATGCGGCCCTGGAAGCTCGTCAGCTCCGAGATCGACGCCTGCACGGCCGAATCAGTAAGGAGGCTGGACCCGCCCGCCAGGGCAACCGCCACGATGCCCGTTGCGGCGGCGAGGACCGCTGCCGCCTCCGGCATGCCGCCGATCGCCCCCAATTCGGGAGTCTGCCTCGCCTTCCGTCCACGACGGACCAACCAGGTCAAGCCACCGATCATGACCGTTCTCCTTCGCTGCAATGAGGACCTGACGCTCAGATCCCCCGGAACTGCGAGACCGCTCCCGCAGAAATGCCAAAGACGCTCGCGAACACCCCGAACAGGAGGAGTCCGGCGACCACGAAAAACACGCCGTACAGGAGTTGCCCGCGCTGCTCTGTCTGGCGCACCAACTGCTCGCGCCAGTCCCTGACCGCCACGCCGATAACGCTGGCGAGCGCATTCGCCCGGGCGGCCTTGAGGGTGTAGGTGATGGCGGGGCTCGGCCACCGGCCGGCGCGAACGAACGCGTCGCCGGCGGACGCACCCGAGCGCAGCTCGCGCCGCACCAGCCCGAGGCGCCACTTCAGGTAGGGCGAGGCGGAGCGTTGTAGTTCGACGATCGCGTCGAGCGGCTGCATGCCAGCCGACAACAGCATCGCGAACGCATCGAGGAAGGACGTGCCCGCGTAAACCCGATAGAGCGACCAGGGGAACACGTTGTCCAGGACGGCCCGTACCGGCCCGTAGAGTCTCGACATGCTCGCCACCACCAGCAGGGTCGCGACCAGAACGGTGAGACCGAGTGCCATGCCGTGCATGGCGATGAACTCTACGACTTCCATGGCGAGCCCTTGCCAGCCGTTCAGTTCTGGGTGGAAGGCGTCGAGGAGGACCAGGTAAACCCGGTCGTGGACCACCCGCATCATCGTGGCGAGCAGCAGAGTGATGATCGCCGGATACGACGCCACCTTCAGGATTTGGCTCTGCATCTCGCCTCGGAAGCGGGCGGCGTACTCGAGCCGGCCAATGAGCTCGCTCGCATCCTTCGCCTGCTCAAGGGCAGCTACGAGGGGCAGTTCGTCGGGCGGCAACCAATCACGCAGGACATTGACCATCGGATCGCGGGTGCGCAGTCGCGGCAGCCATGACCGGGTCGCGACGGCGATCGGATGGCGAACCCGCCTGCCCTCGTCGGAGTAGATCCAGAATAGCCCGGCGACTGCGTCTATCAGCTGAGCCCCGAGGCGAAGCTCTCGCGCGAGGTACCGGTAGATCTCGACCCGGTGCTGCAGGGTCAGGCGCCGGGACGCCCACCAGCGGCGCCATGCCGCCGGCGGCGATATGGCCAGCGCCGACTGGGCCGTGGACATCGTGCCTGTCATCGACATGTCAGAGCTCCCCTGCAAGGCCGGCTTGGTCGCCGAAGCGGCCGATGCTGGTCTCGACATCTTCGGGACTTACCCGGCCCTCGAGCGCGAGCCTGGCGCCATGGGCGATCATCGGCACCAGGCCGCAGGCGTCGATCGCGCGTGCACGGGCCGTCCGGCGGTCTCCCCGGGCGAGTGCAGCGAGCAGGTCCTCATCGAACAGCACGGCCTCGACGACGGGCTGTCGGCCGGTCGCCCCGCGAGCCCTGGTCGAAGCCCCCGCCGTCGTGTGCCCCTTGCACGCCTCGCAGCCCTCGCCGCGCAGGTAGATCCGGTCAGACCACGCTCTCGCGTCAGCGAGCTGGTCGTCGCCACCGCCACCGATGCGGGCCGCTGCGGCAATCCCCCCGGTCCATCGCTCCCGGGCCATCTCGAAGCGCGCCACGTCCCTGTCGCCGGGCAGCGGCGTTCCCTTCTCCGCCGCAGATAGCGCGGCGCGGAGCGGAACCCGGCAGTTCTGACAGAGACGCGGCAGAAGACGCTGACCGACCGCGCCGCGGTTGATCGTCGGATCGAAGACATCGCTTTCCGCCACGCCCATCCGGGCGTAGCGCGCGACCGAGCCGAGCGCCGACAGCGCATGCACGGTCGTGATAACCTGCACGCCCGTCTGTGCACCCCGGAACATCATCCGGGCCGCCGTGACGCTCCGGACCTCCCCGACGCACAACGTCTGTGCGGCCGACCTCAGAACCTCCTCGAGCGCGAGGTCGAGCTGCTTGTCCCGTTCTTCCGAATCCCGGTAAGGGACGGGGACGACGTAGACGCCCGGGACCTCGGTGATCTCCAGGGTATCCTCGAGGAGCAGGATCGTGCGCGTGCCGTCGGTCTCCCGCTGCTGCGTCATGAGTTGCAACGCTTGCAGCGTGGTCTTACCCGCACCCGGCGGCCCGCAGAGTGTGATCACGCCGGCGTCGCATGCCCGCTGGTCCGCGAGGACCGTCGCCGTTCGCATCGGCAGGCGGTATCCATCAAAGGAGATACCCTCGAATGATCGCTGGTCGGCCAGCCGAATGAACACGTTGACCCCGCTGGGCGCCGGATTGAACTGCAGCCGCGCCGAAGTAATCCGCCGGTCGACGCCAAGCGCCGACAGGCGCTCCTTGGTCAGGCTGGATCGTTGGGAGACCTTCGCGTCGAACTCCCCCCGCCCTGACGACATCTGATAGAGGACGCCGCACATCCGAACCGCGTCGACCACGGGGAAGTCGAAGGGCGCCGGTTGACGGAACCCATCGACCGTCACATGCACCTCCGCGCCGGTCGACTCCGCGCGGACCAGGACGTCGGCCGCTCGCAGGCCGGCAGCGAAGTTCAGGATGCTCGCCCAGAGACGCTCCTCGCCGGTCGTGCCGGCGGAAGTTTCGTCCCGGGTGTCGCCCAGGAGCACCGCCTGTATGCGCTCGACGGTCCGTAGCGGCAGATGCACCACCTCGGCCGGCGCTCCGCGCTTGCCCTCGCAGTAGCGCACCGCACTCGCGACAAGCGGTGAGTGCCGGTCGCTATCCGCCACGACGATGGTCCCGTCGTCGAACGCGACCAGGACCTTCTGCTGCGCTGGGTTCAGCCTCACGTTGTCCGCAAAGGGCTGTGAGATCGCGCTCATGCCGGCAACGGCCCGGCGGACGTCGTCGGTCACCGGCTCGGCCCCGAGGGTGCGCAGATCCTCCCGGCTCATCGCGCCTCTCCAAACTGAAGCTCGCGGTTGAGAATGAAGGAGAACTGATCCCCGGGCTTCGCGGTGAGGGTCGGCCGCAGCCGAAGCTCGCGCTGAAGAAACTGGCCTCCGACGCGCTGCAGCTCGCTGGTCCCGCTGGCGATCGACTCCGATTGTATCGAGTTGCGGTCGTCATCAATGCCGGCGCGGGCGACTGCGGATCCGGCACCAAGGATCGCCGTGAGAATCCCGACACCGATGGTTCGACCGTAGTGGTTGTTCACGTCTGCCGGGACGCCGGCTGTGCCGTCCAGCGCGGAGCCACTCATCCCGCCGATGTCGAGAAATGCGTTCGTGCCCGCAAGCCGGATGTATTTCGCGACCAGGAAGGCGCGTTCCTCGCCGTACTCGACCTGGGAGGCCACGCTCCCGTTGATGAGGCTGCCTTGCGGAATGAGCGGAATCTCGCCAGTCACCTCGTCCCAAACAGTCCGCGTGACGCGCGCATTGAACGATCCCGGCAGGTCGCTGTTGATGCCGGTCGTGAGAACCGCGTGGACGATAGTGCCCGGGCTCAGCGTCCGAGACGATGACGGCGTGCGCAGGCGCGAGACGTTCCGGCCGGCATTCTGGCTCGCCTGCACTATGCCCGCCTTCGCCCCGTAGAGGGGTGCACTGTCGCCCTCGGCGAATGGGGACTCCTGGCCGGCCGGCGACGGCTCCTCGGCCAGTCGAGCCACTTGAGGTTGGCCCGATGTCGGGAATTGCGGCGCCGTCGCGCGGGTGGGTCGGGCGAGCAGAGAAATGCCCGAGCCGGGGCCCGCGCTGCCATCGATACCGGGCGCTGCGGAGGCGTCCGCAGAGTAGGTCGACGGATTGAAGGCGGCGGGCGAGAATGCCGTTGCTCCCTGGACGGCCGTCGCCGGCGGCAGCGCGAGCGACCGATGCTGCAGTTGCCCGACCGACCCTGGCGTTTGCGGCGAGCCGGAGACTGGAACCCCGGGTCGACCATAACCCGGCGTTCCGGCCCCCCTGCCCGCTGTGCCTGGCGACGGTATCAGCGCGATAGGCGCACTCCAGGAAGATGGTGGCACGAACGGCGGCGGTGGTGCGGGCGAGGTGTCGGGCACCACGGTCGGCGCAGGCGGTGCTTCTGGTGGTGGTGCAAAGTACGCAGAGCGGTCGCCCGGGTCGTCGATTGCGGGCGGGGGGTCGGCGCCGATGGTTGCGAGTTCCTTCGGTGCGGTCAGGTCCGGCTGATCGCTCTCGAAGGCCGAGTGCAGCAGCAGACCACCGCCGGCCAGGATCGTCGCGAGAATGCCGCCGACCAGAAGGACAGTAGCTCCTCTCGGACGGGCCGGACGCGGAAGGTCGTCAGTCTGATCGTCGACGTGGGCCAAGTCAGCGCCCCTCCATGGACATCTGCGACGTGCTGTGGACGATCACTCCGCCGCCTCCGCTCGCGATACGGCCTGCGGCAAGTCGTCGAGGAGGCCGACGACGGTCTCGTAATCGTGCTTGGCCGACTTGAAGTCCTGGACCGTCGCCAGAAACACGGTCGGATCCATCTGCCCCGACAGCAGGAGTTCCAGCGCCTGCACCGACATCGGATAGCCCTCGAGCTCGCGCAGCCAGTAATCGCGTGCCGCCACGTTGTCCTGGGAACGCACCAGGTTGAGAAAGCGCTGGTCGGGCAGGATGATTTCGCCGACCAGCTTGCGACCCAGATGACCGGGCGACGCACAACCGGGATCCGGCGCGCACCGGGCGCAACCCTCGGGGTTCCGGACACGGATGCGGTCCGCGATGTCCCCGAAGGTGCTGCGAAGCCGGTCGCGGATCGTGTCGATCCCCGGCGACGTCCCAAGAGGGAACTCGGAGAACGGAATGGAGCAGTCGCAGAGCACGGCCGGCAGGCGCTGGGACATGAACGCCTTGTGCAGGTCCGGCGCGAAAACCATGTCCGGCGACACCGGGAAGCTGCCGGGCAGCTGTAGGAAGCGCTGGGGAATGACGAGCGCGTTCGTCGAGTGGACGGTCGTCAGCACCAGTTTGCCGGCGAACGCCTGCGCAATGACTTGGCGCAGCACGTCCGCGTCGCGGGTCTCGCCAAAGCGCACGATGTCCGGGTTGACGCGCACGATCAGGCCAGCGATCTGCGCCCATCCGTCCTCCTCGGTGTCGGAGCGCACGTCGGCGTAGTTCATCCAGTCTTCTAGCTCTTCCGGCGGATCGTCGGCGGAGACGATCTTGACCCCGGGTGTGCGGTCGTACTCCTCGCGCAGGAGGACGCGCAGCGTAGTTGTCTTGCCGGACTCGGTCGGCGCGCCCATCGTGAACAGTCCGGCCCGGCTGAGGGTCGCGTAGCGCACGAGGCTCGTGACCCGGGGGTGCAGGCCGATGCGATCCAGTGACTCCGCCGCCAGGATGGCCGAGCTGTAGTGGAGACGCAGGTTCAGCTCGAACCCGCGCGGCTGAAACGTCGTCTGCATCCGCACGCCCATCAGGGCTTCCGGGAGCTTCGCCGGGTCGAAGATCGAGCCGGCCTGGTGCTTGTCTTGACGCGCGATGAGGGGTCCACGGTCGCAGGCATGCAATGCGACGTTGAACAGAGAGCGCGCTTCGGCCTCGGGGAACTCCTGCAGCGGAGGTGTGCGGTCGTTGTTCACCCGGAACCGGACGTCGGCGACCCCGTCGTTCAGACGGATGTCGATGTCGGATGCCTTGGCGGCCGCCCCACGGGCGAGGAGCTGACGGAACAGGGCCTGATACTCCGCACCGGCATCGCGTGCCTCGGCGGCCGGACGGCCGCCGTCGGCGAAGTTCTGCGCCTTCACTTCGTCAGGAGCACACATCGTGTGTGGCTTCAGCGCGATGCCGAGTTCATCTTCGGCCCGCTCGCAGAGTTCGAAGATCGCGGGTTCGCCTCGTCGCATGCGATTCACTAAGACGGTTCCGTCGGAGAGGATCGCCACGATGCGGCGATCGTCGTCGCTGGCGCCGAGAGCCCCTCCAGGCGCGGTCAGGACGCGGACCGGCGCGTTGACTGCCACCGGCACCGTCGGTTCTTCGGCCACGACCCCGTCAGCGACGACCACCACCGCTGCAGCCGGGGCTTCACCTGTGGGCGGCGGCTCGAGAACCGGATCCCTGCGCCCGATACCGGAGGGTCGCCGGCCGGTGTGCTTCTCGAGAAATGCACGCCAGGGGGATGTCCTCATGACCCCTTCCCCCACTGGGCACCGACAGTTACCGGCAGCCGCCAGGTACGCCGCTTGCTCTTGACGACCGCCACCTTGTAGTCCGCGGACACGAGTTTGAACTCGGAGTCGATCCACGCTCCCGGTCGCACGGCGTGGGCCCGATTGACCTCCTCGTTGAAGAGCGTGACGACGAGATCGGTGCCCGAGCCGGCGACAGACAGAACCCGGAAGGGAGGTGCCTTCTCCGGAACCGGCGCCGGCGCGACGTACTGCCTTGGCGCTTCCTGGACAGGCGCGCTCTCCTGGGGGGGCGCGGCCGGCCGGGACCGCGTGCAGATGCTAACAGGGGCTTGTTCCAGGGCGCACAGCTGTTCCTTCGTCTGGGTCGCCTTGAGGGCGAAGGAGTAGAGCAACTGGTCGCGCTGCCATTTCTCGAGCGTGCGCCGGAAGTCCGGATCATCGACCGGCCCGAAGATGAGCGCCGGGCCCGCACCCATGGTCGCTCCTGGGACCCGAGCGCGGTCAGGGGCTGCCGGTGCTGCACGGTCCGTCACCGCAGGCGCGTGAATTGTCGGCGCCGGGTCAGTGGACGCCGCAGCACTCGGCGCCGGCGCCGTCGCGTCGGCATGGGCCGGCGGAATGCCCGGTTCGGCCACGGCCGACACAGCAGGCGGTTCGGCGTCCGTCGGAGGAGCCGCCGCGGTGTCGACAGGTGGCGGCGTGGTCAGCCAACTCGGCAGATCCCCGTTCGGAGGGGCCAGCGTCGTTGGGGGACCCAGGGGTGCGCCGGACGCGACCCCCGGCGGCGCCCCCGGATCGGCTGGCGTCACGGTTTGGGCGATGCCAGCGACCGTTCCGGCTCCGACGGCCAGCACCGTGAGCGGGAGGATCACGCGTTTATGTGTTCGGCGAGACATCGACCTCTCCTGTGAGCGTCCATGCGAACGAGTTCAGATCGAGATCCATTTCGGTGAGGCGCACGCCTGCGACCTCGTTCAGGGCAGCGATGACGGTCGGCAGATGCACGATGTTGTCGGCCGTCCAGCGGAGCTTCGTCTGCCCCGGGATCCGCGCCGTCGGATCGACGGCGAGCCGAGCGCCGACGCGGGTCGCCGCACTGACCAGGCGCTGCGCCATCTCGCTAGCCGTGGGCGGAGCCGCCAGGGACGCGCTCCCGACACTCGGCAATGGCGCGCTTCGTGTGATGACGGCGGCGCCCTTGGCGAAGTCGACGGCGACACCGTCGACCCGGATAGGCAGCAACCCCGGTGCCTCCGGGACCAGCGGACGGACGGTCGCGGTCAGAAGCACTTGCATGGCCGTGAAATCGGCGGCGCACTTGGCACGGGACCCGGTCCACCCCGCAGACGGCAGGGCCGGGCTGACCGCCTCGAGGAGTTTGGCGCATGTGGCGGCGACGGCCGCCGGCGACGGGATGATCACGGGCGGTGGCTCCGCCGCGGCGACGGGTTTCGGAGGCGGACGCTTCGGGCGCGGTGTCGGCGTGAGCATCCAGAACGCCCCCGCGACCGCGACAACGAGCAGTGCGACACCGGCGACGATCCGGGCCGGCGTACCCGGCAGTCCGCTTCGGGCCGGGTCGAGCGTCGCCCCACTGTTGTTGGCGAGCAGGAGGCCGAGGTCCTGGTGGCGGGCACGATCGGGGTCCCACTCGACTGGAACGACCAGAGTCGACCAGTCGTTCTCCGGGCGCCGCTCGGTGAACCACTGCCGGGCGGCCGCCTCGTCGGCGACGATAAGATCCCCGAACATCGGATAGACCTCACCCCGATCGAGGGCGACGCACCACCACCGGCCGTCCGGGAGCGCCCAGGCCCCCATCATGGTGTGCGGGAAGGCGTCGGCGATCGACGCGGCCGCCGCGCGTGCCCGACGGACCCGCGGCAGATCGAGATTGCGGGCGAAGCCGAAGTGCCGCTTCTGGGTGCGGACCACGACCGCGGTCGCCCCGAGGCGACGGGCCTCGGCGCGCGCTTCGCGGTCGGGTGCGGCGTAGCCCTTCAAGCGACGCCAGGACAGGCCGAAGGCGACCTGCATGCCGCCGATGTCGATGATCGCGGCACCCTGGCGGCGCTCCGCGGGCGAGGGGGCGTGAACCGTATCGGGATCCGGAGCGGTCGGCGCGCCGGGCTCGTTTGCCGGTTCGGAGGTGCCGGCGAAATGGGTCATGAGCCGGCTCGTTGGGTCAAGATGACCGGCGCCGGCCGGCGGCGTGGCGGTGGGCGCTTGATCGTTGCGGTCACCACCAGGATCAGGCGGGTCCGTTTGATCTCGGCTTGCTGGGCGCCCCCAAGCCCGAAGAAGCCCGGCGTACCGGTGCCGACCTGGTCACGCGACACCGTATCGCCTTCGAACCCGGCCAGCACGAGGCTCTGCCCGTTCTCCAGGATCACCGTCTCGGCCGGGATGCCGCGCTCCGCCCGTTCAGCGAGCTGGATGAACGAGCCGTCGTCTCCGAGTGGGATCGTCTGCAGGTCGACAAGCGATGCCTGGGATACCGTGAGCAGCAGGGACACGCGGTCGGCCGACAGGATCCGCGGCAGAACCTGGACGCTGGAGCCGAGCGACAGCGTGTCGGTATCGGTCGAGAACGTATCGCCGCTACCGTTGGTGCCGACTTGGCGCGAGAAGTTCTTCAGGTAGTCCCGCAGGGTGCGGTCGTTGAACGCCGTCGGCGTGTTGTTCTGAACCGCCTGCGCGTAGGTGCGGTGGTCGAGCAGCCGGCCCGACTTGCTGATTGCGGTGTACAGGAGCCGGGACGGATCCCACTTGCGCAGGTCGCTGTCGTCAGGCGCATCGACGACCGCAATGCCGCCGGAGCCGGCGACGTCGAGCAGGTTGCCGATCGGACTGACGGTGCCGATCCGCAAGCCGCTGGCCGCGTCGGTGAACAGCGTCTGCAGGTCGAGCTGATAGTTGTCGCTGTCGGAGATGTCGACGACCATCCAGGACACGCGGAGCAGAACCTGGCTGCCATGCCGTTCGTAGAGGCCGTCGACCAGGCTCTCGATACGCGAGAGAGCCGAAGGCCGGGCGGTGACCGTCAGCTCGCCGGTCGATGGCGACGTCGCGTATGTCGCGTCACCATCGACTGACAGTTTCAGCAGCGCCTCGATGTCCTTCCAGGGGTCAACGTCACTCAGGTCGGCCGCGATCTGTTGAGTGCCAGTATCGGAGCCGGAACCGGCCGTCGAGCTGCCGGCCTGGAAGCTCGGCTTGGCCGTGGGGGTCGGCAGGACGTATGTCCTGGTGAGGTAGGGACGAATCCGGACGGCCTTGCCGTCGAAGTTCCAGGCGACGTCGTACTCGGTCGCGAGAACGTCGAGGAAACTGGAGAGGGGCCCTGACCAGTACGGCAGATCGCCGACCGCGATCACGTGCGGGGACCCGGGGGCCTCGTCGAGAATCACTGAAAGACCACTTGCGGAGCGGATAGCGAGCAGTGCCGATTCCAGGGGAACGCCCTGGCTGCCGGAAAACTGGAATCCTCCCGGGTTCAGCTCGAGGCGGGTGGGCAGCGGCGTGCCGCCGGTGAACGGCTTGACCTCGGTGCCAAGGAATGGACGGCTCACGAAGCTGACATGCGGCGTCGTCCGGCGGGCGAAGTTCGCCGAGGAGTCCTGGATCTGCTGCTCGCGCTCTGCGATCTCCCGCTTGGCGGTCTTAATGGCCTCGCAGCCCGAGAGGCCGACACAAAAAGCGGCGCCGGCGATGGTCGAGACGATCCGATGTGAGGCGCGCATGCGGCTACTCCTCTGCGAGAACACGCACGGACGCGTTCTCGAATTGCTGGACGTGCGGACGGGGGCTGGTGTCGGAGACGCCGGCGACGACCCAGGCGAGCGCGTCGTCGAACGAGCCCTTGAAGCGGCCGTTGACCGCTATCGGCCAGTCGTGGCTGGTCTGCCAGACCACGGTGCGGTCGGCGAGGTGACCCCAGGACGTGAGGATCTCCGACAGGTTCTGGCCGGCATGCACGTACCAGACGTCGACGCCCTTGGATCCGCGAGACCCGATGGTGGGTTGGCCTGGGGCCGCTGCTGCGCTTGCTGACTTCGGCAGGAACTCGGCCTGGCGTGCCTCGGTGTTGACGAGGAACTCAGGCGCGTCCTGGGCCCTCGGCGCTGACGGTTGCGCGCAGGCCGGGAGGGCCAACGGCATCACGATGGCGATGGCGAATCTATTCACAATCTGCCCTCCGATAGTGCCGCGACCGGCAGAACGACCGCGTCGCGGCCCGGGTGCACCAGCTCGACTTCCGTCAGTGCGACGCGCGAAACACGCCAGCCGTTGAGCAGGTCGCCTGCGGCAAGGCGTTGACGGCCGGTCTCCCGGGGAT
>MRWG01001524.1_pt1 | contig 14508 bp, 16 predicted proteins | sample 1013341 | NCBI WGS metagenome assembly MRWG01 (sample SAMN06117577, study PRJNA244670) | biofilm metagenome | biome: Water; feature: Cathode Biofilm; material: Biofilm; isolation source: microbial consortium enriched at the cathode of a solar microbial fuel cell | place: USA: District of Columbia ... | reverse complement strand
AGCGGCATCAGCGTTTCGGCAACGAACCGGCCGCCGAAGATGCCGAACATGCCGTCATCATCCGGGCCAATCCGGAAGGAATTGGGTTCAATGGGTGCAGTCATGCGTGCGCGTCCCCTTGTTGCTTTTCGCCCATTCACACATGGCGGACAGGGACAAGTCAAACACATGTCTCACCGCAAGACTTTCAGCAATTTATTGAAATACCTACCGAAATCACCGTCCGCCGATGTTCGGTTACCCGCGACTTGTCCCTTTCGCGGCTCAGCTTCCAGTGGACAGGATGATCCCGCCTGATATCTTCACGCCCCATGGTGGTGACTGATCTCATCGACGCGTCGCAAAGGCTTGGCCGGGTTCCCGGCCTGCATTCGCTTGACGTTGCGGAGGCCGAGGCCGCTATCGGCGCGCGCTACAGGCCGCATCGCCTTCTGATGCCGTCCGGCGAAGCATCGCTCGACTTCCGGCACCATGCCGTCGCGGGCGAGGGGGCTTCTCTCAATCTCCTGCGCTATGGCCCCGACATCGAGGTGGAAGCCGGCATTTTCGACACGTTCTACATGCTGGAGTTCCCGCTTTCCGGCGGGGTGGACATTCTCTACGGGCGCGACCGTGTCGCGTCGCGTCCGGGTCATGGCCTCATCCTGTCTCCCGGGCCGTTCGTGCGCTCCAACTGGCGTCCGGGCACCACGCAGGTGATGTTGCGGCTGGAGCGCGATTTCGTCGAGCGTTCCTGGCAGCGTTACACGGGCGACCCGGTGCGCCGCACACCGTTCTTCAAGCCGGAGATCGACCTCGACACGCCGGTCGGGCGACGGCTGGCGCGTCTCTTCGGGCTCATGGTCGCGGAAGAAATCGAGGCCGCCGACAGCACGGCTCTTTCGCCCATGCCTCTCGTCAATGCGGTTCTGGAAACACTCTTTGCCCATGTGCCCTGCCGCGAGGCAGAGCCTTCGGCTCTCGCCGCCGCCGGTCCGCTGCCGCACTATGTGCTGAGCTTCAAGGCGCTGCTCGACGACCCGTCCGCGCTTCCGCTCACCGTATCGACACTGTGCGAGCGGCTTGAGGTGTCCCAGCGCACGCTGACCACAGGCATGCGACGGTTCACCGGGCTCTCCCCGCATGATTATCTCACCATGCGCCGCATGGAACATGCCCGGCTTCTGCTCGAGCACGGTGATCTGCCGGTCGCCACAATCGCCGCCCGCGTCGGATACGCCCATGCGGGACGGTTCGCCGCCGCCTTTCGGCGTTACTGCGGGCACAGCCCCGCACGCTCCAGAACCCTTTCCTGACGCATTTTCGGAAGCATCTGTCCCATTCGGGAAGCGAAATGCAGCCACGCGCCGCCCCGGCGTTGACACGGGACACGTCCAGACCTGCACTCACGGATCACCGCGCAAGAAAAAACGGGAACTGACCTTGCAAAAAGGCGCGTGCGCGGCGACACGGTGGGCAACATTGTTTTGTCCACTCCGTGAGAGGGAGGGTGGTTTTGAGCCGGGCTGTTCTGGCAATCGATATCGGGTCTTCGGCCCTGAAAGCCGTTCTGTTTTCGCAGGACGGCGCAATGCTTGCCACGCGCTCGGCGGCGATCTCCACCGTCTCCGGTGCAGACCGTTCGCAGACCCAGAACCCGGCAGACTGGTGGGCCGCGCTGGTCAGCGCGCTTGCCGATATGCCACACAGGCCGGATGTCGCGGCGCTGGTTTTCACCGGCTCCATGCAGAACCTGATTGTTCTCTCGCCCGAAGGCGAAGCACTCGCGCCCGCCGCGCTCTATTCCGACCGCCGCCTCGATGAAGTCGAGATTGCCGCGCTCGAAGCCCGCCTGCCGGGCGATTATGCAAAGCGCGTCGGCAACCGTCCGGACCCTGCGCACACGATCTTCAAGCTCATGCGGATTGACCGTTTCGCACCGGATCTTCCGGGCGAACACCGCTTCTTCTTCGGCGCGAAGGATGCCGTCACATTCAGGCTCACGGGCCGGGCCGTGATCGATCCCACCGTCGCGTCGACCACCGGCCTGATGAACATCGCAGAGCGGTGCTGGGATGCCGGACTGCTCGCCACTGCCGGTGTCGAGGCGTCGCGCCTGCCCGAAATCCTCCCGGCCGATGCGATCGTCGGTCCACTGCGCGCGGAAGCTGCCGCAGCGCTCGGCCTTGTCGCGGGCATCCCGGTGTTCAATGGCGCGGGCGATGCCGCGGCCGCCACCTGGGGCGCCGCCGCTGACGAGCCGGGCCGGGCCTACGCCTATCTCGGGACCACCGGCTGGGTCGCAGCCACGCTCACCATGCAGGATGCCGCGCCCCCGCGTGACATCTACACGCTTGCCGATCCGGTCCACCCCGACCGCGCCATCATCATCTCGCCATTTCTGACGGCGGGCGCTGCCATGGACTGGCTCGCCGAAATCACGGGCGAGAGTGTCGAAGCCCTGCTGGAAGCGGCTGCGACGGCGGACGATGCGCGCGCCGCGCCGCTCTTCCTGCCCTATCTCTCGGGCGAGCGCGCTCCATTCGAGGATCAGCGCGTGCGCGGCGCATTCCTTGGCCTCGACCGCACCCATGGCAAGGGCGCAATGGCGCGCGCCGTGCTCGAAGGCGTGGCCTTCGCCATCCGCCACAATCTGGAAACCGCCGGCCTGCCGCCGTCGCCGCTCACCGTCATTGGCGGTGCGGCGCGCGATGCGCTCCAACGGCGCACGCTCGCCAATGTTCTGAAGCGCGAGATCGCCTTTCCCGATGCAAGTCAGGAGATGACGGCGCTGGGCGCGCTGCGCATGATCGCCGCAAAGGCCGGTCTCTCACTTGCCGCCATGGATGCGCCGCCCGTTCTCGCGCCTGATACAACCAATACCGAACGCTGCGACAGCCGCTATGAGGCCTATCTCGCAGCATCCCGTTTCGCGCGGGAACAGGCCCGCCTGCTGACGTAAACGAAAGAAACGAAAACCGTTCAACGGATCGGAGGAAATTATGAAACGCCTGCTTCTCACCACAGCCGCACTAGCCGGTCTCGCTCACGCAACTACGGCCAATGCCGAGGACATCGCGGTGCTGACGCCCTATTTGAGCTCCGTTGCCACCAACGAAATGGTCGAGACCTTCACGAAGGAATCGCAGGCGAAGGGCTGGACGATCAATGTGGTCGACACGCGCGGCGACTTTCAGCAGCTCGCAAGCCGTGTGGAAGACGTCACCAATGCGGGCGCGGACGCCATCGTTCTGGTCAGCGTCGATCCCAACCAGATCGGCGATCAGGTTGCAGCCGCAGCCGGCAAGAACATTCCCGTTTTCGTGCTGGACGGCGCGCTTGCCGATGGCGTGACCGCCAACATCACCACCGACAATTTCGCACTTGGCACCATCCTCTCGGACTATCTGTTCGAGGCGCTGGGCGGTGAAGGCAAAATCGTCAAATTCTTCCACTCTGCGCATCCCGGCGTTCGCCAGCGTGAGCTGGCGCTGGATGAAGCGCTGAAGAAGGATCCGGATTTCGAGGTCATTGCCGAGCATTACGTGCAGGTGCCGGGCCCCATCGACAATGCGCGCCAAGCCATGGAGACCTTCATTCGCCAGTATGGCGAGGAGATCGACGGCGTCTGGGCCGCCTGGGATGAGCCTGCCGTTGGCGCGCTGCTCGCCATCCAGAGCGACATGCCCGATGCAGACATCGTCATCGCCGGCATTGACGGCAACCCGCAGGCGATCGACCTGATCGAACAGTGCACCAACCTCGCCGCCACGGTGCGGCAGGATTTTCCGGGCATTGCGAGCGCCGCAGTCGGTGAAATCGAAACCGTTCTGGGCGGCGGCGAACCTTCCTCCCGCGAGATTTTCGTGGAGGCCAAGGTAATCGACCGCGAAACGCTCGGCTCAAACTGCGAGTAAAACCCGCAAAAATGCTGGAGATCGCAGGGCTCACGAAACGGTTTGGCGGCGTCACGGCGCTCGATGGCGTGCGCCTCGACGTCGCCGCCGGCCGTGTGCATGCCCTTCTGGGGGAGAACGGGGCCGGCAAGTCCACCCTGCTCAAATGCCTCTCCGGCGTGCACCGGGCGGATGCCGGCGCAATGCGCCTTTCCGGCAGGGATTTTGAGCCTGCCAGTCCCCGCGCGGCGGAAGCCGCCGGTCTGCGCTCCGTGCATCAGGAACTCAATCTCGTTCCCGGCTTCACGGCCTATGAAAACGCCTATGTGGGCCGGGCCTATCCCCGCCGTTTCGGCCGCGTCGACTGGAAGGCGATGCGCACGCGCTTCGCCGCCCTGCGGGACCGTTACAGTCTCGATCTGGATATCGACGCGCCGGTTGGTCGCCTCTCGGTTGCCAAATGCCAGATCGTCGAGATCCTGCGCGCGCTGATGGACGATGCGCAGGTGCTGATCCTGGACGAGCCCACCGCCTCGCTGAGCGAGGATGAAGCGACCGTCCTGCGCCGCATCGTGCGCGATCTGGCCGATCAGGGTTGCGCCATCATCTTCGTGTCGCACCGGCTCGACGAGGTGTTCGCACTGGCCGATGACTACACGGTGCTGCGCAATGGCCGGTCTGTCGGCAGCGGGCGGATCGCCGACACCTCGCGCGACGGGATCGTCGCGCTCATGGCGGGCGAGGCGTTTCGGCATGAACGCCATGGCGATGCGCGCGCGCCGGGCGAACCCGTTCTGGAGCTCTCGAATTTTCGCGCGAGCTCGGGCCGGTCGCCCATCGATCTGACCGTGCGCGCCGGCGAGATCGTCGGGCTCTACGGCGTGGTCGGCAGCGGGCGCTCAAGCCTGTTGCAGGCGATCTGGGGGGCGGCCGGACAGGCGCGGGGTCATATCTCGCTCGAAGGAGCATCGCTCCCACCCTCCGGCATTGAAAGCCGCAAACGCGCCGGCGTCGCCTATGTCTGCGAAGACAGGCGCAACACCGGTCTCGTCATGCACCATTCCATTCTCGACAATGCCGTCCTGCCGCATCTGGAGCGGCATCGCGCAATGGAAGTCCTGCCGGTCGTTTCCTGGCGGCGGGCGCGGGCCGGCGTTCGCTCCGCGCTTGAAGGGCTCAGCGTCAAATATGGCGGCCTCGGCGACCGCATTTCCACCCTGTCGGGCGGCAATCAGCAGAAGATCATGATCGGCCGCTGGTTCGATCCATCGCTGAAACTGTTCCTGCTCGATGAGCCGACGCGCGGTGTGGATGTGCGCTCCAAGGCGGAAATCCATGCACTGTGCAATCGCCTTGCGGGCGAGGGCGCGGCCGTTCTCTTCGCCACCAGCGATCTTGAAGAACTCCTGATGCTCGCAAGCCGCGTCGTGGTCATGGCGCAGGGGGCCGTCACGCTCGATGCGCCCAACAGCGCCGTCACGCGCCAGTCCGTCATCGACGCCACCTTCCATGCCCCGCCGCCTGCGCCTTCCCAGCCGGAGACACGACCTTGAGCTTTTCCGCCCGCTACGGAACCCTGATCGGCCTTCTGGCCATCGTCGCCCTGTTTGCAGCGCTGTCGCCGGAGGCATTCGCCAAGGGCTCGAACCTCATCAACATCACCCAGCAGATGTCCCTTCTGGCCATCGTTGCGCTGGGGGCCACATTCGTCATGTCGCTGTCCGAATTCGATCTTTCGGTCGGCGCGGTGGTTTCCATGGCGGGCATTGTTTCCGTCACGCTGTTCGGGGCGGGGTGGGGCATCGTGCCGGTCATGCTGGTCACGCTCATTGCGGGTTTCGCCGTCGGCGCAGTCAGCGGGCTCGCCATCGCCACCTATCGCATGCCCAGCTTCATCGTCACGCTTGCCATGGGCACCATTGTCGGCGGCATCACCTACTGGATCAGCGATGGCGCAACGCTCTTCGGAAACATTCCGGTGGGCTTCCGCGATCTGGGCCGCGGCTATCTCGCCGGCATTCCCGTTCTGACCCTCTGGGCGCTCGCGGCCACACTGTTTGCGGCCTTCATCCTCGACCACACGGAGCTTGGCCGCCGCATCCTCGCCATTGGCGGCAACCGTGAGGCCGCGCGCCTGACCGGCGTGCGCATCGTACCCAACAGTGTGTGGGCCTTCGGCCTTTGCACGCTCTTTGCCGCCCTTGCGGGCCTGCTTCTCACAGCGCGCCTTGGCAGCGCCCATCCGACCGGCGGCAACGGTTTCCTGCTTCAGGCCTATGCGGCTGTATTCCTCGGCATGACCGCCTTCCGCGACGGGCAGGCGAATGCGCTCGGCACGCTTCTGGGTGCGGCGATCATCGCCGTGGTCGCCAATGGTCTCACCATTCTCGGTGTGCCGAACTACCTGCAGGACATCTTCACCGGCTTGATCATCATCGGCGCTGTGCTGGTGCGCAACATCGGCGGCAGGACGGCCTGAGCGCATGGGTGCGGACCACGCCTATCAGCGTCTCGCCAACCGGCTCATCAGCGAGCTGACCGGCGGTCTGTGGCGCAATGGCGATCCGCTGCCATCGGAAAACGCGCTGGCCACGGCCTATTCCGTCTCACGGCGCACCGTGCGTCAGGCGCTGGAGCTTCTCCAGCGCGAGGGCTTCGTTTCCAAAGGGCAGGGGCGCAGCACGGTCTACCGTGAACGCGCCATCGGGCGCAGCAGCGAAAAGCTGGTGGATTTCCCCACCGCTGCGCGCGAAGCGGGCTTTCGCCCCTCCACACGGCTCGTCTCCACCGCGCGCCGTCAGGCATGCCTGTCAGCCGCCCACGCGCTGAAGCTTCCGCTTGGAAGCGAGGTGTTCGAAATCCGCCGGGTGCGCCTACTGGAGGGCCGCCCGGTGGTTCACCAGACCTCGCTTCTGCCCACGGCTCTGGCCCGGCGGCTGGACGTTGCCAAACTCGCGGACACGTCGCTCTACACCATGCTTCGCACGGCGCTCGCAGGCGAGATATTCCTCGCCCGCGAACATGTTTCGCTGCTCACGGCCTCGGCGGAAGAGGCCGAAGCGCTATCGATCCCACAGGCCTCGCCGCTGCTTCGGGTACAGCGCGTCGTGGTCGACAAAGATGGAACGCCGGTCGAATATTCCAACTCGGCGCTGCAGGATTCCTTTTTCCGCTTCTGAAGCATTTCCGCTTTTTCCGGAATTGCTCCAGCCACTCACGCGCGGAGCACTGCTATTGCGCATGGAGCGCCGTGTCGAACCTGCCCGACACCTTCACGCATTTGCTCGTATCCGCTTCAGAAAACGGCCCGTCCTTGCGGCAGATGGATGTGTCGAAACTCCCTGTCACACGCGCTTCGCCATCAAGGCTGAGACTGTCGAGCGTGATGCCGGCATGCCCCGCATTTTCGTCACTGACATAGAAGGGGCTGTCCATCCCTTCCGGCCACCAGCTGATGCTGCCGGTGATCATCTGCGCCGTGGCGTCCGTTCCCAGCGCCGTAAAGTCGATCACCAGCATGTTGTTGAGGCGCGACTCTGCTTGCGGGTCCATTGCCTGAACCGAGACAGTCACGGAGGGGCCAACAGGCACGAAGGTCGCCATGGCCGAGCCTTCGGAGGGGAACGCCAGTGTCTCGCCCGTATATCCGGTTCCATCGATCATTGCCGTCACGCTGCCGATCCTTTCGCCTTCCAGCGCCATGGCGGGGAATGTAACGAGCGAACCTGCCAGCAAGAGAAGGCGCAGAGTGGGCTTCATGTAAGTGCTCCTGGGTTGTTCAGGGAAAGGTGAGGGGACCGGAATCACGGGAAATCCCAGTCCTTGTGGCTGATGCGGAAAATGCGCGGTGTACCGTCCGGCTGATCGGGATCAATACGCAGGGCGTATTCGGTGCGCTGCGCCCGCCCGAAATTCACACAGTCCACAATGACGGTGATCATGCCGCGATACATGGGCTGCGTGGGATGGCGACGCGGCTCTTCGCATGCGCCGTCGAAATCCTGAGCGCCATAAATGGGGTCGGCCCCCGCAGCGCCGGATATGAAGCGCTGCACGATGGCTTTCTGGAAGAACCGCCCGGCCCCCGTGCGCGTGTAAAGCTCGGTTCGAATACCCTGATCCTCAAGCGAACGCAGTTCGTACAGCGCGCGCACCAGCCCTTCCGATCTGGCGATCAGGTCGCCGCCGGGCTCCACGGAAACGCGTTTGGCCGGCTTTTGTGGTTTTGCTGGCTGTCCAAAATCAGGCCGCAGATAGTTCGCATTGACCCATCCCGCCCGGATCAGAGCGCGATCCTGCATCAGGCACCAGCGCGGCGGCAGCGCCCGGCGCTGCGCTTCGCTCATGCGCTGAAAATGTGCCGGCGGGATGTATGGAACGCATGTGATCTGTTTCAGGCCGCCTTCATTGCTGCGGAAACGCTCAATCACCGGATAGCGTGTCCCCGGGCCCATACGCGCGTTGAGCGCGTCATTTCTGGAAACGCCAACCACCCGCCAGCTATCGGGCCCATGCCCGTCGATTTCAGCCGAAGCCGGGGCCGACATTGCTGTCAGCGCAAACAGAAACCCCGCGATCAGTTTTCTCATTCCATCGTGCCTTTGCTTCGTTTCCGCCCGCCGGCGCGCTTCGGCCGGGCAGGGCGAAAGAAGCGGCGATAAAGACAAAAGGAAATAGTGCAGATGCACTACGGGCTTGCGCCCGGGGCTTTCGGTGTGTCCGGAGCGGTGAACTGGCCAAAGGTCGCCAGGTGCAGTTGCACCAGCTCTGTCCGGCTGGCGACGTGCAGTTTTTCAAAAATGTTGGCGATGTGGTTGCGCACCGTGGAAGGGGCGATGGCCAGCTCCGTCGCGATTTCCCGAAAAGTCAGCCCGGTCACGTAGGAACGCACGATCTCCATTTCGCGAGGGGTCAGGCGCGCAAATGCGCCAAGTGGTGTGAGCCGCACGAGATAATGCGCACCCCGGCGCTCGGCGCTGGCAAGAAGCGCCGTGCCCTGCCAGGCGCCGGTCTGCACAAGCCCCTCCCACATCCCATGCGGCAAGCGGTTGGAAAGCGCACCTTCTTCGCGCGCCAGCTCCGAAAACCGGTCGAGGCCCACCAGAATCCAGCCGCCCCGATCCACAAGGCCGATGGCTTCGCTCTCGCGGCCGTGACGCATGAGCGAGGATTGCCGGTTGATGCGAAGCGCTGCAGAGAGATGCGGCACGATCACGTTCTTCATCATCCGGGAGGCGTCGCAGAAGACGTTTGTTCTGGCTTCGGAACACAGGCCCACAAAGCTGACATAGCCATCCAGAGGCTCGGCCGAGATCGTCGCCATCATCTGCCGCGCTCCAAAGCGCCGCCAGTGATCATTATAGGCGATGCTGTCCCGGTAATTCCGGATATCGTCGAAACGGGCGGCTTTTCCCAATTGCCCCAGCGTGATGTCGCAAAAGGCATCCTGATCGGCCACCTGCGACCAATCATAGAGTATCTCGGGCGACTGCTCATAGGTAACCAGATCCGTCACGTCGCGGCTTTCAGCCGCTCCGCCGCCCCAGACCGCGAAATCGAAATCGATCAGCTTTGTGAGCCGCTCCAGCGTACGAAGCCGAAATGCCTCGGGATGGCAGTCGGCCGCGTCCGAATAGAGTTCGAGCAGGAAATCGGAAGTGGAGGCAAGCCGGTCGTTCATGCCAGTGAAGCGTGGTTTTCAGCGAGTGAAATGAATGAAGTGAATCTGCATTTTCCTTACGTAAGGGCAATAGAAAATTACAGATTCAAGAAATTTGTCAATCAACCACAATTCATGGAAATTAATCAGACGGGAAATGCCAATAAAAACCAAACAAATGGCTCCATTCATAAGCGAATGTCTCATTTGAGCGATGGTTTCTGATTATTATTGGATTCTGAGCTTGAAAACCAAATTTTTATAATTAAATCAAAACCATGCTTATGAATCTGAAAAACGCGACGATCAGGTGCGCCCGGGAAACTCATGTTTCTCCCGGGGCGGTGTGTCGTTGAGATAAGCATAAGTTCTCTTCCGTCCCGGGTGCCAGCCAGAGCATCGATCCAAAAAGTGGAAGCCGGTTTTCGGTTTCCTCCGATGCTCCATCGAAACTCTGGACCGTCTTTGGTGCGTCCGAATGGGTGCACGGCGATCCAAGTGCCTGGAAGAGATCACCAATGTCGAGAAAAATTCAGCCTCTGGTTTGCGCGCATTGCGGAAGCCTGTCTCCGCGCGCCGCTTCGCGGTGCCTTCACTGCCTGAGCCCCATTCGCCCGGACGAGCAGCCGGTCAAACTGCCTGCGCGCCCGCGCGAGCGCCCCGGTCGCGGCTTCCGCCATGTCGACCTGGAGGTGAGCCTGATATGAGTGCGATCCGCAAAACCTTCCTGCGCATACTCTGGCCGCTGCTTTGCACCGGGCTCGCCATTGCCGCCTATATGCTGCACCAGCCGGTCATGGAGTGGCTGGAACTGGGCATCCCGCCCAAACCCATTCGCGTGCTGACAGGCGCTGTCGCCTATTTTTCGGCGGCGTGGCTGGGCGGGCGTCTTGTCGCCATGGCGCTGGAGCGGGCCGGGCGAAAGCGCCGTCAGGTGCCAAAGCTTCTGCCGGAACTGATCTCGGCTGCCCTGTTCCTGGCCGCGACGCTGGCGACGGTGATGCTGGTGATCGGACAGAGCTGGAGCGGCGCGCTGGCCGGTTCCGGGCTTATCATCGCAATTCTGGGCTTCGCGCTGCGCAGCACGCTGGCGGATGTCTTCGCCGGCATCGCGGTGGGCATCGAAGCGCCATATCGCATAGGCGACTGGGTTTCCATCGACGACCAGACGCGCGGGCGGGTGATAGAGATCGGCTGGCGCACCACGCGCCTGTTCACCCGCAACGACACCTATGTGATCCTGCCCAACAGCCAGATCGCACGGCAGAAGCTCACCAACTACAGCGCTCCGAACCGGAAATACCGGACGCAGGTGGAAGTGGTGCTGTCTCACGCCTTTGCTGTCAGCGATGCGCGCAAGCTTCTGGCCGAGGCCGCCAGCCGTTCACCGATCATCGTTCAGACGCCGGCGCCGGACGTTCGGGTCGCGTCATACGATCCGGAAGGCATTCGCTATAATGTGCGGTTCTGGGTGCCCAGCTTCGCCGATGACATCGACTGCCGGGATGCGATCTTCGCCGAGATCGATGCGGCCCTGCGCAATTCAGGCCTGCCGCTGCCCGTGCCGGGGATACGCATTCTGAATGGTGGAGCGGAGGCGACCTCCACTCCACGCAAGGTCATGGAGCACTAAAGGGAAAGCCGGGCTTGGAGCGTTTCCGCTTTTCGTTGAATCGCGAAAACGCCCTACTCATTGTTTTTACGCAATTCCGGTCGGAAAACCGGTTCCCACTTTTCCTGGAATTGCTCTAGGCCGACAGATCTTCCAGCTTGGCGTCCGGGGCGTTGTTCTTCACGGACTGGATGCCGTTTTCACGCGCGCTTTCGCTGCTGTAGGATTCACTCGTGCCGATCACCTGGCCATTGGAGGCCTTCAGGTTGAACATGGGCTTGCCCGAAGAAGTATCCTTGCGCTCGTAGCGCTCGTCCTTGGGAGAGTTGGTGCGAACGGACTCGATGCCGTTCTCCGCGCTCGACTTCTGCTTGTAGCCTTCGCTGGCCAGAATGATCTCGCCATTGCCGGCTTTCAGGCGAAACCTGAATTCACCCGCCTTATCCTTGTAGAGTTCGAACTTTCCCGCCATTGCGGATGCCCTCCTGATGATGATGCGTCGTCACGTCTGGATCCGTGAATCCATATGCGCAAGATGCTTTGTTATGCCGGGTCTGTCACCCCGGGCGGTGTGGATTTCACAACTAGAGAGCACTCTTGCCCAGCACGCGGACCTCTTCGATCCAGCTTTTGCGCTTTTCTTCACTCGCTTCTTCCACTGCGCCGAACAGGGTTTCGCGCACAGGCGAAAAACCGACGAATTTCAGCACGTGGCGGCGAAGGCTGCGCAGGCTGTGCGAGAGGAACCAGAGCCGGTAGATCAGCGCCGGCATGCCCATAGTGACGATAACCCGCGCCGACTTGCCCTTGAGCAGCGTTTCGGGAAACCCCTTCTCCTTGTAGGCAAAGGCAACGCCCGGACGCAGGAGCTGTTCGAGAAAGCCCTTCAGGAGCGCCGGCATGGTGCCAAGCCACAGCGGGTAGATGAACACCACATGCTCGGCGGCGGTCACCGCCTCCTGCGCCGGTTTCAGCACGTCGGGCAGTGCTCCGTGCAGAAAGTCCTGCTGTGACTTCAAAAGCGGGAAGTCCAGCGCCGCCAGATCGATGATGTCGACCATATGCCCGGCCTCCCGCGCCCCTTCCGCATAGGCGGCAGCGAATGCGCGGCAGAGCCGGTCGGGGCTGGGGTCGGGATGCCCCAGCACGATGGCGATGCGCCGGGTCATCGGGCCGCTAAAGCCGTTCGACCAGCTTCACCTGAAAGGTGTGCATCTGGCCTTCACGGGAGATGGAAACATATTCGCCCTGCCGGAAGCGTTCCTCCCCGAGGCGGAAGCCGATCTCGTCATCGCGCTCGCCTTCCTCATAGTCGAAATACCACTGGCCGCCGGGCTTGCGGCGCAACCGCCCGATCTTGTCCTGCGCGTCCGGTTCAAAGCGGCGCACGCGGCACTGCATCTGGTGCTTCTTCCACTCCACGGGGTCGAGGCGGCCCTCCGTGTCCAGCGGTACGAGCAGATCGTAGCCCTCGTCATGCTCACCCATCGGGTGCCCCTTTTCGCGGGCGAGTTCGAGCCGGACATGGCGAAATTTCGGAGAGAGGTCAGAAACTGTGGTCATGCTGGATCCTTTCGTTCTTCACCACCCTAGAAAGCCGATTCTGAAGGCGCTTTGACAAAGATCAAGTCATTGTTTGCCACTGTTCCTTGACCCGCATCAAAGTTTGCTATGCTAAAGCTGATAGTTCTTGAATCAATTATGATCCGAAAGGCTGGAAATGCAGAACTTCACGCTCCGCACGGGCGTCTTCGCGGCGCTCTTCGCAGCAGCCTGCGCTCAGGCGATGGCAGACGAAGCTGATGAACTCGTGGCCTATGGCCGGGAGCTGATCGAGACGAACTGCTCCAGTTGCCATGCCGTCGGCGCGACTGATGAGAGCACGCATCCGGAGGCGCCGCCCTTCCGCGAGCTCTCGCAGCGCTATCCGCTGGAGGCGCTGGAAGAGGCGTTTGCAGAAGGCATTGTCGTGGGCCATCCCGACATGCCGGTCTTCATCGCCGAGCCTGACCAGATCGACGCGATCCTGACTTACCTCGCCACGCTCCAGTAGCGCTTTTTCAGAAGGAGAAGAACCATGGCCGATAAACCGAAATGCATTCTTGTCGGCCTTGAGGCCAGCGAGGGGTTTACCTCCACGCCGGCGCTCGATTATGCGGTGGCGCTTGCCGCCCATCATGGTTCCTGTCTCACGGTCTGCGCGCTGCCGCCATCCATCTACCTGCCGATCTCGCGCACCGGCGGCGGCCTGGCCAGCATCGTCAAGAAAGAGCTGGACGCACTGGAAGCCACGACGCGCGAAACCGCGAAGGCTGCGGCGCGGCTTGCCGCAGGGGCCGGCGTGGAATGCGTGACCGAGCAGTCGCTTTCGCGGCTTGAGCCACGCAGCGCACGCCTTGCGCGCCTCGCAAGGGTCAACGATCTGTGCGTGCTCGACGCGCCGGGCGAAGGCTCGGATATGAAAAGCGATGTGGTCGAGGATGTGCTGTTCGACAGCGGCCGGCCTGCGCTTCTGGTGCCGCAGGCGGGTGGCAATCCAGCGCCGAAGCGTGTTGCGGTTGCCTGGGACGGCAGCGCCCGTGCGGCGCGTGCGGTGGACGATGCGCTGTCCTTCCTGCAGGAAGCAGAGCAGGTGTTCATCGTTTCGGTGACCGGCGAGAAGGATCTCTCGCGCATGGCGCCGGGGGCCGACCTTGCCGCCTATCTCGTCCGCCACGGGGTCAATGACCCGCAGATTGAAACACTCACCGCCATTGATGGCGATGTCACGGCGCGGCTGAATGCGTTTCTGTCGGCAGAGCAGGTGGAGCTGATGGTGATGGGCGCTTTCGTTCATTCCCGCTTCCGCGAGGCTGTCCTCGGCGGTGTCACCCGCACCATGCTCCAAAGCGCGCCCGCACCGCTTCTGTTAGCGCACTAAAGAAATTCCAGGAAAAGCGGGAACCGGTTTTTCGTCCGGAATTTCGTAAAAACAATGCGTCAGGGGGAGGGGAGAAGTGCCTTCCCCCTGACGGGCACATCTGCGCCCGCATGAGGGGGAAGGCGAGGGCGTTCGCCGCAATCAGGTGCGCAGCACGCGGTAGATCGCGGGGATAACCAGCACGGTCAGCAGCGTCGAAGACGCCAGACCGAACAGGAGCGAGATCGCCAGACCCTGAAAGATCGGGTCCGCAAGGATCACCGCCGCGCCGATCATCGCCGCAAAGGCGGTGAGCAGGATCGGTTTGAAGCGGATCGCACCGGCTTCGATCAGCACCTCGGTCAGCGGCCGCTCGGGCGACGCCGCATGGCGGATGAAGTCCACCAGCAGGATCGAGTTTCGGACGATGATGCCGGCAAGCGCGATGAAACCGATCATCGAC
>MRWG01001523.1_pt1 | contig 14518 bp, 18 predicted proteins | sample 1013341 | NCBI WGS metagenome assembly MRWG01 (sample SAMN06117577, study PRJNA244670) | biofilm metagenome | biome: Water; feature: Cathode Biofilm; material: Biofilm; isolation source: microbial consortium enriched at the cathode of a solar microbial fuel cell | place: USA: District of Columbia ... | reverse complement strand
GCGCGAAGCCGCTGTCGCCGATCTCCCAGTTCAGCCAGGCATTGGCCAACCAGGCGAAGGACTGCGCATAGCCGCCGGCTTTTCGGACAACGCCGGCGGCTATGCGCAGTCCTTCGCCTGGTTGGCCAATGCCTGGCTGAACTGGGAGATCGGCGACAGCGGCTTCGCGCCCTACATCGGCGGCGGCGGCGGCGGCGTTCATATCGACATCAAGGACGCACAGATCGGCAACGTGGAATTCGCCAATGAGAGCGCCTTCGTCCTGGGCGGCCAGCTCGGCGGCGGGCTCGGCTATCAGTTCGACGAGCATTTCGCCGTCTCGCTGGACTACCGCTTCCTGATCACCGAGGACGCGAACTTCCAGGGCCTGGACGTCGAATACCAGAGCCACTCGGTGATGGCCGGGATCAAGTATCTCTTCTGATCTGCGCTTTACGGGACGACTGGGGCGAAGAGCGGCTTAGCGCTGCGCCGGCGCCTCGTCGCCCATGCCTTCCAGGATGCGGTCGGCGCGGCGGGTGGCTGCCTCGAACTGCTCCTCGAAACCCTTCATGCGCGCCTTGGGCTCCTGGTAGTAGGCGGTCATCTTCAGGCCCTGGATGAAGATCCAGTTCAGCACCCGGCCCCAGAAGCGCATGGGGCGCACGAAATCGAAGAGCAGCACCACGCGCGGCTGCGGCGTGTCGTTGCGCACTTCGTGGTCATAGGTGTCGTCGAAGACGATCAGCTTGCCCGGCGCCCAGGGGCACTTCTGGTCCTCGACCCGCATGTAGCAGTTCTCGCGGTCGTCCGGCACGACGAGGCCCAGGTGGACGCGCAGGATGCCCTTGGTGACGCCCTTGTGGGCGGTGATGTTGTAGCCGGGCTCCAGGATGGAGAACCAGGCGGTCTGCAGGGTCGGCACCTGCTCCAGCAGCCTGGTCGTCATCGGCGCGTGGGCGCAGTTCTTCTGCAGCTTGGCGCCGAAGCCGTAAAGGATGAAGGTGCGCCACTGCTGGCCCTTGGCGATGCGCTTCTGGTCGGAGGAAACCTCCTCGAAGGCGGGCACGCTTTCCTTGTGCTCCAGGATCTTCTGGAGCTCGCCGTGGATCTCCTGCCAGTTCTCCTCGAAGGGCTTCAGGAAGGGGAATTCGGCCGGGTCCAGCACAGGGTCGTTGCTGACCAGCGACTGGCTGGCCAGGAAGCCGCGCAGGCGGCGGATCAGCCGCTTGCCGAACTTCTTCACCTTCTTGCGGCGCGTGGTGCGGAAATCGTCCGCCAACTGCATCCTTCCCTCCCCTATTCGGCCGCCCGGGCAGCCTCGGCCGCCGGTAGCGGCACCAGCCGGCGCACCAGTTCGGCTTGGCGCCGCAGCTCGCTGTCCGGAACCGAGTCGTAGCACGGCAAAATGACCAGCTTGCCAAGAAGCTCGGCGGCGCGCGCGGGCGCCAGCTCCGGCCGGTCCTCCGGCGCAGCCACCGCCTGGTTGCGCGGCAGGTTGGCAGCGTCGAAGCCCTGGCGGCGCATCTCGGCGATGAAAGGCAGCGGATCTTCCACCACAGCGGGGGAGACCCAGTAATCGTGATGCGCGTTGGCCTGGCCCGGCAGCGCCAGGCAACCGTCCAGGAGCTCCTTCAGGCGCCGGCCCTTGGCGGCGCGGCGCTCCAGCACCGCCGGGTCGAAGCGTTCCAGGCGGCGGCACAGCAGGGCGTTCAGCGCCGCAGAGGGGCGGATACGCAGGCTCTTGGCCTTCTTGTACTTGGCGACGTTGCGCACCCGCTCCGACACCTGGTCCTCGAAGTCCTTGCCCTGCAGCGCATAGAACCGCTGCATGAGGCCGAAGACCAGCGGCAGGGACAGCAGTTTCAGGCCCGCGAACTGCAGGACCCGCTTGGTCTGGCGCTTGGTCGGCTGGACCGGATAGCTCGCCTGAATCGCGCGCATCTTCGCCATCAGGCCCGGCTTGCGGACGTTCGCCAGGGCGCCGCCCAGCGCCGTCGCGTTCTTCAGCGGCCCGAAGGAAAACATGGTGAGATCGGCCTTGGGGTTGCCCGGATAGGCCCTGCCGTTGAAGGCCTGGGCACAGTCCTCGACCACGACCAGGCCGGCCTCGTGCGCCACCTCGATCAGATGGTCGAACTGCAGGCGGCAGCCGAAGAGATGGGCCACCACCAGCACCTTGGCGCGCGGCGAGATCGCCTGCTTCAGGGTCTCGGCGGTCGGCGTCAGACTGGCCGGATCGAAGTCGAGAGGCACCGGCTGGTAGCCCTCGCGCTTCACGATGTTGACCATGCCGTTGATGTTGATGGCCGAGAAGATCACCTCGTCGCCGGGCTCCAGCTCCAGGGCCTGCAGCAGCAGGTCGAAGCCGCTGCGCACCGAGAAGCACAGCAGAGTGTCCTCCCCCGGCCAGAAGGACTCGGCGCGGGCGGCCAGGTCCTCCCGCCGGCCGGCGGCCAGGCAGGCCCAGGCCCCGGCCAGGAGATCACTCCAGCCGATCTGCAGCTTCATCCGCGGCCATAGCCTCATTAAGACAGCGCCCCCCGGCGATCCTTTTCGCGCACGGCGCGAGGCCGGCCGGCGGCCTGACCTCACATTTCCGTGAAGCCGCGAAGGTACACCGCAGACCTGTAAAACACTAGAGATTCGGCTGCGACAGATTCGCCGGGCCGCCCCCCAACCGCCGCTTACACGAGGCGCCAGTAGTCCCCTAAGTCGTTCTTGCGCCGCTGCTTTTCGGTGACGAAGTCCTCGTCCAGCTTGCCCTGCAGCACCTGGACGATGTCCTGGCGCACCCGCGCGTTGTTGCGGAAGTACTGGTGGCCGGTGGGGTCGGCGGACCAGGCATTGGCGCCCTTGGCCTCCCAGATCACCTTGGGGGCCACGTTGACCACCGAGACCTTGCCGGGCAGCCCGGCCTCGCCGCGCGGGCCGCTGCGGCCCAGACGGTCCGGGTTGCCCATGGCGTAGTCGCTGGCCTTCAAGGCAAGGTCCTGATGGTTGTAGTAGACCGTCAGGCGGCGGCTGCCGCGCAGCAGCGGGGCGATCTTGTGGCCCGCCTGCAGGGTGTCGTCGTCCTCGTCGGCGGCGGCCAGGATAACCTCGTCGAACAGCGGCGGAATATTGTTGCCGACGAAGGTGCGCATGGCCTGCACCGCGCCACGCAGGGCCCAGTTGCCCATGGAGTGGCACATCAGGTGGATGCGCCCGTCGCAGCGCTCGCCGCGCGGGGTGTTGCGGATGAAGTCCGTGGCCTTGAGGATCGCCCGGCCCAGGGCCAGGCCCGAGGTCTCGGCCCGCTTGCGGTCGTCGTGGTAGGTCCGCACCCCCACCCCGGCGCCGGCGGAGGGCCAGGTGTAGAGCAGCAGGGTCATGTCCTTGCCGCCGGCGGCCAGCCACTGCTGCACCTGCACCGCGCGCCCCGCCGCCTCGCGGAAGGTGTGGTCGTAGCCGTGCACGAAGATCAGGGCGTCGCCCTTCTTCAGCATCTCGGCGCGCACCTCGTCGAAGATCGCCCTGCTGCCCAGCTTGGACTTGTCGGCGTCCTCCTTGTCCAGGCGCTCCGGCGCCAGGGCGATCTTGCCGCTGTTGATGAAGCTGTCGAGGTCCTTCTTGTAGAGGTCCTTGCCGGCGAAGCTGACCTTGCCGAAGCGCAGCTCGTCCAGGTTGGGGTGGAAGTCCTCGCCGATCTCCGGATTGGTCCCGCCGGTGACCTTGCGGTTGGTGCCGAAGTAGATGTTCGTTGCCATGGCTTTGCTCCCCCTTTTCTGGCCCCTCGTCTGGCCCCTCGTCATGCAAGTCGCTGAACCCAGCGCCGGGCGAGCTTACCAGCCTTCTTTTCAGGGGGGCAGGGACAGAAAGGAGGTAACGCCGGGGGAGTAGCCCCTCACGCTGCCGGCCTCAGCCGTCCTTGCGCTCCTGCCGGCCCGCCACCTGCCTGCCCTTGCCCCGGCGCACCTCGGCGCGCAGTGCGTTGAGCTCTGCGCGGAAACCCTCCGCATCGCCGTAGTCGACGAAGCCGCGGTAGCGCGGGTGCGGCGCACGCACGCGCAGGGCGTGTTTGATCGGGCACCAGTACTGCTCCGAGCGGCTGGCCGCCTCGCGGGCGTAGGCGATGACCCCGTTGGCGTAGCCGCAGAAGGCGCAGTTCAGCTTCTCGATGCCGTTCAGGTAGGCCAGGCGGTGGCGGTCGACGATGACGTAGTCCGCGCGCCGCACCCGCTCCATGCCCCAGGCGGGAAAGCAGACCCAGAGAAAGACACTGACGCTGAGGTCCAGCAGGACCAGCGGCACGATGAGGCCGTAGACCGCCGGCGCCACGACCAGGGCGGCCAGGGGCGAGCGCCGGAGAAAGGTCAAAATGCCGGTGCGGATCTTGCGGTGCCGGCGTAGGACCTCCTCCTCGAAGACCGCCCGCTCCTCCTCCATGCGGTACTGGAACCTGGAGCGCTGCGCCTCCAGCTTACGCTCCAGCTCGTCCTCCAGGCTGACCAGACGGTGGACCAGATCGTCGATTTCGCTTTCTCCAGGCATGGTGGGGGGCATAGGCGGCGGTCCTCTCAAGCGGCTGATCCGGCGGCGAAGCCTCCATTCTAGGCCTACCCCGGTCCCCTATGCAGGTCCAAATAGGTCAGGCTCCGCAAGGCCTTGCAGGGATCACCTTGCAAGTGGCGCGGAAAGCGCCTATGTATCTCCTGACGACTTTGGCCGACTGACTGGGCCGCTTCGCCACGTCACTGACGGGCGCGCACGTTTCAGACTATCTCTCCAAAATCGACGACCCGGGACTGCGGCGACGAATTCTCGTGCGCCCGCACCCACGTGCAACCCGTTAGTGAAAGGCAAATACCATGATTACGGGCACCGTGAAGTTCTACAACGACCAGCGTGGCTACGGCTTCATCCAGCCGGAAGACGGCCAGAAGGACGTCTTCGTCCACGCCACCGCCCTGGAGCGCGCCGGCATCCACAGCCTGCGTGAAGGCCAGAAGGTGAAGTTCGACACCGAGATCGATCAGCGCAGCGGCAAGACCGCCGTCAGCACGATCGAGGCTGAGTAGCGCGGCGGCGGCGGCCTGCCAAGGCCGCCACCTGCGCTCGGGAGCCGCCGCCTGGAGACAGGGGCGGCTCCTTTTATTTCCGGGTAGGGCTTATCGCTATCTTCACCTTGATGGCGCAAGCTCTCCGGCAAAGATGGCGGCGATTGACGCCGCCCGACCGTAAAAACGGCAACAAAGCTAGAGACTTGACCCGACAGCAGCAGCACAGCACGGCATCGCCCGCGGCCACCTCAGCACAGCCGCGGAACTGGACCCGCACCCTGGCGCCCTACCGGGAGCCGAGCCACACCCGCAGCGTTCTCGAGATCGCCATCACCTTCCTGCCCTTCGCGGGGCTCTGGGCCTTGGCTTGGACGACCATCCACCTGGGCTACTGGCAGCTCTCGCTGCTGCCCTCGCTGGTCGCCGCCGGCCTGCTGGTGCAGCTGCCGATCACGCTCTGCGCCGCGGCGCTAGGCGTCTGGCTGTTCTACGTGCAGCACCAGTTCGCGGAGACCTACTGGGCCGAGGAAGGCGAGTGGAGCCTCAACGAGGCGGCGCTGCGCGGCAGCTCCCACTACGACCTGCCGGGTGTCCTGCGCTGGTTCACCGCCAACATCGGCATGCACCACATCCACCACCTCTCCAGCCGCATCCCCTTCTACCGCCTGTCGCGGGTCCTGCGCGACTTTCCGGAGTTGAAGGGCGTCAGCCGCCTGACCCTGCGGCAGAGCCTCGGCTGCGTGCGCCTCGCCCTCTGGGACGAGACGCAGCGCCGCCTGATCTCCTTCCGCGAGGCGCGGAGCAGCAAGGCTCCCAACAGCTAGGTCCGGCAGACCGAGACGCCGCCGTCGACCAGCATGGCGGCGCCGGTCATGAAGCTGGACGCCTCCGAGGCCAGGTAGAGCGCCGCGCGGGCGATTTCCTCCGGTGCCGCGGTGCGCTTGAGCGCATGCAATCCTTCCACGAAAGCCTGGATTTCCGGCGTATTGGCGACGCTGCGGCCCATGGGCGTGTCGGTGCCGCCGGGCAGCAGCGCGTTGACGCGGATGCCCTCCGCCCCGTATTCCGCCGCCAGCACCTGGGTCAGCCCCACCAGCCCCGCCTTGCTGGCCGCGTAGGCGGCCATGCCGGGCATGCCGGCGCTATGGCCGACGAAGGTGGAGGTGAAGATCAGCGAGCCGCCGCCGCGCGCCCGCAGCGCCGGGACCTGGTGCCGGGCGCCCAGGAAAGCACTGGTCAGGTTGGTCTCCAGGGTGTCGCGCCAGCCCGCCAGCGAGATTTCCTCGACCGACCCCATGGCCCCCAGGGTGCCGGCGTTGTTGAAGGCGACATCGAGCCCGCCGAACTGTTCCCTGGCCGTCGCGACCAGCGCCTTGGCGTGCGCGGCGTCCTTCACGTCGCCGGCCACGGCGACCGCCCGGCCGCCGGCCGCGACGATCTCCGCCACCAGGGCGTCCAGTTCCGTCTTGCGCCGCGCCGCGGCGACCACCTTGGCCCCCTCTTCCGCGAACAGCCGCGCCGTCGCCCGCCCGATCCCCGAACTGGCGCCGGTGACGATGGCGACCTTGCCTTGCAATGCTTTCATGATCTGCTCCTACCCATGTTGACCCACACCCCATCGCGCGGGCAGGGCGGACAAGAGCAGCAAGCGGAAGCCCCGCGCTATCCGGAGCTTGTGTCCGAAACTTGCGCACCTGACGTCACCTGTCAGGGGGCAGGAACTTGTCACGATGACGCGCCGCGCGCCTGCCGCTAGGCTCCCGGTCCCCCGAAAGAAACCGCGGAGCCCCCGATGAGCCAGGACGTGATTCTCTACACCAACCCAATGTCGCGCGGGCGTATCGCGCGCTGGATGCTGGAGGAGATCGGCTGCCCCTACACGGCGGAGATCATCGACTACGGCCCGGCCATGCGGACGCCGGACTACCTGGCCATCAATCCCCTGGGCAAGGTGCCGGCGATCCGCCACGGCGACCAGATCGTCAGCGAATGTGCCGCCATCTGCGCCTACCTGGCCGACGCCTTCCCCGAGGCCGGGCTGGCGCCGCTGCCCGCCGAGCGCGGCAGCTACTACCGCGCCCTCTTCTTCACCGCCGGGCCCATCGAGGCGGCGACCACCAACCACCATTTCGGCTTCGATCCGGAAGGCGAGCAAAACCAGGGCATGTCCGGCTACGGCAGCTTCACCCGCATGCTGGACGCCCTGGAGAAGATCGTGCCGGCGGAAGGCTACGTCACCGGCGCGCGCTTCTCCGCCGCCGACCTCTACCTGGGCGCCCACGTCGGCTGGGGCCTGCAATTCGGCTCCCTGGAGGAGCGCCCGGGCTTCGCCGCCTACTGGGCGAGGGTCAGCGACCGCGAGGCCTACCGCCGCGCCCAGGCCATGGACGAGGCGCTGATGCCGAAGGAGGTGGGGTAACACAGGCGCTCAGCCCGCCTGCCCTGCGAGCCAGTCGCCCAGGTCGGCGATTGTCTCGATCCGCTCCGTCGGCGTGACGCTCGGGTGGGTGTCGTCCTGCGAGCGGTACTTCCCCGTTTTAACCTGCACCGCGGCGAGGCCGGCGGTCAGCGCGCCGCCGATGTCGGCTTCGATGTCGTCGCCGACCATGAGCACTTCTTGCGGCGCCAGGCCGAGACTCCCTAAAGCCAGGTCGAAGAAATCTTTGGCCGGCTTGCCGACGACACGGGCTTCCACCCCGGCGGCGTATTCCAGCGCCGCAACGAAGGGGCCGAGGTCGAGGGAGATCCCTTCCTCGCGCCGGGAGACCCGGTTCTTGTGCAAGGCGACAAGGGTCGCGCCCGCCGCGATCCTCTGGAACAGGCCGTTCAGGCGGTCCCAGGTGAAATCCCTGTAGAGATCGCCCACAACGACCGCATCGGGCGCGTCGTCCACCATCTCGAATTCGGTGAGGTCCTCGGCCAGTTCCGGCGCGGCGGCCAGGTGGAGGCGTTTTGCGCCCAGGTCCGCCAGCAGGCGCGCGGCGGCGGCCGGCGGCGAGAAGACCTCGTTGGTCTCCACCGCAAAGCCCAGGGCCTGCAGGCGCGCGGCGATGGCGCGGCGCGGACGCGTCGTCGTGTTGGTGAGGTAGCGGATGGCGAGGCCGCTTTGCTGCAGGTCTCTCAAGGCTTCAACTGCACCGGGGATCGGCACGTCGCCCTGGTGCAGCACGCCTTCCAGATCCAGCAGCAGGCCCCGGAAGGTCATGGCCGTCTACGCAGCGGGGCTCTTGGGCAGCGTCACGCCGATCATGCAGTCGCGGGTGACCAGCTCGGCCAGCGCCTCCTCGTCCCAACCCTCGGTGCCGGCCGGGCGGGCCGGCAGCACCATGTAGCGCAGGTCGGCGGTGGAATCGTGCACGCGCACCTCGACGTCCTCGGGCAGGGTGGTGCCGAACTCGGCCAGCACGGCGCGCGGCTCGCGCACCGTGCGGCTGCGGTAGCTGCGCGACTTGTACCAGTCCGGCGGCAGGCCGATGAGCAGGCGCGGATAGCAGGAGCAGAGCGTGCAGACGATGACGTTGTGCACGCCCCCCTTGCCGTGCGCGCCGGGGCTGTTCTCCACCGCGCGGATCGGGATGCCACCGGCGTCGATGCCCAGCTCCTCCGCCGCCTTGTTCACGTCGTCCAGCATGCGCGCCTTGAAGTCCGGGTCGACCCAGGCACGCGCCACCATGCGCGCGCCGGCCGCCGGGCTCTTGGCGTCGATGGCCTCTACCATGGCGCGCAGCTCCTCGGCGCTGAAGACGCCCTTTTCCACCAGCAGGTCGCCCACCGCCTGGGTCATGACCTGGTAGTGGGTCAGCGGCGTCTCCTCCAGGTCCGGCTGGAAAGGATGCGGCTGATGACCGCCGCCGTGCGAATGCTCGTGGTCCTGCGCCATCAGGGTGCCTCCAGCCAGTTCTCGTAGATATCGACCACCGTGGTGTCCTGCGCCGCACCCCGGTAGTCGTCCCAGAGCTCCGCCGTGTCGAAGATCACCCGGTAGAGCGGCAGGGCCGGATCGCCGCTGCGCCCGTAGGCCAGTTCCTCCGGGTTGCGGTAAGGGCCCAGCACCGCCGTCACCCGCCCGGTCTTGCCGCGCACGAAGAAGGGCGTGCGCACGTGGCCCGGCGGAAAGGCGGCGCGCACCTTCACGGTCGCGCCGACGCCGAAGCGCGCGCTCACGGCTTCTTCTCCCCCTGAGCGTCCGCGACCGTGCCGGCCGGCCAGGCCTCGCTGATCTCCGCCATGCGGCGGCCCAGCTCGTCCACGGTGATGACGCCCTTTTCCAGCAGGTTGTTGGTGATCGAGGCGATCCAGCGCTCGTAGTAGCTCATCTCGTCGTAGGCGCCGGGGCCCAGCTCCTCGATGCCGCGGCGCAGCTCGTCGGTGGTGATGACGCCGCGCCTGGGGTCGCCCAAGAGGCGCAGGATGGCATCGACCCGCTTCTCCCAGGGGGCGTAGTCGTGCTCGGCCCCAGGCTCGTAAGGGTCTACGGACCCTGCGGGCAGGCCGCCCATGTCGTGGTGACGGCGCAGGACCGTCTCGTCGTTGCGTTCCTTGCTCATGAAGGGAGTATCGGCGGGCGCGGCCAAAATCGTCAATGGCGCCGAACTCTTTTTGCGCCCGGCAGGCAGATTTTGCCGGGCAAGACGGTCCCTGCTGCCATCCCTGCTGCCATCCCTGCTGCCCCTGGGCAGGACCTCGGCCCGGCCGCCGGAAGGTGCTCCGGCGGCGGCAGTTCAGGCGAACCGCCACCGGCCAGGGTAAACGCCCGGGAAGCCCGAAGTTGGCGCGATTGTTGCGTCTTGGTCTTCCGTCGAAGTTGTAACCCTTGTGAGGAAGGCGGGGAGCCCGACGATGACCTCCGTATCCAATGGCCCTTCCGCGGCCTACGACGGCCTGCGGCTGCTCGACAGCAGCCGGGTGAAGCCACAGAAACTCTCCACGGACGACGTCCAGGAAGCGCTGGCCGAGATGGAGGCGCAGAAGGCCGCTCATGACAGCCGGGACCTACCTGCAAGCGCGGCGGCCGAGGTCGCGACCCTTCAGGCTCAACTGCAGAAGGCCTCCCAGGCGGAGACCGAGTTCCGCACCCAGCAGATCGCCCAGGAAGGCGACGCCGTGGTATCGGCCGGCGATGACGACGAAGAGCAATCGGAGGCCGTGAAGGCCTTCCTGGACTACATGTCCAAGACGCCGGAGGAGCGCTACTTCGAGTCCTTCCTGAAGTCCAAGGGCATGACCAAGGAAGAGTTCGAGGCCCTGCCGCCCGAGGAGAAGCAGGCCCTGCTGAAGGAATTTCAGGAGATGGTGAGGGAACGCACCGAGGCGGAAAGCGCCAAGAAGCTGGCCCGCACAGCCGCGAGCGAGTTGTTGTAGAGCCCTAGCCCAGCATCATCCCAACATTCCCAGGGCCTGCTTGTAGAGGTCGAGGATGGCTTCCTGTTCCTGGCGGTCGCCGGAGTCCATCTTGCGCAGGCGGATCACCTGGCGCATCACCTTGGTGTCGAAGCCCTCGCCCTTGGCCTCCGAATAGACCTCGCGGATATCGGCGGTCAGCGCCGCCTTTTCCTCTTCCAGGCGCTCGATGCGCTCGATGAAAGACCGCAGCCGGTCCGCCCCAATGCCGCCAGCATCAGCCATGCATAAACTCCTAATTCCTGCGGGAAATGCCCCTATCGAAGGGCGCCGAGACTAGCCGCCGGGCACGGCTCTGACAACGCTGATAGAGGGTGCAAAACGGGGATAACCCGCCTTCAGCCGTGTTCCTTATGGCTCTCGGCGAAGACGGCCTTCTGCTCTGCGCTGGCCTCGGTCTGGTACTTTTCCTTCCATTCCTCGTAGGGCATGCCGTAGATCAGCTCGCGGGCGCCGGCATAGTCCATCTCCAGGCCCTTGTCCTCGGCGGCCGCCAGATACCACTTGCTCAGACAGTTGCGGCAGAAGCCTGCGAGGTTCATCAGGTCGATGTTCTGCACGTCGCTGCGCTTGCGCAGGTGCTCGACCAGGGTGCGGAAGGCCGCGGCCTCCAGTTCGGTCCTTGTCTTGTCGTCCATCGGTCTCATCTCTCCTTCTTGGCCAGGCGATCCGACTCCCTTGAGGGAATCTGGGGCGCCGGCAGCGAATTTTCCAGGGCGGTCCTAGGCCACGGTCTGCTCGATGAGGAAGTCCACCACCTGCTTCAGCGCCTGGTGCTTGTCGGCGCCCTCGTAGCAGGCCTCGTTGAAGATCGCGATCTGGCGGTGGGCCGAAGTGCCGCGGCGCAGGATCTCGCGCGCGTGCTCCAGCTCCTTCAGGCAGTCCAGCGCCTCGGCGTGCTCCGAGGTCAGCGCGATGATCTCCTCCAGCAGGTCCGAATAGGGCACGATCTCGCCGCGCCCGAAGTCCACCAGCCCCTCGTCGATGCCGTAGCGCTGGGCACGCCAGCGGTTCTCCTCGATCAGCATGTTGGAATACTTGCGCCAGCGCTGGTTGTTGCGCTTCAGCACATAGAGCATGCGCATCAGGCTGACGTAGACGGCGGCGATAGTGGCGCCGTCGGCCACGTCGGTGCAGATGTCGGCGATGCGCATTTCCAGGGTCGGGAAACGCGCCGAGGGCCGCAGGTCCCACCAGATCTTGGTGCCGTCCTCCAGCAGGCCGGCGTGCACCATGACGTCGAGGTGGCGCTGATACTCGCCGAAGCTGTCGAAGGTCTCCGGCAGGCCGGTGCGCGGCAGCTCGTGGAACACCGAGAGGCGGTAGCACTTGAGGCCCGTCACCTCGCCGCGCCAGAAGGGCGAGGAGGTCGACAGCGCCAGCAGGTGCGGCAGGAAGTAGCTGGCCTGCTGCATCAGGTCGATGCGCAGCTCGTCGTCGTCCAGGCCGACGTGCACGTGCATGCCGCAGATGAGCAGGCGCCGCACCACCGCCTGCATGTCGCGGGCCAGGCCGTCGTAGCGCTCCTTGCGGGTGTGCTTCTGCGCGTCCCACTGAGCGAAGGGATGGGTCGAGGCGGCGATCGGCGCCAGGCCGTAGTCGCCGGCCACCTTGGCGATGATGCGGCGCATCTGCGCCAGCTCCTCCGCCGCTTGGCCGACGGTCTCGCACTTGCTGGTGCCGACCTCGATCTGCGACTGCAGGAACTCCGGGCTGACGTGCTCGCCCAGCTCCTGCTCGCAGCGGGTCATCAGGCTGTCGGGCGCCTCGACCACCAGGTCGCGGCTCTCCCGGTCGACCAGGAGGTATTCCTCCTCCATGCCGACGGTGAAGGACGGCTCCGGCCGCAGCATGCTGCCGGTCATGTCCGCTTCTCCCCGGTCCGCTGTATCATGGGCGCCCCCCTTTAGCCGCCGCTCAGTAGTGTTCGACGCGGTAGAGGGCCGGATCGCCCAGCACCGCTTCCAGGGCCGCGCCCAGGCGCTCGGCCCACTCGGCGGCGCCCTGCTGGGTGTCGACGAGGTCCTGGCGCACCTCGATCAGCACGTTGGCAAGGCCGCGCCGGTCGCCGTGGATATGCTGGGTGTAGCCGTGGCCGTCGGCGCCGGAATAGGGCTCGTTGTCGCCCACGGCCAGCCCCTCGGCGCGCAGCCGGTCCATCAGCGGCTGCGGCAGGCGCGGATCCCGGTTCCACAGGATGCCGATCTCCCAGGGGCGCTGCAGGCCGTGCATGATCGGCGTGAAGGAGTGCATGGAAACCAGCACCGGCGCCCGCCCCTCGCCCTGACCGCCCGCCATCATGGCGTCGATCTGGCCCGCCACGGCCTCGTGGTAGGGCTGGAAGAAGGCGTCGATGCGCGCCTGGCGCGCCGCCTCGTCCAGGTCGCGGTTGCCCGGCACCACCGTGCCGTCGCTGATCTCCGGGATCAGGGTCGGGTTGTCCAGCAGCCGGTTGGGGTCGACGATGAGGCGTGAAAAGTGGCTGAGCACCGCCGGGGCGTCGAGACGCCGGGCCATGTGGCGGGTCACCTCGGCGATGCCGATGTCCCAGGCGATGTGGCGGGTGAGCTGCGCCTCGTCCAGGCCCAGTGACTTCAGCGCCCGCGGAATGAAGCGCGTCGCATGATCGCACAGCAGCAGCACCGGGGCCTTGCCGCCGGGGTTGACGATGTCGAAAGGGCGCGGCTCGTCCGGGGCCAAAAGCCCGGATTTCTGCGCCTCTTCAGGATTGTCGCTATGCATATCAAGGGCCGACATAAGGCGCCGACTATAGCCGCCGCGCCCCGGCCAGGAAAAGCCCCGCAGCGGGACCCTGCGCCGCGCCGCCCTCGGAAGGGCGCCTCGAAGGCCCCCGCCACAGGGCCCCATTGTCAAGAAGGGGAGCGGCCCCGATACTGCCGGGCATGAACGACGCCAGGGCCGCAGAGGGCGCGATTCGCCCCAACACCTTCTTCTGCATCGACGGCCACACCTGCGGCAATCCCGTGCGCCTGGTGGCCGCCGGCGGCCCGGCCCTGAACGGCGCCTCCATGAGCGAGAAGCGCCAGGATTTCCTCGCCCGCTACGACTGGATCCGCACCGGCCTGATGTACGAGCCGCGCGGCCACGACATGATGTCCGGCTCGATCCTCTACCCGCCGAGCCGCGCCGACTGCGACGTCGGCGTGCTCTACATCGAGACCTCCGGCTGCCTGCCCATGTGCGGCCACGGCACCATCGGCACCGTGACCTTCGCCATCGAGCGCGGCCTGGTGCAGCCGCGCGAGCCCGGCGTGCTGCGCCTGGAGACCCCCGCCGGCCTGGTCGAGGCACGCTATGTCCTGAAGGACGGCTATGTCGACTCGGTGCGGCTGACCAACGTCGGCTCCTACCTGGCCGCCGAGGGCGTCACCGTCGACTGCCCGGAGCTGGGCCGGGTCACCGTCGACATCGCCTACGGCGGCAACTTCTACGCCATCGTCGAGCCGCAGGAGACCTACAACGACATGGCGGAGCTGACGCCCGGCGACATCCAGCGCCTCTCGCCGCTGCTGCGCGCGGCCCTCAACGAGGCGGTGGAGATCGCCCACCCGGAAAACCCGACGATCCGCGGCGTCAGCCACATTCTCTGGACCGGCAAGCCGACCAAACCGCCAGAAGAAGGTGGGGCCGACGCGCGCAACGCCGTCTTCTACGGCGACAAGGCCATCGACCGCAGCCCCTGCGGCACCGGCACCTCGGCGCGCATGGCCCAGCTCCACGCCAAGGGCCGCCTGAAAACCGGCGACAGCTTCGTGCACGAGAGCATCATCGGCAGCCTCTTCACCGGCCGTGTCGAGGCGGAAACCGAGGTCGGCAACCATAAGGGCATCGTGCCCTCCATCGAGGGCTGGGCGCGCATGACGGGCCTCAACACCATCACCATCGACCCGCGCGATCCCTACGCGCACGGCTTCCAGGTGGTCTGAGACTTCATGGCGCATTCGCATCACGGAGATTCCCACGGGCACGCCCATGTGCACGGCGCAGGCGCCGACAACGAAAAGCGGGTGCTCTGGGCCTTCGTCCTCACCGCCGGCTTCATGGGTGCGGAGGTGGCCGGCGGGCTGATCTCCGGC
>MRWG01001522.1_pt1 | contig 14546 bp, 12 predicted proteins | sample 1013341 | NCBI WGS metagenome assembly MRWG01 (sample SAMN06117577, study PRJNA244670) | biofilm metagenome | biome: Water; feature: Cathode Biofilm; material: Biofilm; isolation source: microbial consortium enriched at the cathode of a solar microbial fuel cell | place: USA: District of Columbia ... | reverse complement strand
CCTCGGACCCGACTATCATTTCTCGGTGGCCCGGCCCGGCGTCGCGCTCTACGGCGGCAACCCGACGCCGCACCTTGATAATCCGATGGCCAATCCGGTGCGCCTCGAGGCGCGCGTACTGCAAGTGCGCCGCGTCGACAAACCGGAAACCATCGGTTACGGCGCAAGCCACGCGGTCGAGGGTGCCCGCCGTGTCGCCACGGTCCCGATCGGCTATGCAGACGGTTTCCACCGGCTCGGCTCGAACACGGGTTTCGCAACCATCGGCGGCCACAAGGCACCCATCGTCGGCCGCGTTTCCATGGATCTGATCACGCTGGACGTCACGGAAGTCCCCGAACACCTGGCCCAACCGGGCGCGGTCGTCGAGTTCATGGGCGATCACCGCACCCCCGACGATCTCGCGCGGGATTGGCAGACCATCCCCTATGAAGTATTAACCGGGCTCGGGCAGCGTTACGCCCGCACGTATAAAGGGGCTGGTGCATGATCAATCCGTTGCGGCCAATCGGTGGGGCGTTCCTCGCGTTTCTCGCCACCACCGGCAGGCTCGCCATGTTCATGGTCGACGGGGTGTCGCATTGCGTGCGCCCGCCGTTCTATGGCCGCCAGCTTTTGCGCCAGATTATCGAGATCGGGTTTTTCACGCTGCCCGTGGTCGGCCTGACCGCCATCTTCGCCGGTATGGTGCTGGCGCTGCAGAGCTATACCGGCTTCGCCCGGTTCTCGGCCGAGGGCGCCATCGCCAACGTCGTCGTGCTTTCGATCACCCGCGAACTGGGCCCCGTGCTGGGCGGCCTGATGATCGCCGGGCGTATCGGTGCCGCCATGGCCGCCGAAATCGGCACCATGCGGGTAACCGAACAGGTCGACGCGCTGACCACGCTCTCCACCAACCCGATGAAATACCTGGTCGCGCCGCGCCTGATCGCCGGCACGCTGATGCTGCCGCTGGTGGTGTTCGTCGCCGATATCATCGGTGTTTTCGGCGGCTATCTGGTGTCGGTATACAAGCTCGGCTTCAACCCGTCGAACTACCTGCAGAACACCTGGGAGTTCATGGAAGCCATCGACGTCATCTCGGGCCTCGTGAAAGCATCCGTGTTCGGGTTCCTGACGACGCTGATGGGCTGCTACCACGGATATTATTCGGGCGGCGGCGCGCAGGGCGTGGGCAAGGCGACAACGAACGCGGTGGTCTCGGCGTCGATCCTGATCCTGTGTTTCAACTATATCCTGACACTGCTGTTCTTCACCAAAGATGTCGCAGGATAACCTCGCCAAAATCCGCCTCGCCGGCGTCCGCAAGACCTTTGCGGGCGGCAAGAAGGTGGTGTTGGACCATGTCGACCTGGAGGTCGGCCGTGGCGAGAGCGTCGTCATCATCGGCGGCTCCGGCACCGGCAAGTCGGTCACCATCAAGTGCATGCTGGGGCTGCTGAAACCGGATTCCGGCTCGATTACCATCGACGGCCGTGAAGTCACGACCATGCGACCGGGCGACCGCGAGGTCGTCAACCGTCAGGTCGGTATGCTGTTCCAGGCTGCGGCGCTGTTCGACTCGCTGCCGGTGTGGGAGAACGTCGCGTTCGGATTGCTCGCGCGCAAACAGTGCACACGCGCCGACGCCCGCGACATCGCTGTCGAGAAACTGCGCCTCGTCGGTCTCGGCCCGGACGTGAGAGACCTATCACCGGCAGAGCTTTCGGGCGGCATGCAGAAACGCGTCGGCCTCGCCCGCGCCATCGCGACCGACCCCGAAATCATCTTCTTCGACGAGCCGACCACTGGTCTCGACCCGATCATGGCCGACGTCATCAACAACCTGATCGTGCACGTCAACCAGACGGTCGGCGCCACCGCCGTCACCATCACCCACGACATGGCGTCGGCGCGCAAGATCGGCGACCGCATCGCCATGCTCTACGACGGGCGCATCATCTGGGCCGGCCCGACGGACGCCATCGACCATTCGGACAACGAGTACGTCGACCAGTTCATCCACGGCCGCGCCGACGGCCCGATCAAGATGGCGGTCCGGCGCTAACGCCTACAACCCATCCAGTTCCGGCATTTCATACAGCTCGAACAGCGGCCCGGTCTTGTCGCGTTTTCTAACGTTGCTGCAGACGCGGGCAATGTTCGGGGAACGTGCCAAGAGCGCCGGTGAGTCGTAGTGCCAGCAGACCGTCGCCGCCAGGTAGACGTCGGCCAGCGTGAATTGCGCGCCCAGGAACCAGGGATCGTCACCGATGGCGTCCTCGATAACCCGGAACGCCCGGTCCCACCGTTCCTCGGCCGCGGCGCGCACGCCGGCAACGCCATCCGGGTCGGTCGTGTAGCGGTCGGCGTAGCTATGCCGCAGATCGCTCTCGTAGATGTTGCAGACGATGTGCATCAACCAGCGGTAAACCAGCGCGCGCTCGTCGCTGCCGGCGGGCGGCAGCATCCCCGCTTCCGGGTACCGTTCGGCGAGTGTCAGGGCGATGGCCACCGATTCGCAGAGAACCGTGCCGCCCGGCAACACCAGGGCCGGAATCTGCTTCATTGGCGAGATTTTCTCGAATGCCGGATCGTCGACGCGCCCGTCCGTCCGCTTCACCTCGTGCCGGGTGAAATCGACGCCGGCCTCGCTCAGCACCGCGTCCGGGGCGATAGCGCTGGTTCGTTTCCCCCAGTAAAGCGTATACATATGCAGCCTCCCTGCTCCCTGGCGCGGCAAAGTCTAACGCTGCACCCGTAAAAAAACGAGGCCGCTTGCGGCAACGCCCGTATTGTCCTAAGCCTCATTCTCTCTGGGCTGAGGGAGCGGAGCTTGGCCAAAGCGAAATCCACCTACGTGTGCCAGGAATGCGGCGCGACGCATCCGAAATGGATGGGCCGCTGCGACGCCTGCGGCGCCTGGAACAGCCTGACCGAGGAAGCCGCATCGGAAAGCGCGCCCAAGGGCCTTGGCGGCAAGCGCGGCAAGAAGATCGAGTTCGTCGGCCTCGACGGTCATGAAAAGGACCCGCCACGGCGCGTCGCCGGCATTGCCGAGTTCGACCGGGTGCTGGGCGGCGGTTTGGTGCCGGGCTCCGCCGTGCTGGTCGGCGGCGATCCGGGCATCGGCAAGTCGACCCTTTTGATGCAGGTGACCGCGTGCCTCGCCGGTACTGGCAAGACCGTCTATATCTCGGGCGAGGAGGCGATCGCGCAGTTGCGGCTGCGCGCGCGTCGGCTCGGCCTCGACAAGGCGCCGGTGTCGCTCGCCGCCGCGACCAGCGTCCGTGACATCGTCTCAACCCTCGATACGCCGGACAAGCTCGACGTGGTGGTCATCGATTCCATCCAGACCATGTTCCTCGACAACCTTGAATCCGCGCCCGGCACCGTCTCGCAGGTCCGCGCCTCGGCGCAGGAACTGATCCGGCTCGCCAAGCGGCGCGGCTTCGCGCTCTTGCTGGTCGGGCACGTCACCAAGGAGGGCACCATCGCCGGCCCCCGCGTGCTCGAACACATGGTCGACACCGTGCTGCACTTCGAGGGCGAACGTTCGCACCAGTTCCGCATCCTGCGCGCGGTCAAGAACCGCTTCGGCCCGGCCGACGAGATCGGTGTCTTCGAGATGTCCGATGCCGGTCTGGAAGAAGTCGAGAATCCGTCCGAACTGTTCCTGGGCGAGCGCGAAGGCGACGTTTCCGGCGCCGCCGTGTTCGCCGGGATCGAGGGCTCTCGCCCGGTGCTCGTGGAAATCCAGGCGCTGGTCGCGCCGAGCGCACTGGCCACCCCGCGCCGGGCCGTGATCGGCTGGGACAGCGGCCGCCTCGCCATGGTCATGGCGGTGCTGGACACACGATGCGGTCTTGCATTGGGGCCGCTGGATGTGTACCTCAACGTCGCCGGTGGCTTGAAGATTTCCGAACCGGCAGCCGACCTCGCGGTCGCCGCGGCGCTGCTGTCTTCCGAAAGCGGCGAATCGATCACCGGCGGCACCGTGATTTTCGGCGAAATCGGGTTGTCCGGGGAAATCCGGCCGGTTTCCAGAATTGATGCGCGTCTGAAGGAGGCCGCAAAGTTGGGATTCACCCGCGCCATCGTACCTCGCGTCCGTTCCTCGAAAAAGGCCCAGAGCGCCGACCACGATCTTCAGATCGCCGAGATATCGCACCTGCGCGAGCTGGCCGACGCCATCCTGCCCACGACCCGCGCCCATCGGGCGCTGGGCTGAGGACAGCGAATGGACGCGATCAACGACCTGCCGATCAATATCGTCGATATCGGCGTCTTATTGATCCTGCTGGTTTCCGCCGTTCTCGCCTATGCCCGCGGTTTCGTGCACGAGGTGCTGTCCGTCGGCGGCTGGATCGGCGCTATCTTCGCGACCTTCTACGGATTTCCCTACGCCAAGCCGTTCGCGCGCAAGTACATTGCCCTCGATCTCGCCGCCGATCTGGTTGCAGGTACGGTCATCTTTATCGTCACGCTGGTGTTTCTGTCGCTGATCACGCGTGCCATCGCCAAGCAGGTACAGGCCAGCGCCCTCAATGTACTGGACCGTTCGCTCGGGTTCCTGTTCGGCCTCGCCCGCGGGGCGGTCCTGGTCTGCGTTGCTTATATCGGGCTTGAGCTGATCGTTCCCGAGGAAGAACACCCGGCAATGATCCGGGATGCCCGCACGATGCAGTTGATTAAACCCGGCGCCGAACTACTTAAGACGCTGGTGCCCGATCATATCACCGGTCCGTCGCCCTCGGGCGGCAAGACCAATATCGACGTCAAGGAGTTGATGTCGCCGGCGCCGAAACAGGAAGACGTTCCGGCCAAGGAAGGTTACAATGCCGATCAGCGCAAGAATCTCGAGCGGCTGATCGACGGCACAGGTTCAAATCAGTGAACGAAGACGTTAGGATGCCCGCCATGATGAGTTCCACCGACCCATTCCTTGACGACGATCATCCACACGAGGAATGCGGACTATTTGGTGTCTATGGACACATCGACGCGGCGGCGCACACGGCGCTCGGTCTGCACGCGTTGCAGCACCGCGGCCAGGAAGCGGTCGGTATCGTTTCCTACGACGGCGAACAGTTTCACAGCCACCGCGCACTCGGCCTCGTCGGCGACAATTTCTCGTCCGAGGAGGTGATTTCGCAACTCCCCGGCAACACCGCCGTCGGCCACGTACGCTATTCGACCTCCGGCGACACCGTGATCCGCAACGTGCAACCGCTGTTTGCGGAGTTCAAGTTCGGCGGCCTCGCGGTCGCCCATAACGGCAACCTGACCAACGCCTATGCTGTCCGCCGCGCCCTTATCGAGCGCGGCAGTATTTTTCAGTCCACCAGCGACACCGAGACCATCATCCACCTGATCGCGCGCAGCGAATACGGACGCGTCGTCGATCGCCTGACCGACGCCATCGCGCAGCTTCAGGGCGCCTACTCGCTGGTCGCCATGACCGGCAAGAAACTGATCGGCGTGCGCGATCCGCACGGCGTCCGGCCGCTGGTCATCGGCCGGCTCGGTGACGCCTATATCTTGACGTCGGAAACTTGTGCGCTGGATATCCTCGGTGCCAGGTTCGTGCGCGACGTCGACCCGGGCGAGATCGTCGTCATAGACGACAAGGGTCTGCATTCGCTGAAACCGTTTTCCAAGAAGCCGCGCCGGTTCTGCATCTTCGAATATATCTACTTTGCGCGTCCCGACAGCAACATCGAGGGACGCCACGTATACGCAGTCCGCAAGAACATCGGCCGCGAACTCGCCCGCGAAAGCCACGTGCCCGCCGACGTCATCGTGCCGGTGCCGGACAGCGGTGTGCCGTCGGCAATTGGCTACGCGCAGCAGGCCGACATTCCGTTCGAACTCGACATCATCCGCAACCACTACGTCGGCCGCACCTTCATCGAACCGACGGCGCAGATCCGCCACCTGGGCGTCAGGCTCAAGCACAATGCCAACCAGGGCTCGATCAAGGGCAAGCGGGTGGTGCTGGTCGACGACTCCATCGTCCGCGGCACCACGTCGACCAAAATCGTCGAAATGGTGCGTGCCGCAGGCGCCACCGAGGTGCACATGCGGGTTTCCTCGCCGCCGACCACGCATTCGTGCTTCTACGGCATCGACACGCCGGAGCGCGAACAACTGATGGCGGCCCAGCACGACGTGGAAGGCATGGCGGACATCATCGGCGTCGACAGCCTGGCCTTCGTTTCCATCGACGGGCTCTACCGCGCCGTCGGCGAGGCGCGCCGCGACATGGACCAGCCGCAGTACTGCGATGCATGCTTTACCGGTGACTATCCGATCCCGCTGATCGACCGTGACGGCGGCGGCATGCCGAAACAACTGTCGCTTCTTGCCGAACGGGACTGAACGGGGAAGTTCTCAATGCCGGGAAAACTGGATGGACGTATCGCCCTGATCACGGGCGCATCGCGCGGCATCGGCCGTGCGGTCGCCAAACGCTACGCGCAGGAGGGTGCGCACCCGATCCTGGTCGCGCGTACCCAGGGGGCGCTCGAGGAACTGGACGACGAAATCCGCGCGGACACGGGCGTTGAATCGACTCTGCTGCCGCTCGACCTCCGGGATTTCGACGCTATCGACGGCGTCGGCGCCGCCATGTACGAGCGTTTCGGCAGGCTCGATATCCTCGTTGCCAACGCCGGCCTTCTGGGCGTGCTGACGCCGATGCACCAGTTGGACCCCAAGGTCTGGGACGAAGTCATGAGCGTCAACCTGACGGCATGCTACAGGCTGCTGCGCTCCATGGACCCGCTGCTCAGGGCATCCGCCTCGGGCCGTTCCATCTATGTCACGTCGGTGGTCGGGCACGTGCCGCGCGCGTTCTGGAGCGCGTACGCGGTTTCCAAGGCGGGCCTCGACATGATGGTCAGAACCTATGCCGAGGAAATTGGCAAGACCAACATGCGGGTCAACATCCTCAATCCGGGCGCGACCCGTACCGGCATGCGCGCCGCGGCGATGCCCGGCGAGGATCCGGACACCCTCAAGACACCGGAAAGCATCGCGCACGAGTTCGTCAAGCTCGGCGCCGCCGATTGCGACCTGAACGGCGAGATGATCACGGCCGAGCCGGAAGCGTAGCGCCAGACCGCGCTCAGACGTCCTCGGCGACGATGATCTCAGCCGACAACCTCGCGAGTCCGGCCTTGATGTCGCCACTGAGCGCGACATCGGTGATGATGATATCCACCTCCTCCAGACCGCCCACCTTGACCGGCGCCGTGCGGCCAAACTTGGTATGGTCGACGAGAACCACCTTGGTCCGGGCCTGCGACAACATCTGCGTCCGCAGTTCCGCCGCTTCGCGGGTGTAGTCCATCAGGAACGGATGCGTGGCGAACGCCGCCGCGCCGACGAACGCGAAATCCGGGTAATAGTTGGCAAGCATCGCCGTCGCATCGCGGCCGACCAGGGCGCCCTCGCTCGAGAGGAACTCACCGCCGGTCAGGAAAACGTGGTTGTCGTTCCGCCCGCCCAGGCGCTGCGCGATATGGATGTCGTTGGTATAGACCGTGAGGCGGCGGTGTTCCATCAGGTATTCGGCCAGACACAGTGTCGTCGTGCCGGAGTCGATGATCAGCGTGGAATCGTCCGTCACCATTTCCGCGGCGATCCGGCCGATGGCACGCTTGCCGTCCATATTGACGGCCATCCGTTCATCGAACACCGGTTCGGAATGATCGAGCGCCAACGCACCGCCGTGCGTCTTACGCAGCCGGTTTTCCTGTGCCAGCTTGGTGATGTCGCGGCGGATCGTCTCCTGGGACACCTTGAGCCGCCGGTGCAGTTCGCTGACCGACACGGAGCCCCGCTCATTGACGAGTTCTAGAATTCTTGCCCGTCGTTCTTCTGCCAGCATCCTATTGGCCCCCCTGATGCGGGACGCGTCTCCGCACGCGCCGCATTCGGCAATATTCAGCCCGTAAATAAGCCCAGGTTTCCATTAACATCAAACGTTCTTTGCGGAATGCATTTTATCTGGGCGTCCCTGCCATGATTGGTTAAGCTTTCGCCACGATGGCAAAAGATACTGGGAGTCCCCTCACGCGATTGATCCGCACCGGCGTTCGTCTCGGAAGTTATCAACAAGTAGGAATGACCGGTTTTGTTGACAATAGTGACTTTTTGCCTGTTTGATCGCTCTATTAACACTACAACCAGGGAGCTAGGAGTACCAAAAATGAATGCAGGACTGTCAAAATTCCTGAAAAGCGCCACGTTCGGGGTCGCCGCGCTCGGCCTGTTCGCCGCGACACCGGCCAAGGCCGTTGAACTGACGGTTTATACCGCGGTCGAAGCCGACGAACTTGCCGGCTTCAAGAAAGCGTTCGAAACCGACAACCCGGGCATCACCATCAACTGGATCCGCGATTCCACCGGTATCGTGACGTCCAAGCTGATGGCCGAGAAAGACAACCCGCAAGCGGACGTGGTCTGGGGCCTTGCCGCCACCAGCCTGATGCTGCTGGGCAACGAAGGCTACTTCCAGGGCTACGCGCCGAAGGGCCTCGATAAGATCGAGAAGAAATTCTACGACACCACCAAAGCGGCTCCGGAATGGGTCGGCCAACGCGCCTGGATCGCGTCGATCTGCTACAACACGGTGGAAAGCAAGAAGCACAACCTGCCGATCCCGACCGACTGGCGGGATCTGACCAAGCCGGTCTACAAGGACCACGTCATCATGCCGAACCCGAACTCTTCGGGCACCGGTTTCCTCGACGTTTCGAGCTGGATCCAGATGATGGGCGAAGAAGAAGGCTGGAAGTACATGGATGCGCTGCACGAGAACATCTCGCGCTACACGCACTCAGGTTCCGCACCGTGCAAACTCGCCGCCCGCGGTGAAACGGCAATCGGTGTTTCGTTCGCCTATCGCGGTGCCCAGTCCAAATCCGAAGGTGCGCCTTTGGAAGTCATTGCACCGTCGCCGGGTGTCGGCTGGGATCTCGAATCCTTCGCCATCGTCCACAATACCAAGAAACTGGACGCCGCGAAGAAGCTCGCCGACTGGTCGATCAGCGAAAAAGCGATGACAATGTACAACGAGTCGTACGCGGTCGTTTCCATGAAGGGCAAATCGAAGCCGGTCGAGAATTTCCCGGCCGGGATCGAGGACAAGATGATCCAGAACGACTTTGCCTGGGCTGCCGCCAACCGCATCCGGATTCTGGATGAATGGCGCAAGCGCTACGACGGCAAATCCGATCCGAAGTAAGCGGAGCGGATGAAGCGAATTGGAGAGCCCCGGGCGTTAAACCGCTCGGGGCCATCCATTTCAATTGTCACATTCCTAAGTTATCGTTGTTGGCCTTTACGCAGGGGGACAGGCATACATGGCATCGGATGGCGCTGAGCCGTACCTGAAGATCGTCGGCGTTACCAAGAAGTTCGGCGACTTCACTGCGCTCCAGGACATTTCACTGGAAGTGTTCGAAAAGGAATTCGTCTGTTTCCTCGGGCCGTCCGGCTGCGGCAAGACCACGCTGCTGCGCGCCATTGCCGGCCTGGATATCCAGACCGCCGGGCAGGTATTCCAGAAAGGCCGGGACATTTCCGCACTGCCGCCGTCCGGACGCGACTTCGGGATCGTGTTCCAGTCCTATGCCCTGTTCCCGAACCTGTCGGTCCACAACAACGTGGCCTACGGCCTCGAGAACCAGAAAGTCTCGAAGCAGAAAATCAAACAACGCGTCACGGAACTGCTCCAACTGGTGGGGCTGCCCGAACAGGGCCTGAAATATCCGGCGCAGCTTTCCGGCGGCCAGCAGCAGCGTGTTGCCCTTGCCCGTGCGCTGGCGACGGAACCGGGCTTGTTGCTGCTCGACGAGCCGCTGTCCGCGCTCGACGCCAAGGTCCGTGCCCGCCTTCGCCACGAAATCAAGGAACTGCAGACCCAGTTGGGCGTTACGACCATCATGGTCACGCACGATCAGGAAGAAGCGCTGACCATGGCCGACCGCATCGTCGTCATGAACAACGGCGTGATCGAACAGGTCGGCTCGCCGATAGAGATCTACAGCCAACCCGCCTCGCCGTTCGTTGCCGACTTCATCGGCACCACCAATTTCATCGATGCGAAACTGCAGACGCCGACGTCGGCGCAGATCGGCAGTTTCGAGGTGTCGCTCAACGCCAGTCCGCCGGACCTGAGCCCGGGCCAGGACGTGACGCTCTGCATCCGCCCGGAAGACGTCCTCACCGGCAGCCGCGTCGACGGCGCCCCCAATCAGCTTGAGCTCGGCATTCACCATGTCGAGTTCCTGGGCTCCTTCCACCGGCTGCATACCGATCCGGTCAGCGGCGACAACAGACTGATGATCGACGTTTCGGTCGCCCGCGCCCGGGAAATCGACATTTCCGTCGGCAACAGGATCCAGGTCGCGCTTCCCGCCGAACACATGAACGTTTATCCGGCGCGGAGGTAATCGACCGAGATGAGCGACGCCGCCGCCACGACCGCACCGATCGTCAAACCCAGAATCAGCCGCGACGACTGGATCATGCGCGGCGCGATGCTGCTGATCGCGCTTTATCTGCTGATCGGAATCGCGTTTCCGCTTTATGCGCTGCTGGCGAAGAGCTTCCAGAATGCCGACGGCGATTTTATCGGTCTCACCAACTACATCACCTACCTGACAACCCCGGCCCTATCATGGTCGATCGGCAACAGCTTCAAGGTGACGCTGGCGGCGACCGTGATCGTCATGTTCGTCGCATTCATCTACGCCTATGCGCTGACCCGGTCGTGCATGCCGTTCAAGAGCCTGTTCAAGGGTATCGCCCTGGTGCCGATTCTGATGCCGTCCCTGCTGCCGGCGATTTCCCTGGTGTTCCTGTTCGGCAACCAGGGAATCGTCAAGGAATGGCTGTTCGGCGCCGAACTCTACGGTCCCATCGGGATCGTCATGGGCGAGGTCTTCTACGTTTTCCCGCATGTCATGACGATCATGCTGATCAGCATGTCCCTGAGCGACGCGCGCCTCTACGAGGCCTCCGAAGTGCTGGGCGCCAGCAAGATCAAGACTTTCTTCACGGTGACGCTGCCCAGCATGCGCTATGGCCTGGTGTCCGCGTTCTTCGTCGCCTTTACCCTGGTCATCACCGACTTCGGCGTGCCCAAGGTCGTCGGCGGGCAGTACAACGTGCTGGCAACCGACGTCTACAAGCAGGTCGTCGGCCGGCACGATTTCCAGATGGGCGCCGTGGTGTCGATGGCGCTGCTGATCCCCGCCGCCTTCGCCTTCATTGCCGACCGCATCGTTCAGAGAAAGCAGGTCGCGCTCCTTTCGGCCCGTGCGGTGCCTTTCCAGCCCAAACCGAACCGCATGTTCGATAATATCATGCTGGCCTTTTGCTGCCTGGTGGGGTTCATCATCCTGTCAGTGCTGGCGATGGCCGCCTTCGCATCGGTGGTAAAATTCTGGCCCTACAACCTGAGCCTTACTCTGGACCACTACAACTTCAAGCTCATGGACGGCGGTGGTTGGGAGTCGTATTTCAACTCCATCGAGATGGCAGCATACACGGCGGTTTTCGGCACCGGGATCGTCTTTTTCGGCGCCTACCTCGTCGAGAAGAGCCGCGGTTTCCAGCAGGGCCGGACCGCGATGCAGGCGCTCTGCATGGTGCCGATGGCGGTCCCCGGTCTGGTTCTAGGTCTCGCTTATGTATTCTTCTTCAATGACCCGGACAATCCGCTCGGTTTCATCTATCACACCATGCCGATCCTGGTGATCTGCACGATCACGCACTTTTATACCGTTGCGCACCTCTCGGCGGTGACGGCGCTGAAACAGATGGATCCCGAGTTCGAGGCCGTGTCGCAAAGCCTGAAGGCGCCGTTCTACAAGACGTTCTGGCGCGTCACGGTCCCGGTCTGCACACCGGCGATCCTGGATATCTCGATGTACCTGTTCGTCAATGCCATGACGACCGTGTCGGCCGTCGTATTCCTGTATTCCTCCGATACGAGCCTGGCGTCGGTCGCCGTCCTCAACATGGACGACGCCGGCGACCAGTCGCCGGCGGCGGCGATGGGCATGATGATCGTCTGCACGGCGGCGGGTGTGAGGCTGCTTCACATGATCCTGACTCGCGGCATCCACAGCCGGACGCAAGCCTGGCGCAAACGCTAGCCGACAAATAAGTTTCATGTTTTATTTGTGGACTTTTGACCGATTTTGACCGATAAAGTCCGCATTATGAAATATCGACATGCGGAGTGACGAATGACCACTGCCGACCGCGATCCCTGGCTGCTGACGCCGGGCCCCCTGACCACCACCGACCAGACCAAGCAGGCGATGCTCCATGACTGGGGTTCCCGAGACGCCACGTTCATCGAGACCAATGCCCGCGTCCGCCGAAACCTGCTGAAAATCGCCAATGCCGAAGCGACGCACGTCTGCGTCCCGGTGCAGGGCAGCGGCACGTTCGCCGTCGAAGCGACGCTGGGCACGCTGATCCCCAAGGACGGCAAGGCGCTGGTGCTGATCAACGGCGCATACGGACACCGGATGGTGAAGATCCTCGGCTACGCCGGACGCGACTGCACGGCCTATGAGACGCCCGAGGACACACCGCCCGACACCGCCGAACTCGACAGGATGCTCGCCACGGACAAAGCGATCACGCACGTGCTCGCGGTTCATTGCGAGACCACGTCCGGCATCCTCAACCCGATCGCGGAAATCGCCGAGGTTTGCGAAAAGCACGGCAAGAGCCTGATCATCGACTCTATGAGCGCCTTCGGCGCCATCGACCTCGACGCCGCCAAGGTCACGTTCGACGCCGTCATGGCATCCTCCAACAAATGCCTCGAAGGCGTACCCGGCATGGGGTTTGCCATCATCCGCAAGTCGGTGCTCGAAGGATGCAAGGGCAACGCCCACGCGCTCAGCCTCGATCTTTACGACCAGTGGACGGCGATGGAAAAGAACGCACAGTGGCGCTTTACCCCGCCTACCCACGTCATCGTCGCCTTTGATTCCGCAATCAGCCAGTTCCTGGATGCGGGCGGCGTCGCCGGCCGCTACAAGCGGTATTCGGAAAACCGCGACATACTGATCGACGGCATGCGCAAGTTCGGCTTCGAGACCCTGCTCCCCGACAATCTGCAGGCGCCGATCATCGTCACCTTCAAGATGCCGGAAGACCCGAATTTCGATTTCGAGGTCTTTTACGAGCGGCTCAAGAACCAGGGCTACATCATCTACCCCGGCAAGCTGACCGTCGCGCCATCGTTCCGCATCGGCTGCATCGGCGCGCTCGGCGCCGACGAAATCCGGGGAGCGCTCAAAGTCATCGAATCGGTCCTCAAGGACATGAACGTACAGAACGGGCGCCCAGCGGCCGCCTGAAAGGGAAGAACGGATAAATGAACAGCATCGACAAGACAGTCAGTATCAACGGGCGCACCTACGCCTGGCCCAAAAACCCCGTGGTCGCGGTCTGCATCGACGGCTCGGAACCCGATTACATCGAGCAGGCCATCGCCGGCGGTCACATGCCGTTTCTTGAGAAGGCGCTGAAGAACGGCGCCGATCTGCGGGCGCATTGCGTGGTGCCGAGCTTCACGAACCCGAACAACCTGTCGATCGTGACCGGCCAGCCACCGGCCGTGCACGGTATTTCAGGCAACTTCTTCCTCGACCCGGAGAGTGGCGAGGAAGTGATGATGAATGATCCGAAATTCCTGCGCGCCGACACCATCTTCAAGGCGTTTCACGACGCCGGCGCCAAGGTCTGCGTCATCACCGCCAAGGACAAGCTGCGCCGGCTGCTGGGGCACGGTCTCGATTTCTCGACCGGCCGCGCGGTCAGCTTCTCCTCCGAGAAGGCCGACCAGACGACGATGGCCGAGAACGGCATCGACAACGCGCAGGCCATGGTTGGGCGCGAAATCCCGTCGGTCTATTCGGCAGAGCTCAGCGAGTTCATCTTCGACGCCGGCGTCAAGCTGATGGAGAGCATGCGCCCGGACCTGATGTACCTGTCGACGACGGACTACATCCAGCACAAGCACGCACCGGGCACGCCGGTCGCGAACGAGTTCTACGCCATGATGGACGGCTACTTCGCCAAGCTCGACGCCCTCGGCGCGACGCTGGCGCTGACCGCGGACCACGGCATGAATGCCAAGCATCAATCGGGCGGAGAGCCGGACGTGATCTTCCTCCAGGAAGTCCTCGACGACATGCTGGGCAAGGAAAAGTCCCGCGTGATCCTGCCGATCACCGACCCCTATGTCGTGCACCACGGCGCCCTCGGTTCGTTCGCGACAGTCTACCTGACCGACGAAGGCTCGGCCGCCGACGTCGCCGCGAAACTGAAGGACCTTCCCGGCGTTCAGAATGTCTATGACCGCGCTGAAGGCTGCCGGGTGTTCGAACTGCCGGAAGACCGCCTCGGCGACCTGATCGTCGTCTCGGACAAATCCAAGGTCATCGGCACCAGTGCCGACCGTCATGATCTCACGCAGCTCAAGGAACCGCTGCGTTCGCACGGCGGTGTCACCGAGCAGACCGTAC
>MRWG01001520.1_pt1 | contig 14553 bp, 11 predicted proteins | sample 1013341 | NCBI WGS metagenome assembly MRWG01 (sample SAMN06117577, study PRJNA244670) | biofilm metagenome | biome: Water; feature: Cathode Biofilm; material: Biofilm; isolation source: microbial consortium enriched at the cathode of a solar microbial fuel cell | place: USA: District of Columbia ... | reverse complement strand
TCATGGACCTCACCGCCTCGTCGTGCGTTATACCCGGGAACTTGAACCTGCAGATAAGGTTATCGATCGGAAGCGCAGCCTGATACTGCTTTATGGTCTCTATGCACTCCTCCGGCGTCCCTATTATCGACTGCTCCCTCGCTATGTCGTAAAGAATCGGATCGCTCGGGTCGGAAAGCAAATTCCCCTCCCTGTCTACCATAGACCCCCACGACGCATATCCCTTGGCCGTATACGTGACGTGCTCCTTTATCTTCTCCCACGTGGCGTCGGCACCCTCGTCGGATATATACATCTCCCTTACGAGCGGCTTTTCGAAATCCGCCGGGTTCCTGCCGTATTCTTCGAGGAGCCCCGCGTGCATGTCAAAGAGATATTTCACGATGGGAATAATCCCTATTGCCGGTACGAAGAGAGAAGCCCCTATCCTTGCGGCCCTCCGTATAGCTGGCTCGGTAAAGGCCCCTATCCAAATGGGAATAGGTTTCTGAACCGGTTTCGGAGTAATGCTGGTGTTCTCCAGTTTATAGTACTTGCCGTCGAAGCTGAACGGCTCGTCGGCCCAGCCCTTCTGGAGTATTTCGATACTCTCTTCCATTCTGCCCTTTCTTTCCTTAAGAGCCCTTCCGAAGCCTGAAAACTCCTCCTGGCGGTAGCCGAGTCCTAAGCCCAGTATAAGCCGTCCGCCGGATATCAGGTCTACGACGGCTGCGTCCTCGGCTACCCTTACCGGGTCGTGGAGAGGCATGAGTAGAACCCCCGTCCCTATGCGGACTTTCTTCGTCCTGGCGGCGATGGCGGCGGCCGCTACGAGAGAGGACGGGCAGTATCCGTCTTCGAGGAAATGGTGCTCGGTAAGCCATGCGGAATCGAAGCCCATCTGGTCCGCGAGGCTTATCTCGTCGAGCATTTCGGGATAGAGGTCCTTATGTAACCTGGGATTGTGAGGGGGGGATTGAAGGCTATAGTATCCAACACCGAATTTCATTGTAGCTCCTCCTTTTACTAAAACACCTTATCGGCCAAAATGAGCACGGAATGCTATTTCTTAATTTGCTGATTGCAGCTCGCTTAAAACCTGATATTGCGGATATACGAAACTTGCTTTTATCCGCACAGCCCAATCTATTTTCTTGGGTTTTAGTTTGTACAGAGGATTGTCTTCCGGCATTTCAAATGTAACCGTTGGATTTTCTGTCTTAACCGGATAGCCGATCCACGGTATAGGATATTTAACAACCTCCTGGGATTGTCCGGTATCTAACAGGCCGAAGTAATTTAAGTGTCCTCCGACTACCCCTTCGAATTCGGATCCGACGTCCGCTGTAGATACGATAAATGGCTTTCCATCTACTTTGAGTGTTGCCGTGAGCTTTCCATCTTTAACAACTGTAGTGGTAAATCCATCCTGAGCCGGAATGCCTGCGGCTTTCGTAAATTCCCTCATCACGGGGGAACTGTTGAAATAATACGCGAAGTATCTGCCCGGAAATCCGTTTGGAGCGTTCATTGTATAAGAATCGTGACCTTCAACCTCGATCGTTACGTATGTCAACGTATACGGTCCGAATCCGGATGTATCAGAGCCGTCGGGAACCGTATACATATTCAGAACGACTCTGTTATTGGGATGAGGCCTCAATCCCTTGGGTAGAATCTCTTTCAAAGCCTCGGGATCCGCCTCGTACCCCACTATATACAGCCATGCATTCGTTACCAACTGAGGAGCCGGTAATGTCTCTTGCTCCGCCCGCACACCGCTCAAGGGTAAAACAGTGAATACTGATACCGCTATCAACAAAAATAAAGTTGCTATATTTTTCATTATGACCTCCCTATATTTTTGTTTGCACAGTGCTCATTTCGACCTTAATTTTGTTTGCATATTTCAGATAAAATCTGGCTAAACCCTGTTTACCTTCGGTATAATATTACGTGCAATATTGCAAGTCAATCGGTTTGTTCGCAGCAAGCGCCCTGCATATATGCAGAGCATAAATCCGAAGAAATATAGGGGTTATCGAATGTATAACTGGGACGATCTAAGGGTATTTATAGAGGTATCCAAAATGCTGAATATGTCCAAAGCCGCCCGCATTTTGGAAATAGATCAAACAACGGTTTATAGGCGCATCTTAAGACTTGAGAAGAAGATTGGCAAAAAGCTTCTCAAAAAAACCGGTCAGGGTTATATCTTAACTGCATGGGGTGAAGGGCTGGCAAGAAAATCTGCAAAGCTGAACAACGAAATAAAGGAGATAGATCAATTTATCAACGGTCAACTGTCCGATATTTTCGGAACAGTCAAAATTACGACAACTAATGTAATCGCTAATGTGGTGCTGCCCCCATTATTATCCAGGCTTCATAAAAAATATTCACAGTTGAAAATCGAGCTTATAGTGGACGAGGATTTCTTCGATATCTACAAAAGAGATGCAGACATTGCCATACGCTCATCCGATGCCGTAGAACCTCACGAGTATGCTATCAATGTAGGAAAAGGAGCCTGGGCATTTTATGCAGCCAAAGACTATATTAAGAATAAGCCGAAGATGAATTCTCCAAATTTTTATTCGGATAATGTGTTTATTATCGGGACTGAGAAGATATCCAATATCAAATCGACAAAATACTTGAGAACGATAATCAGCGAGGACAATATTGCTCTTAAAGCTAATTCCATGGAAAGCATATACGCCGCTGTCAAAGCCGGACTCGGAATTGGGCTTCTTCCTTCCATTTATAAAACTATGGACAACTCTTTAGTAGAACTTAGTAAACCCGATCCGAAGTTTGGTGCGCCTATATGGTTAATTACACAAAAGGAACTTATCGATACGGAAAAGATACAGATTTGTATCGACTATTTTTACAAGGAGCTCAAACAAGTATTTTGCTATTAGATGAGAATAATGCAGTCCAATAAACCCGGGACGGTTTCCACGCTCACCTGTCCGTTCCGATATGTCGTCGCACAGCCTTTAACTTTCTTATGACCCGCTTTACGATACCCAGCGTCCGCCCGGTCGGATTCAATCCGGCCGGTTTATAGATTCCGGTCTCCAGCTCGCTCAGCCTGTAGCGCTTGAGCCCGCGCGGCGAAGCACCCGCTTCTTCCGATATACCTCGCAAAGTTTCGGTGAACACCCTTTCGTCGGACTCCATATCGCCCTTGTCCGAGACCATGATGTTGCCTTTATCGGTCTTCAGATATTTCCGCGCCCCGCCGCTCGGAGCCAGGAGATGCCATACAATCGCCTCGGTCGTGATCATCATCTTGTAACCCTTCCTGTAGAGCCTTGCGCAAAGGTCGCTTTCTTCCCTGAACGCCAAATCCGAATACCCGGGGACTGCCCATCCCCCCGCGTCCTCGACGGCGCTCCGCCTGTAGAGTATCGCGCCGCCGCCGAGCGATTCCGCCTCCAGTATCTCCGGAGGGTTGTAATAGAAATGCCCCTGGAGCCTCCAATCCGGCTTGTCGAATCTGGGAATCCATTCGGGATCGCTGAGTGCGATATCCAGATCGAGGGGACCGTTCCCGGGCTCCGGGTGGAGACCGCCCACTGCTGCGAGCGGCTCGGCCGGAAAGAGCCTGAATGGCTTGAGGACGTTCTCTAAAAACACAGGCTCCGGAAACATGTCGTCGTCTATCCGGAGTATGAGCTCTATGCCTTCGGGGACGGCCTCCATGGCGCTCTGATGCCTTTCCGATCCTTTGTCCGTGCGTATTATACGGACGTCGTGGCCCGTCCTTTTCGCGAGATTAAACAGGTCCCTCACGGCGTGGTCCCTGTCGACGGGCGTATCGCTCTGGTCATTTACCAGCAGCATCCAGTTCGTATACGTCTGATTCAATATGCAGGAGATGAGAATCGAAAGGTACGAGGGCCTGTTTCTCGTCGGAACTGCTACCGCTATTTTTTCGTCGGGGTTCAATGGTTTCGGTTTTATCACGCTCTCTCACCGTATAGCGCTGAAATAACGATCACTAATTTCTATACAGAAACAGATGCGAGCACCAAGCGCAGCCCTCGCTCCCTAACCTTACTATAATATCCGGAGGGCCGCCAAATAAGGAGACCACAGGGCATCCTCGCGAGGATCCTCCCGATGATACCATCTGACGCAAGCTTCAACGAATGTGCTAATTCAGAATGAGAGAATTGTTAGATTACTGACAGTATTTGGTCAATAACTCCTCCGCCCTGGAATACCCCATGTCGAACGATTTTTTAGCGTCTTTACATCCCGATTCCGTATTGCCCAATATAATCCTGGCTAAGGCGCTGCCATAATAGGGCCTCGGGTTTTGAGGATCGAGATCGATGGCTCTGGTGAAATCGGACAAGGCGCCTTTATAATCCTCGAGCAGTGCCTTGCTTGTCCCTCTGCTATCGTAAGCCTGGGCAAACCTCGGATCCCACTCTATCGCTTTATCATAGTTCGCTATAGCTTCCCGGTATTTACCCATTTTGTAGTAGGTAAGCCCAACATTGTAATAAGCTATCGCCGATTTCGGCTGAAGCTTGATCGCTTTATTGAAATCCTCGAGTGCACCCTCGTAGTCTTTCATATTAGTTTTGGCATAGCCCCGGTTGATGAATGAGTCGGCATATTTGGGATTAATTTCAATCGCTTTAGTGTAATCCGCCAACGCGCCTTCGTAGTCTCCCGTCTGTTCTTTAATGTTTGCCCTGTTAAAGTAGCCGGTGATAAATTTTGGGTTGAGCTCGATCGCTTTATTAAAATCCTCGAGCGCCCCTTTGGTATCGCCGCTTTCCAGTTTTGCGTTCCCGCGGTTGTTGTAAGCCATCTCCATCTTCGGATCCAGCTCTATCGCCTTGTTATAGTCGGTTATCGCGCTTTTTTTGTCGCCCAGTTTGGATTTAGCGATACCTCTGTTGTTGTAGGCCATCGCAAAAGCGGGATCGAGATTTATCGCCTCATCGTAATCTTCGATCGCACCTGTTGGATCTCCAAGGTCGTCTTTGATGTTTCCACGGTTGTTAAATGCAAATGCGCTTTCAGAATTAAGCTCGATGGACACGTTAAAATCCGCCAGCGCGCCCTGTAAATCCCCCAGCTTCCCCCTGGTCAGGGCCCTGCTGTAATATGCCTCGGCCGAATCCGGGTCGAGCTCTATGGCTTTGGTAAAATCCGCAACGGCGCCTTCTAAATTCCCCGACTCGGCTTTTGTAATTCCGGCCTCCATAAAATCCTCGGCCTTATCGGCGCGAGCGGCTAAAGGGATAAAGATCAATGCCAGAAATACCAGAACAGTCTTATGCTTCAATATTCTTCTCATGCGAATACAGTTTAATTATTTCTCGCTGACATCATAGTTTTTAATCATTTGATTGCAGCATTTGCCGCCCGAAACGACGAAAGACATTCGGCCTCGAGCCTTCATCCCGACTGTCCCAGACATTAATCAAAAACTGTGGCTATGATCATGGGCTTCCTCAAGATGCTTATGAGCAAGAAAATATCCGGGCAGTATTTCCAGTGCACTCTCAAAGTATTCTTGAGCCCTGTGCTCATCCCCTTGGTCTAAATAAATTTTCCCCAGCATGACCTGGGTCCATGCAAGATTCTCTTTAGAAGTGCGCACATCGCCGAGACCAGACTCGTATGCCTTCTCCATAGCTGAAACCGCACCGCTTGTGTCATGCTGCTTAAGCCTAAGGTTAGACAATCTGCTGTATGAGTCCAGTCCGGGATCGAGCTCGATCATCTTCTCATAAGCAAGCCGGGCATTTTCGATCTGACCCAGCTCTAGATATGCATCACCTGTAACGCCGTACGCATAGCTCCTTTTTGGATAAAGCTCGGTAGCCTGTTTGGCGTACGCAAGCGCCTGAGCAAAATCGTGCTCTGACCCCTTGGCTATAGCCATATATACAAGACCAACGTAATTACGAGGACTAAGCCTGAGCGACTCCTTAAGCGAAGCTTGTGCTTTATGATAGTAGCTTATATCCCCTGTTTCCCTCGCCTTCTGGATATAAGACTGGGCAAGTCTGTTGTGGTAGGCATAGGAAACCGGATCGATCTCAATCTTATATTTGTAGAACTCAATCTTTTCATCGGTACTGGTTATAGCGCTTTTTTGACTGTCGGGTTTGGTACAAGCTGTGGCCATTAAAAAAGGAATAATAAAGATAAGTGCTAATAATCTCATTTCGCCCTCCTTTGATTTAACCCTGCAAATCCCTGCAGCTTCTATCACCCTTCTCGATAAAAGCTGCAGGGTATAGAGAAGTCAGAAGTTGTTATTCTGTAATTTTCTTCTGATTCTTCTTCTAATTCTTCTTACAGCCACAAACGCTATACCAAGGCCCGGAACTATAAGAGCTGCAGCAGTAGAGGCGGCGTCAGGGTTTACGCCCGCTACTGCGCATCCGCCGTTACCACCGTTTTGCTGCTCGGGGAATATCGCAAGCGCCATGAAGTTAAATACCGAATTCGCAAACGAACTGGTTGTCTGCCCGCCTTGAGCAGGAAACGGCGAGTCGTTTCCGCTAACCCCTAGCTCAAGCGCCTGTATCTGAGCATCGGGTTTAATCCAATCAGTCCCCTGGAGAACAACTAGCACACGTCTATCAGGGCACGCCGGGAGCACCGTACAGTCAAGCGCTCCGGCTCTTGGGGCGCCGCTGCCCGGCACCATTGAGCCCTCGGGGAAATTAACATCCGCCAGCTGACGCAGTAGAAGCAGTCCTATGTCTCCAACGTCATCCTGAGGGCGCCTTCCGTTTTGTAGTCCGAAAAGACCTATTGCAAGATCGTCCGCCGCCCTGTCCAGATCGAGCCTTAAGAAGTCAGGCAAGAGAGCAATGCGAAGGAGCTCTGATGTGGGCACGAGAGGATGAACGAAATCCGGGGGAAGTAGAAGAGGGGCGCCGTTTGGAACGGCGGTAACTCCGAGCTGATCCAGGAGCACTGCTCTGCCCGCGATTGTGTTGCCTGTGCCGTCGTTGTCTTCCTGTGTAAGAGTATCGGGTACTAAGCCTGAAAACATCGCGCTGTCCTGAGCAGGTATGGCAGCATTGAAGTCGTCTTTCATGTTTGACGGAACGAATACCGTGTTGAATACCTGTTGGCCCATTCTCTCAATCTGAACATAGTCACCCTGCGACTGCGGAGAGGGGCGGCTTGTAGTAGCCCATATCCCAACCAGCCCGTCTATTCCGAAAAATCCGTCTCCCCTGATTAGATCTTTTGGGAATGAGATAACTATATGCGAGGCGTTTACGCCGGAGAAGAAGTCAACCCCGCTTGTGCCGTCCGGCTTAAGCGAGCGACCGCTCAGGGGCCCCAGCACTGGGGACGTGACTGCGCGGAACAGGTCCTGGGAGCCGTCCAATATGGCGTTAAACTGGGTGAAGTCGAACACGAACGCGTCATCCGCCAAACCTGCGTAGGCTCTGAAATTACCCTGAGTAAGGTTTTGCTGGGTCGCGCCCTCAATCGACGATGGCAGGGCAAGGACCTGATTTACAGCCCCTGCGCTCATAGGAGCTGCAGGTCCTATAACCCTAAGAGTCTGATTAAAACCACTTCCATCAAAGAGCATTTGGACCACCAGGTCCTCGACGGCGTCTCCGTCGTTGTCAATCTTAAACTGATAGAGCACCTGGGTTCCAAAACCCGTATTTGGGTTATTGGTAGGAATCTCAAAAGGCAGAACCGCCATTGCAAGCACTATCCTCGAGCTGTCTGTGGGATCCACGAACGCGTATACGTCAGTTATGTCCACCTCTGGGTCGGCTGTGGTAAGAGGGGCGTCTACGTGATCGGCCCCTCTGGCGGCGTCCCGGCCAAATACAAATAAAAAAGTAGCTAAGAAAAGTGTGAAAATTGTACACAGGATTCTGTATCTCATCTGCTTAACCTCCGAAACAAGATTTTGAAGATGTATACGAGGCTAAGTTTTCTTTGGAGCACAGGAATTTGAAGGCTCGTCGATTTTGAGCCGCCGACGTATATAAACGGGGTGTTATAACATGTGGTAAGTCCCGGAAACTATTTAATTATTTTCAGGGTTTTCTTCAATTTGTCAGTTGCTACCCTGACTATGCTTTTAACGGATCCGAGCGGGATATTCATCATCTCGGATATTTCCGACTGGGTGTACTGATAAAAATAAGCGAGCTCCAGCACCCGCCTGTGATTTGGATCGAGTTCTGACAAGGCTTCGAGAATAATCTTTCTCTGCTCCGATTCCAAAGCAGCCTTCTCCGTGCTTTCAGAGCTGTATATCTCTTTTTCAAGAATGCCGGATAACTCTTGAGCATTTTTTCTCGACCTGTTCTTATCTATAGAACGAGAGCGGGCCAGCATTATAAGCCAGGTAGAGGGATTACTGAGCTCTGCATCATAATTTGCTGCATTGTTCCAGACATATTTATAAACGTCCAGGGTAATCTCTTCGGCATCCGATTGGTTATCCAGAATCCTAAGTGCAAAGGTATAGACAAGGCCTTTGCTTTCGTCGTAGAGCTCTGAAAGCGCACTCTCTCTCCCCTGAGCAATCTCCGAGAGATACTTCTGCCATCTCAAATTTCTCTCTACAGAGCTCACTTTAATTTCCTTATCATCTGGGGGCATATCTACCAGCTAAGCGCAGTTCTTAAAAGAAGATAACCACTAGAGTGCAATCTAAAAAGCCCGGACGTAAATTTATCAATAATTATGCTCCAAATAAATTTTAAACCGTATATATTGTACAGAGGAATCTTCCGGGAATTGTACTTTAATCGCTCTATATGTACTTTATATTTACAGAGGCTGTGTATGTCTGAGAACAACCGAATCGCAGAATTAATCTCCGCCTATGCCCTTGGCATACTGGACGGGGATGACCTTATAGAGGCTGAAAAATACATAAAAGAAAACCCTGAGAAATACAAGGATCTTATTGCGGAAAACGAGCTAGTCATATCCCAGATGGCTCATGCCTTGAAAATCGAGGAGCCGAACCCCGAGCTAAAGAATAAATTACTTGCCGAAATCAAATCTGGCTCAAAGACCCTGAAACATGATATTAAAGTTCCCTTCTGGCAAAGGTTTCAGCCCCTTGTGACGGGTTTTGCAACGGCAAGTGTGGTTATAATTATCGCTCTAATCGCGTACATTTATTCCCTTGATTCGAAACTCAGCGGGCAGCAGACCATTATTTCAGAACTACAATCACATATTCAGGAAAAGGATTCCGAGATAGCTGTATTGAAAGAAGATATTAGGGGCCGGTCGGATATGCTCGCCTTCCTCGAGAATCCGGAGGTTGTGATAATTAATCTTGTAAAAACCGAGCCCGACTTAAAAGCCGTAGGAAGGGTGCTGTGGAACCCTGATGATGATGAGGCAATGTTCTACGCGCTCGAGCTTCCGGAAGTGCCCCAAGGAAAAACCTATCAACTCTGGGCAATTGCGGACGGCGAGCCCAAAAGCGCCGGGGTTTTTAGTGTTGATGAGAAGGGTAACTACGTGCACGTTATAAAATCACTTAAGGATATTGGAAACGTAAGCGCTTTTGCGGTGAGTGTTGAACCAGCGGGGGGCGTTACCCTGCCTACGGGGAAAATTGTTCTGATGGGCGAATCCCGGCTCTAACTTTTCTCACATTAAACCAGGCGGCCCCACAATTAATTACATTCTTCGTGGGTTATACACTCGATACTGGGACAGTTTTTGAAACCGCCGAAGGGTTCCCCGGGATCGCGGCAATCGACGGGAAAATCCTTGTTTATGAAAACACATCCGTGCGCCTCTACAATACAGCAATTAGTGCCTCCGCCGATAGCCTGATTAAGGGTCAGCGATACGCATGCCCGCCCGCCTTCCGCCGTAACGCAGTGGTAGTCATGGGAAGAGCCGATACTCATTTGCCAGCTGTATTGGTGATGAAAAAAACCGGGGTCAAAACTGACATAGAGGCTGTCCAGGGTATCGCCGTTTCCCGGATTTACCCTTTCAGGACCTTCGCTGTAAACGCACATTGCCCGGGATGAAACCGTACAGATAACCGGGACGGAAATTATTAGTAAAGCGAAATACAAATATTTCATTGTAATCCTCCATATGTGCTTGACTCTACCCGTCGCCGGGGTTCGGTCCGAAATGGAATTCAAGAGCCTCATCCAGACTTATCTGGCCGTCCTGATTGGTGTCGGCAACAGCGACAAACTTATTTTGCACAGCATTCGAATATTCATCGAATGTCAGAATATTATCCGCGTTGGCGTCGTCAATGAGCTCCCCCCTGTTGGCGGGGCCAAACTCAAGCATCTCGCCGTCCAGCTCTGTAAGATACTCGCTGCCCACGTGGTCGGACGCGGTTATAACGCCGTCCATGTCGACGTCCATTACATCGAAATCCCGGGCGATGCGGGCGTCTATCTCACTGCCGCTTATAACACCGTCTTGATTGGTGTCCGATTCAACGAATTCCTGTTCAACAATATCTCTGAAAGATACTAGTGAATTTGAATTGTCGTCGCAGGCGGAGACTGTGAAGATTAAGAGAAATAATATCAGGACGTTTGCTGGATATATCCTGCCGTCCATTTCGTTCACCTCCTTTATAGCCCCAATACTAATACTATAACTATTGTTTTTCAAACGAACCGATTTGCCGGGAAAGGGTTGAGTGAATAAAATCCGCCGGGGATATAAATTGTATATCCACCCCTTTTGCATGACCGGCGAGTGCGGTTTATATCTACTTCTTTTATTGGCTAAATATTACAAATGATTTCTTACGAGTTATAATTAGCCCGTTATTATGATTTCCAAAATCCTTTCAAGCGCCGTCCTCGGAGTAGACGCGTACATAGTTGAAGTCGAAGTCGATCTCGCGTTCGGCGTTCCGCAGTTCAACACTGTCGGGCTGCCCGAGGGGGCGGTCAAGGAAAGTAAGGAACGCGTGAGAGCAGCGATAAAGAACTGCGGCTACGAGTTCCCGGCAAAAAGGATTACTGTGAACCTCGCCCCGGCCGACATAAGAAAGGAGGGCTCGGCCTTCGACCTTCCTATATCGCTCGGCATACTCTCCGCGACAGGCCTCATAGAGCAGGACCTTCTTCAAGGCTACGTCATACTCGGCGAGCTTTCCCTCGACGGGAAAGTGAAGCCGGTGAAGGGGGCGCTGCCGAGCTCGATACGCGCGCGCGACACGGGACTTAAGGGGATAATCCTCCCGAAGGAGAACGCCGAGGAGGCCGCGGTCGTCGACGGGATAGAAGTCCTGGCGGTTGAAACGCTCCAGGACACCGTCGAGTTCCTCGCCGGAAAAAGGGCGATAGAGCCCACTGTTATCGACGTCGATTCCATTTTTACCGCGGCCCGGAGCTACGACATCGACTTTCACGAAGTTAAGGGGCAGGAGCATGTAAAGCGCGCCCTCGAAGTCGCAGCGAGCGGGGGGCATAATGTGCTCATGATCGGCTCCCCGGGCTCGGGGAAGACCATGCTCGCGAGGAGGCTTCCGACTATCCTCCCCGATATGAGCTTCGACGAGGCGCTCGAAACGACGAAAATTTACTCCGTTTCCGGGCTCCTTCCCGACCACTCGTCCCTGTTCGCGACGAGGCCCTTCAGGCCCCCTCACCATACGATAAGCGACGCCGGCCTCATAGGGGGCGGCGCCGTTCCGAAGCCCGGAGAGGTGAGCCTAGCGCATAATGGCGTGCTGTTTTTGGACGAGCTCCCGGAATTCAGAAAAAACGTTCTCGAAGTTTTAAGGCAGCCTCTCGAAGACGGCGTCGTCACCATATCGAGGGCGATAACCTCGATAACATATCCCGCCAGCCTCATGCTGGTGGCCGCCATGAACCCGTGCCCGTGCGGCTATCACGGCGACCCGCTTAAGGAATGCAGCTGTACACCCATGCAGATTCACAAGTACAGGGCGAAGGTGTCCGGGCCACTTCTCGACAGGATAGACATACACGTCGAAGTCCCGCCCGTACGGTACAGGGAGCTTGTGGACGACACGAGGGGAGAAACCTCGGCCGATATAAAAAGCCGCGTCAACGCCGCGCGCGAGATACAAAAGGCGCGCTTTAAAAGATCGAGGATACATTCGAATTCCCAGATGTCGCCTTCGATGGTAAGGAAATACTCGAAGCCCGACGACAAGGGCGCAAGCCTCCTCCAGGCCGCGATAGACAGGCTCGGGCTAAGCGCCCGTGCGTACGACAGGATACTCAAGGTCTCCCGGACGGTTGCTGACCTCGACGGGTCGGAAAACGTCCTCGCCCATCACATATCCGAAGCCATACAATACCGCTCACTCGACAGGGGTCCTATCTAGAAGCCACGGCTAGCCGGTCAACCGTAGATTTCAACAAAGTAAAAAGAGTTGTGTGTACGTAAAGCGCGCGGACGAAGTAGCTACGAACGGCGGCCACAATGATTTTACATTATATTCATAATGCAACTAATTTGTATCCTTTATCAATATTGAGAAGGTAGAATATTAAGAACAAGAGCCATGGTAGGTGCATTGGAGCACGAGTTTTCGGTCCGGCTGTGAGCGGACGTACAGCAATAGGTTTTTTTAACAAGCAATTTGAGAATTATCACAGATTGAATGCATATATGAACTTTACAAATTAGATCCCTATATATACTTTTTACTGACTTAACCGACAAGGAGGATACGATGTTTGGATCGACAAACCGAGCAGTGATTCGTCTTGCAGCTTTCATTTTACTTTTAACTTCCGGCTTCTTTCTAATTAACTGTGATTCAAATAACGGATCAGGTACTTCGATAACCGGTTTTGTAATGAGCGGCGACGCACCTATAGAGTCGGCTGAAGTAACTCTTTTCTCAACAGGAACGCCCAGGGGTGTGGAGCTGCTGGGCACCGGCGTGACAGACGATGAAGGTTTTTTCAGGATCAAATTTAACTTACCCTCAGAGAGCGACGCTGTTTTATACGTAACTGCTCAAAGTCCTGTATTAACCTTATCGCAGCAAACAAGAACGGTAATAACAGATTCAGTCCGCCTTGCTACGGTGCTGGGCAGAAAACCTGTGGAGCCTGAGATCGTTATTAACGAGAGGACAACCGTTGCGACTGCATACGCAATGGCGCAATTTTTTGACGAGGACGAAATCGACGGCCCTTCACCGGGACTACAGAACGCAGCTGATATACTGACTAAACTGGTGGAGCTTGATACAGGTGATACAACTTTTTTCCTGAATACATTCCCAAACGGCTCCAGCACCACTACGCAAGGTGCGATTAACTCTCTCTCCAATATGCTGGCCGCATGCGTGCGCGACGAAAATGAGTGCGATACGCTGTTTGAACTCGCTACAACGCCCGGAGGGGATAAGCCCGGAGACACTCTTATGGCTGCAGTGAATATTGCACATTTCCCCTGGCAAAACTTGGAAGAGCTGTTCGATTTCTCTCTGGAGGAGCAGGTATACGGGCCCGCGCTGGACACGACAGACGAAATAAATGCATGGATTCTTGCCATAAAGTACGTTGGGAACGGCAAGGAGTTGAACGGTCCCGGCAACACGGCTTTTGACGCTGACGGGAACGCGTGGATCACCAATAACTTTGTGTTTAGAGATGACCCGTTGGATGTAGTTTGCGGAGATGACCATGTACTGAGGCTGACGCCTACCGGTGAAGACGCCCCGGGTGCACCTTACCAAGGCGGGGGCCTTTACGGAGCGGGTTATGGAATAACTCTGGATACCGAGAACAACGTCTGGATAGGGAACTTCGCGTTTCAGGGCAAAGGCTGTACGCTCGACCCGGACGCCCGCGCTCAGTCCGTATCGAAATTCTCGCTAAATGGAACTCCGCTGTCGCCGAATACGGTCGGCGACGATATCGGAGGATTTAAAGGGGCCGGGAACACGATCTTCTATCCCCAGGGCACGGTTTCAGACTTCGAGGGCAATATCTGGATCGCAAGCTGCAGCGCAAATCATGTAACCCAGTTTCCTGGTGGAGACCCCGACCAGGCATTCGTAATACAGGAGACGGACGATTCAGATGAAACAATAGTCGTCGCGCCTTTCGATGTCTCTATAGACCCGGACGGAAACGCATGGGTAACCGGGAACGAGAGCGCAAACGTTGCGAAGTTCGACCCAGACGGGGATTTGATATTTAACGTCTCGGGGGACGAGGCGGCCGAGGCCGGGTTCAAGCTGCCGATGGGCGTTGCTACCGACACGTTCGGAAACGCATGGGTAGCGAACTCAGGCTTTGTGACCGCCCCTTGTGACGGCAACTCGGTACCTGGTTTGTTAGCGTTTATTGCGCTTACCTTTGACCCGGACTTCAAGAACCCTGACGCGTCCGTAATTAAGGTAAATTCAGACGGAACGGAGATCGGGTCGTTCAAGGGCGGCGGCATACTAATGCCTTGGGGTATTTCGGTCGACGGTGGCGGTAACGTCTGGGTGTCGAACTTTGACGGACAGACTGTTTCGTACTTCTGCGGAGAGGACACCGGCAACTGTCCTCCCGGCCTGGAGACAGGGGACCCGATAGCTCCCGAAGGCTACTA
>MRWG01001519.1_pt1 | contig 14561 bp, 13 predicted proteins | sample 1013341 | NCBI WGS metagenome assembly MRWG01 (sample SAMN06117577, study PRJNA244670) | biofilm metagenome | biome: Water; feature: Cathode Biofilm; material: Biofilm; isolation source: microbial consortium enriched at the cathode of a solar microbial fuel cell | place: USA: District of Columbia ... | reverse complement strand
CCCCCGGACCCGCTCGACGCCGCGTTGAAGCTCGAAGACTCCGAAATCTCGCCCGACCCCAACGCGCTCTCAAGCTCCGTCAGCTCCGGCGTCAGCGCATCCATCGCCACCGAATCGCTCATCAGCTCCACGAGCGACTCGTCCGAGGCCGAGTCCTCCGGCGTGGGCGGCGTCTCCACCTGCAGTTCCGTCTGCTGGATCGTCGCCAGCTCCACGCTGGTCATCACCGCGAAGTCCACCTCCCCCGGGGGCGCCCCCCCGGCGTCGGGCGTCTTGAAGTTGATCGTCACCGCCGCCGCGATCAGCCAGAGGATCAGGTGCACCAGCAGCGACGCCCCGACCCCCGCGATCGTCGCCCGCCGGAACAACCGCCAGAGCACATCCTTCCGCGGAGGCGGGGATTCGGCCCCACCATCCCGGGCCCCCCACCCGTCTCCGGGAGGGGGCGATCCTGGCGCGGGTTGCGTCTCCGTCTGGCTCACACCGTCATCGTACAAACAGGTGGTCCCCTGATGTTCGAGCGCGTCTTCCGCGCCCTCATCCCCTCTTCGGCGCCGGTCGCACGCGGAGAGGGGGCGTGGGGAGAGCCACCCGCCACCCCGGGCGGGCGCCTCGCGTCTTCCCCCCCATTCGCACCCGCCCGGGAGTGGTTCGGGACGTTCGGTCAGATCCCGCCCGCTTGACGATGCCCTCGGGTCCCCGTTGAATGCTCGGCTCGGGGGCCTTTCGCTCTCAGGCCGGAGACCCGACCCATGACGAGCCAGCCAGCCACCATGCCCGCCCAACAGCCCGCAACCCCCTGGAAACCCGGCCAGCCCCCCTCGCGGGTCCTGCTCAAGCTCTCGGGAGAGGCCTTCTGCGCCCCCGGCGGCTTCGGGATCGAGCCCGATGAACTGACCCTGATCGCCGACGAGATCCGCGCCGCGACGCACGCGGGCGCCCAGATCGCCGTGGTGGTGGGCGGCGGGAACATCATCCGAGGCGCTGAGCTGGCCCGCACCGACGGCTTCCAGCAGGCCACCGCGGACTACATGGGCATGCTCGGGACGGTCATCAACGCCCTGGCCCTGCGCGAACGCCTGCAGGCGATCGGGGTGGACTCCCGCGTCCAGTCCGCCATCGAGATCCCCGCCGTCGCCGAGCCGTTCATCCGAGGGCGGGCCCTGCGTCACCTCGAGAAGGGGCGGGTGGTGATCCTCGCCGCAGGCACCGGCAACCCCTTCTTCACCACCGACACCTGCGCCGCGCTGCGAGCCACCGAACTCGACTGCGACATCCTCCTCAAGGCGACCAAGGTGGACGGGGTCTACGACGCCGACCCGAAGACCAACCCGGGCGCGACCCGGTTCAAGCACCTGACCTTCGCCGAGGCGCTCAACCGACGCCTGGCCGTCATGGACATGACCGCGCTGGCCATGTGCCAGGAGAACCGGATCCCGGTCCTGGTCTTCGACTTCAAGCAGCCCGGCGCCATCCGCTCGGTCATCGAGGGCGAGCCCATCGGCACCCTTCTCACCTGCGACGAGTCCGCCTGATCGACCGGATGACGCGTATCATCCCTCCACTCGAACTTTGCAGAGGATCACGATGAGCAACAATCCGGACAGCATTCTCCTCGAGGCCGAGGAGCACATGAGCAAGGCCATCGACTACCTCAAGAGCGAGATGCGCGGCATCCGGACCGGCCGGGCCTCCACCGCGCTGGTCGATTACATCAAGGTTGACTACTACGGCTCGGCCACCGACCTCAAGGCCCTCGCCGCCATCTCCGTCCCCGAGCCCACCCAGATCCTCATCAAGCCCTTCGACAACACCGCGTTGAGCGCGATCCGGACCGCGATCGAAAGCTCCGACCTCGGCCTCAACCCCAACGTCGAGGACAAGGCGATCCGCATCAACGTCCCCTCCCTCTCCCAGGACCGACGCAAGACCCTCGTCGCCCAGGCCAAGAAGCACGGCGAGGAGCAGAAGGTCGTCATCCGCAACACCCGGCGTGACGCCAACAAGCACGCCGACGCCCTCGCCAAGCAGGACGGACAGCACTACTCCGAGGACGAGATCAAGACCCTCAAGGACGAGATCCAGGAACTCGTCAAGAAGTACGAGGGCCAGATCGACGAGATCATCGACGCCAAGAGCAAGGAGATTCTGGAGGTCTGATCGGGCCCCACGCCCCGCTCAGGCGTACCCCAGTTCCTCCAGGTCGTCCTCGTCCAGCCCCATCTCGTGCCCGACCTCGTGCAGGATGGTGATCCGGATCTGCTCCCGGATCTCGTCCGTGTGCGCCCATCCGCCGGCCTCGCGCACGATCCCGACCCGGTAGATGTGGATCTGGCTCGGCAGCACACCGTCCATCTCCACGCTGCGCTCCGTGATCGCCAGCCCCGTGTGCAGCCCGCACAGGCTCGCCCGATCCTCCTCGCTCGAGGGATCGAGCCCGAACTCTCGCAGCACCTCCGGCGCGGGCTCGTCGTCCACCAGCAGGGGCGCCTCGTCAAAGATCGCCACCACCCGAGCGGGCAGCGACGCGATCACCTCATCCACCAACCCGTCAAAGACCTCCCGCTCCTCGTCGGTCACGACCGCCTCCTCGGCTGCTCGTCCAGGATGTCGGCGATCCCCACGCCCGGCGCCTCCAGCGTCGGACGCAGACGCACGCAATCAATCACGATCCCCGCCAGCCCGAGCGTCACCAGCACCGACCCGACCGCCACCAGCACCATCTCCATCGACGTGAGCGCCTGGCTCACCGGCCCACGCACCCCCGACGAGAGCAGGTGCAGCACATCGCCCGAAGCGCTGATCCCCACCGCCCCCAGCAAAGCCAGCAGCGACTGCCGATCCACCTTCCCCGTGCGCACCACCACCGAGCGCATCGCCAGCCCCCGCGCCACCGGGCGGAGCCCCAGGATCACCACGCCCAGCGTCAGCGCGATGCCCAGCCGGGTCAGCACCCGTTCCTGGCTCGCGCCCGCCCCCCCGAACACCGGCAACGCGATCCCCGCGTCCACATGGATGTAGAGACGCCAGAGCAGGTACGCCAGCGGGCCGTACGCGATCACCCCAAGGATCGCCCGCACCCGCGCCGACAACGCCAGCCCCGCGTGCGGACGCAGCAGCACCAACGCCCCCACCCCCGAAAGCAGCGTCATCCCCACCACGAAGACCGGCATCCACGACGGGCTCCAGGCCACGTTGAGCCACGACAGGCTCAGCTCGCTCAGCCGGATCACCCACGCCCCGAGCGCCGCGAGCAACGCCGCGACCGACCAGAGCACCATCCCCCACCCCGTCCGACGCGGGTGGCGCAGCGGCTTGAACTCGCTCGCCTTCGGATCGACCAGCGCCAGGATCGTCGCCCGGACCGGGGCGTCACACTCCGGGCAGTGCTCCCGGATCGAGAGCCCGCGCAGGTTGTACCCGCAGCGCACACACGGCAGATCTCCCGTCAATTCCGACGCGAGAACGCTCGCCCACGACTGCGGCGAAGGCTCCCCCACGTTCTGTCCAGCCGGCTCCGATTCCACGCGTGTCCCCACCCGGGCGACCCCACCCGGGACCGCCCATGCTACCCGAAGACGCCACTCCATCGGCCTCCGGCGACCTTCCGTATACTCAATCTCGGCGCTCGATCCTCGCAACTCCCGCCGATCCGCAACGTATCGCCCGCAGCAGGGACGCCATGCAAGAACTCATCGAACGCCTCCGATCAAACATCACCAAGGTCTACCTGGGCAACCCCGACGCGGTCGACCGATTGATCTGCTGCCTCCTCGCCCGCGGACACGCCCTGATCGAGGACGTCCCGGGCGTGGGCAAGACGGTCCTGGCCTCCGCGATCGCCAAGTCCATCGATTGCCAGTTCACCCGCGTCCAGCTCACCCCGGACATGCTCCCCGCGGACATCCTCGGGGTGACCATCTATGACCGCCACTCCGGACGGTTCGAGTTCAAACGCGGGCCGGTCTTCACCAACATCCTCCTCGCCGACGAGGTCAACCGCGCCACCCCGCGCACCCAGACCGCCCTGCTCGAGGCGATGAACGAGGCGAGCGTCTCGATCGACGGGCAGGTCCACCGCCTCGGCCCCCCCTTCATGGTCCTCGCCACCCAGAACCCCTACGAGTTCGAGGGCACCTACCTGCTCCCCGAGAACCAGCTCGACCGATTCCTGATGCGCATCGGGCTGGGGTATCCCTCCCCCGAGGACGAGTCACGCCTGCTCGAACTCCGCCCGGCGCAGAACCGCCTCATCGGGCTCGAACCGGCCCTGCACGCCGACGAGGTCATCAAGCTCCAGGACCAGGTGGACAGCGTCCGCCTCGATGACCGACTCCGGACGTACATCGTGGACCTCGCCCTGGCGACGCGCGAGCACCCCGACGTGCAGGTCGGCCTCTCCCCCCGCGGCTCGCTCGCCCTCGCCCAGGCGGCTCGCGCCACCGCCGTGATGCAGGCCCGCGACTACGTCATCCCCGAAGATATCCTCGACTCGATCATGCCCGTCTGCGCCCACCGGATCATCACCCGTGCCTACAGCGCCGGCGCCGAACAGGAGGCGACGCGAGAACTCCTCGAGAGCATCGTCCAGACGGTTCGCAGCCCCGCCTGATCCCTTTGTCACAAGCGAGGAGTTCCACCATGCCCCGACTCGTCCGACACGACGCCGACGGCCCCATCAGGATCGACCCCCAGGACAAACCGATCTTCATCTGCGGGTGCGGCCTGACCAGGAACTTCCCCTTCTGCGACGGCTCGCACAAGGCGTGCAAGAACGAGACGCCGGGGGTGGTGTCGGTCTACGACGCGAAGCGAGAGAAGGTCATCGAGGAGCGGGCCGAGGACGGTCCATCAGGCTCCGAGTAACCCCGCGATCAGCGTGATCGGGTGCGCCGCCCGCCCGGGCGTGGCGTCCTGCACCTGATGCCGGCAGCTCGTCCCCGTCGCCAGCAGCGTGTCGCCCTCGCCCAGTGACCGGGCCGCCGGCATCAGGCGTTGCTCCCCGATCCGCATCGACAGGTCGAACCGATCCCGGTCGTACCCGAAGCTGCCCGCCATGCCGCAGCACCCGGCGTCCAGAACATCCAGCGCGTCGCCGACGATCCGGGCCAGCAGCCCCGCACTGCTGCCCACCCCCCACATCGCTTTCTGGTGGCAGTGAACGTGCAGCAGCACACGACCGTTCGGGGCGTTGAAGTCCGGTCGGCGCGGGTGATCATCCCAACGCTCGTCGAGGAACTGTTCGGGCAGACGCGTCCGCTCCGCGAGCTTCTGCCGCAGCGCCGGCGGCCGCCCGATCTTCAGTGAGAGCCAGTCGTCCTGCACCGCCGAGAGGCAGGACGGCTCGATGATGAGCAGGCCCGCGAGCGAGTCGTCGTTGATGATCGGCTCGAGCGTGTCGAGCAGGCGCTCGGCGCCCCGGACGGCCGCGGGCAGCAGCCCCAGCGAGATTCGCGCCCGCTGGAAGTCATCGCACCGGACGAGCTTCACACGGTACCCGAACCCCTCGAGGACGCGTTTGGTCGCCAGCCCGATCTCGGGCTCGTTGTACTGCGTGAACGTGTCGGCCAGCAGCGCGACGACCGGGGCGTTCGCCGGCAGGCCCGGCGCGTCGGGCCCCCACCGCTTATGCAGCGGCTTGCGGAACCCGGGCAGCGATCGCTTCGGATGCAGGCCCAGCGCGGCGTTGAGGACCGCCCTCGTCGGCCGAAGGGTGTTGACCGCGTTGACCAGCCCGGGGGCGATCGACGCGAGCCGGCTTGCCCGATCGATCATCCCCATCGCCCGTGACCGCGCCGGCGCGCCGGACTCCCGGTACCCCTGGGCCAGGTACTCGCTCTTGAGCCGCGCGATATCCACGTTGCTCGGGCACTCGCTCTTGCACGCCTTGCATGAGAGGCACAGGTCGAGCGTCTTGAGCGTCTCCGTGTCGCTCCACGCGGGACGCCCCGGGCCGGTCAGGTCGAGCTGGCCCGTGACGGCCAGGCGCAGGGCGTTGCCCCGCCCCCGCGTGGAGTGACGCTCATCGAGCGTGCCCATGTAGGAGGGACACATCGTCCCGCCCGACTTCTTGCGGCAGACCCCCGCGCCGTTGCACATCTCGACCGCGTGCCCGAACCCGCCCTGATCGGCGTAATCAAAGTACGTCTCGACCTCGGGCGCCCCCACCGGCGCCCCCGTCGGGTTGACACGCACCTGCTGCGCGATGGACTCGATCGGCCCGGGCTCGACGATCGCCCCGGGGTTGAGCCGCCCCTCCGGGTCGAAGACCGCCTTCACCTCTCGGAACGCGCCCATCAGCTCGGCGCCGAAGTAGTCCTCGAGCAGGGGACCGCGCGCCCGACCATCCCCGTGCTCCCCCGACATCACGCCCCCGAGCGACTTGGCCAGGTGGGCGGCGCGGACGGCGATGTCACGCATCCGCTCAACGTCCGCCGGGTCCTTCAGGTCCAGCAGCGGGCGGACATGCAGCACCCCGACCGAGGCGTGGGCGTAGAACGAGGCGATCGTTCCGTGTCCCTCCACGATCTCCCGAAAACGGCGCACAAACTCGGCCAGTCGCTCGGGAGGAACGGCGTTGTCCTCCACGAACCCCAGCGGCTTGCGCCGCCCCTCGATCGCGTGCAGCAACGGCTCCCCCGCCTTGCGCAGCGCCCACGCGTCGCCCATCGCCCCGCCCTCGAGGTGGACCTGCGTGTGTTCCACATGGAACAGGCGCCTCGCTTGTGCGCATTTTTCCCGCACTTCCTCGTCCGAGGCGCCAAAGAACTCGCAATACAGGATCGCACGGGGTGTGCGCGACTCGATGGTGGGCATCCGCTCGACGTAGGCGCGGCACTGGGGGTTCTTGCGGGCCAGGTCGATGATGAGGTCGTCGAGCAGTTCGACCGCTGCGGGGTGGAGCGCGAGCAGCGGAGCAACCGCCGCGATCGCCTCGTCGAGTGTGTCGAAGGCGATGACCACCAGGCCCCTGGCCGCGGGGATGGGGTGGAGCGTGAGTTCGGCGCCGAGCGTGAGCGCGAGCGTGCCCTCCGAGCCGCAGAGGAGGGGGGCGAGGTTGAGGCGTTCGGGGTCGTTCCCGTGCCGGTCGAGCTGCTGGAGGATGACGTCGAGCTGGTACCCGGCGCTGCGGCGCAGGGTCTTCGGGAACCGCTCCCGGATGGCGCCCTCGTGGGCGCGCACAATCTCGACCACCCGGCGGGTGAGGTCCGCGGCGATTGGGTCGCGCGCCCCGGCGCCCTCGTCCAGTGTCACCCGGCGACCGTCGCTCAGGCAGGCGTCGATGCCCCGGACGTTCTCGCTGGTCCGCCCGTAGAGGATGGAGTGGGCGCCCGCGGCGTTGTTGCCGATGCACCCGCCGATGTTCGCCTGGCGGGCGGTTGAGGGGTCGGGGGCGAAGAAGAGGCCCGAGGCGCGGATCTGGTCGTTGAGATCGTCGATGGTCAGGCCGGGCTCGGCACGGCAGGTCCGCGCCCCGGTGTCGAGCGAGAGCAGGCGGGCGCACCGGGCGGAGAGGTCCAGCACGACCGCCCGGTTGACGCACTGCCCGGCGAGGCTCGTGCCCCCGCCGCGCGGGAGGACGGGAAGCCCGTGGGACGCGCAGAACGCCATCGCCCGCACGGCGTCGCTGGTGGAGGCCGGGATGACGACGCCGAGCGGCTCGACCTGATAGATCGAGGCGTCGGTCGCGTAGAGCATCCGGTCGTGGCGCCCGAAGCGGACCTCCCCCTCGATCGCCCGGCTGAGGTCACCGGCGAGCGCGTCGAGGCGGGCGCCCTCCGGCGATGGATCGAGTTGAGGAAGGGACAGCGGCTTGCTCACGCGGGGGTCTCCCGGGTCGATCGTACCTTGCCCGTCCGGATGAGGGGGTGGGGTGTCACACGCATGTCACGGGGCGGGACATGCGGACCCCGCGTCGGGCGTTGGGCGTATCAGGAATGAGGCCCGGGCGTGCCCGATGCGCCGATATCAGAAACGGTTCAAACCACGGAGGTGAACGATGAGACGGAGTGAGGCGTTGGCGTTGGTGATGGCGGCCGGGTTGGCGTGCACGGGGGCGATGATGGCGGCGGCGCCGACGCGAGGGACGGGAGAGCACGCCCTCGTTCAGGACCGGGCGAGGGGGGACGAGGACCTGGCGATCAGTTCGATCACCCTGTACCGATCGGGGGTGGGCGCGTTCCAGCGTCAGGGGATCGTGAGCGGCAATGCGGAGGTAAGCCTCAGCTTTGACGCCGACCAGATCAACGACATTCTCAAATCGATGGTCCTGCTCGATCTGGACGGGGGGCGGATCGAGGCGGCGAGCTACGGCTCGAAGGAGCCGCTGGCCAGACGCCTGGCCAGTTTCGCCATCGACATCTCGGACAACCCGAGCATGAGCACGCTGCTCGAGCGGCTGCGCGGCGCCCGGGTGAGCCTCGAGGTGGACGGCGGCCCGGTCGAGGGAACCGTGCTGGGGGTCGAGCAGCGGACGGTCGGGGAGGAGCAGCAGGCCATCCGCCAGAGCTTCGTCACGCTGGTGACCGACTCGGGGATGCGGACCGTCGCGATCCGGGGGATCCGGCGGATGCGGGTGCTGGACGAGCGGCTGGCGCAGGAACTCTCGCTGGCGCTCGAGGCGCTGGGGGAACACCGGGCCGACAACGTCAAGGCGGTGGACCTGGCCTTCCGGGGCGAGGGGGACCGGCGGGTGGTGGTGACGTATGTCCACGAGATGCCGGTGTGGAAGGCGAGCTACCGCCTGGTGCTGCCCGACGCGAATGCGGGGGGCGACGCGACGGTGCAGGGTTGGGCGATCGTGGAGAACACGACGGACGAGGACTGGGAGGATGTGAACCTGTCGCTGGTGGCCGGTCGCCCGGTGAGCTTCGTGATGGACCTGTACGAGCCGCTGTACCTGGGACGCCCGGAGGTCCCGGTGCCCGTGACGGGCGGGGCGAGACCGAAGGTGTACGCGCAGGGAAAGGCGGCCGGCGGGGGAAGTGGTGGGCAGAGCCCGTTCTCGGGACGCGCCATGGCGCGTGAGCTGTCGAGCGGTGTCGCCGTCGCTCCGTCGCCGAGCCTGGACACCTTCATCGGGGGGGAGGAGATGGCGAACTCCGCCGCCCAGGCGCAGGCGTCGGCGGGCGAGGTGGGCGAGGTCTTCCAGTACACGCTCGACGAGCCGGTGACGATCGAACGCCGGCGCTCGGCGATGCTGCCGATCCTGTCGGCGCCGATCCAGGCCCGGCGCGTGAGCATTTTCAATCGCAACGACAACAGCGTCCACCCGATGCGCGGCGTGGAGCTGACCAACACGAGCGGGCTCCAGCTCATGCCCGGGCCGATCAGCGTGTATGACGACGGGACGTACGCGGGTGACGCCCAGATCGGGCACGTCTCGGACGGGGATGAGCGGCTGCTGGCGTACAGCGTCGATCTGGCGGTGCAGGCCCAGAGCGAGATGCGCACGGACCGGGAGGTCACCCGGCTCCGGATCCGGGGCGGGGTGATCGAGCAGACGATCAAGGCGGTGGAGACGACGACGTACTCGTTCGAGTCGAGCGACTCGAAGCGGGCGCGTGTGGTGATCGTGGAGCACGGGCGGCGCCCGGGGTGGGATCTGATCGAGAACGAGCACCTGACGGAGACGACCGAGGGGCTCGCCCGCTTCGAGGTGGAGCTGGCGCCGGGGGGCGAGGGGACGCTCCGGGTGGCGCAGGAAAATGTGCAGCGTCAGAACGTGGCGCTGGTGGGGTATGACCTCAAGACGCTGCTGGCCTTCCAGCGCGACGGGCGGGTGAGCGATGGTGTGGTCGAGGCGGTGCGCCGTGCGGGTGAGCTGCAGGACCAGATCGCGAAGAGCGAGAACCGGGTGCGGGAGCTGGAACGGGAATCGAGTTCGATCTTCCAGGATCAGCAGCGGATCCGCGAGAACATGGGGCGGATCGACCGGACGAGCGAGTTGTACGGGCGGTACCTCTCCAAACTCAACGATCAGGAGACGCGCCTGGAGCAGCTCCGCGGGGAGCTTGAGGGGGCGCGGGCGGAGCTTGAGGGGCGGCGTGAGGCGTTGCGGGCGTACCTCGACGGGCTGAACGTCCAGTAGAGACGCGTGTTCGTCAGGCAGAGCATCCCAAGCAAGAGGGCCCGCGACCGGTTGGTCGCGGGCCCCTTCTTGATGCGATCAGGAGGTTGATCTCGAGCCGTGGCTCGGGATCAGGGATCGATCAGTCGTAGTAGACATCGATGCTGACGTCCTGGCTGCTCGAGTCCGCGTTCACCTTGGCGTACGAGCGGAGGTAGGCGTTGCGGTTGTTGACGCGGGGCTGGACATCGCTGGCCTTGACGAGCTCGACCGTGTTGCCGGTGACCTCGGCCTCCTCACGCTCCTGGTCGTCCTCGTTGGCGAAGACGTTGTCGGCGTGCGACTTGTTGGCGTCGGTGTTGATGCCGTTGAAGGTGACGAGCAGGGTGTCCGGATCGGGGCGGTTCTCGAACTTGACGTGGTTGTCGTTGTAGCCGATGTTGCCGTCCCAGGTGGTCCGCGAGCCATGGGTCAGGAGAGTCTGGGAGGTGGTGCCCAGGGGGGTCTCACCGTCGGCGCTGTCGGCGCTGGAGTCGATGAGGGCCCACTCGCCCTCCTCGACGTCGGTCAGCTCCCAGACGGCGCCACGGTTGGCCAGCGAGGCCTCGGTGGAAACGAAGGTGTTGCTCCAGAGGGCCTTGCGACGCCCGAAGGGCGGGGTGTGGGCGTAGGAGAAGGAGCCCAGGTCGTCGTAGTTGGTGTTCTTTTCGTAGTTGAAGTCACTCTCGTCACCCGCGTCGTTGTCGATGGGGGTGGCGACGAAGGAGGGGTCCCACTGGGCGAGCTGGGCGCGCTGGTCGTCCGTGATCGCGGTGGGCTGATCGAACTCGTAGTCCTCGAAGATGGTGAACTGGCCGTTGGGCTCGGAGGGGCTGATGCACATCTCGGTGGAGATGGTGCCGTCGTAAATGAGGATGGAGAAGATGTGGCGGGTGGTGTCCTTCTTGGCGGTGGGCTCACCGTCGGCCAGCTGGAGCGTGTTGTTGCCGCGGTCAACGCGGGAGGGGAGGGGGTAGTTGTCGTTGTTGTTGCCGGCGTAGGTGACCAGGCCCTGGAGGATGCCGCGGACCTGGGTCTGGTCCTTGAGGCGGCGGGCGGCCTTGCGGGCCTTGCCGAGGGCGGGCAGGAGGATACCGATGAGCAGCGCGATGATCGCGATGACCACCAGCAGCTCAATGAGGGTGAATGCCTTGCGGTTGCTTCGCATAACTGTGAACTCCAATCGAGAGTCGGTGTCGCATGCGCCGCGAGCCGGGGGGTTCCCGCACGCGTGGCATGCATGATCGTTAGAGGCGGGCGCCTTGCCCGACACGCCGAGGCTCTGCACGCGGTGGTGTCAGAGGAGAACTCAGGGGTCGGCAGGGCCGGAAGCCCGCGCACACTCGGGAGCGATCCCATCCGAGGATGGCTCCTGCAACGGGATGTCGCCGAGGTGCGGGCTTGGGCGTATCACTGCGACGGATTGGAGCCCGTCAATAAGTGCGGTCGATCCAGATACCACGCCCGCGGTTCGGCAGGGGACGCGCGTCCCTTATAGGGTACAAGAGTCTATCCGAATTTCAAGGCTTCCCGGTTTCACACATTCCCAGGCAACCCCGAATACCGACCAAAAACCGCCTTTTTGCTTGAGGAGCCCCTCATGAGCCTGACCCCCGAGGACCGTCTGCGAGAACTGGGGCTCGAACTGCCTCATCCGCCCCGTCCGGTCGCCGCCTACGTCCCCACCAAGCGGGTCGGGAACCTGGTGTACGTCTCGGGCCAGATCCCGATTCGGGGGGGGAAGGTGATCACCACGGGCGTCGTGCCGAGCCAGGTGGGCGTGCCCGATGCCGTGGCGTGCGCCCGCCAATGCGCCCTGAACGGGCTGGCGGTGCTGAAGTCCGAGATCGGGGAGCTGTCGAAGGTCAGGAACGTCGTCCGGCTGGGCGGGTTTGTCGCTGCGGACCCCTGGTTCGGGGATCATCCCGAGATCATCAACGGCGCCAGCGAGCTGATGCTGCAGGTCTTCGGGGAGATCGGGCGGCATGCCCGGGCGGCGGTGGGCGTGGCGAGCCTGCCCCTGCACGCGCCGGTGGAGGTTGAGTTCCTGTTCGAGGTCGAGTGACCCGAGCCACCCGCGAAGGCGCGGCGTGAAGCCGCGGAGGTGGGCCCGGAGCGTGCCTCGACGAACGGTGACCGGGCGAACGCAGGGGAGCCCCGGGCTCCCGTCCGGGGCTCACCGAGGTTGGGTCAGGACGCCGACGCGGCTCAACCGAACTGCTTCTTGTAGTCGGCGAGGAACTTCTCGAGGCCGATGTCCGTGAGGGGGTGCTTCATGAACTGCTTGATGACGCCGAAGGGGACCGTTGCGACATCGGCGCCGGCCAGGGCGCAGTCCACCATGTGCTTGGGGTGGCGGATGGAGGCGGCGAGGATCTTGGTGGGGTAGCCGTAGTTGTCGTAGATCTGGCGGATCTGCTGGATGAGGTCCATGCCGTCGTGGGAGATGTCGTCCAGGCGCCCGATGAAGGGGCTGACGAGGAAGGCGCCCGCCTTGGCGACCATGAGGGCCTGGAGGGGCTGAAAGCAGAGGGTGAGATTGGTCTTGGTCCCCTCATCGGAGAGGGCCTTGCAGGCCTTGACGCCGTCGATGGTGCTGGGGAGCTTGACGACGATGTTGGGGGCGATCTTGGCGGCCTCGCGTCCTTCCTTGAGCATGCCCTCGTAGTCGGTGGAGATGACCTCAGAGGAGACGGGGCCCTTGACGATCTCGCAGATCTCGGTGATGCGCTGCGTGTAGTCCACGCCCTCCTTGGCGATGAGGGAGGGGTTGGTGGTGACGCCGTCGAGAATGCCCATGTCGTGGGCCTGCTTGATCTCGTCGAGGTTGGCGGTGTCGATGTAGAGGTCCATCGGGGGGCTCCGTGATGGGGGTCAATCGGGGTCGGGCGCGAGTCTAGCCCTGACCGGAGCCGGCGTCCTGACCGAGCATGGCCTTGAGATCCCGCCGGAGGATTTTGCCCGTGGGGTTTCGGGGAAGTTCGTCGAGGACGATGATCCGGCGCGGGACCTTGTAGCCGGCGAGGCGTTCGCGGCAGAGGGCTTTGAGTTCGCCCTCGTCGATGGTGGCGCCCTCCTCCGCCTGGACGAAGGCGACGGGGACCTCGCCGCGGACGGGATCGATCTCCCCCACCACCCCGGAGGCAAAGACGGAGGAGTGGTCGTTGAGGACCTCCTCGATCTCGCGGGGAAAGACGTTCTCGCCGCCGACGATGAGCATCTCCTTGAGGCGCCCGGTGATGTAGAGGTGCTGGTCCTCGTCGATTTTGGCCATGTCGCCGGTGCGGAAGAAGCCCTCGCTGTCGAAGGCCTCGGCGGTCTGGTCGGGGAGGTTGAAGTACCCCTTCATGACGTTGGGGCCGTGGATGCGGAGTTCGCCCTCCTGGCCGGCGGGGAGGATGGCGTTGGTCTCGATGTCGACGATGCGTTGGATGACGCCGGGGACGGGTGGGCCGACGGAGCCGGGGCGGTGCTCGTGGGGCATGCAGACGTTGGTGACGGGGGAGGTCTCGGTGAGGCCGAAGCCCTCGGTGAGGTGGACGCCAAAGCGTTCGTGGAAGCGGTTGGCGACGTCGCGCGGGAGGGGTTCGCCGCCGGAGGCGATGAGGCGGAAGGAGTGGAAGTCGTCGGGGTGCGTGTTCTTGACGCTCAGCAGGGCGTTGTACATGGAGGGGATGGCGACCATGAGGGTGGGCCGGTGCTCGCGGATGGACTGGAGGACCCTGTGGGGAACGAAGCGGGCGGAGTAGACCGCCTTGGCGCCGACGGACAGGGGCATGAGGGTGAGGACGGTGAGGCCGAAGGAGTGGAACTGGGGGAGGATGCCGAAGAGGGTGTCCGCGGGGGTGCAGGCGGTGACACTGCGGGTCTGGCGGAGATTGGCCGAGAGGTTGGCGTGCGTGAGCATGACGCCCTTGGGCCTGCCGCTGGTGCCGGAGGTGTAGAGGAGGGTGGCCAGGTCACTGTCGCGACGCCCGGCGGGCCATCGCGGGCGGGGAAGGCTCTTGAAGTTGATGTCCTCGAGTTTGAGCAGGTTGGCGACCTTGGGGGCGTACCCGAGGTGCTCGAGCATGGGTTCGACGGTCAGGATCGTGTCGGCGCCGCAGTCGTCGATGACGTACTGGAGTTCGTCGGGTTTGAGAAGGTAGTTGAGGGGGACGACGGTCTTGCCGAGCATCCAGGCGCCGAGGGCGGCGATGGGGAAGGCGCCGGAGGTGGGCAGGAGCAGGGCGACGGTGTCGGACTTGCTGCGGGGGGCGATCGCGTTGGCGACGTGCAGGGCGCCGACGACGATCTCGGCGCCCTTGTAGCTTCGCCGGTCGTCGATGATCGCGACGGATCGGGGGCGCGTGATCAGGCGGCGGAGGATGGGGGCGTGGACGCTCATGGAGCGGAGAATGTATCCGAAGATGGTCGGGGGGATGGCTGTCTCTTATACACATCTCCGAGCCCA
>MRWG01004315.1_pt1 | contig 14568 bp, 13 predicted proteins | sample 1013341 | NCBI WGS metagenome assembly MRWG01 (sample SAMN06117577, study PRJNA244670) | biofilm metagenome | biome: Water; feature: Cathode Biofilm; material: Biofilm; isolation source: microbial consortium enriched at the cathode of a solar microbial fuel cell | place: USA: District of Columbia ... | reverse complement strand
GAAGGTTGTGAAAGCGCAGAGGAAGGGTGCGGAAACCAGCGCCCGAAAGGGTGGTGAACGCGTCACCAGCCAGAACGCAAAATCCAACACCAATGGCCGGGCGAATGCCCGTACCAATGATGGCGGCACCAGAGCAACGTCCAACTATCAGGGCAAGGTGGTGGCCAAACTGCGCCGCGCAAAACGTTATCCCCGTGAAGCGAAACGTCAGAGACTGGAGGGAACGGTGAGTGTCGGCTTCACGATTTCATCCAACGGTGCTGTTTCCGGTATTCGCGTGACCCGGTCTTCCGGGCACCCGGTGCTGGACCAGGCCGCGCTCGACATGGTGCGCAGGGCTTCGCCCATGCCCAAGTTTCCGGGTGATATTCGTGTTGCGCGCATGAACATGCAGGTGCCAGTCCGCTTCGACCACTAACACGCCGAACCAAAACGAGGGCAAGGCGAGCACCGTCAAGCAGCAGGGGTCTGCCGGTAGCTCTGCTCCAGTTCGATCAGGCGTTGCTTGCGCCAGAGCCCCCCACCATACCCGGTGAGGGAGCCGTCCGCGCCGATCACCCTGTGGCACGGCACGACGAGAGCCAGTTGGTTGGCCCCGTTGGCCCGGGCAACCGCCCGCACAGCTTCCGGCCTCCCCAGCGCCCTTGCCAGTTCGGAATAGCTGCGGGTCTCGCCAGGCGGAATGGTCAGCAGCTCGCGCCAGACATCCCGCGTGAAGGCAGAACCGTGAAGGGCAAGCCTTGTCTGGAATTGGCCGCCGGTTCCGGCAAAGAAACGATCGAGTTCTCCCTGGATCTGGTCGGTGACCTCCGTTCGCCCAAAGCCGATCTCACCCTTGGCGTAGGTCTGCAGCTTCCTGAACTCTGTCGGAAAGGCCTTTCGGTCGAGAAATTCCAACAGATGCAGCTGGGTCCTGTCGGTGACGGCAATCAGCGGACCGAGCGGCGATGCCACCCAGTCGGCGAAAAGCAGGGGCTTGGCGGAAAAGACCCCGGGAGACTGGCCAAGAATCCTGGCAAAGGCTTCGCGAAACGCGCTCGGCGAGTCGAACCCGGCCGTGATCTGCGCATCGATCACCTTGCCGCCGTCGGCAAGCGTCGAGAACCCTTCCTGCAGGCGCCGCTGGCGCGCCATTTCCAGAAAGGTCATGCCGAAATGCCGCTTGAAGGCCCGGCGCACCGTTGAGGGGTCGAACCCCATGCGCACGAGATCCGGTTCGCCCCAGCGGTAGGATGGACGCTTTTCCAGTGCCTCGATCAACGGTTTCACCACCGGGTCGGCAGTGGCCTCCGGCGTGGTCGGACGGCAGCGCTTGCAAGGGCGGAAGCCGGCGTCAAAACATTCGGACACGGTGTCATGGAAGGTGCAGTTCTCCCGCTTCGGCTTACGCGCCGGGCAGGTCAGCCGGCAGAAAATTCCGGTAGAAGCTACACAGACAAAAACGCGTCCGTCGTAGGACGGATCACGGTTCAGAAGCGCTTCATAGAGCGTTTCGAAACTGGGTCGGGTCATAAGCATGACCCGACTTTACGCTCGGCCAGAATTCATTGCAGCCGGAAATCGGGCGTTAATTTCATTCCATCGGATAGCGCCGGAAAACAAACCTTTCCATCGTCATCCCGGCCAAGCGTCAGCCCGAGCCAGGATCAGAGAGCCACCGGCGCACGGCGTGGGCACGCGTTCAAAAGGCAAGGCACAGGCGCCCCGATCCCGGATCCCCGTTTCACTGCGTCCGGGATGACCAACCGAGAGGTGAGAAGTCACGCGGCCAGATATTTCGTGAAACACCATGGCAAACCCACTCCGTCGTCATCCCGGCCAAGCGCAGCGCGAGCCGGGATCGGAGAGCCACCGGCGGTCGGTGCAAGCACGCCTTCAAAAGGCAAGGCACAGGCGCCCCGATCCCGGATCTCCGTTTCACTGCGTCCGGGATGACCAACCGAGTGGTGAGAAATCACGCGGCCAGATATTTCGTGACACACCATGGCGAACCCTACCCATCGTCATCCCGGCCAAGCGTCAGCCCGAGCCAGGATCGGAGAGCCACCGGAGAACGACGCGGGCACGCGCACAAAAGGCAAGGCACGGACGCCCGATCCCGGATCTCCGTTTCACTGTGACCGGGATGACAAGCCGAGAGGTGAGAAACTGGCCTCTACCGGTACACTTCGCTCTCACCGGGGAAGCTGCGGTCCTTGACCTCTTCCGAATAGGCTTTCACCGCAGCCTCGATCTGGCCACCGAGATTGCCATAGACCTTGACGAATTTCGGCGGCGTCGGGTTAAGGCCGAGCATGTCCTCCAGCACCAGGATCTGACCGTCGCACTCCGCGGACGCTCCGATGCCGATGGTCGGGATCGCGATCTGTTTGGTGATCCTCGCCGCCAGCGGCTCGACCATACCTTCCAGAACCAGCGCGAAAGCGCCTGCCTCGGCAACGGCTCTTGCGTCTTCTTCGTGGCTGGCCCAGCTGTCCTCGTCGCGCCCTTGTGTCTTGAAACCGCCCATGACGTTGACCGATTGCGGTGTCAGGCCGATGTGGGCCATCACCGGAATGCCTCGCTCGCTCAGGAAGCGGATGGTTTCGGCCATGCGGGCGCCACCTTCAAGCTTTACGGCCCCGCACTGGGTTTCCTTCATCACGCGGGCAGCGTTGCGGAAGGCGACCGAAGGGCTTTCCTCATAGGTGCCGAAGGGCATGTCGACCACCACCAGCGCCCGGCTGGTGCCGCGTACCACGGCCTTGCCGTGCATGATCATCAGTTCCAGCGAGACGCCGACGGTGGATTCCATGCCGTGCATGACCATGCCGAGGCTGTCACCGACCAGGATGAAATCGGCGTATTTGTCGACGATGGCCGCCGTATGCGCGTGATAGGAGGTCAGCGAGACGATGGGATCACCGCCCTTACGGCGGGTGATCTGCGGGGCCGTGATGCGGCGAACGGGTTTCTGGGTGCTCATGCGGCGTCCTTTCGATAAGGGGCTTGAGACGGATTATCAGGTGGCGGGTGCAATCACCCGCTGGTCGATCAGGAGAACAGTGCCGAAGCGCACGGCCAGCAGCACCACGGCCGGGCGGTCAAGCATGCCGGAAAGCTCTTCAAGGGTTTCCGCATCGCGAATGTCGACGCTTTCCACCTTTCCCGAGGGCGCTTCGGCAAGGCTTTTGCGGACAACAGCTTCCAGCACCGAAATTGCCGGGGCCGATTTCGCGAGTTCCTCCGCAGCGCTGAGCGACCGGCTGAGCTGGACAGCGTCGGCCCGGTGCTCCGCCGTCAGGCGAACGTTGCGCGACGACATCGCGAGCCCGTCTGCCTCACGCACTGTCTTGTGCGGCACGATTTCCAGCGGCATGTCAAGATCGCGAACCATCTGCCGGATCAAGGTGAGCTGCTGATAGTCCTTCTCGCCGAAGACAGCGAAATCCGGCGTGACAATGTTGAAGAGCTTGGTGACGACCGTAGAGACACCCCGGAAATGACCGGGCCTGAGAGCGCCCTGCAATATGGCGGAGAGGCCCGGAACCTCGACGAAGGTATCTCCGCCGGCGCCGTACATTTCCTCAACGCTCGGCAGAAACACGGCGTCGGTGCCTTCCGCCTCCAGAAGCGCCAGATCACGCGCTTCATCACGCGGATAGGTCGACAGATCCTCATTGGCGCCAAACTGGGTGGGGTTGACGAAAATGGTGGCAACAACGCGGTCTGCCTTTTGCCGCGCCATGCGCACGAGGCCGAGATGGCCCTCATGCAGATAGCCCATTGTCGGCACCACCCCGACGGTTTCACCCGCGCGTTTCCAGCCTCGCACGGCTTCGCGCATCTCCGCCTTCGTCCGGCAGATGATCATCTGTTTCATCCTCCCGCGACCCCGTTTCCCGCCCGGGGTTTCTTTTCGCAGGTGCAGCATAGTGACGGCGAAACGAAAGTCCAGTGGGCAAAGAGGGGAACAGACCTTGCCAGGTGCCGCCTCCATGTCGTTTGGTGCATGCTGGATCCGCAGGCTGGGGAAGTCGATGGAGCCTGTCCGAACAAGAATAATAGCCGGCTCGCAAAGACCGGTTAAACGAGCAGTATTGTCAGGAGAGAAAAATAAAGAACCGCCTGAACCGACTGGTGATCTATTTTCCTGGCTATGATTTGCGTCCGGCCCGTTACTGCTTCCCGTTGCTCCGCAAGGAGTTCGACACCTTCCTGAAGATCCGGAAGGTGAACGGTGCCCTTTCCCAGCTCAGCGAAGGTCTTGATCCCGGCGGCACCACGGCCAGTTGGAGCGGGCATGTCGACTGGCCGGACAGCCGTGTCGAGACAACGTTTGTGCAGCTTGGCTGGCGGGACGTCATCAAGGCCGATTTTCGGCGCTCCTGGCCGCGCACGATTGCAGATGCCATCCGGTCCTTCATGATGATCGCCCAGGCGGGCGGATATCGGGCTGCATTGAAAAGCAACTGGGCGCATGGGGTCTTCTGTCTTTATCCCCCCGTAGGACTGCTTCTCTATTTCCTGGCCAGCCTGCTGCCACCCATTCTTCTGGCACCGGTCATTCTGCGCAATGTGGGCGCAGCGGTTCGGCAAGGCCATGCCGAAGAAATCGCCTGGTCCGTGTTGCTGGGAGGCAGCGCGGCGTGGATGCTCGCGGTTTACCTGCTCATGACCTGGCTGGAACCCAAGTCCTACTTCCGGTACCTGGTCAACAGCTGGCACTTCATGGCCCGGCTTGCCCGGAACAACCACCCCGAAATGCTTGCCCGTATCGAAGAAAGCGCCGACCTCATCGTTGCCGCAGCCGCAGAAGCGGACGAAGATACCGACCTGGTGTTCGTGTCGCACAGCTGTGGAACGTTCGTGGCGATCTACATTCTTGCAGCTGTCCTGCGCCGGCAGCCGGACATCGTTCGGCGCCCCGGCGGCTTCTCTTTTGTCACGATGGGACCGGCTTTCGATTGCCTCGGCGGGTTCGGGGCGCAAGACGGCTTTGGTGATGCCATGACGGCGGTGGCACGGTCCGGTGTCGACTGGACGGATCTTTACGGCCCGCATGACCCGCTCTGCGGTGGCCGCACCACGCCTGTGGCGCGTTATGCGCAGCCGAACAAATCGGGCGAGACGTTGCCGGAACCCAGACGGTACAGCGTGTGCATTCCGGACCGAATGACCGCAAAGAGGTTTCGCTACCTGCGCTTTCGCTTCTTTGCGCTTCACTTCAATTACTTTTTCGCCTCGGTGCGTCCGGGTCTCTTCGACTTCTACCGCCTGACCCTTGGCCCCAAACGGGCCGTGGACCAGCTCAAGGCCTGGGACAACGGGCGGGATTAATGGGCGAAGTGTCAGTGCTTCCGGGCCGTGCAGATGCCTCGCACCGGCTTCGACAATCCGCACGCAAGCCTGATCAAGATCCGTCACGCTCAGGCAGAGGTGCGCGAGCGCACCTGTCGAAACCTTTTGCCCCTGCTGCGCACCAACACCTTGCATCGGGATCTCGGCCCTCAGGTCGAACAATTCGACCCAGCTTTTCCTGTCGGGTGCCTGCATCATTACCGCGCGATCGATGCCATAGCTCGGCAGTCTCCAGTCGTGCACCTGGTGGAAACCGATTTCCTCATAAAAGGAAACGGAACGCTGAAGGTCCGGGGAGCGGATCGCAGAGTGATGAAATCCGGTGAAAACTTGTACTGACATCGCGTGGTCTCCATGTTTCGGGAGACACCTATCGGAGTTTCCCGCGCATGGACCAGTCTGACAATTTTGACACAGGCCGCCGGACCTGGTCGACGATCCAGGAGCGAAACCGGGGCAATCTTCATGGATGGTGTGATCTTGCAGCCGGCCTCCAGACCGTGAGCGGACAGTGGAAAGCGTCGATCCTGATTGTACTGTCCGAGAAGGATAGCGGCCTACCGGACATTCAGCGCCGCCTAGAATTTGCAAGCCGTCGAGTGCTCGTTCGAGCAATGCGCGAACTTGAAAAAGATGGGTTGGTGTCCCGATCGGCACATGTTGCAACCGGCTATTCATTGACACGCGATGGCCTCGCCCTGGTGCCAATCCTGCGGCACCTTGCGGATTGGAACGCCGCACGGGCGGGCTGATTACAAGAAGACGATACTCAATGAATTGACGCTTGAACTGCCCTGCGTCTTAAACCGCTGCAATTGCCAGAAAACCTGTGAAGTCAGGTCGGTTTGAAGGGTCTGCAAAACTGTCCTTCGGGATCAGGACGTGCCTCGCTCATGCGCCACGGGATGCGGGAATGCTTCGATTTCCCTCCCTCCACAACCTTTGATCGAATTCGCTTAAGTCCCCTTGTCGATTGAATAGATTGGTATTCTTTCCACAGGCCCGGGATATTAACTAATGCAAAGAAGCTCCCTTTACACGCTTCACGCGATACGGGAGTTTGCGCTGGGGGCATTCCTTCTCGACAGACTCATTTGAGAGGTCAGATGCGGATTCTGAGATTGTTGCTAGCAGGCCTGGTCATCGTCGCCGCGGGGTTTGTGATTGCAGGGGAGCAGTTGTCAGGCACCAGCGCAGATGCGGTTATCAATGCAAGGCTCACAACGGTACGGGCGCCGACAGCCGGACAACTGACGCTGGAGCACCGGCTGCTCGGATCGTCTGTAGCGGAGGGTGAACAACTGGGGTCGATCGATGATCCCCTTGTCGACAACATCTACCTCAACGACATGATCCGCGAAAAGGCGTTTGCGACAGCCGAGGTCGACCGACTGTCGACCGTGATAGCCGCGATTGAACAGTCCGTCAGTGATTTGCAGGCGAGATCGGAGCGCTATCAGCAGCAGCGGATCCTGCAGCTTCAAGCGGAGCTGCGTGCCTTGACCTTCGAAATCGGTGCCGCCGAAGCCAGGGGGGATGAGGCGGAGGCAGCTTTCCAGCGCTCCAAACAGCTGACAGATCGCGGCCTGGAGGCTTCAGCCTCCTTCGAGCGGATCAGAGCGACGCAAAGGGTTGCAGCGCAGGATCTGGAAAGTGCACGCCAGCGGGCGGCCGTTGTCGAGATCGAACTGCAGGCGGCTCAAGACGGAACGTTTCTGGGCGATGGTTACAATGATGCTCCCTACTCCGAACAACGCATTTCGGAACTGACACTGGAACAATCCGAAAACCAGGCCTTGCTCAATGCGGAAAAGGAAAAGGCAAAGGCCTTGGACAATCGCATCAATGTCGAGCGGCTGAGAGTGAACCGGCTGGCCTCCTCGAAACTCATTTCGAACGTCGACGGAACCGTTTGGGAAGTGCTGACGGCAAACGGCGAGACGGTTGAACGAGGCGAGCCATTGATGCGCCTGGTGAATTGCACCTCCACGATCATCACCTTGAGTGTCGCGGAATCCGTCTATAACCGCCTCAAGATCGGAGACCTTGCCAAGTTTCGCGTGAGCAACGACCAGAAGGTTCTGGAGGGTACGATCACGCGTCTGGCCGGTTCCGGGGCAGAGACGATTTACCGAAACCTTGCCGTTGCGCCCAGCGAAAGACACCTGCAGCGCTTCGACGTGACGCTTGTCGTACCCGCAATCCGCGAAGATCCCGCACTCGCCTGTGCGATCGGAAGGACGGGCCGGGTTTTCTTCGAAGCAAGACCTCTCGATTTCCTGCGCACCCTCTGGCTCTGAGATGTTCCCGGTCCTTTACCTAAGCGACACCGTTTCCAGCATCGTGCAGCTCAACCTTGTGCTGGCGCTTGGAATGCTTGTTCCTTTGCTTCTGTCCCGGGAAAAAACCTGGCACAGGGCCCTGCTCTTTGCAGTCTGCGCCGTGCTGACAGCGCGGTATCTGTATTGGCGCGCCGCCTACACGCTCGCACCGCTGGATCTGACCTTCGACTGCCTCGCAAGCTGGTCCTTCTTCGCGATCGAATGCGCAGCGTGCCTGTCCTCGCTCAGTGCATTTCTTATCCTGTCGAGGCACCGCGACCGCAAGCAGGAGGCGGACCGGCAGCAAGACTGGTGGGAACCCGAGCCCGCTCCAAAGGTGGCGGTTCTCATTCCCACCTACAACGAAGAGCGGGACGTTCTGGAACGGACGATCGTTGGAGCACTTGCCCTCGATTATCCGGATTTCAGCGTCCATGTGCTTGATGACAGCAGGCGCGACTGGCTGAAGGACTACTGTGTCGCGCAAGGGGTTACCTACGTCAGCCGGCCCGAAAACACGGGGGCCAAGGCAGGCAACATGAACCATGCGCTTCGCCAAATGGCCGAAGAAGATACAGCGCCCAGTTTCATTGCCGTCCTTGATGCAGACTTCGTTCCACACAGCAATTTCCTGAAAAGAACGGTCGCTCTTCTCAAGGATGAAAAGGTGGGACTGGTTCAAACGCCGCAACATTTCTTCAACTCGGATCCGATCCAGCACAATCTCGGCCTCAGCCGGTCCTATCCGGACGAACAACGCTTTTTCTTCGACTACCTGCAGCCGTCGCGTGATGCCTGGGGCATTGCCTTTTGTTGCGGAACCTCTTCCGTCATCCGCTGGAACGCGCTTCAGAAAATCGGATGGTTTTCGACGGAAAGCATTACAGAGGATTTCCTTCTGACGCTTTGCCTGAAGGACGCCGGTTACAACACGGTCTACCTGAATGAAGCCCTCTCCGAGGGCCTCGCACCGGAAGGTCTCAAGGAATACATCAGCCAGCGCGCCAGATGGTGCCTCGGCATGATGCAGATCGCCCGCAGCCGGTTCGGCCCCTTTTCCAATAATCGCTTGGGACTTGCCGATCGGTGGAGCGTGATCGACAGCGTGCTTTACTGGACGACGAACTTTCCGTTCCGGATCGCAATCCTTGTTTACCCGCTGCTCTACTGGTACTTCAACATCATGGTCGTCGATGCGACCTTGCAGGAAGTGCTGCGCTATTTCGGCACCTATTACCTCTGGATCCTGATCACCTTGAACTTTGTGTCCGGAGGCCTGGTCGTTCCGATCGTCAACGACATCAGCCAGCTGCTCGGCGCAGTGCCGATTACCAGGGCTGCCTTCACGGGACTGTTCTTTCCGAAGGGACATCCCTTCTCGGTGACCGCAAAAGGCGGCGACAGAAGCCGGGTGGTCGTTCAGTGGCGCTTGATTGCCCTCTTCGGCACGTTCTTCCTGCTGACCATTGTCGGCTTGCTGCTTGGCATCATCTCCGACCACTTTGCGTATAATGACGCGGGCGATGGCAAGCTCGTGATCATGTTCTGGACGTTCTACAACCTGATTGTCCTTGGCGTGACGATGATTGTCTGTGCGGAACTTCCCAGGCGCGAGATCCATTTCCAGGACAAACCCGAACGGGCCATTCTTCATTCAGACATTGGCAGTACCCGGGTCTGGATCGTGGGATTGACGCAGAACTCCGTCAGGATCCGAGGTGCGGCCATACACGACGATACCCCGGTCCGGATCGAAATCGACGGTGTTGGCATCGTCAATGCCATTGTGACGATGCCGGACGACGACGGCGCCCGCCTCCTGCTGGAGCCGCAACCGGAACAGCATGAAGCCACGCTCGCTTCCGCCGTGGTCCTTGCTTCATAGGGATAGATGTCCTCACCGCGCATGACAGCCCTGGCGGTTTTTGCCAGTTTGCGAAAAGGGCGAACGAAAATCAGGATGAACAAGGCCGTAAGAGCGGCAAGGACGATGCCGAGGGTCACGAAGTAGACGATGAAAAGGTTCGTGAATTCGCCGATGGGGTGCGCAGTGTTGTTGATGCGCGCGATCATGCTCCAGCCGAATGCGGGCAGGTCCGCATAGCCGAGCACCGGGATCACGGTCGTGAAGTAAGTTGCGCCGTCCGGCCATTTCTCCACCCCGGTTTGCCGAGCACCGGTCATTGCGGACCGAAAACTCTGCAGCTTGTCGATCGGCTCGGAAAGGCCATCTGTTCGTGCAACGATGTTCCCTGTCCGGTCGATCACATAGACATCCAGCCCCATGGAATGGGCGGTTTCAGTCAGGTACTGCTCGACCCAGTGGTGATTGATATGGAAGGCCAACACCCCTTCGACCAACCCGAATTCATCCGTTACAGGCGTTGCCATATCGAGAAAGCGGCGAGGCTCGTTTCCAATGGGTGGCAGCAGCTCCGCCAGAAGAACGGCCGGATGAACATCCCCGGCGAAATCTCCTCCAAGTCCATTCGTGAACCACGGACGAGAAGAAACATCGGCGCCTTCCAGCATGCCTGATGAGGCCGTCAGGACCTTTCCATCGACCGACGCAAGACCGGCCCAGGAGATACGCTCCTTTTCGGCGACGATCAGATCCAATGCTGTTCTGACGGCAGGCTCGCCGCGCCCTGTCATATCAACCGCAACAAGCCGAAGATTGCGCCAATCCTGGTGAAGTTCCCGGGCAAAATCCAGCCCAACACCCCTGGCCCTGACCGAGACGGCTTCCGCAAGTGCAGCGTCGCGGCTTTCCTTCAGCCGCTGGCCGACGAACGACCAGGCACTGAGCACCGCAATCAAACCTCCAAGTGCAACAAAACCACATATGGCCACCACCAAAGAGGGGTAGCCAGTTCTGGCACGCTTCTCCGTCATCAATCACTCCTCCTCCCACAGAAAGTGAATCAGACACAGCGAATAGGGGAAATTGTGTGACACCCACGACCACCGATAGTGGGTAACAATGCTTGGCAGGCGGTTTCAGGCTCGATGGTTAAGGGTTTCTTGCCAGACTGATTAAAATTCGCCCCGTCGTGGAGGCTAGCGAACTAAGTAATAATGGCAGCGTCGCTACACATGGATGCATCAGGCAGTCACTCCGCCAATGCCCTCCACCACAAGACGCACAATCTTGCGGATGTCTGCTTCTGGAACCACGCCAACCTGCAAACCGTTCAGCATGGCCTGTCCATAGACACCCAGTACGATCAGGGCCATGAATTCCGGTCCTTCATCCTTGCGTATCAGCCCCTGGGCCTGGCCGAGAGCTAGGATGTCCCGCACGAGCCCCTGAAACGAGGGGCGGTCTGACGGTGGCTCGAGGGAAGGTCTTTGAACCGGCACCAGTGCAAGCCGCGCCACTGCGGGGTTGGCCATGCACCAACGGGCACTGTCTATCAGCACCGCTTCGAGCAACGTTACCGCATGCTGCCCCTCGGCCATGCGGTCACGATAGTCTGTGTCCCGGGCTTCCACCCGCGCTATGAGGCTGAGAGCAATGTCTTCCTTCGACCCGAAGAGATTATAGACGGTCTTGCGCGTCAGCCCTGCGCGCTCGGCAATCACATGAACCGTAGCCCCTTCGAACCCAAGTTCGCGAAACGCGATTTCCGCAGCATCGAGGATGAGTGCGCGCGAGCGCTCGGTGCGTTTCAGGCTTGTCATTTTTATACCCTAGTGTAATTTTACACTCTTGTAAATAAATGGAGCCAAGCGATGCTCAAGGAATTCGGACCGGAAATCTGGATTGCGGAAGGCCCAACAGTGAGAGCCGCTGCCGGATTTCACTATCCCACGCGCATGGCGATCATCCGCCTTTCCAGCGAAGGGTTAGTCGTCTGGTCGCCTGTTGCCTTTTCTCCGGAGCTCGGTTCTGCCGTCGATGCGCTCGGCACGGTCCGATACATCGTTCCGCCGAACAGTCTGCATGACACCTTCCTTGCGGAATGGCAGCAGGCCTATCCCGACGCCGCAATTCTCGCACCACCGGGTCTGCGTAGAAAGCGACCTGATCTTGTCTTCGCTGGCGAACTCGCTGGCATCACGGTGCCCGGCTGGCAGGCAGAGATTGATGTCGTAGTAGTTCCAGGGAACCGGATTACCAGCGAAGCCGTGCTGTTCCACCGGGCCAGCGGCACGGCTATCTTCGCGGATCTGCTGCAGCAGTTTTCACCCGGCTGGTTCAAGGGATGGCGTGCCCTGGTTGCCCGCCTCGACCTGATGACAAGGCAAACGCCTTCCGTTCCACGGAAATTCCGGCTCGCTTTCACGAACCGGGATGCCGCCCGGTTTGCCGTGCGGCAAATCTTGGACTGGCCCAGCAAGAGGGTTCTGATTGCGCACGGCACCCCGGTGTCCAAAAACGGCCAGGCCTTTCTCCGGGGTGCCTTCCGCTGGCTGATCAAATCGTGACGTCCAGAGACATTGCGCAAATCTCAGCTGGGTCTAACCCTCTCTAAAACGTCCCGTCATATGCCCGCCGCTCAATCCGGCAGGCCAGCAGGGTGAAACCTTCGCGGGTGAGCGCGTCCTCGGCCTCACGGTGCAAAGTCTCTGCGTCCTCCACCCACACCCCGTGGCCGCCATAGGCTCTGGCGACGGCCGGGAAATCCGTTTCGCCGAAATCCACGCCCACATTCGGGCGCTGGCTGGAGCGCTGTTTCAACTCGATCAGCGACAGGCTTGTGTCGACCAGCACGCAGATGATGACGGGGATCTTGAGGTCACGCAGGGTGGAAAGTTCACCAAGGCACATTTCCAGGTTCGCCTTCCGGCCAGGAGGGCTTTGCCGGCTGGCGCGCGGCGCCCAATAGATCAAGCGCCGGCTGCACTGCGCTGCGCAGCGTTGACCGTACGCTGTGCATGCCATGGGTGCGCAGCACCGGGGTGATGTCGACCACAGGCGCGTCGGCATCCCACGGATTGCGCCAGTTGATGCGCATCTCGATGGGGTCGAAACCGAGCAGCAGAATGCAGTCGCTCTTGTTGATGAGCGGCAGCAGCAGGCCATCGGCCTTGGGTGAGAGGCCGGCTCCGCCAAGGGCAAGCGGATTGTTTTCGTCAAGCAGGCCCTTGCCCTTGTAGCTGGTGACAAGGGGAATTTGAAACGCTTCGCAGAATTCGGAAATTGCAGCCGAAGCTGCCTCGTTGACGGCATCGACACCGGCGATCGCAATCGGCCGTTCGGCCTTTCTGAAAAGGTCCAGCGCAGTGTCGAGATCCGGGCCGGGCACCGGTGCGGTTGCGACCGGTGAAGACTGGAACACACGGCTCCAGGCTTCCTGTGTGTCCCCCTCGGCAACACGGATCGGTACGTCGATGTGCACCGGGCCTGGCTGGCCGTCGAGCGCGATGGCCAGCGCCTTTTCCATCATCACGTCCAGAGCGCCCAGGCGAGCGGAGAAGCTGGCCTTGACGATGGGTCGCAGCAACTGTTGATGATCGAACACCTGGTGGGTGTAGCTTTCCGCCTCTCCCTGATCGACACACCCGGTGAGGAAGATCAGCGGCACCCGGTCCTGCCAGGCATTGGCAACGACGTTGACCGCATTGGCCGCCCCCGGCCCGAGCGTTGCCAGAAGCACGCCAGGCGCGCCGTCGGCATGCCAGCCGCCTTCGGCCATGAAGCCACCCGCATTCTCGTGCTTCACCAGCAAGAAGTTGAGGCCCGCCTCGTCCAGCGCCTGCATGAGGGCTAGCACCTCGCCGCCCGGAATGCCGAAGGCGTGACGGCAGCCTGCCGCGTGAAGTTTGCCTGCGATGATATCCGCACCGGTGGTCATTTGCTGCTGTGTCCTTCAGTCGCCGTGTCTGGCGGGGTTGGGCCGAAGTCGAGAATGCCTCTGCCGGCAAGATCGGAAAGGGCGTCTGCACCAAGTCCAAGCAGACGGGTCAGAACATCCGCAGTATCCGCTCCCACAAGCGGTGGCGCGCTGCGGTAGGCAACCGGCGTCTTTTCCAGGTTGATGGGCGAGCCGATCAGGTCGACGTCGCCGCCAAGCGGATGCGGCAGGGTGATCCGCATCTGGCGTGCCAGCACCTGCGGATCGGCAAAAACCTGTTCCAGATCGTTCACCGGGCCGCAGGGAACGCCTTCAGCTTCAAGCTCGGCAATCCACTCTGCCGCGGCCTTCTCGATTGTCAGACGGCGGATCTTCGGGACCAGCTCCGCACGGTTGCGCACCCGGTCGGCATTTCTGGCATAACGCGGATCTTCGGCCAGTTCCGGCGCACCGGCAACCTTGCAGAACTTGCCGAACTGGCTGTCATTGCCAACCGCCAGAATGAAGGACTGGTCGCTTGCCGGAAACGTCTCGTAGGGCACGATGGTGGGATGGCCGTTGCCGAGGCGGCCCGGCACCTTGCCAGAGGTAAGATAGGCCACACCCTGGTTGATCAGCCAGGAGACCTGGGCATCCAGCAGCGAGATGTCGATGGACTGACCTTCTCCGGTGCTGTTGCGGTGGTTGAGTGCAGCGAGGATGGAGACGGTCGCATACATCCCGCACATGACATCGGCAATGCCGACACCGCACTTGGTTTCCGTGCCGCCGTCCTCATCCGCAAAGCCTGTCAGCGACATGATCCCGCCCATGCCCTGGATCAGGAAATCATATCCTGCCCGCTGTGCGTAGGGGCCGGTTTGCCCGAAGCCGGTTATGGAACAGTATATCAGGCGCGGGTTGCGGACCTTCAGCGTGTCATAATCAAGCCCACGCCGCTTCAGGTCACCGACCTTGAAGTTCTCTACCAGAATGTCGGCCTTTGCCGCCAGATCGGCAATTAGCCGCTGCCCTTCGGGGCTGGCGAGATCAATGGCGACGGACGCCTTGTTGCGATTGGAGGAAAGGTAGTAGGCGCTTTCGCCGGTCTCCCTGCCCTCACCATC
>MRWG01001517.1_pt1 | contig 14584 bp, 10 predicted proteins | sample 1013341 | NCBI WGS metagenome assembly MRWG01 (sample SAMN06117577, study PRJNA244670) | biofilm metagenome | biome: Water; feature: Cathode Biofilm; material: Biofilm; isolation source: microbial consortium enriched at the cathode of a solar microbial fuel cell | place: USA: District of Columbia ... | reverse complement strand
CTGCCGATGATCGCACCGGCGCCGCTGGATCAGGCAGTCATCGAAGGGCGACCAGCCGTTTTTTCAGGGATCTTCGACACCAATCATGAAACGGCGTTTGTCGCCAACTACACGCGTAACGTGCTCGGCCAGAAGACCGCGTCGATCATTCACGATCTCTCGCCGCGGGGCCTGCAGATGGCCGAGACCTTCGAGGAAACTTACAAACGGTTCGGGACGCGCATTCGCTACAAGTGGGGTTTCGACAGTTCCAGCGAAGATTATGAAGACCGTATCCAGGAGATTGTCGAAGACCTCAAGCCGAAGCTGGACGTCGGCACCGTCTTTATTGCCGCCGAGGAGGACGCCGCAGCTCAGGTGCTGAAAGCCCTGCGCGATGCCAAGGCCCGAAATCCGGTCGTCGGCACGTCGATCCTGGCAACGCGAGCGTTCCAGGAGGCCATTAGTCAACAAGGCGAGACGATCGCCAAATACACGAACGGGATCGTCGCGTCGACGCCGCTGCTTTTCGATACCGCCAACGAGGAAGCACAGGACTTCAATTCGCGCTATCAGAACAAATTCGGGGCGTCTTCGGACTGGGTCGCGGCATATGCGTTCGATACGACGCATCTGATCGTCGAAGGGTTCAAGACGGGCACCCGCAACGAGGAAGAGGGAATTATCGCCGGTGGGCGCCGCATGATCCGCGAGCGCCTTGCCTCCGCGGTCGATGCCGAAACGGGTATCCGCGGCATTTCGGGCGTTAAGACGTTTTCCGACGACGGGGGCGCCAAGTCGCCGGTGTTCATGGGCCGTTACGACGGCCGCAACATGGTTTCGGCATTGACGCAGCTTCAACCGATCAAGGCCGGGGTCGCGGCCAACTTCATCGAGGAGCTAAAGAAAGGCAAAGTGCTCTATGTGAACGACCGGTTCATGTACAAGACCAACGTCGTTTACACGGGGCTGCAGCTCAAGGAAGTCCGGGATCTCAACGTCGAGCAAGGTACTGTGACGCTCAGTTTCCTGCTCTGGTTCCGGTACAGCGGCGATTTCAAGCCCGAGGACCTGATCTTCTCGAACGCCGTCGAGCCGATTGTTCTCGACAAGCCGTCGGCGGAGCAGATTTCCCGTGGCCTCAACTACAAGCTGTTCGAGGTGACCGGGACGTTCGGTTACAATTTCTCCCAGGTCAAACGGCCGTACGGGACGGTGCTGATCGGCTTCGATTTCGCGCACCGCTTCCTCAACCGGAACAACCTGCAGTACGTGACCGACGTGCTGGGCATCGGGCTCGCCGGCGATACCACGTTCCAGTCGATCCTGGAGAAAAACCAGGTCATCAGCGAGAAACTGGACTGGGACATCGACCGGGCGTGGGTATCCCAGGAGATCGTGCCCATCGGCACGCGCGGCGACCCCACGTATGTCGGACACGGCTCGGTGGATCCTTTGTTTTCCAAGATTACCATGGGCGTTCTGACGAGCCCTGCGCGGATCAACGTGCGTGACTTCATACCGGAAGAATACTTCGTCTATTTGACGATTTTCGGTGTTCTCGGCTCGATCTTCGCCGTTGTCATGGACCGCAAGAAACACGGCCGGTTCTGGTCGGCGCAGTCGTGGATACTCCGTGTCATGGCCTGGCCGGTGCTGTTATTGGCAGGCGGAAGCCTCTTGCTGGACTGGGCCGTGGTCGAGCTACAGGCCGGTTATGTCGACATGATCGTGCTCGTTTACGACTGCTTGTGGTGGATCATTCCGGCGCGGATTTGCGGTATTGCGCTCGAACGCTTCCTGTGGGTGCCGCTGGAACAGCACACGCGGCGCATGGTGCCGAACGTGATCCGGATGTTCGGCTCGCTGAACATTTATATCCTGGCCTCGTTCGGGATCATCGCCTTTGTCTTCGACCAGAAGATTACCAGCCTGCTGGCCACCTCGGGTCTGCTGGCAATGATTATCGGCCTGGCGATCCAGGCCAATATCTCGAACGTGTTCTCGGGGATCGCCATCAACATCGAGCGCCCGTTCGTGGTCGGGGACTGGATCAGGATCGGCGACCTGGAGGAAGGCGAGGTCGTCGACATCACATGGCGTACCGTGCGTATCAAATCGCGCAACGGTTTTACGATCTCGGTGCCGAATGGGCAGGCGTCGGAAATGCCGGTTCAGAACTTTACAGCCGGCAAGGTGACACGATTGTCATACACGCTGAATGTCGACCCCGACGTCGATCCGCGGTTTATCGAGGAAGTGCTGATGCGCGCGTTGTTGAAGTCCGAGCATTTGGTCAAGGAGCCGAAACCGGCGGTACGGTACAACGGCACCGTCGACGGTATGAACGACTGGGGCGGGAGTTTCTCTATCCAGTACTGGATTGCCAACTACTCGAATCGCGAACAGATCGCTTCCGACGTATGGGATAATGTGTGGGAAGAACTCGAGAAAGCCGGGCTCTGCGGCAAGGTCGATCAGCCGTCTAAGAGCGGGAGTGGCGGTTCCGACGAGTCCGGGGAGCCGCAGGCTCAACCGGCCCAGTAATCTGAACAGGGCGCCGATCGGGATCCGACGATGTTTCTGGATATGTTGAACGCCGAGCAGCAAGAGGCATTTCTCGTTCTCGCCAGCCGTATCGCTATTGCCGACGGAGACGGCTCTAGCGATGAGATGGAGGCGATCGAAAAGCTCCGCCAGGAAATGGGCCTGACCACGCGCGTCGATATTACACGGGCGCTGGCGGATATCGACGTTTCCGCATTCGACAGTCACAAGGCGCGTGTCATCGCGGCGCTCGAATTGTTGCGTCTCGCCTATGTCGACGAATATGTCCACGAGTCCGAGATTGCCGAGGTCCGTGAGGTCTGTGAAGCCATGGGGTTTCCGGAGGAATGGCTGTCCACGATGGGCGAATGGGCGACCCGGTTCAACGAGGTCGAAGACGAGGAACTGGAAGGCGAAATGGCCGAATACCGCGATGCCCTTATCGAACACGCGCACCAGATGATGGATGCCTGAGCCGGCAGTGCCTCAGCCGATTATTTCGGAGACATAACCCGGGAGTGCGAACGCCCCTTTGTGGACCGCCGGCGTATAGTAGCGGGTCTTCAACCCGGCTGCCTCGAACCGTTGATCGAGAACCAACTGATCGATATCGCGTAGCGCCGGGTTGTCGGTCGCCCAGCCGAACGCCATCGGCCCACCGACGTATGTCGGAATGGTCGCCAGATAACAGCTTGCATCGGTGAACAGGTTGCGAAGGTGTGCCACTGTATTGCGGAGTTCGTCGGGCTGCATGAACGGCACCCCGTTCTGGGTCACGAGCACGCCGCCGGGCGCCAGGCAGTTCCGGGCGGCGGCATAAAAAGTATCCTGGAACAGGACCTCGCCCGGACCGATGGGGTCCGTGCTGTCGATGATGATTACGTCGAAGGTGTCGTTTGTTTCCTTCACGAACGCGGCGCCGTCCGCGAAGACGAGGTCGGTGCGCGGGTCTTCGAACGCGCCGGCCGAATGATTGGGCAGATGCGTTTTCGAGAGTTCGACGACGCTCGGGTCGATCTCGACCATCGTGCAGTGTTCGACCGTCGGGTGGCGAAGAACCTCGCGCAGCATACCGCCGTCGCCGCCGCCGATGATCAGGACGCGTTTCGCGTCCCCATGCGCCAGGATCGGCACGTGTGCCAGCATTTCGTGGTAGATGAACTCGTCGGCCTCAGTGGTCTGAGTAATGCCGTCAAGCATCATCATCCGGCCGAAATCCGGGTTGTGGAATATGATCAGGCGCTGATGGTCGGTCTCGCTGTCGAAATAGACTTCGGCACAGGTGTATTCAGTGCGCCAGCCCGAATACAGCGTTTCCTGAAATTTATCGCCTGCCATCCGCCGATTTACGCGCCGCGGCCGCGCATGTGCTCCTCTACGGCGATCCGCTCCGGAGCGAATGCCTCGCGCAGGATCTCAACCGTGGCGTGCGGGTTGGTTTCGCCGCACATAAAGACGTCCAGAGCTGCGTAACCGCATTCCGGCCAGGTATGGATGGAGATGTGCGATTCAGCCAGCACCGCGACCCCGGAAATGCCGCCGTTCGGCGTGAAATGATGGAGGTGGATGTGCAGCAGGGTCGCGCCGGCGGCGTCCACCGCGTCGCGCAGCGCCGCCTCGACATGGTCGAGTTCGTCCAGACGCCCGGCACCGTATACGTCGATGATCAGGTGCGTGCCTGCATAGCGGACGCCGTCACGGATGATGAAGTAGTCCTTGTTGTCGCTGCTATCGGAAACCGAGGTCGGCGTGGCGGCTTCTTTCTCAACGACCTGAGCTTGCAACTTGGACAATTCGGTGACCCTTCCTAAAACAAGGCGCCTGACCACGGCCAGACGGCTTGTAACAAACTCGAAACATAGACGCGGGTTTTAATACCTCCGAAAGCCCGGATGCAAGCGGAATTTTATGACATTATCGCCGTTTTGATCGGCTTTCCGGAGGGGGTGAAAAATTGCAATATTTGCGCATCTAGTTATTGATCCGGACCCCGGAAAGGAGTAGATAATCGCCCTCGAAGCCGTGGGGTTTGACCCCGCGTTTTTTTATAACCCGTTTTTCCGGAGTTCAAGGCTATGTGGGGTATGCATCTCACCGTCGATGTTGCCAATTGCAATGCGAACCGTTCCGACGCGGACGCCATTGCGCGTTTCGCCAAGGACATGGTTGAGCGGATCGGCATGAAGGCCTACGGCGATCCTTGGGTCGTCCACTTCGCCAAGGATAATCCTCAGGCAGCGGGTTACACCCTGACCCAGTTGATCGAAACCTCGAACATTACGGCGCACTTCTGCGACTACTCCGGCGAATGCTATTTCGACGTGTTTTCGTGCATGGAGTTCGATGTGGACGAGGCGCTGGACGTCATCGCCGAATACTTCGGGTCGCGTGACTGGGTTTACAACTGCGTTGTACGCCAAGCGCCGGAAGCCAAGCAGATCGCTGCCGCCGAATAAATCCGGAATTCCCGCCGAACCGGCGCCTGTGCTCGCGTTGACAGCAGGCCCGGGGCGGATTACCAACCTCAGCCATGACTGACTGCGCGCCTCAACCGAATGGAATGCGCGACAAGCTGCTTTTGCTTGTCGACGGGCAGTTCTTCAACAACGTCATCATCGGGATCATCGTTCTGAACTCGATCGTGATCGGGTTGCAAACGTCGGATACCGTCGTCCGGTCAGTCGGCCCCATTCTCGGTGCGCTGGATACGGTATTCCTGACGATTTTCGTCGTCGAACTGATGATGCGGATCGTGTCCTACGGCACGAGTTTCGTAAAGCGGCCATGGAGCGTCTTCGATTTCATCGTGGTCGGCGTCGCCCTGACGCCGGGGGCGGAAGCCTTTTCGGTAGTGCGCGCGTTACGGATTTTGCGTGCGTTACGGTTGATTTCGCAGGTGCCGACCATGCGCGTCGTGGTCGAGGCGTTGTTGCGGTCCCTGCCGGGGCTTGGATCGACGGCTGTTCTGCTGCTGCTGATATTCTATGTCGGCGGCGTCATGACGACGGTTCTGTTCAAGAGCGCGTTCCCTGAGTTTTTCGGCGATCTCGGGGCGTCGATATACAGCCTGTTTCAGATCATGACGCTGGAGAGCTGGTCGATGGGCATCGTCCGTCCCGTGATGGAAGCGTATCCGTATTCGTGGTTGTTTTTCGTACCCTTCGTCATCGTGACATCGATACTGGTTCTAAATCTGGTGGTGGCGATCGTGGTCGACAGTATGCAGTCTGCCAAGGAAATGATGGCGGCTGAAGGGCGCGCCCAGCGCGAAGCGGCGGGCGAACCCGCCGAGGCCACGCTTGAATCCCTACAGGGTGAACTTCGTGCGCTCAGGGCGGAAGTCCAGGCGCTTCGTGACGAGAGGGACGGCAGCCGATGAACCTGTTCCGGACGTTTCAGGCGGACATTGTCAAGATCATCGAGGACGTGGTGCAGGCGGGAGAACTGCCCGAAGGCCTCGATACCTCCAAGATTACCGTGGAGCCGCCGCGCGATGCCGCGCACGGGGACATTTCCACCAACGCGGCGATGGTGCTGGCCAAACCAGCCGGCATGAAGCCGCGCGACGTAGCGGCGCTGATCGTGCCGGGCATCGAGGCACTCGACGGCGTCGAGAACGTGGAAATCGCCGGCCCCGGCTTCATCAACGCGGGGCTTAGCGACGCGTTTTGGCATGGGCAACTGGTAAGCATCCTTGAGGCCGGTACTGACTACGGTAGTTCCGATCTCGGCCAGAACGAGAAAATCAACGTCGAATACGTGTCCGCGAACCCGACCGGACCTTTGCACGTTGCGCATGCGCGGGGTGCCGTTGTCGGCGACGCGTTGGTCAACCTGCTGAGAAAGGCCGGGTTCGACGTGACCTCCGAATACTACATCAACGATGCCGGCAATCAGGTCGATCAGTTGGCGCGTTCGGCGCACCTCCGGTACCGCGAGGCGCTGGGCGAGGATATCGGTGAAGTTCCCGAAGGGCTTTATCCGGGCGAATACATGATCCCGATCGGCAAGGAACTGGCGGATACACTCGGAGACGGCCTGAAGGATGCGCCCGAGGCGGACTGGATCGACACGTTCCGCAATGTCGCCGTCGAGCGTCTGCTCGGTCAGATCAAGGACGATTTGGCGGCGCTCGGGATCGAACAGGAAGTCTTCACCTCCGAGCACGACCTGGTGGCCGCCGGCAAGGTCGAACATGTTCAGGAACTTCTTGAAGCGCGCGGACTGATCTACCGCGGTGTGCTCGAGCCACCGAAAGGCAAGGCAGCGCCGGAGGACTGGGAGCCGCGCGAGCAGACCCTGTTCAAGGCCAGCGAATTCGGCGACGATACCGACCGGCCGCTCAAGAAATCCGACGGTTCCTGGACCTATTTCTCGAACGATATCGCCAATCACCTCGACAAGTTCGAGCGCGGGTTCAATACCATGATCGATGTCTGGGGCGCCGACCACGGCGGCTACGTCAAGCGGATGCAGGCGGCGGTTCGCGCCGTCACCGGTGGCGAGGGAGAACTCGACGTCAAGCTGTGCCAGATCGTTCATCTGAAGAAGGGTGGTGAACCGTTCCGTATGTCGAAGCGGGCGGGGAACTTCGTCACCCTGCGCGACCTGATCGAGGAACTCGGCGACAACGGCAAGGATATCGTTCGTTTCATCATGCTGACGCGCAAGAACGACAGCCAGATGGACTTCGACCTCGACAAGGCGCTGGAACAGTCCCGGGACAATCCGGTTTTTTACGTGCAGTACGCCCACGCACGGTGCCACTCGGTACTCAGGAACGCTACGGACGTTCTGGACGAGGCCGGTTTGACATCGGAGAGCCTGGCCGGTGCAGACATGAGCCTGCTTGCCGACCCGGCCGAGCTGGAACTGATCAGGATGCTTGCCAACTGGCCGAAAACGGTCGAAGGCGCCGCCGAAGCGCACGAACCGCACCGGGTCGCGTTTTATCTCAATGACGTGGCGGCGTTGTTCCACGGGCTGTGGAACAAAGGTAAGGACAACGTGCGGCTGCGCTTTATCGACGACGAGGATGCCGATGCGACACGGGCGCGGCTGGCGCTCGTCGTTGGTGTCGCGACGGTGATCGCGTCCGGCCTGCGGGTGATGGGTGTGACGCCGCTGGAAGAACTGCGCTGACGCTCAGAGCTTGCCGGTGCTGATCCGCTCCATCAGGGACTGGCCTTCAAAAAACTCGGCTGACTCGCCCTGCGGTTTCGTTGGAAATTCGATACCCGGGAACGCCTGATCCGTTGGCATCGGCTTGCCGAAGTGCCATCCCTGACCAAGCTCGATCCCGCATTGCCCGAGGAATTCGGCCAGCGGTTGATCTTCGACCATTTCGGCGATGGTTTCGACCTCGATCTCGTGACAAAGCGTCGCCATCGACGCGAGGAATGCCTTGCCTTTCTTTGTAGCGACCGCGCGTTTGACGACGGGGCCGTCGAATTTGACGGTATCGACATCGAAACTGTTCAGGTAATCGAAGCTCGCCGCGCCGGCGCCGAAATCGTCCAATGCGACCTTGTACCCGATGCGGCGGAATCTTTGGATCGCTTCGTTGACCCCCTGAAGGTCGGCGATCTCCGCTGATTCCGTGATCTCGAGACTCAGGTGATCCTCGTAACCGAATTTCTCGGTCAGCAGCTTTTTCAGATTCTCACAAAACACGGGGTCGCTGATGGAATGCCCGGAAACGTTGATCGCGAGGGGCGTGAACGGGCCGGTTTTCTTCGCGGCATCGATGGTCCGCAAGGCGCGGTCCGCGACGGCGAGGTCGAACTCTGCGATAACGCCGACTTCCTCGGCCAGCGTAATGAGTTGGAAAGGGGATTCTCCTGCATCCTCGCGGAAACGGGTCAGTGCCTCGTAGTGGTGGAAATGTCCGTCCTTGAGCGATGCAACGGGCATATAGACCAGGTCGAAGCTGCCGGTGGCGCAGATGTTCTTGAACCGCTCGACGCCTTTGACGTTCTCGGCCATTTTTCTTTCGAGGATTTCGTTCAGGTCGCCCTCGGGCAGTTCGCCGTCGTGCTTCGTGAACTCCTGCAGGGAGTAGAGCATCGCCTTGGCGAGTTGCTTGTCGTCCATGCCGTCGGCTTTGGCATCGACGGTTGCGATCTTCGGCATCAAAGATCGGGCCTCCGGCGCGGCGATGGTCATCGCATTGGAGATTTTCTCGCTCAGACCGACCGCGTCGACGTCCTCACCGTGGACGATCGAGAAATTCTCGTCATCGATCCGGCCTGCCGTGTCGCCGCCCAGGGATTGCTGGCTGAGGGTTTGCCCGATGGCCTTGAGAACTTCCGCTTCTTGGGCGCTGCCAGCTAGGATGCCGGCTTCGCTGAGGTCGCCGATGTTGATCATGCTGACCTTGGCCTTGCCGCCGGCCGCTTCATAGGAGCGGACGCGCTGTGTCGCCGCGTCGACGAAGGCTTCGTTGTTGAGAACGCCCGATTCCTCGTCCCGGTCCTTGGGGTCGCGCCCGATGGGAATGGTCTGCTTGGGGGCGATCTTGATGGCGAGGAAATAGTCGTTGTCGAAGTCCGGTACCCGGTAGCCGGAAATGGCGATTTCCGCGGGAGCCTTGCCATTGGCCTGTGCCCGCACGATCAGGTCGTCGACGCGGGCATCCTTGCTGCCGACCTTGAAGATGTCGCTGACGATCGTCCGGTCCTCGGGCACGATGATGTCGAGGAAATCGATCCCGATCAGTTCCGCGTCGCTCTTGCCGAAGAACGCCTGAGCCGGACCGGTGCAAAACTTGACCCTAAGGTCCTGGGACACCTGGAAAAGGATGTCCGCACGGCAGAACGCCAAGGCGGCAAACCGCCCCAAGTTGACCATATGTGCAGATTTTTGCTTATCCAAAGTGCTCATCTAATCCTGATTTCGATGATACATCCAAAAAGTGTAGACCACCAGCACTCGCTAAACGAGCGCTCGTTCGTAAGATTTCGCAACGGAATGATTCAGTTTGTAACAGCGGTTTCTCGTAGTTGTTTCGAAGTGATCGCCCCCTTATAGGGTTAATGATTCAACCTATACAGGGTATTTTTCACATTTCCAAATGCTAGTTTGTTGTTAGGCTCGCGGATATGAGGGGTTTCCGCAATGGTCTGCGTCATATCCATGACGTTTGTCCGTACATGCGTGGCGCCATGCGCCAGTACGGAAACCCGCGCTCGCGCAAAAGAGATCCCGGATTTGCGACCTTGGTCCGCATCATTGTCGACCAGCAAGTCTCGGTACAGGCCGGTGCGGCGATCTGGGCGCGCCTGGAACTGACCGCCGGCGAGGTCACCCCGGAAAAGGTTACTTCGCTCGGTGAAAACGGTTTGCGGGGGGCCGGGCTCAGTGGTGCAAAAGCACGATATGTGTTGGGAATCGCGCGCGCAATTATGGTCGGCGAATTGGACCTGATCCGGCTCGGTAGGTGCCGTGAGGAAACCGTTTTACGTGAGTTGACGAAACTCAAAGGAATCGGGCGCTGGACCGCCGAGATTTACATGATGTTCGCACTGGGGCGGCCGGATATCCTTCCTGTCGGCGATATTGCGTTGCAGGCGGCCACCGGGCGGCTGCTCGGTCTCGAACAGCGGCCCGGTCCGGCCGATCTGGAAGATATCGGAGAGCGCTGGCGACCTTATCGCAGCGTCGCCTCCGTCATGCTCTGGCATTTCTACAAGAAGATGCCCGCAGCGCGTTGATCGGGCGCTCAACCGTGACCATTACAGGTTTGTGCCCAGGAACTCGGTGAACGTCGCCCATGATTTCTCGTCCGCGACTTTCCGGTAGCGATCAGAACCGAACACCGTAAACGCGTGCGGCGCCCCTGAATAAACTTCTATCTCGTAGGTAACGCCGGCTGACTCCAGTTGTTTGGCGAGGTCGGCGACGTGATCCATCGTGATCGACGTATCCGCACCGCCATGGGCGATGAAAATCGGCGCCGTATCCTTGCCATAACTCTGCCCTTCGGGCGTTGAAAGGCCGCCATGGAAGGTCGCGTAACCGGCAATATCCTGTCCCTTGCCGGAACGTGCGAGTTCAAGGGTCGCGGCGCCGCCGAAGCAATACCCCATGACGACGACCTTGCCGTTGTTGAGTTTTCGCGCTTCGTCCAGTCCGGCCAGGATCAGCGTACGCATCTTTTCGCGGTCATTGTAAAGTTTGCCGGTTTCGGCTTTTTTCGCACCGGTTTCCGTCGGCCGGTTGCCTTTACCGTACAAGTCGACAGCGAAAGCGTCGTAACCCATTTCCGCCAGCATGTCGGCGCGTTTGTGTTCGTATTCCGTCAGGCCGTCCCAATCGTGAATGATCAGAACAAGGCCCTTGGACGCGCCTTTTGCCGGCGCCTTGTAACCTTCGAGCGCCATTCCACCGGACGTGTAGTCAACCGTTTCGCCCGCCAGTGCCGCACCGGGCGCCGAGATCAGTCCGAAAACAACAAGATAGGGAATCAGTCCACGCATCGTCGTTTCCTCCTTAAAAAGGGATGATGACGAAGACGTGGGGACACGACGTTCCGATTGTAAGTGGTCTCGGAACGAATTCGGCGTCGAATCACCGTTCGCGGAAGCTTTCCGACAACGCCTTCACCACCGGCTTCAACAGAAATTCCAGGAGGGTTTTCTTGCCGGTCTTGATGTCGGCGATCACTTCCATCCCGGGCAGCACCCGGTTGCGTTCCGGATCGTCGCCGACGTAGTTCTTGGCCAGCTTGATCCGTGCGCGGTAGAAGGTATTGCCTTCCTCGTCCTGTACGGTGGTCGCGGAATAACCCTGGATGATCCCGTCGATCCCGCCATAGCGGGTGTAGTCGAACGCGGTCACTTTCACTGTCGCTTCCTGGTTGACGTAGATGAAGCCGATATCCTGGGTGCTGATCCGGGCTTCGACGAAAAGATCGGCGTCGTTCGGAATAACCTCAAGCACCGTCGAGCCCGGCGCGATAACACCGCCGACGGTTTCCGTTTGCAATTCCTGCGCAATACCGGTGACCGGCGAGCGGATGTCGAGGCGGCGGATCTGGTCGTTCTTGAGTTCGATGGTTTCCTTGAGTTCGGCAATTTCACCCAGGACTTGGGCGTATTGCTCGCGCGCATCCATTCGCGACCGGGAATCCATCTCCGCAAGCCGGCTTTGGGCCTCGTCGATGGCGTTCTGGGCGGTCTTTTGTTTCCCCACCAGTTCCGCGAGCGCGGATTCGGCACGCGCCAGTTCGCGTTGGTCGTTGAGGAGGATGACCTTCGAGATCAGGCCCTTGGACTCCAGTTCTTGGCGCATGCCGACCTGTTGTTTGAGGATCTGAATCTGGCGCTTGTTGCCGGCAACCTGGTCGCGCAGCAATTCCAGTTCGTTTCGGCGCTGCGAGAGCTGGTCACGCAGCACATCCGCCTGAGCTTCGAACGCTTCCCGCTTGGCGGCAAGAACCTCGACCTGGGTTCGAGCCAGGTCGCGGTAGCGCGGATCGATTTTGGTAACGTCGAATTCCTCGCCGCTGATGACGGCTTCCAGTTGCCGGGCACGCAGTTCGAGGTTGGACAGTCGGGTCAAAAGCTGATCGCGCTCGGGAACGATGCCGGCGTCGTCGAGCTTGATCATCACTTCGTTCTCGGTCACCAGGTCGCCCTCGCCGACGAAAATCTCCTTCACGATTCCGCCTTCCAGGTGCTGGACGCGTTTGACGGAGCCGATCGGCGAAACTTCGCCCGACGACACCACCACCTCGGTGATCTCGGTGATCGCGGCCCAGGCAATGAACAGGCAGACCATGATACAGACGAAAAAACCGGCCAGCCGGATCAGGTGATTAGGCCCGCGTTCTTCCAGCATCAGTGATTGGGCGAGCGCGCCGCGCCCGACCAGGAAGCCTTCGTCCGCGGCCATCGGCGCGCCCGGCAGGGGCGGGGGTGGGCCTTTCGGCGCGGGCATCTGGGCGTTCTTCGGCATATGCGTATCCATTTTACTGGTTCCTTACTCAGCAGCCTCGGCTGCCTTCGCCATTTCCTCCGGTGTGCCATCGAACGAGATGGCGCCCCTGGTCATGACGATGACGCGGTCGGCTTCACGGATATAGGAAGGCCGGTGGGCAACGATGATCACGGTGCGGTTGCCGCGGTACTCGCGGATCAGGTCGATGATACAGTGGTCGGATTCCATATCGAGCGCGTTTTCCGGTTCGTCCAGCAGGACGATCGGCGCGTCGTTGAGCAGTGTCCGGGCGATCGCCAGGCCTTTGCGGAACCCGGCGGACATCTGCTTGATCGCGTGTTCGGTCAGATAGGTATCGAGGCCGTCCGGAAGTTCCTGAACATCGTCCAGGACTCCCGATTTTTCGAGGGCACGGCTGAGTTCGCTTTCGCTTGCGATCGGGTTCGCGAGGCGCAGGTTCTGCGCGATCGTCCCGGAGAAAAGATCGGTTTGCTGTGGCAGGTAGGCAATCGACTGGCGAAGGTCGATGGTGTTGATCTGTCTGGTATCGACACCGTCTATGAAGACTGCGCCTGCCTGCGGCTGATACAGGTCGGCGATCAGCTTGAGGATCGACGATTTCCCTGAGCCGTTCGAGCCGGCGATGGCAACTACTTCACCCGGCTTGATGTCGAAACTGACGCCGGAAAGTGCCGGGTCGTGGTTCGGCTGGTAGCGGATCACGACGTTGGAGAATGTGATCCGGCCCTTGAAGCGGCTGCCGTCGGTAACGGTGTGCGATGTCGAGGTGATTCGGCTTTCGGTCGGTTGTGCCATGAGTTGATCGACGCGCATCATACCGTTCTTGACCTCCTCCAGCTTGGTCATGGCAACGAAGATCATCTGCATCGGCGACAGAATGCGCCAGACGAACGCCATGCTGGCGATCAGGCCGCCGACGGTCATCGTGCCGTTGGCGGCGGCGATGGTGCCGATGGTGAGCGTGCCGGCACCGGCGAGGATCATCATCAGTTGGCCGAACGTCTGCACCATATTGGCGACGCGCGCATTCTTCAGCGATGAGAGTGCGAGGCGGGTGGAGCGTTCGCGATACCGGTTCATCCACAGATCTTCGGCCGCCTCGGCCTTGATGGAATGCGTGTTCTGCAGAAGCTCGACGAGGATACCCTGTGCGTCCGCGCTGCCCTCGATGTTCTGTTTCACCGCCGCGCGCGCATACCGGATCATTATCGCTCCCAGTATGCCGAATAAGATCATGAAGCCGACCGGCACCAGGGCGATCCAGCCGCCGATGAAGGCAATGGCGATAATAAAGATGACGACGAACGGCATTTCCATGAAGGACATGGCAAGCGGGCCGGAGAAAAAGCCGCGGATACCCTCGAATTCCCGCAATCGGGCGATCTGCGTGCCGACGGTGGCACGTTCGAGGCGCGCAAGCGGCATGTCCAGGATCTTGTCGACCGTGGATGAGCCGACGATCATCTCGAACCGGCCGCCGAGATGGGCAAGAAGCGCGCCGCGGATCAGCCTGATGAAGATATCGCACAACAACGCCAGGCCGATGCCAACGCCGAGAAAGATGAGTGTCTGCTTGTCGCCGGTCGCAATGACCTTGTCATAGACGGCCATCACGAACATCGGTGTCGCGAGTGCGAGGATGTTCAAAAGGAACGTCAGCATCATCAACTGCCCGACGTATCCTTCGAACCGGCGGGCAACCGTCCTGAGCCAGCTTCCATCCTGGATCCGGATGCCGCCGCCGCGCTGGTTCTTGGCGAAAAAGTAGGCGGTCCCTTTGGGCGACAGCCCGCGCGGGTTCCGGATCGTTTTCCGCGACGTGCCGTCGAAGATGGTGATGTCGCCGTTGTTGTTCGTGGTGATGACCTGAACGGCACCGTTGTCGGCTTCGAACAGGCAGGGGAGGAGGCGCTTGTCGATCCGCGAGCGCCGCATGCGGTGCCGGGTCGAGGTATAACTCAGGTTCGCCATGGTATTGCGGACGGCCTGCACCGACATGTCATCCCAACTGCCGGTCAGCGATTCCGCTAACTGGCGCGGCGTGCCGACCCATGCCATGGCATCCAGCAACGGTGCCAGGCAGGCGGCGGCCGGGGTC
>MRWG01001516.1_pt1 | contig 14589 bp, 14 predicted proteins | sample 1013341 | NCBI WGS metagenome assembly MRWG01 (sample SAMN06117577, study PRJNA244670) | biofilm metagenome | biome: Water; feature: Cathode Biofilm; material: Biofilm; isolation source: microbial consortium enriched at the cathode of a solar microbial fuel cell | place: USA: District of Columbia ... | reverse complement strand
CTCGAATACCGGGAAGGAGAAGCGCTCGTCTTCGATGATGGTAGGCTGAAAACCGCCAATTTCAACACCGATCAGGGCTTTGGCCTGCGGGCCGTCGCCGGCGAGGCTTCGGGCTACGCGCATTCGAGCGAATTGTCGGAAGCGGCCCTGCGCCGCGCCGCCGATGCCGTTTCCACCGTCAAGGACGGTTATTCTGGAAAACTGGCCGCCGCCCCCGCCGGGACGAATCAGCGGCTTTACGGTGACGAAAATCCGATCGTTTCGCCCGGTTTCGAGGAAAAAGCGAAGCTTTTGCAGGAAATCGACGGCTGGTTGCGGGCAAAGGATGCGCGCGTGCGCCAGGTCTCGGCCTCGCTTGCCGCCTCCTGGCAGCATGTGGAAATTCTGCGCGCCGACGGCCAGATCGCGCGCGATATCCGCCCTCTCGTCCGGGTCAATGTGTCTGTCATGGTCGGCGATGGCGACCGGCAGGAGACCGGCTCCTACGGCATGGGCGGACGCAAGAGCTTTGGCGAATTCCTTGCAGAAGATTCCTGGCAGTTCGCCGCCAGCGAGGCGCTGCGTCAGGCGCTCGTCAATCTTGAGGCCGTCCCCTCGCCTGCCGGCACGTTCGACATCGTGCTCGCCAATGGCTGGCCGGGCGTGATGCTGCACGAGGCCGTTGGCCACGGGCTCGAAGGCGACTTCAACCGCAAGAAAACCTCCGCTTTCGCCGGGCTTCTGGGCGAGCAGGTCGCCGCCCGTGGCGTGACTGTGGTGGATGACGGCACGATTTCGGAACGGCGCGGCTCCCTCACCATCGACGATGAAGGCACGCCCACCGGACGCAACGTGCTGATCGAGGACGGCAAGCTGGTCGGCTACATGCAGGACCGCCAGAACGCCCGCCTCATGGGCATGGCGGCCACCGGCAATGGCCGGCGCGAATCCTATGCGCATGAGCCCATGCCGCGCATGACCAATACCTACATGACCAGCGGCGACAGGACGCCCGAGGAAATCATCGCCTCTGTGAAGAAAGGCATCTACGCCGTTTCCTTCGGCGGCGGTCAGGTGGACATCACATCCGGCAAGTTCGTGTTCGGCTGCACCGAGGCCTACATGATCGAAGACGGCAAGGTGACCCAGCCGGTGAAGGGCGCCATGCTGATCGGCAATGGCCCGGACGCCATGCACCGCGTTTCCATGGTCGGCAACGACATGAGCCTCGACAATGGCATCGGCATGTGCGGCAAGGCCGGACAAGGCGTGCCCGTGGGCGTCGGCCAGCCGCATCTGCGTATGGACCAGATGACCGTGGGCGGCACGCAGACCTGATCATGTTCGAGCGCATCGTCATACTGACCGGCGCAGGCATCTCCGCCGAATCCGGCGTGGACACGTTCCGCGACAGGAACGGTCTGTGGTCCAAGATCGACTATCGCGACGTGGCGACGCCCGAGGGCTTCGCCGCCAATCCGGTTCTGGTGCATGATTTCTACAATATGCGCCGGCGCAGGATCGCCGGGCTTGAGCCCAACGATGCGCACCGCGCGCTCGCCCGGCTGGAACGCGAGTTCAGCGGCGAAGTGCTTCTCGTCACACAGAACATCGATGATCTGCATGAGCGGGCAGGCTCCACAAACCTGATCCACATGCATGGCGAACATCTGAGCGCGTTATGCGCCGATTGCGGTGCGCGCACTGCCTGGCAGGGCGACATGTCGGTGGAGACGCCCTGCCCTTCCTGCGGCGCGGTCGGCCACATGCGCCCGGATGTCGTCTGGTTCGGCGAGATGCCCTATCAGATGGAACGCATCTACACCGCACTTCGCGCCGCCGATCTCTTCATGTCCATCGGCACGTCGGGCAATGTCTATCCGGCAGCACAGTTCGTTCAGGAAGCCGGCCGCTCCGGCGCGCACACGATCGAGCTCAATCTCGAGCCCTCCGACACGTTCGATGATTTCGACGAGGCGATCCACGGGCCGGCAAGCCGCGTGGTGCCTTCCTATGTCGACATGCTCCTGAAGGGCTGATCAGCACATTTCGTGGTCAGGCGGAAACGCCCTACCGCCGCTGCGGCTTCTTTTCCAGAAGCGCCACCGCTTCCACATGCGGCGACCAGAGGAACTGGTCGATGGGCGTGACGCTGGTGACACGATAGCCACCCTCGACAAGGATCGCCAGATCCCGCGCCAGCGTGCCCGGATTGCACGACACCGCCGCAATGCGCCGCACGGTCGAGCGGGCAAGCTGCCGGCACTGGAACTCCGCACCCGCGCGGGGAGGATCGAAAACCAGCCCGTCGAAATCCGCCAGTTCCTTGACCAGAAGCGGACGGTGGAAGAGATCGCGCTTTTCCGCCTTCACCGGCTTGAGCGACGGCCACTGCCGTGCGGCATTGTCGAGTGCGGCAAGCGCGCCAGCATCGCCCTCGGCGGCGTAGACCCGCGCCTTCTGCGCAAGCCGCAGCGCAAACGTGCCGCTGCCGGCAAAGAGGTCGGCAACATGCTTGCAGCCTTCCAGATGCCCCGCCACGAGTGCGGCCATGGCGTTTTCCGCCTCGGCGGTCGCCTGCAGAAAGCCGGCCGGCGGAATGGCCACCGGCACACCGCCGAAGAGCACGGCCGGCTTGTTGCCTTCCACGATGATCTCGCCATCGGCAGACAGCCGCGAAACCTGCTTTGAGAGCGCCATGTCCACCACGGCCCGGCGCTGCTTTTCACCAAGCTTTCCTGCGCCCACAACCGCTATGTCGAGGCCGGACACCGTCTCGGTCACCGTCATATGGAACGGTTTTGGCGTTGCGGCGATTGCCTTTGCCAAATCCCGCAGATCATCCAGCGCCCCCGTGATGCCGGGCGTGGCGACCGGGCATTCCTCAATCACGACGATGCGGTGCGTCTGCGCGGCGTTGAAGCCAAGCAGGATATCCGAGCCCAGACGCCGTGCGGTGAAGGTCACGCGGCGGCGCGTCTGCGGCGGACACGCGACAAGCGGCTCCACCGCCACATCGATGCCGCGCGCCTGCAGCGCGCGCTCCACCTTGTCGCACTTCCAGGCGCGATAGGCTTCCTGTTCCAGATGCTGCACCGCGCAGCCGCCGCAATCGGCGAAATGACGGCACACGGGTTCGGCGCGCTCCGGTGCGGCCTGCTGTAGCTTCACCCTGCTGGCGCGCCCCTTGCGCACTTCGGCTTCCACCACTTCGCCCGGTAACGCAAACGGCACATAGACAGGCCCGGACGGCGTGACCGCCACGCCATCGCCCTGTGCACCCAGATGATCAATCGTCAGAGTTTCGCTCATCGGCTCCTGCGCCCGGCCAAAAGAAATTCACGGTTTCCGTCTCCGCCCTCTATGGGCGACGGTGCAAGCCCCACGGCCTGCCAACCGGCGTTCGTCCCCAGCCAATTCTCCAGATCCGCCGCTATTTCATCGGCCCGCGCCGGATCACGCAACAGGCCGCCCTTGCCGATGGCTTCCCGCCCCGCCTCGAACTGCGGCTTGACCAGAAAGATACCGTACGCGCCCGGCGCTGCCAGAGCGAGTGCCGGCGGCAGGGCAAGTTTCAGCGAAATGAAGCTCACATCCGACACCAGAAAATCCGGCGCGCGGCCATTCAGGTCTTCCGCCGTCAGGTGCCTTGCATTCACGCCCTCGCGCGACGTAACACGCGGATCGCCCTCGATCCGGGCATCCATCTGCCCGCTGCCCACATCGATGGCCGTGACATGGGCCGCGCCGCGCTCCAGAAGCACCTGCGTGAAACCGCCGGTCGACGCGCCGATATCGAGCGCCTCGGCCCCTTTCGGATCGAAACCGAAGACCTCAAGGCCGCGCAGGAGTTTTAGCGCCGCGCGCGATACATAGGCGCTTGCCGGATCATCGACACCGATCTCGACAGTTGGCGCGACCGTCTGGCCCGGCTTTTTCGCCGGTTTCCCGTCCACCATCACCGTGCCGCGCAGGATCGCGTCGCGCGCGCGGGCGCGGCTGTCGAAAAATCCTCGCTCTGCGAGAAACTGGTCGAGCCTCATCGGAGGGTCCTGCTGGAATTGCGCATTTGGGGTGCTTTACCCGCCTGCGGCGCGCCTGCCAACCGAAACCCGCCGTTTTCAGGCGCGCGCAGCGCTCTCCGCCTGCTGACCAAGGGCGGCAAAGACGGTGCGCACGATGGCCGGGGCATCAAGGCCCGCATCCTCCACCATGCGCTCCGGCTTGGCGTGGCCGATAAAGCGGTCTGGCATGGCCATGGGCCGCACCTTCACACCGCTTTCGAGCAGACCTTCATGCGCCAGGAAATTGAGCACATGCGAACCGAAACCGCCGATGGAGCCTTCCTCGATGGTGATGAGAACCTCGTGTTCCTGCGCCAGCCGGCGAATCATCTCCGTGTCCAGCGGCTTGGCAAAGCGGGCGTCGGCCACGGTCGTGGAAAGACCCGCCGCATCCAGCTCGTCCGCCGCCTTCATGCAGTCTTCAAGCCGGCCACCCAGCGAGAGAAGCGCCACCTTGGAGCCCTCGCGCATGATGCGCCCCTTGCCCAGTTCCAGCACTTCGCCGCGCTCCGGCATCTCGACGCCAATGCCATTGCCACGCGGATAGCGGAAGGCGATTGGCCCGTGATCATGTTCCACGGCGGTGCGCACCATGTGGCGCAACTCCGCCTCGTCCGCCGCCGCCATGACGACGAAATTCGGCAGGCTGGCCAGATAGGTGATGTCGAACGCGCCGCAATGGGTGGCGCCATCCGCCCCCACAAAGCCGGCGCGGTCGATGGCAAAGCGAACCGGCAGGTTTTGCAGCGCCACATCATGCACCACCTGGTCATAGGCGCGCTGGAGGAAGGTCGAATAGATCGCCGCGAACGGGCGCAGCCCCTCCGTCGCCAGCCCGGCGGCAAAGGTCACCGCATGCTGCTCGGCAATGCCCACATCAAAAGTGCGTTCGGGAAACTCCTGCTCGAACAGGTCGAGCCCGGTGCCGGACGGCATCGCCGCCGTGACGGTGACGATCCGGTCGTCCTCGCGCGCTTCCTGAATGAGCGACTGGGCGAAAACCTTGGTGTAGCTCGGCGCGTTCGCCGGCGCCTTGGCCTGCGCGCCGGTGATGACGTCGAACTTGTTAACGCCATGATATTTGTCGGCGGCGGCCTCTGCGGGCGGATAACCCTTGCCCTTCTTCGTCACCACATGGATGAGCACCGGCCCCGTGCCATTGTCGCGCACATTCTTCAGAACCGGGATGAGATGTTTGAGATTGTGCCCGTCGATGGGACCGATATGGAAGAACCCCATCTCCTCAAACAGCGTGCCGCCGGTCACATAGCCGCGCGCATGCTCCACTGCGCGGGTGATCGCGCGATCGACGCCCTCGCCCAGATAGGAGGTGAGTTTCTTGCCGAAATCGCGCACGCCCTGATAGGCCCGTCCGGAGGCCAGCCGCGCCAGATAAGCGCTCATCGCGCCCTGCGGCGGCGCAATCGACATGTCGTTGTCGTTGAGGATGACGATCAGCCGGGCGTCGAGCGCGCCGGCATTGTTCATCGCCTCATAGGCCATGCCCGCCGACATCGCACCATCGCCGATCACCGCGATCACATTGCGCTTTTCGCCAGCCAGTTCATGGGCGACGGCCATGCCGAGACCGGCGGAGATGGAGGTGGAGGAATGCGCGGTTCCGAACGGATCGTATTCGCTCTCCGAGCGCTTGGTGAAACCGTAGAGCCCGCCCTCCTGCCGCAGCGTGCGGATGCGGTCGCGCCGCCCGGTGATGATCTTGTGCGGATAGGCCTGATGGCCCACATCCCAGATCAACCGGTCATCCGGCGTGTCGAACACATAGTGCAGCGCCACGGTCAGCTCGACCACGCCGAGCCCTGCGCCCAGGTGCCCGCCGGTCCTGGAGACCACGTCGATCAGTTCGGCGCGCAGCTCGTCAGCAAGCTGAGGAAGCGCATCCTCGGAAAGGCGTTTGAGATCGGCAGGAATGCCGACCGTATCGAGAAGTGGAGTCTCGGGTGGCGATTTCACGCGCGTCACCTCGGCTGTTTGCATCGCTTCGACATAGGACGTCAGCTATCCAAAGTAAACGCAATGCGATGAAACAGTACAGTTTCAAGGGAGCATAATTTTTCATGATGCAAATACAAAACAACCTCCGCACAAACAAATGTACAGAGGTTGCCGATATTTTGGATTTTCCGGGCTCAGCTTTCGTCGAGTGGCTCGCTGCCGGCTGCCTGCCCTTCGCGTGAGAGGCGGATCTTTTCCACCTTGTCCTCGGCCGCCTTGAGCAGCTGGTCGCAGTGCTTCTTCAGCGCCTCGCCGCGCTCATAGATCCTGATCGACTGGTCGAGCGGCACGTCGCCGCGCTCGAGATCCTCAACGATCTTCTCCAGCGCCTCGAGCGCCTGCTCGAAGCTCATGCCCTTGATGTCGCTGTTGGCTTCTTCGGCCATCTCTCACCCCTTTAACAAGCGGCCGACATGCGCAGCGACCGACACGGAAAGTCCCTGCAGGTCGTACCCACCTTCAAGCAGGCTGACAAGGCGACCCTGTGACAAACGATCGGCCCGCTCCATCAGAACGCCCGTCGCCCAGTCGAAATCCTCCGCCTCCAGATTGATCTCGGCAAGCGGGTCGCGGCGGTGCGCGTCGAAGCCTGCCGAAATGATGATCAGATCGGGCGAAAACCGGTCGAGCGCCGGCAGAATGACCTTGTCGAACGCCTCGCGAAAAATCTCCGAGCCGGAGCCGGCGGCAAGCGGCGCGTTGAAGATGTTGCCCGCCCCCGTTTCATGGGCCGCACCCGTTCCCGGGAAAAGCGGCATCTGGTGCGTGGAGCAGTAAAGAACGCTCGGATCGTCCCAGAAAATCTCCTGCGTGCCGTTTCCGTGATGCACGTCCCAGTCAACGATGGCGACACGCTCCGCGCCGTGCTTCTTCTGGGCATGGCGCGCGGCGATGGCCGCATTGTTGAACAGGCAGAACCCCATGGCGCGGTTCTTCTCGGCATGGTGGCCGGGCGGACGACCCGCCACGAACACGTTGCCGGTATCGCCGGAAAACACGTCGTCCACACCGGCCAGCGCGCCGCCGATGGCGGTCAGCGCCGCTTCAAAGCTCTTCGGACTGATGATCGTGTCTTCATCGATGCGCGCCATCCCCTCTTCGGGAATGTTCGCCTTCACCTTGTCGAGATGCTCCTGCGGATGTGCGTAGAGCACGGTCTCTTCATCGGCGAGCGGCGCTTCCAGCCGCTCCAGATAGGTGAAGGGCTCGTCGTCGAGCCGATCCACGATCACCCGTAATCGGTCCGCCCGCTCCGGGTGGCCGGGTGGTGTGATGTGCTCACGGCAGATCGAATGCGTGTAGAAACGGGTGTTCATGTCATAACTGTAATTGCCAAAGCATAACTTGGCCATGACAGGATTTCGCGCAGTGGTCGCATGTCAACAGGCTTTCACCCGGCCTTTTGGGCCGGATGGATGCCTTCATGCCCGCTGCCACAGCCCCTGGGGCTGTTTTTCTTACATGATGTCGGTCGAAGCGATCTCGATACCGAAACCTTCAAGCCCCACATAATGGCGCTCGCGGGAGGCCATCAGCTTGATCGAGGAAATGCCCAGATCCTTCAGGATCTGCGCGCCAAGGCCGATTTCGCGCCACTCGCTCTCGCGCCGCAGGGCTTCGTCATGATCCTCGCGGCTCTCATTGCCGGCCGGACGGCGGCGGTTCTGATGGGCAACGCCCACCGACCCCTCGCGCAGATAGACCAGAACGCCACGACCAAGGCCGTTCATGCGCTCCATGGCCTCGCGCAGGCGCTCTTCCGTGCCGAACACGTCCGTCACCACGTCCTCGGTGTGAAGACGCACGGGAATGTCGACGCCGTCGCGAATGTCGCCGAAGACGATAGCGAGATGCTGCATGGCTTCCCAGGGAAGCGTGTAGGCATGGGCCTTTGCAGGGCCGCTCGGCGTGTCGATGTCAAAACTCGCCACCCGCTCCACCAGCGTTTCCTGACGCTGGCGATAGGCGATGAGATCGGCGACCGACACCTGCTTGAGACCATTCTTCTCGGCAAAGGCAGAGACTTGCGGTCCACGCATCACCGTGCCGTCATCATTGACCAGTTCGCAGATCACGCCGATGGGCGGCAGGCCGGCGAGCTTGCACAGATCGACAGCCGCTTCCGTATGGCCCGAACGCATCAGCACCCCGCCCTCGCGCGCCACCAGCGGGAAAATGTGTCCCGGTCGCACGAAGTCGCCGGGGCCGACATTGGGGTTCGCCAGATTGCGCACGGTCAGCGTGCGGTCATCAGCCGAAATGCCGGTGGTCGTGCCATGTTTGAAATCGACGCTGACGGTGAAGGCCGTGGAATGCGGCGCATCGTTCTCGGCCACCATCGGCGTCAGGTTCAGCCGCCGCGCTTCGCCCTGCGGCATGGGTGCGCAGACAATGCCGGAGGTATGGCGCACGATGAAGGCCATGTTCTCGGGCGTGCAGTGCACGGCGGCGACAATCAGATCGCCCTCGTTCTCGCGCCCGTCATCATCCATGACGACAACGATCTCGCCCTTTTCAAAGGCGCGCAGGGCTTCAACGACCTTCTTCTGGTCATAGGGCATGGGAAAACTCCTCAGATGCGACCGGTCTGGCCACGGTGCCGCAGATAATGATCGGCGATTGCGCAGGCCACCATTGCCTCGGCAATCGGCACCGCGCGGATGCCCACACAGGGATCGTGCCGGCCCTTGGTCAGAACATCGACCTCATTGCCGTCCCTGTCGATGCTCTGGCGCGGCGTCAGGATCGACGAGGTCGGCTTGACGGCGAAGCGCGCCACGATGGGCTCACCGGTGGAGATGCCGCCCAGAATGCCGCCGGCATTGTTGCTCAGAAAGCGCGGGGTTCCGTCATTGCCCATGCGCATCTCGTCGGCGTTTTCCTCGCCGGTGATCCGCGCCGCCTCGAAACCATTGCCGATCTCCACGCCCTTCACGGCGTTGATCGACATCAGATTGGCGCAGATATCCTGATCGAGCTTGGCGTAGATCGGCGCGCCGAGACCGGCCGGCACGTCTTCCGCCACAACCTCGATCACCGCGCCCACCGACGAACCCGCCTTGCGGATGCCGTCGAGATATTCGGTGAACACCGGAACCGAGTTCGGGTCAGGTGTGAAAAAGGGATTGTCCGCATTGCCGATGAAATCCCAGTCCCAGTTGGCGCGGTCGATTTCCTTCTCGCCCATGGCGACAAGCGCTGCGCGCACATTCATGCCCGGCACGACCTTGCGGGCGAGTGCGCCTGCGGCAACCCGCGTCGCCGTCTCGCGCGCCGAAGAACGGCCACCGCCGCGATAGTCGCGCAGACCGTATTTCGTCTCGTAGGTGTAGTCCGCATGCCCCGGCCGGAAGCGCCTGGCGATCTCGCCATAGTCTTTCGAGCGCTGGTCAACATTCTCGATCAGCATGGAGACCGGAGTGCCGGTGGTGATCAGCGTTTCGCCGTCCTCATCCGGCAGCACGCCCGACAGGATTTTCACCTGATCCGGCTCGCGGCGCTGGGTGACGAAACGCGACTGCCCCGGACGCCGCTTGTCGAGCTCGGCCTGGATCTCGGCCAGCGTGAAACGAATGCCGGGCGGGCAGCCATCGACCACGCAGCCTATGGCCGGGCCATGGCTCTCGCCCCAGGTGGTGACACGAAACAGATGACCGAATGTGTTGTGAGACATGAATGCAGGCTTCCAGAAAACAGACAGCCCGACCATCGAGCGCGTCCCCGAGAGCCGGTCGTTTCGCTTCTATTGGCCTTTGCGGGTGCGGTCAAACCGGATTGCCTAATGCGAAAGTTTTGACACAATTAGGTGGTTTACAAAATTGAAGGGATTCGCGCCCCGGATACGGGCGCCACATAGAAATCCGAGAGGTGTGGAATGCGCATTTTCGCCGCGGCAGTGGGATTATTAATGCTTGCCTCATCCGCCTTTGCCCTCGACGCCGAGGGCAAGGTTCGCAATGTGGACCCGGACAATCTCACCATCACGCTTGAAAATGGCCAGACCTACAAGCTGCCGAGCGAGATGGACGTTTCCGCCATTCAGCCCGGCATGGAAGTGGTTCTCGCCTATCGGGAAGTCGACAATGGCGTGAAGCAGATCACGGACATGCTTCTGCCCGAGTGAGCCTTACAGCCAGTCTGCCGAACCACTCTCAAACCGCAGGATGCGATCCTGCGGTATGGTGAGCGCAGCCGCTTCATCGCTGGACGCATGGCCCAGCAGGTAAAGAAGCGAGCGGATCACGCCGCCATGGGTGACACAGACGGTCGGCCCCTTGACCTCTCCGAGCCACGGCTTGATGCGCTCAGCCAGCTTTTCATAGCTCTCTGCATTGTCGCCCGGCGGGACAAAACCCCATTTGTCGTTTGAACGGGCTGCCGTGCAGCCGGGATTTTCCGCTTCCAGCTCGGCATAGGTAAAGCCCTGCCAGTCGCCGAAATTCAGTTCCATCAGCCGGGGATCGGTGCGGTATGCCTCGCGCGGCAGGCCAAGGCCTGCGCGCACACGCTCCATCGTCTCGCGCGTACGTCGTAACGGGCTTGCGACAAAATCAAAGCCATCCGCATTGTGATCGAGAAGATCGGCAAGGCGAATGCCATTACGGTCGGCCTGAACCTGACCAACCGCATTGATATCAGTATCGGCCTGCCCCTGAAGACGCTCTTCGGCGTTCCAGGCCGTCTGGCCGTGTCTGATGATATAGAGGGTGGGAAGCACTGCGGGCCTTCTGACTTGGAGCATCGGACCGAAAAGCAGGAACCGGCTTTCGGGTATTCCGATGCTCCATCACTGGTTAGGATCGTCCTTTGCGCGTTCGAATGAACGCAGGCCGATCTACTCCGTCACGACAGAAATATCGGGAGCGTCCACGGCCTTCATGCCGACCACGTGATAGCCGGAATCGACATGCAGCACTTCGCCCGTCACGCCGCGCGAAAGATGCGACAGCATGTAGAGAGCAGAATCGCCCACCTCATCGGTGGTGACAACGCGCTTGAGCGGCGAGTTGTACTCGTTCCAGCGCAGAATGTAGCGGAAATCGCCGATGCCCGAAGCCGCCAGCGTCTTGATCGGGCCAGCCGAAATGGCGTTGACGCGAATGTTGCTGCCGCCCAGATCGACCGCCATATAACGCACGCTCGCCTCAAGCGCGGCCTTGGCGACGCCCATGACATTGTAGTGCGGCATCACCTTCTCGGCGCCGTAATAGGTGAGCGTCAGGATGGAGCCACCATCGGTCATCAGCGGCTCGGCGCGCTTGGCAAGCGCGGTGAGCGAATAGACCGAGATGTCCATGCTGCGCAGGAAGTTGTCGCGGCTCGTATCGACATAACGGCCGGTCAGCTCGTCCTTGTCGGAGAAAGCGACGGCATGGACCAGGAAGTCCAGCTTGCCCCATTCCTTCTCAAGCTTCTCGAACACCGCATCGACGCTGTCCATGTCGGTCACGTCGCAGTGACCGGCGACGATCGCGCCCAGCTCTTCAGCCAGCGGCTCGACGCGCTTCTTCAGGGCATCGCCCTGATAGGTCAAAGCAAGCTCTGCGCCGGCATTGGCGCACGCCTTGGCGATACCCCAGGCGATCGAGCGGTTGTTGGCGACACCCAGAATGAGCCCGCGCTTTCCGGCCATCAGGCCATTGCCACTTGTCATGGAATGGTTCTCCGAATTCAATTGCCGAAGCGTCATGCTTTCACCAGAAGGCGCGGCGCTTCATCACTCCAACTACCTGCATAGCACGACCGGGCGATTCCCGACCGCGCAATATAAATAAGCCGGCAGCCCTATCGCACAGCCCGGCGAAGGCATCAAGCCGATTGGCGGAACAATGCCTCAAGCGCCGGATCTCCGCCTTCCGGCAGCATGATCTGGATATGAGCGTAAAGGTCGCCGTTTCCATCGGTCTTCAGCGGCAGGCCGCGCCCTTTCAGACGCATGGTGCGGTCAGAACTTGTCCAGGCCGGAATGGTCAGCGCAAGCCGCCCCGTCGGCGTTTCAACGGGCACTTTCGCGCCCAGAACCGCATCACGCAGGCTCACCGGCAGATCCACATGCAGGTCCCGGCCCTCGACGCGGTAGCGCGGGTGCTTGCGGAAGCGCAACTTGACCAGCGCATCGCCGCGCTCGCCAAACGGCGTCTCCTCGCCCTGCCCCTTGAGGCGGATGGTCTGGCCGTCTTCCACGTGGCGCGGGAGCTTGACCGCGATGCGCCGCCCGCCCGGGAAGATGGCCGTGACCTTGGAAGCCTTTGCAACGTCCTCGATATCGACATCCAGCGTCGCGTTCAGATCGCCCATGCCGCTCGGGCGCTTGTGTCCAGCGCCAGCGCGCCGTCCCTGACCGGCAGGTCCGCCCTGCTGCGAAAAAGCATCACCGAAGATCTGGCTGAAAATGTCCGCGCCGCTGAAACCGGCCCCATCGGGACCACCGCTTCTGAATTCGAAATGCTGCGCACCCGGGCCGCCCCGGCCCGACCGCCGGAAACCGCCAAACGGATCACCGCCCGCGCCCCCGCCTTCAAAACCGGTGAAACGCGGCTTGCCTTCGGCATCGATCTCACCGCGGTCGAAAGCGCCGCGCTGTTTCTCGTCGCCCAGAATTTCATAGGCCTGCCCGATTTCTGCGAAGCGCTCCTTGGCCTTCGGATCGTCCGGCTTCTGGTCCGGATGATACTTCTTCGCCAGCTTACGGTAAGCCGATTTTATCTCCTTGGACGAGGCGTTCTTGGCCACGCCCAACACGTCATATGGATTGCGCATGTGCAACTCTATTCCTGATCGTTCCGCATTATACGGCAAAACGTTCGTGAATTCGGGGTGTTGTTCACTATATGCGTCTGGCTAGGAAGAAATTCCAGACCCCGCGCCCGAAACAGCCACTAAACCGCTTCGAACGCCTGTATCTGCCATCCGAACTCGGGCGTTGGACAGACCGTCCCGCGATAAAGTCCGACGCCATCGAAACTTTCACGCGAGGTCACGAAGCGGCGGCAGGTGCCGGTCTCGTCATCGAAAATGGCGGTGACAACGCCGCGCACATCATTTTCCGGATCGTCCCAGGAAAGAGGCGGCGCGCCGTCGAGACTGTCGCCCATGCCGCCGACCATGGCGTGCAGCATGGCGTCCGTCCCTGTCGGCAGCGGTGCAGGCTTCACGGGTTGAGACATGAAGTTTTCCGGCATCGGCACCGGCGCAATGGAACCCGTCACAACCGAACGGTCTACGTCCGGCGCTCCAGGATCAAGCGCCGAGACACTGCACCCGGCCAGAAGAATCACCGCTGCAGGCGCGACACAGCGCTGCAGAACATGCAGAGCCAAGGCCTTGCCCCGAACTGGCGCTTGCTTTGCCCCCGACAATCGGCATTCTCCCCGTAGATAACGCGAACCAGGCAGCCAGTATGATTGACGAGACGTTAAAATCCGGTGACTTCACCGAACGCAGCGAGCCTTTTCGGCTCTTTGCCGAATGGCTCGAGGACGCCACGAAATCCGAACCCAACGATCCCAATGCGCTGGCGCTGGCGACCGTCGATCCCGATGGAATGCCAAATGTGCGCATGGTGCTACTGAAAGGGTTCGATGAGCGCGGCTTCGTCTTCTACACGAATTTCGAGAGCGCCAAGGGCGGTGAAATCCTGAGCGCGGAAAAGGCGGCCATGTGCTTTCACTGGAAGAGCCTGCGCCGTCAGGTGCGCATTCGCGGACCGGTGGAGCAGGTGAGCGACGCGGAGGCGGACGAGTATTACGCGTCGCGGCCGCGCGGAAGCCGCATCGGCGCATGGGCGTCAAAACAGTCGCGCCCGCTGGAAAGCCGCTTTGCGCTGGAAAAGGCGGTTGCCGAATACACCGCCAAATATGCCGTGGGCGCAATCCCGCGCCCGGCGCACTGGTCGGGCTTCCGCATCGTGCCGAGCCAGATCGAGTTCTGGCACGACCGTCCGTTCCGCCTGCATGACCGCGTGGTCTTCACCCGCGACGATCAGGGCGCGTGGCAGACGAAACGGCTCTACCCGTAAGCCTCAGGACGCCTTGCGGCTCATGAAGGCCATGAAGGCGGCGCGCGCCTCATCCGATTTGAGGCGCGCACGAAAATGCTCCGCCTCCTCGCGAATGCGCGCGATCACGTCGTCGCGCGGACCACGCAGCAGATCGCGGGCAATCTTCAGCGCCTCCGGCGGTTTTGCCACAAGCGCCTCGGCAGCCGCAAACACTGCCTCTTCGAGCGCCTCTGCCCCCACAACCCTGTGAATGAGCCCCGCAGCACAAGCATCGGCTGCCGGCAACCCCTCGCCCAGAGCCAAAAGGGCAAACGCCCGCTGCTGCCCCATGATCGCCGGGGCGAGCAGACTGGAGCCCGCTTCAGGCACCAGACCGAGATCGACAAAGGGCGTGGAGAACACGGTCGCGGGCGTCGCGAAGGTCAGGTCGCAATGCATGTGGATCGTCGTGCCGATGCCCACCGCAACGCCATCGACGCCGGAGACCAGAGGCTTTGCCGCCCCTGCCAGCGCCAGAAGGAAATCATAGAC
>MRWG01001515.1_pt1 | contig 14613 bp, 12 predicted proteins | sample 1013341 | NCBI WGS metagenome assembly MRWG01 (sample SAMN06117577, study PRJNA244670) | biofilm metagenome | biome: Water; feature: Cathode Biofilm; material: Biofilm; isolation source: microbial consortium enriched at the cathode of a solar microbial fuel cell | place: USA: District of Columbia ... | reverse complement strand
CTCATCCACGTGTTCTCCGATCAGTTCAGGGACGGAACCGCCATACCGCGTTCGACCGCCGGCCGCGCGCCGACCTGATCGAACCAGCGTTTCACGTTGGGAAAATCGTTGAGGTCGACCTGGTGGCGCTCAAAGCGCGCGATCCACGGATAACACGCGATATCGGCAATCGAATAGGCGTCGCCGGCGAGGTAGTCGTTGTCGGCAAGCTGCTTGTCCATGACGCCGTAAAGACGCTTGGTCTCGTCGTGGTAGCGTTTCTGTCCGTAGGGCACGACTTCCTTGGGGTTGAACAGGAAATGGTGTGCCTGGCCGACCATCGGGCCGAGGCCGCCCATCTGCCACATCAGCCACTGCATCACCTTGGCGCGTTTTACCGGGTCAGTCGGCAGCAGGTCGGAGCCGGTCTTCTCGGCGAGATAGACGAGGATCGCGCCGCTTTCGAACAGGCTCAACGGCTCGCCGCCGGGGCCGTCCTCGTCGACGATGGCCGGGATCCGGTTGTTGGGCGCGATGGCCAGGAAGTCCGGATCGAACTGTTCGCCCTTGGAAATGTTGATTTCGTGCGTCTGGTAGTCGAGGCCGAGTTCCTCGAGCATGAGCGAGACCTTGCGGCCGTTCGGCGTTCCCCAAGTATAAAGTTGAATCATTATTGAAAATACCTCCCTAGCGTTTCGCAAATTTTACGAAGCATAGGTCATTCACTAAAGCGTGCAAGTCCCGTCGCCTTGACGCACAATCCGCGAGCGGATTTAGTGACCGGATGTTGCTATAATAAGTTGACGCAACGCTGGTGAGACGTTGGCGGTTCTGACTTTATGAGCGAATACAACCTCGAGCAGCTTAATATCCTCGTTGTCGACGATAACCGGCACATGCGGTTCCTTGTGCGTATGATCCTGAAATCGCTCGGCGTGCACCACGTCGTCGAGGCTGAAGAGGGCGCGTCCGCGCTCAAGGCCCTTGAGAAGTTCGATGCCGATATCGTGATCTGCGACTGGGCCATGCAGCCGATGGACGGGATTGAGTTCACCAAGAATATCCGCACCAGCGATGACAGCCCTAACGCCTACGTGCCGATCATCATGCTGACCGGTCATACCGAGATGAACCGTGTGGTCACTGCCCGTGACGCCGGGGTCAACGAGTTCCTGGCCAAACCGGTTTCGGCGGCCAAGATCTACCAGCGCATCAAGGCGATCCTCGACAGTCCGCGTCAGTACGTGCGCACCCCGACGTATTTCGGGCCCGACCGCCGGCGCCGCCAGGACCCGGAATACGATGGACCCGAGCGCCGCAAGCCGGGCGCGCCCGCCAAGGCGAAATCCGCCGCGGCGCAGTACCCGACCTGATAATCGGAAAATTTCAAGATTTCCACGCGCCGCGGGTGTCGACGATATCCTTGCCCTCGAGGTCGTCCAGCGTGAGTGCGGCGAACGCCTTGTGATCGGTCAGCAAAACGACGGCGCCGGCGACGGCGACGGCGTCGGCCAGCGGCGCGAGTTCGACATCGTCGAGCGCGGCAAGACTTGTCGGCAGCGTTGCGACGTGCGGTTCGACCACCCGGATTGGGTTGCCGACGCGTTTCCTCAGTTCCTCGACCACGTGAATGGCAGGGCTTTCGCGCAGGTCGTCGATATCTGCCTTGTAGCTGAGACCGAGGCACGCGATCACCGCCCCGTCGTGCACGTTCCGCATCGCCGCGATCCGGTCGGCGACCGCCGCCGGGCGCGCGTCGTTGACCCGGCGTGCGGTCTGGATCAGTGGCGTGCGGTCGGGTGCCGAGGCGGCGATGAACCACGGATCGACGGCGATGCAGTGGCCGCCGACGCCGGGGCCCGGGTTGAGGATATTGACGCGCGGATGATAGTTGGCGAGCCGGACGACGTCGCGGACATCGATGCCGAGCGGCTCGGCGACATTCGCGAGTTCGTTGGCGAACGCGATGTTGACGTCGCGAAACGCATTCTCGGACAGCTTCACCAGCTCCGCTGTCGACGCCGTCGTCAGGTGCATATCGCCTTCGACCACGGCGCCGTAAAGCGCCTGGGTGCACCGGGCGCAATCGTCGCCGAGACCGCCGATGACCCGGTCGTTGCGCACGAGTTCCAGCAGCACGCGGCCCGGCAGCACCCGTTCGGGGCTGTGCGCGATGCAGATGTCGTGCGCCGCCGCCGGATTGTCCGGGTCGGGAAACGCGAGATCGTTTCTGATTGCCGCAAGCCATTCGCCCACTTGCCGCGTGGCGCCGACGGGCACGGGGGATTCGACCACCACCAGGTCGCCTTTCTTGAGCACCGGCGCGGCGGCCTCGGTTGCCGCCTGCAGATAGCTCAGATCCGGATCGTGGTTCTCGCCCTTGAACGGTGTCGGCACGGCGATGATGAAGGCGTCGGCTTCGACCGGCTCGGCGCGTGCCGTGAGTTGTCCCTGCGACACCGCGCCGTTGACGACCATGTCCAGGTCCGGTTCGATGATGTGCGGTTTGCCGGCGTTGATGCTGTCGACGGTCGCGGGGTTCACGTCGACGCCGGTAACGCGGATGCCGCGGCTGGCAAGCACGGCGGCGGTCGGCAGGCCGACGTAGCCGAGGCCGATTACGCAGACATGCTCGAAGTCCCGGTTAACCGACATGTTTCAGAACCTCCGCCGCGATGCGCGCTGCGGCATGGCCGTCGCCATAGGGGTTGTGCGCGCGGCTCATGGTCTCATAGGTATCCATGTTGTCCAGCAGTTCCTGCGCGTTCGCGACGATGCGTCTCTTGTCGGTGCCGACGAGTTTGACGGTTCCGGCCTCGACCGCCTCCGGCCGTTCGGTGACGTCGCGCATGACCAGGACCGGTTTGCCGAGTGATGGCGCTTCTTCCTGGATGCCGCCGGAATCGGTGATGACGATATGCGCGTTCGACATCAGGTGAACGAACGACGGATAGTCGACCGGCTCCAGCAGATGCACGCCGGCAACACCGCCGAGGATTTCATTGACCGGCCCCTGGACGTTCGGGTTCAGGTGCACCGGATAGACCACGTCGACGTCGCCGCGCCCGGCCAGTTCGGCGAGCGCTTCGCAGATGTCCCTGAACCCGTCGCCGAAGTTCTCGCGCCGGTGTCCGGTCACCAGGATCATACGCTTGCCGCTCGCCGGATAAGGCAGCGCGTCGGCAACGGACGCGCGCAGTGTCTCGTCGGACGCGAGGCGGTCGCGGGTCATGAACAGCGCATCGACGACCGTGTTGCCGGTGACGAATATGCCTGCCGGGTCGCGGCCCTCGGCCAGCAGGTTGGTCTTGGCGCGCTCGGTGGGGGCGAAATGGAGCGTCGAGATGCCGTCGGTGAGGCGCCTGTTCACTTCCTCAGGAAACGGGGCGTAGATATCGCCGGTGCGCAGGCCGGCCTCGACGTGGCCGACGGGAATGCGCTTGTAAAACGCCGCCAGCGCGGCCGCGAACGTCGTCGTGGTGTCGCCGTGTACCAGCACCAAGTCCGGTCTGGTCTCGGCGAGCACTGTACTCACGCCCTCGATAACGGCTGCCGTGAGTCCCTCGAGGGTCTGGTTCGGTCGCATCAGGTTCAGGTCCCGGTCGGGTTCGATGTCGAACAACTCCAGGACCTGGTCCAGCATCCCGCGATGTTGTGCGGTGACGCAGACCCGCGTCTCGGCGCCTGCGGCCTTGAGCGCGTGCAGGACCGGCGCCATCTTGATCGCTTCCGGTCGGGTGCCGAATATGGAAAGAACGTGCACGCTTAGCCTTTCATACCGGGGCCGGGTAGACGCGGCTGGCCGCGTCGAGCGACTCTGGATATCGCCTGACCCGGTTGATGGCAAGCATCCTGACCCCATATTGGCTTTGACACGGACGCAGCATTTCATAAGCTCGGGACGAGGTGGGCGCATGCCATATGTATTGAAGAACGAAAATATCTCGCGTCTGAAGTCCGGCATCGCCGCGGCTTCGTGTCTGCTCGTGCTGGCGCTGCCCGCGGGCGAGGCACGGGCCGATATGGTGCCGCATCAGGCGATCTACGACATGAAGTTGTCGTCGACGAGCCCGAATTCCCGATTCAACGGCCTGAAAGGCGCCGCCGTGTCGCAGGTCGAGCGGACCTGCGAGGGTTGGGTGGTCACCGAACAGATCGTGATGACCATGCTGACCGTCGCCGGCGGCGCTATCGAGCGAGAAATGAATTTCAAGGCGCGCGAGAGCCTCGACGGTAGGACTTATTTCTTCGAGAGCGTCAGCGTCACCAACGGCGACCGCAAGGAATACTCCGGCAGCGCGCGCCGCAAGGAGAGCGGTCCCGCCGAGGCCGAATTCGTCACGCCGCGTCCGTTCGAGATGCCGTTGCCGGACGGGACGCGCTTCTATATTTCAACGACGAACTGGCTGCTCGACCTCGCCACTTCGGGCAAACGCACTGGCCAGACCTATTCCTTCGACGGTACGGACGACGAGGGGCCGCAGAAGATCACGGCGTTCATCCTGCCGGACAAATCCGGCGGCGAGGGACTTTCCGGCGACAAGAAGCTGCTGGATCATAAGGCCTGGAAGGTGCGGATGGCGTTCTTCAAGCTGGATGGGCAGGAATCGAAACCCGAGTTCGAGATTTCGCTCAGGCTGCTGGAGAACGGGGTCATTACCCATTTCGAGTTGATTTTCGACGACCTGATCGTCGATCAAATCCTGCAGGACGTGCTGCCGGCCAAGGATGAACGCTGTAGCTGACGGGCGGCGGTCGGCCGGGTTAACCTTATGGGCACATGATAGTTGTGCCAAATCATTGGAATCGTTAGGTTCTAAGGGGGAAACAGCGCCGAGGGAGGCGTCGTCCATGTTTGGATCAGCGAAACGCGGCTGCATCTTCGGCGTTTTCTGTGCAATGACGTTGATGGTCGTTGCATCAGGCCTTGGCCGGGCTGCGGCGGACGAGCGCGGCTTCCTGGGCATGCAGGTGCAGGGGAACTCACCGAAAATCGCCGCCGCCATGGGGACCGATATCTCGACAGGCGTGCTGGTACGCGACATCAGCGTCGATGGGCCGGCGTCGAACGCGGGAATTGCGCGAGGCGACATCATTCTGTCGCTGCACGGTGTCGTCCTCGATACGTTCGAGCGGCTGGTGCAGGTCGCGGGCGAGTTGCGCGCCGGCGACGAAATCGACGTCGTCGTGTTGCGCCTCGGCAAGAAGATCAAACTGAAGATGGAAGTTTCGGGATGGCCGGACGGCTGGCAGGTCGAGAAATCGGCTTTTGCCGCGCAGCCGGATCTCGGCCTGACCTTCGCCGCGCTGACACCGAAGATGCGCGGGCATCTGGGGATACGCTGGGGGTCGGTCGGTATCGTGGTGTCTGTGTTCAACGAGAGTTTCGCCGGCGTGACATCGCTCCGGCGCGGCGACGTGGTCGTGCAGGTCAACCAGCAGCGGGTGTGGGAACCGCAGCAGTTCTTGGATGCCTATGCCAAGGCCAAGGAGGAAGGACGCCCGTCGTTGCTCCTGTTGGTCGAGCGCACCGATGGGTTCAAATACATCCTTCAGCCGGTCGTGCAGGCGCCCATCGGCGGCCAGCCGCCGCCGGCCTTCAAGCTTCCCGGACAGAAGGGAGGCTGATCGCCCGGGCGGGCGGTATCAGCTACCGCGCGCCTGCTTGATCAGGTCTTCCAGGCTTTCGCGGTCGAGAGCGCCCGGCACCAGCGTGTTGTCGACGATGAACGCCGGTGTGCCGCGGATGCCCAGCGCTTCCGCCAGGGCCATGTTGTGGCGCAGTTCGGTGTCGATGCGCGGGTCTTTCATGTGCTTCTTGACGGCCGCCTTGTCGAGCCCGACCGAGGCCGCGATCTCCAGGACGCGGTCCTCGCTGAGACCGCCCCGGGCCTGCATCAGGGCGTCGTGGAAACCGAAGTACTTGTCCTTGATGTTATAGAAGACGCCGAGCGCGGCGCGTGCCGCGGTCATGGATTCCGGCCCGAGGATCGGGAATTCCTTGTACACCAGCCTGACATTGCCGTCGTCGGCGACCGTATTGATGACTGTCTCGTGGACACGCTTGCAGTAGCCGCACTTGTAATCGAAGAATTCGACGACGGTGACGTTGCCTTCCGTGTTGCCGCCGACCGGCGAAAGATCGGCGTTTTCGATCTGTTGCCGCATCTCGACGAGGCGCTGTTGTTGCGCCGCTTGCTCGGCGGCTTCCTGGGCTTCCTGGTGTGCCCGCACCGCGTCCAGGATCACCTGCGGGTTGTCCATGATGTAGTCGTGGATCAGTTTCTCGATCTCGGATTTGCGGGCGTCGGAAAGCGGCGCCTCATCGGCAGCCCACGTTGCGGTCGGCGGTACGAGCAGTGCGGCAAACAGTGCGGCGCAGAAGACCGCGGGGGCAAGGCATCGGATCATGTCGGCTCCCATCTTTCCGGACCAGGGGGATAAGCGGCGCATGATGCGTGACGGACCGCGAAGGGGCAAGCGATTGCGTGGCCGGGGCGGGAACTTCACGCGCTTGTGACGCGGGACCTCACCGCATCAGGCGGATCGCGGCGACATTCATGGTCGCGGGTTTTTCCGTCGCATGGACGGCAATGCCGATGAAGCGGATGTCCATATCGGTGGGATCGTCCTGCGGCCAGATCTGCCGGTGGATCAGTGACAGATCGACCGCGTCCACCCACCACCGGTTGGCCTGCTCGCCGCCGCCGCGCGCCACGTAGCGCGCGCTTTCGGGGTGCTTGCCGTCGGCCTTCGGGCCGATCACGCTGCCGCGCCCGAGCGCGGTCTCGTTCCACGCCATTTCGATGATGCGTGTGACGCTGTCGGCATCGCCGCCGCCGAGCCGCCACCAGCCCTGCGACGGGTTGCCTGCGCGATCGACGAGGCCGACGATGATGCGCACCGGATGCGACCCTTCGCCCGGGGGCTGCGTGTGCCAGGCCCAGCTTAGAAACGGGGTCGCCAGCAGCGATGCGTTGGTGCGGCGGATCAGCGCGAACGGCCGGCCGTCGGCGCGGACGCCGAGGGCGCGGAACTGTTCGATCTGGTGGATCGAAAGCGCGTCGTCGGGCAATTCGCCGGAGACCTCCCAACCGTCCGGCAGTTCGCCATTGCTGACGGCTTCGATGAATTCCTGGTCCGGACCCAGGACATCCAGCGAGCCGCCGAGCGGTGTGGCGTCGCGGTGCGGCGTACAGGCGAGAAGCGGCAACAAACCGAGCGCGGTCAGGAGGATTGCGCGCGTCCGCCTCGCGAGAGATCTGTCCCCGCCTACGCCGGTCATTACTCTTTCCGGTTTTTAAGCGCCAGAAGCATGTCTTCCGCCTGCAGCCATTCGGGCGAGCCGCGCGCGAACATCTCCGCGGCACGACCGGCGTGGAATCGAACCTGGGCTTCGTCGCCGCGCATCAGCGCTTCTTCGGCAAGCGCCAGGGAACTGCGGCCGACATCGCCGAGCTTGCCGTAGGCGATTCCCAGTAGACGCCATGCCGACGCCGATCTGTTGTCCCGCGACAGCCCGAACTTCAGGTGTTCGACGGCTTCTTCCAGGTGCGCTTTCTGTTGGCTTTCGATCAGAGTGCGGGCTAGCTCGGTGCGCAGCAGCGGTTCCTCCGGTTGCTGCTCGACCGCGCGGCGGAACGGCGGAATGGCGGCCTGGACATCGCCGCTCTCGAACAACACCTGTGCCTTGAGTTCGAGAAAATACGGGTCGTCCGGCACGTCTTTCAGTAACGAGTTCAACTCCGCGAGCGCCTTTTCCGCATCGGGCATCTGTGAATAGGCGAAGGCGCGGGCATAGCGTGCGGGAATGGACGTGTCGCTTTCCGGGTATTTGCGCAGCGTGATCGACGGCTGCTCGAAATAACCGACGAGTTTCGCCCGCGAGCGATCGAACGCCCGCACAAGTGCCGGGTCGACCGGATTGTCGCTGTGCGGCGAGCGGGCGATGTGCGCACGGATCGCGTCGATACGGTCTTCCGAGAGCGGGTGAGTGCGCACGTAAGGGTCCTGGCTGGCGCCGGTCAGCAGTTCCTGGCCTTCGAGCACCTGCATGAATTCCAGAAGACCGCGTGCGGATTGCTTGGTCTCTTCGAGCAGCGACAGCGCTGCCTGGTCGGCGGAATTTTCCTGTACCCGGGTGAATGACAGAAAGTTACGCATGGCGGTCGACTGCCCGCCGGCGATGACCGCTCCCGCGACGTCGCCGCGTCCCGAGGCCAGTCCCGCCGCGGCGCCGAGCACGGTCGCGATCAGCGCCGTTGCCGTGGTCTGCTGTTGCGCCTTGCCGAGACGGCTCAGGTGGCCGCCCGAGATGTGACCGGTTTCGTGGGCGATCACGCCGATCACCTGGGATGCGTTGTCGGCGGCCATAAGCAGGCCGGTGTTCATGAACAGCCGCTGACCGTCGGCGACGAATGCGTTCAGGGATTTATCATTGACCAGGTGAATGGAAACCGACGACGGTGTCAGGCCCGCAGCCTGGAAAAGTGGCGTCGCCATCTTGCGGATGGTATCTTCGATTTCGGCATCTCTGATGAGCGACAAACCCTGGGCACGCGCAGGCACGGACACCGACGCAGAAAGTAACACGACAATGAATAATCGAATCAAGAAACGGGATTTCGGCACGCGCATTGTCCTCGGAAGCCTGATTCAACGTAGTCACGTGGTGGCCAAGCGTCAAATGACCGTTATGACGGTTGCTGCCGCCGTTTTTCTGACGTCCTGCGGTACGCTGATCGATGAAACAACCCGCCGAAAGGGGACCTTGGGATATGTGGCGGGTGCGCTCGGCGCCGTTTCGGTCGAGGAGCCGCAAGCGGCGCTGGTGGCGCGGGACATCCTGTCTTCCGGCGGCACGGCAGCGGATGCCGCGGTCGCCATGGGTTTCACCCTTGCCGTGACGATGCCGTCGTCGGCGAGCCTCGGCGGCGGTGGCGTCTGCATCGCCAGGGATGGGCGTGGGGAACCACCCGTCGTGATCGATTTCCTGCCGCGCGCGCCGAAAACCGCGTCTCGGGACACGGAGCGTCCGAGCGCCATACCCGGCACGCCGCGCGGCCTGTTCCTGCTGCATTCACGTTTCGGTGACTTGAAATGGGAACAGGTTATTTCCCCGGCCGAGAATCTCGCGCGCTTCGGCTTCAACATTCCGCGCGCGCTCGCGACCGAACTGTCGAAAGTCGCCGACGTCCTGGTCCGCGATCCCCACATGGCTGAAGTATACAAACGCAAGGACGGCCGCGTGGTGTCGGAAGGCGACTTCCTCAAGCAACCCGATCTTGCCGCTACGCTTGGCCGAATGCGCGCCAAGGGGGTCGGTGATTTCTACGTCAGCCATGATGCGCGCCAGTTCGTCGAGGCGGTTCAAGCCGCCGGCGGCTCACTCAGTTACGAGGACATGCGTGATTTCCTGCCGGAGATCCGCAAACCGCTGACGTTCCCTTGGCAATCGAACACGGTCTGGAACTTCGCCGGACCGCCCGCCGCCGGTGGCGCCGTCGCGGCCGAGATGGCGGCGGTCCTGCTGCAGGACGAGTTTCTCGAGGATGCGAGCGGCGCCGCGCGCGAGCATCTGATCGCGGAGGTGGCGAAGCGTGCCTTCGCAGCGCGCATGAAGAACCTGCAGGCTGACGGCACCTACCGCCAGGATGCGCAGGCGCGGCTTGCCGAGGATCATGTCGATGACGTACAGAGCGATATAGGCAGCGATGCGACGCCGTTCTCATCCTTGGCGCCGTCGCCCGTCGACTGGCCGGAAACGCCGGCGGCGGCGAGCTTTTCTGTAATGGACGTCAAAGGGGGCGCGGTCGCGTGCACGCTGACCATGAACAACCTTTTCGGCACCGGGCGCATGGCGCAGGGATACGGGGTCGTTCTCGCAGCCGCGCCGGATTCACGCGGCCGCACCTATACGCCGCTCGGCCCGGCATTGCTGACGAGTGAACTGAACAACCGCGCCTACATGGCGTCGGCGGCGTCCGGTGGCGTGACCGCGCCGACGTCGATGGTCAATGTCATTGCGCGCGCGGCATCCGGACCGCAGACGCTGCTGGAGGCCATGCGTGCCCCGCGCACCCACTACCAGGGCGTGCCGGACAAGGTGTTCGTGGAATCGGAGATGCCGGAGGCGACGGTTGAGGATCTCAGGAAACGCGGCCACGACGTCGCGCTGACCGAGTCGATCGGCCGCGTGACGGCGGTCTATTGCCCGACCGGCGTGCCGCACCCCAAAGGTGTCCAATGTTCCAGTGCCGCCGATCCGCGCGGCTACGGTATCGCGCTCGGCGGGAATTGAACTGATGGGGTTGAAGGTCGCAAAGCGCGGGCAGGTCGCGCCGTTCATCGTCATGGACGTGATGCGCGCCGCCAACGAACTCGAGGCCGAGGGCGAGAACATCATGCACATGGAGGTCGGCCAGCCCGGCACGCCGGCGCCCAAAGGGGTGATCGACGCGGCGACAAAGGCACTTGCCTCCGAACGCCTCGGCTATACCGACGCGTTCGGCATTCCGCCGCTCAGGAAGGCGATCCGCGACTACTACAAGCGCGCTTACAAGATCGACGTGCCGCTGGAGCGGATCGCCGTTACCGTCGGCTCGAGCGGCGCGTTCATCCTCAGTTTTCTCGCCGCCTTCGACGAGGGTGACCGGGTGGCTCTGGCGGCGCCCGGCTACCCGGCCTACCGCAATATCCTGATCGCGCTGGGGATCGAGGTCGTGGAAATCCCGGTCGGGCCGGAAACCAACTTCCAGCCGACCCCGGACCTGCTGGCGGCTTCGGGCAAAAAGCTCGACGGCCTGATCGTCGCCAGTCCGTCGAACCCGACCGGCACCATGATCGATGCCGACGGCCTGAAAGCACTCTACGACTATTGCAGCGTGAACGGCATCCGCCTGGTTTCCGACGAGATCTACCACGGCATCACCTACGAGAAACCGGCCGAGACGATGCTCCGCTTTGGTGACGATGCCATCATCGTCAACAGTTTCTCGAAATACTTCTCGATGACCGGCTGGCGGCTGGGCTGGATGATCATGCCGCCGGACCTCGTCCGCGCCATGGAATGTCTGGCACAGAACCTGTTCATCTCGGCGCCGGCGGTGTCGCAGCATGCGGCGGTCGCGGTGTTCGATTGCGAGGATGAACTGCAGGAGAACCTGCGCCAGTACGCCCGGAACCGGGAACTGCTGTTGCGCGAACTGCCCAAGGCCGGGTTCGACAAGCTGGCGTCCGCCGACGGCGCCTTTTACATCTATGCCGACGTTTCGGCGATGACCAACGACAGCGCCGCGTTCTGCCAGCGCATGCTGGCCGAGACCGGCGTCGCCGCGACACCGGGCGCCGATTTCGATCCCAAGCGGGGTCATTTGTACGTCAGGTTTTCGTTTGCCCGCGATCCCGCCGACATGGCGGAAGCGTCGAAGCGCCTGATCGCCTGGCGCAAGGACTGACCCGGATAAACAAGGGCGGCCCTAAGGCCGCCCAGGTTTCCTCCCAGAACAATAACCGCGATCGATTGTACGTGCCGCGGCATTGACCGCCGCGCGGGTTATGTATCGCGGCGCCACCAGCCACGTCGGGCCGTTTTGTTCTCATCGCGAAGTTGCGCGACGTCGATGATCTCGGTCTTGGCGGTTTCCGGCGGTGTGCGCTCGTCTTCCGCCTCGGCGTCGATTTCGATCACCGGAGCGGCTTCTTCTACAGGTGCCGGTTGTTCGCCGTTGCCGTTGGACGGTTTGCTCGCGGTATCGTCCTCCTCGGCCGGTTTGTCGGCCTTCGTATCCGCGGTGTCGCCGGTGTTGTCGCCGCTATCGGCCTTGTCCGCGCTGCCGGCATCGGCGGCCGTCTCCGGCGTGTCGGATTTATCGTCCGCTTTCTTGTCGTCGGGTTTCTTGGCCTTGCGCGCGCGCGTGCGGCGTTTCGGCTTCTCCGCCTTGGCGTCGTCCTTGCCGGCATCGTCGCCGTCGCCAGCTTCGGCCTGCGCCGTGTCGTCCGTCTTGGCGGCTTCCCCGCTCTCAGCGTCGCCGTCCTTCTGTTGAGCGTCGTCGCCGGTATCCTTTTCTCCGTCAGCGGCGGCATCCGTATCCTGCTGTTCGTCCGAGGCGTCATCCTGGCCCCGGTTGCGGCGTCGGCCGGCGCGACGTCCGCGGCGGCGGCGGCGTGACCGCTTCGGTTTTTCGTCACCGTCGTCGCCGTCGGATCCTTGGCGCGTTTCCTCGGCATCGCCGGCGTCGTCATCCGCGTCGTCATGCTCGTCGAACGCCTGATCGTCGCCGGTCTGTGTCGCCTTATCGTGTTGCGGGTCCTCGTCCTTGCGCCCACCCCGGCGGCCGCGGCGGCGGCGCTTGCGCCCGCCTTCCTCCTGTTTGTCGTCGTCATGGGCATGGTCGGGCGTCTGGGCCTCGACGGTCTTGCCGTCGGTGCGGACCCGCTCCATCCGGTAATCCGGCGGGATCAGGCTGTCGTCGCTCTCGAGGTAGATCTTGAGTTCGTACTCCTCCTCGATCCGGGCCAGCATGTCGCGCTTCTGATTGAGGATGTAGAGCGCGACGCCAGTCGGCACCCACATGGTGATCTCGGTCGAGCGTTTGCGCATCGCCTCTTCCTCGACGATACGCAGGATCTGCAGCGCCGTCGTGTCGGTGGAGCGGCGGATGCCGGTGCCCCCGCAATGCGGGCAGGGTTCGGTCTGGATTTCCTGCAGGCTCGGGCGCAGCCGCTGGCGCGACATCTCGAGGAGTCCGAACGGCGAGATGCGGCCGATCTGGATGCGCGCCCTGTCTGAGCGCATGGCATCCTTCAGCGCGCGTTCCACCTTGCTCTGGTTGCGGTGGTTCTCCATGTCGATAAAGTCGATCACGATCAGCCCCGCGAGGTCGCGGAGCCGGAGTTGGCGGGCGACTTCCTCGGCGGCTTCGATATTGGTCTTGTATGCCGTCTCCTCGATATTGCGCTCGCGCGTCGAGCGGCCGGAGTTGACGTCGATGGCGACCAGCGCCTCGGTCGAGTTGATGACGATGTACCCGCCGGACTTAAGCTGCACCTCGGGCTGGTGCATGCTGTCGATCTGGCTTTCCACCTGATAGCGCTGCAGCAGCGGAATGCTGGTTTCCTTGTAGGGCTGCACGCGCTTGGCGTGGCTCGGCATCATCAGCTTCATGAAGTCCTTCGCCGTGCGATAGCCTTCCTCGCCGTTGATGACCACTTCCTCGATATCCTTGGTGTAGATATCGCGGATCGAGCGCTTGATCAGGTTGCCTTCCTCGTGGATCAGGCTGGGCGCGATACTCTCCAGGGTCTTCTGGCGTATCTGCTCCCAGAGCCGGATCAGGTATTCGTAGTCGCGCTTGATTTCCGCCTTGGTGCGTTGGTCGCCGGCGGTTCGAACGATCACGGCCATGCCGCTCGGAATGCCGAGGTCGGACAGGATCGATTTCAGGCGTTTGCGGTCCTGGCCCGACCCGATCTTGCGCGAGATGCCGCCGCCGCGCGCGGTGTTCGGCATCAGAACGCAATAGCGGCCGGCCAGCGACAGATATGTCGTCAGCGCCGCGCCCTTGTTGCCGCGTTCCTCCTTGACCACCTGGATCAGCAGGATCTGGCGGCGCTTGATGACTTCCTGGATCTTGTACTTGCGGCGGTCGACCACGGGACGGCGGATTTTCTCCGCCTCGTCGATTCCGTCCTCGTCGCCGCCGACTTCCTCGACGTTGGCATCGACTTCTTCGTTCTCGAGCGCTTCCTGGGCCGCGCGTTGCGCGTCCTCTTCCTCGGCGAGCAGGGCTTCGCGGTCGGCGACTGGAATCTGATAGTAGTCGGGATGAATTTCGCTGAAAGCAAGGAAGCCGTGCCGGTTGCCGCCGTACTCGACGAACGCCGCCTGCAAGGACGGTTCAACACGGGTTACTTTTGCGAGATAGATATTCCCTTTTAGTTGTCTGCGGGATTCGACTTCGACATCAAAGTCTTCGACCCGGTTTCCTGACAGCACAACCACCCGTGTCTCTTCCGGGTGGGAGGCGTCGATTAACATGCGTTTGGTAGCCATTGAAACTGAAACTCCGAGGCGCGCAACAGCTTGTCGTTTCGCGGGGTCGCTGGACGGACAAGGGAGATGCGTGCCAATTGCTGTGATGTGAACCGGCGGCGCCTCGGGGAACGGCAACGACCGCACGCCGAACGCCGAAGTGCGTCCGGGTGAATTTCGTGTCGATCTTGCGGGCGGCTTGCACCGGCATGCGATAAAACCTCAAATTCGGCAGTGCCGGCCGGATGCCGGCACACGACGACCTAGCCCGGTTGGTGCATTGCACTGGGTACATTGCAAAAGGGCTGCAGATCGGAAACGGGACCGCCGTATGCGATCAGCGTTAACATAACCGTAGGATTTCAATTCCACAATGTCATAATATTGCCGGTGCGCGCATTCGAGAAGACTTGAGGCGTGGTGCACCGTACGGCTATAACGGCCAGATATGGTTAATTTCTAGGACCGGCGGACGCAAAATATGGGCTTTGGCGGGTTTCGCCCGATTCTCTACGCGTTGATCCTGGCGGTGTTCGCACCGGCGGCAGCTTCGGCTGCGGACGCCGAGGTGACGGACATCCGCGTCGGCAAGCATGGGCTTT